>Ga0207693_10000161_pt1 | contig 61727 bp, 58 predicted proteins | sample LARL81metaG_FD_184347 | JGI IMG/M metagenome (GOLD analysis project Ga0207693, IMG submission 184347) | Corn, switchgrass and miscanthus rhizosphere microbial communities from Kellogg Biological Station, Michigan, USA - LAR L8-1 metaG... | ecosystem: Host-associated > Plants > Roots >... | reverse complement strand
CCACCCGGCGCGAGCGGTTGCAGCTGGGCCATCTTCTCCAGCGTGGTGCCGGCCCGCGGGGTTTCGTCGGTCGCCAGGCCGTTGAGGGGGGCAATCTCGCGGTTGTAGTAACCGCGCTCGATGGCCTCGAGGGCGCGCCGATTGCTCTCCAGTGCAAACTCCTCCATCTCGCGGCGGCTGATCTGCCATTTGTCCGCAATCATCTCCGCGGCACGGAACTGCGACACTTCCTGGGTCCCGTAGCGCTCCCGCCAGCCGCGCGAGCCGCTGAATGGGTCGGGCTGCCCGAACGGCTGGCCGGCGAGCATCGCCGCCCCGATCGGGATCTGGTTCATCGTCTGCACGCCGCCCGCCACCACCAGCTCCTGCGTGCCGCTCATGACGCCCTGGGCGGCGAAGTGCACGGCCTGTTGTGAGGAGCCGCACTGCCGGTCGACGGTGGTGCCGGGCACGTGGTCCGGCAACCCGGCGGCGAGCCAGCAGGTGCGCGCGATGTCACCGGCCTGCGCCCCAAGCTGGTCCACGCAGCCGAACACCACGTCGTCGACTTCGTTCGGATCGATGCCGGTGCGCTCGATGAGCGCCTTGATCGCGTGCGCGCCAAGATCCGCGGCGTGGATGCCGGCCAGCGTGCCCTTCTTCTTGCCGGTCGGGCTGCGCACGGCGCCGACGATGTAGGCCTCGTTACTCATGGCTTGTCCTCAAGCGGTTCGTTCAAACATCTGATCCGGCCCGAGTGCCAGATCGCCGCCGCACACCAGCTGCTGCAGACGGCGGGCGTGAAAATTGCGATCACCCCAGGCACCGCTGAGTGCCCAGGCGCGCTTCATGAAGAAGTGCAGATCGACCTCCCAGGAGTATCCCATCGCCCCATGCACCTGCATCGCGGTGCGCGCGGCAAGGTCCGCGGCCTCCGTGGCGGCAAGCTTCGCATGCGAGGCCGCCGCGGTGGCGCGCACGTCCGTCTGCGCCAGGCGCGTCACTGCCGCGTACACCACGGGACGCGCGAACTCGAGCTTCACCTGCGCGCTGGCGAGGTGGTGCTTGATGGCCTGATAGGAGCCGATGGCGCGGCCGAACTGCGTGCGCTCCTTGGCGTAGTCCACCGCCAGCGCCAGCATGCGCTCCGCGAGACCGAGGCACTGGGCGGCACTGAAGCTGGCGCCGCGGTTGAGCAGGCGCGCGCCCAGGGCGGTGGCGGTCACGCCGCGCGCCAGGGGCGCCGCTGCTGCGGCGGGCTCCGGGAAGTACAAAGGACGGGCTGCATCGATCGAGTCGGCCCTCACCGCGCGGACGGCGCCGGCCTCTGCCAGCGTCACGCTGTCGGTCCCGCACAGCAGCCAGTGCGTCAGCCCCGGTGGCGCAGGCGCGCCCGGATTCTGCGGGTGCGCCACTGCGATGCGCATCCTGCCGCTGGCCAGTTCGGGCAGCAGCGCCGCGACGGCGGGCGCGCCTGCCAACTCCCCGAGCGCCGGCGCCGCCAGCGCCGCCTGCTCGATGAGGGGCTCCGGCAGCGCCGCGCGGCCGGCCTCTTCGGCGAGCAGGACAAAGTCCGCATCCTCCAGACCCATACCCCCGTGCTCTGACGGCACCCGGACGCCAAAGAGCCCCAGCTCCGCAAGGCGGCTCCAGCGCTCCTCGCTGTGCTGGTCGCGGGCTTCGAACACCGCACGCAGCACCGCAGGGGGACAGATCTCGGTGGCAAGCTCCCGAAAGGCGGCGGCCATCATCTGCTGCTCTTCGCTAAAGGTGAAATCCATGCGGCTACCCGCGCGGCAGCCCGAGCAGGCGCTCGGCGATGAGGTTGCGCTGGATCTCGTTGCTGCCCGCGTAGATGGGGCCCGCCAGCGAGAAGATGAATCCCTCGAGCCAGGCATCCGCGTCCGTCCCGGCCTGCGGCAGGAGCGCGGCCCGCGCGCCCAGGAGACTCATGGCGGTCCGATGCAGGTCCAGATCCAGCTCCGACCAGAAGATCTTGTTGAGGCTCGCCTCGACGCCGATGCTGCCCCCGGCCATGAGGCGACTCGCCGTGCGGTAGGTATTCAGGGCATAGGCCTCGGCGTCCATCCAGGCCTGCAACACGCGTCCGACCAGGGCCGGATCCGCCTCGTCCTTGCGGGACCGCCACAGGCTCACCAGGCGCTGCGCCGCCACCTGGAAGCGTGCCGGGCTTCTCAGCATCAGCCCGCGCTCGAAGCCCGCGGTGGCCATGGCGATCTGCCAGCCCTGGCCTTCATCACCGAGCCGGTGATCGAGGGGCACGCGCGCATCCTCGAAGAAAATCTCCGCGAAGCCCGGCTCGCCCTGTATCTGCCGGATCCCCCGTACGCGCACGCCCGGATGGCGCAGCGGCACGAGGATGAAACTCAGTCCCTGGTGGCGTTCGGAGGCAGCCCCGGTGCGAAAGATGCCGAAGCACCAGTCGGCAAAGGCCGCGCGCGAGGACCAGATCTTGTGTCCCCTGAGGAGGTAGCTGTCACCGTCGCGGACCGCGGTCGCACGCAGCGCCGCCAGGTCCGACCCGGCCTGCGGCTCTGACCAGGCCTGCGCCCACATCTCCTCGCCCGCCGCCATCGGCGGCAGGAAGCGCGCCTTCTGCGCGGCGGTGCCGAACTCCATGAGCGTCGGCCCGAGGAGAAAGATGCCGTTCTGGTTCACGCGCAGCGGCGCACCGGCGCGGTAGTACTCCTCCTCGAAGATCAGCCAGTCGATCAGGCTCGCCCCGCGTCCACCGTATTGCTTCGGCCAGGTGATCATGGCCCAGTTGCCGCCAGCGAGCGTGCGCTCCCAGGCGCGGTGAGCTGCGAAGCCCGCCTCGCTTTCGAGCGTCGGCAGTGGCGTGCGTGGCACGTGTGCGCTCAGCCAGGTGCGCACCTCGGTGCGGAAGCGCCGCTGCGCGGGGGTGAATTGCAGATCGAGCGCCATGGCAGCCGTGCTCAGTACTTCGCGCGCTTCTTGCCCTTGACGAAGGCATCGCGGGCTTTCTGGGAATCCTTGTGCAGGTACATCTCGAGCGTGAATCCTTGCTCGAAGCGGTATCCATGATCGACGTCGCGCGCCTCGATGCCGTTCAGGGCCTCCTTGGCGAGCACCAGCGCGCGGCGACTCTTTGCGGCGATGACGGCGGCGAAGGCGCGCGCCTCCTTGACGAGCTTCGCGGCCGGCACCACGCGCTCGACCGCCCCCAGACGGTAGGCCTCGGCGGCCGGGATGCGGCCGCCGGTGAAGAACGCGGCGCGCACCTTGTGCAATGGCAGCATGCGCGAGAGGTGCGACGCGCCTCCCATGGCGCCGCGGTCGATCTCCGGCAAGGAGAAGAAGGCGTCATCCGCGGCGATCACGACGTCGCTTGCGCCGCAGATGCCGATGCCGCCGCCGATCACAAAGGCGTGCACGGCGCTGACGACGGGCACGTCGCAGGCGCGAATGGCGCGGAAGGTACGGAAATTGCCCCGGTTCAGTTCCACGATCCGCTCGGGGTGCTGCTGCATTTCCTTGATGTCGACGCCGGCGCAGAATCCCTTGCCCGCGGCGCGCACCAGCAGGCAGCGCACTTCGGCGCGGGCACCCAGGGCGCTGATGACGTCGGCCAGCTCGTTCCAGCCCTTGCTGTCGAGCGCGTTGACCGGCGGCTGATCGAGTACCACCTCGCCGATGTGCCCCTGGATGTCAGTGCGGATAGCCACGATTCCTCCTCGCGTTTGCGGCCGGTGCGCCGGCGAAAATCAGCGGACCGTGGCGGCTGCGCCGCCGAGTGCCGTGAGCCGCTCGCGCGCCTCGCGCACCATGCCCTCGATGAGCTCCTCGCATCCGGGCAGGTCGGCGAGCCGGCCGGCCACCATGCCGGTCGCGAGCAGCCCGCGCTGCGGTTCACCGGCGATCATCGAGCGCTGAAACATCACCGGCGCGATGGCCGCCATCAACGAGGTGCCCAGACTCTGCTCGCTGCCGTGTCCCATCTTGCGCGCGGCGGCGAGCAGCTCCATGAGGCTCGCGCCGGTGAGGCGCTTGAGCTGCCACGCACTGGCGAGCGCCAGCATCAGCATGCGCAGCCGCCCGGCCTTCTCGAGGCGCGCCAGCGTCTCGTTGCGGATCATTCGCTGCGGCAGGCCGTCGATCTTGGTGGTCAGCAGGATGTCATCGGTGCTGGCGCGCGTATAGCGCTCCTTGGTGGCCTGCGGCACCGGGCAGTCGCGGGTCATGAGGAAGCGCGTCCCCATGGCAATACCCTGCGCACCGTAAGCGAGCGCGGCTGCCAGGCCGCGGCCGTCGGCGAAACCGCCGGCGGCGATCACGGGCACCTTGACCGTGTCCAGCACCTGCGGGAGCAACACCGTGCTCGCCACCGAACCGGTATGACCGCCACCCTCGCCGCCCTGCACCACCAGCATGTCGACCCCGAGCTCCACCATTTTCTTCGCATGCTTGAGGGCACCGACGGTGGGGATGCAGGCGATGCCGGCCTCACGGAAACGCGCGATCATCTTGCGGTCCGGCCCGCGCCCGAAGCTCACCGCGGTGACTTTGCGCTCGATGAGGATCTCGACGATGCGTGCGGCGCCCGGCTGGAACATGTGGAAGTTGACCCCGAACGGCGCATCCGTGAGCGCACGCACCTCATCGATCGCGGGTCCGACTTGCTCCGGGCTCAAGACCGCCGCGGCGAGGAAGCCGAAGGCGCCCGCGTTGCAGGAGGCGCCCACGAGCTGCGGCCGCGCCACCCAACCCATGGCGGTCTGGATGATCGGATAGCGACAGCCGAGACGCTGGCACAGCAGCGTATGCAGCGGATCGTTCATGCGCTCTTGGGCACGCGCACGCCGGGCGGGTTGCCCTTGAGCACCCCGGCACGCAGCTCGTGCGGATCAAGACGACGGATGATCTTCAGCTGCTCGGACGTCGGCGGCGGCGTGGTGGGCAGCCCCGCGGCGGCTTCCAGCGCAAAGCCGGTCGCCGCCTGCACTTCGGCAAGGCTGACGCCCGGATGCAGCGAACGCACGCGGATCGCGTGCGCCGCGCCGCTGAAGTCCATGACACAAAGGTCGGTCACGATGAGGCGCAGGTCCACGTGCGCCGCGCTCGCCCCCGCGGGCCAGCGCGCCGGGTTGTAGCCCACGCCTCCCACGATGTCGACTTCGCCCGGGACAAACACGCGCGGCGAGTGAGCGGGCACGAACATGGAACTCGGGTGGCTGATGCTGTTGCCGGGCAAGCCGCGCATCCCGAGCATCTGCACCTTGGGCTTGCGCACCTCGCCGATGCCGGAGAGATTGGTCTGACCGAAGCGGTCGATCTGGATCGGCCCGATCATCACGTGCCGTTTGCCGCCCCAGACGCAGTCGAAAACGCGCGCGAAGGACATGTAGCCGGAGTGCTTCGGCCGGTAGTCGCCGCGCGGGCCGAGTGGTACCGGCTCCTCCACCAGGTACGCCTCGGCGTCGGTCATCATCAGTTCCGGGGAATGCGTGAGTTTGGCGAGGCTCGCCGCCAGGCGCGGCACCACGCCGATACCGGACGCCAGCACCTCGCCGTTGCCGCGCCAGGCTTCCGCGGCGGCGACGATCAGTAGCTCGGCCAGAGTGTAGGCGTGCGCCGGCATGCTTTTAGAACACCGGCACCGGCAGGGAAGTCAGGCGCGTGACGCCGCCCACGCTTGCCAGATACTCGCTCTCGCGCGACTGCACGAATTCGCTGAAGTAGCGCTGCCAGCCGCCGCTCTCGGTGGCGAGCGCGCAATACGCCTTCAGGTGTTCCAAGTCCCAGCCGTAGGCGGGCGGGTTGGAGGTCGGGTGCGCGCCAAAGCGCGCCGCCACAACGCCGCTGATGTAGCTGCGTTCCACCAGGTTCAGCCGCGCATCCGCGCTGTGCGCCTGATCGATACGCTCCACCAGCTCCTCGCAGCTGACGTAGCAGCGCTTCGCGGCCCGCGCGAACTGCTCATCGAAGTATGGATCGGGACCGAGGGTCTGGACATTCCCCAGGCGATCGGCGCGATCCACGTGCAGCAGCGCCGCATCGAGCTGCAGCGCCGGCATCGCCAGCAGCAGCTCGCCGTCCTCGTAGGGCGAGCGCACGGTGCGAAATTCGGGATTTAGCGTCATGACGTCGGTCGCCAGGCCCACCCGTGTCGGCAGGAACGGCAGGCGCATGCCGGCGGCACGCAGGCCCCACTGCAGCAGCCCCTCGTCAAGCTCATGCGCCTGGATGGTCCCGCCCTCGCGCGCGCGCCGGAACCAGGGCTCCACCGGTATCGCATCGAGCGAGACGAAGCCGTAGAGGAGTTTCTTGACCTTGCCCGCGGCGCACAGCATGCCCACGTCCGGTCCTCCGTACGAGACCACGGTCAGGTCTCTGAGCGGCGAGCGCAGCACCTCGCGCACCAGCGCCATGGGCTTGCGACGCGGCCCCCAGCCGCCGATGCCCAGGGTCATGCCGTCCGTGAGGGCGCCAATCACCTCGGAGGCAGTAAGCGTCTTGTCCAGCATCGGCGCTGCTTCGACCTAGGAGGGCGGCGGGGACCAGCGATGCCCCCACAGATCGCCGATGACGCTTTGCGTCGGCACCCAGGTGCTCCAGTCCGGCTGCAGGCCGTGGCAACCGAATTCCAGGTCAAAGCCACCCGGGGTCTGCACGTAGAAGGACACCATGAAGTCATTGGAATGCTTGCCGAGCGAGGAGGAGATGTGGGCTCCGCTTGCGACGCAGCGATCCAGGGCGTAACCCACATCATCGAGGGTGCGCGCCTCGAGCATGATATGGACGCAGCCGGCGGCTGCCGGCATGCCGGCCAGCGCCAGGCTGTGATGTCGGCGGCAGGCCGCATGCATGAAGTGGATGCCAAGTTTCGGATCGGCCGGGTTCGGGCTCATCGCGAGCCACATCTCGTCGGTATCTGCAAATCCCAGCTGCCGGTAGAACTGCCGTGCAGCGGCCAGCTGCAGCGCCGGCAGCACCGCGTGTCCCATGCCGAGATCCCCGGCGACAAAGCCGCTCACGCCGCGCGGGGAGGCGAACGGGGCGTAGTCGTAGGTGCGGCCGTGGAAGAGTTCGAGTTGGTTCCCGCAGGGATCGGCGCAGAAGGCTATCTGCCGCACCGCACGGTTTTGCGCCTCCGCCTCGCTGCCCTGGCGCACCTCAACTCTGGCCGCCCGCAGCGCGCCGACCGTCGCGTCCAGTTCCTCGGCGTCGCGGAACTCCCAGCCGCAGCTGAGGAAGCGGTTGTGCTGACCCGGCACCACAGCGATGCGGAACGGGCGCTCGTCGATGCGGAAGCGCACGCTGCCGTCGGCGCCCGGCGCGCCCTCCATCAGGCCGATGACCTCGACGGCGAACTTGCGCCACGCAGCCACGTCGGTCGCCTCGATCACTACATAGCCAAGGGATCTGACAGTCATAGGCTGATGAGGACAATAAGATAGAGTGTGCGCGCTCGGCCGCGGCCCGCGGGCGGCGAGATGGCTAGTGGCAATTCGCGCCCCCAATTGCGAGGTTAAGCCCTGTTCTGGGCTGTTGCAAGCAGAACTCGCTATATTAGGCCCTTTGAATTACGCAAATGGACGAAAGCTAGCCCAAGAGCGCCAGCCAGTCGCGATCCTTGGGGCCGTACACCACGAAAAAGGGATTGAGGAGTTCCTCGCGGGTGTTGTAGCGCAGCGGGGCGCCGTCGAGCGAGCTCACCGTGCCCCCGGCCCCGAGCACCACCGCGTGCGCCGCCGCGGTGTCCCACTCGCTCGTGGGTCCTAAACGAGGGTACACGTCGGCGGCCCCCTCGGCGACCATGCAGAACTTGAGCGAGCTGCCCACCGCGAGTAACTCGTGGGCCCCTGCGCGCGCGAGAAACCCATCCAAGGAATCCCCGCGGTGCGAGCGGCTGCCCACCACGCGCAGCGGCGAGGCGCTGTGGGCGCTGACGCGAATGGGTTCGGCCCCCTCGCCCGGCAGCTGCCGCCAGGCGCCCGCGCCCGGAACTCCCACGTAGCTGATCCCGCGCACCGGCACGTGCACCACGCCCAGCACCGGCGCGTGCGCCTCGATGAGCGCGATGTTGACGGTGAACTGCCCGTTGCGGGAGAGAAACTCCTTGGTGCCGTCCAGGGGATCGACCAGCCAGTACTGCGCCCAGCGGGCGCGGTCAGTGAAGGGCGTGGCCGCCGCCTCCTCGGATAGCACCGGAATGGCGGGCGTGAGTACCCGCAGCGCCTCCAGGATGAGCCGATGCGCGCGCAGGTCCGCCAGGGTCAGCGGCGAGGCGTCCGCCTTGCGGGTGGCCGCAATCTCCTTGGCACCATAGACCTCGAGGATCTCCCGGCCGGCGTCGCGGGCGATGGCGGCGACCGCCGCGCTCAGCTCGTGGGCGGCGACGCTCATGGTGGCGCGGTGACCCTGACACTCGCCAGGTGCGCGATGATGTGTTCGGCCGCCTGATCGGCATCCATGGCCGTGGTATCGATGCGCACTTCGGGACTTTCCGGTGGCTCATACGGCGAATCGATGCCGGTGAAGTTCTTCAGCTCCCCGCGGCGCGCCTTCTTGTAGAGGCCCTTGACGTCGCGGCGTTCCGCTTCCGCCAGCGGCGTGTCGATGAACACTTCCAGGAACTCCCCGGGCGCAAAGAGCTCGCGCGCCATGCGCCGTTCCGTCCGGAACGGGGAGATGAACGATACCAGCACGATGAGGCCCGCATCGACCATGAGCCTGGAGACCTCGGCGACGCGGCGGATGTTCTCCACCCGATCCTGCGCGGTGAAGCCAAGATCCTTGTTCAGACCATGGCGGACATTGTCGCCATCCAGAAGGTAGGTGTGTCGGCCCTGCGCCGTGAGGCGCTTCTCGATGCGATTCGCGATCGTCGACTTGCCGGCGCCCGACAGGCCGGTCAGCCACAGCACGCAGGCCCGCTGCCCCTTTTGGCGCGAGCGCACCTGCTTGTCCACGTCGAGCGCCTGCCAGTGCACGTTCTGCGAGCGGCGCAGCGCAAAATTGATCAGCCCTGCCCCGACGGTGCTGTTGCTCAGCCGGTCGATGAGAATAAAGCCGCCCAGCGCGCGATCATCGGCGTAGGCCTCGAACGGGATGGCACGATCGAGCTCGAGCTCGCACACGCCGATGTCGTTGAGCTCGAGTCGCTCGGCGGGCAGCTGTTCGAGCGTATTGACGTTGATCTTGTGCTTCAGCGGGGCGATGGTTGCCGCCACCGTGCGCGTGCCGGCCTTCATGAGGTACTCGCGCCCCTGCAGCATGGGAGCTTCATGCAGCCACACGATGGTGGCCTCGAACTGGCTTGCCACCTGCGGCGGGGCATCGGCGGCGGCGATCACGTCGCCACGGCTCACGTCAACCTCGGAGCTCAGGGTTAGCGTCACCGACTGCCCGGCGACCGCCGTGTCAAGGTCGCCCCCCGCGGTAACGATGCGCGCCACCTGGCTCTCGCGCCCCGAAGGCAGCACGCGCACACGCTCGCCCTTGCTGATGCTGCCGCTGGCGATCAGCCCGGCGAAGCCGCGAAAGTCGGCATGCGGGCGGTTGACCCACTGCACCGGCAGGCGGAACGCGCGGCCGGTCGCCGCATCTTCAACCGGCACGCGCTCGAGGTGCTGCATCAGCGTCGGCCCCTCGTACCAGGGCATGTGGGTGCCGCGCTCGATGATGTTGTCCCCGTAGACCGCCGACAGCGGGATGGCGGTGATGTCGCTGAGGCCGATGCGCGCCGCGAAATCGCGGTAGTCAGCCTCGATCGTCTCGAAGGTATCGCGCGCGTAACGCACCAGATCCATCTTGTTGATGGCGAGCACCACGCGGGTAATGCCCAGCAGCCGCACCAGGAAGCTGTGGCGCCGCGTCTGGGTGAGGACGCCCTTGCGGGCGTCGATCAGTATGACGGCAAGATCCGCGGTCGACGCGCCGGTCACCATATTGCGCGTGTACTGCTCGTGCCCGGGCGTGTCAGCGACGATGAACTTGCGCCCCTCGGTGGAAAAGAACCGATACGCCACATCGATGGTGATGCCCTGCTCACGCTCGGCGGCCAGGCCGTCCACGAGCAGCGCGAAGTCAAGTTCACCCCCGCGGGTGCCGATTCGCTTCGAGTCGCGCTCGAGCGCGCTCAGCTGGTCATCGAAGATCATCTTCGATTCGTACAACAGCCGCCCGATGAGCGTGGACTTGCCATCGTCGACCGAACCGCAGGTGATGAAGCGCAGCAGGCTCTTGTGCTCGTGCGAGTGCAGGTAGGCGCCGATGTCCTTGGCAATGAGCTCGGATTGATGGGCCATCAGAAGTAACCCTCCTGCTTCTTCTTCTCCATCGAGGCGGCGGCATCGTGATCGATGACGCGTCCCTGGCGCTCGGAGGTCGTCGTGAGCAGCATTTCCTGGATGATGGCCGGCAGGGTATCCGCCGCGCTCTCGATTGCGCCCGTGAGCGGATAGCACCCGAGCGTGCGGAAGCGCACCTTGCGCAGCTGCGGCTGCTCGCCGGGCTTCAGCGGCATGCGCTCATCATCGACCATGATCAGCGCCCCGTCGCGCTCGACCACCGGCCGTGGCGCCGCGAAATACAGCGGTACGATCGGGATCTGCTCCAGATAGATGTACTGCCACACATCCAGCTCCGTCCAGTTCGACAACGGAAAGACCCGCAGGCTCTCGCCGGCGTGCTTGCGCGCGTTATACAAGGACCAGAGCTCCGGACGCTGCTGCTTCGGATCCCAGCGATGCTGGGCCGAGCGGAAGGAGAAGATGCGCTCCTTGGCGCGGCTCTTCTCCTCGTCGCGGCGTGCCCCGCCAAAGGCAGCATCGAAGCCGTACTTGTCGAGCGCCTGCTTCAGTGCCTGCGTCTTCATGACATCGGTATGCACCTGGGAACCGTGCGTGAACGGACCGATGCCCTGGGCGAGGCCCTCCGGGTTCACGTGTACCAGGAGTTGCATGCCGAGTTTCTTGGCCATGGCGTCACGGAACTCGTACATGGCGCGAAATTTCCACTTGGTATCGACATGCAGCAGCGGAAACGGCGGCACGGCGGGAAAGAACGCCTTCACCGCCAGGTGCAGCAGCACCGCGCTGTCCTTGCCGACCGAGTACAGCAGCACCGGCCGCTCGCACTCCGCCACCACCTCGCGCATGATGTGGATGCTTTCGGCCTCCAGGCGCTGCAGGTGAGTGAGGGTCGCAGGAGAGACCTCCGTGCGCGGCGGCGCGGCATCAACCCGACTCAATGTGGCGCTCCCGGCATGCGGCAATCCCCTCGCGGCGGCGTTGACTTATCAAGTGATAAGTCCTAGTCTCAAACCGTGGCTGTGAAAAGTCAAGCGGCGGCCTCCAAGGTGCGGCACGAAGAATCCGGCCGCGAAACCATCCTGAATGCCGCGGAACGGTTGTTCGCTGAACGCGGGATCGACGCGGTCTCCCTGCGGACCATCAACGCCGAAGCCGGCTACAGCGTTGCCGCCCTGCACTACCACTTCGCCACCCGCGACGGGCTCGTGCGCGCCTTGCTCGAGCGCGCCCAGCCGCACATGTTCGAGCAGCGCGCCCGCATGGTGGCAGCCTTGAGCGCGCAGGCCCATCCGCCGCTCGAGGGGATCGTCGCGGCGCTGGTGCTGCCCTTAACCGCCGGCATGCTCGAGGACTTTCCGGGCAGCATCGCCAAGCTGCGCTTCCTCGTGCGGCTTTCCTTCGACCGCTCTCCCTACCTGGCCCGGACGCTGCAGGAGAGCTTCGCCATCTTCCGCCCGCTGCTGCAGCGGGCCCTGCCCGAGCTGGACGGGCGCACGCTGACGCGGCGCTGGCACTTCGCTGCCGACCTCGCGCAGCATGCCCTTGCCAATGCCCTGGAGGTGCACGTCGCGGCCGGCGCACGTGCTTCCCCCAAACCTGCGGAATTCGAGCAGTTCCTGAAGGATCTGATGGCCTTCATTGCCGGGGGCCTGAGCGCCGCCTGAGGCCCCCGTCACCTGTCGCAGACCCGCCACGGTTCCCCGCAAGCGCTGCAACCGGCGTGCGGTACCCCGCGGCCGGCGCCGTAAGATGTCCCTCGGTCCGGCCTACTCAGGAGCCCTGCCCTTGCTACTGCGACAAATGCCGGCGCTCACCAATGAGCCCTTCCGGCGCTGGTTTTACGAGCGGTGGGGCCGCGAGAACTGCCTGATCGCCGCCCGCACGCGGCGGGCCGAATATCCGCTCTACCAGCAGCGGCTGTCGATCAAGTCCGCCTGGGGCGGCACGGAGGACTACTTCATCGACGGCCGGCGCGTCGCCGTGGACGATGAGACTTTCCTGATCCTTAACGACGGCCGCGTCTACGGCAGCTGTCTGCAAAGCCGCAGGCCGGTCACTTCCTTCACGATCTTCTTTCGTCCCGGAATGGCGGAGGACGTGGCACGCTGTCATGCGCTCGCGCCCGAGCGGTTGCTGGAAGAGCCAGCCGCGGGGCTGCCGGTTGAGTTCTCCGAGCAGTTGCGCCCGCACGACCGGCTGATTACCCCGGTGCTGCGCTTCATCCTCAGGCATGTCGAGAGCGGACTGACGGATGAGGCCTGGTACGAGGACCAGCTCTACTTCCTGCTGCAGCGTATGCAGGTCCTGCATCGCCATGATCTGGCCGCGGCGCAGCTGATCCCGACGAGCCGCCCCAGCACGCGACGGGAACTGTTCCGCCGCTTGGGACTATGCGTGGACTTCATCAACACGCACTACATGAGGCACGTGGGGCTTGCGGAGATTGCAGCCGCCGCCCATCTGTCCCCCTACCACTGCCTGCGCGTCTTCAAGTCGCTGCACGGCGTGACGCCCGTTTGCTACCTCAACAATCGCCGCGTGCGCGCCGCCGAGCGGCTGCTGCGCAGTACCGACGTGGGCGTCGACGAGATCGCGCTGCGCGTCGGCTTTGAGAGCCGCACCAGCCTGTTCCGCCACATCAAGCGGCTGCACGGGGTGGCGCCGAGTGCGCTGCGCACCACGCTGGACCCATCTGAGCCAGGCTTCGGCGGCGAGCCGGCCGGCCGGGCGCGGCAAGACGCCGCGCCCCCTCCTCACCCGTCCGTGCTCAGAACGTGGCCGTGAACGCCACGAACAGCTGCCTGCCGAGCGTGTCGTACGTCGGGTAGGCATTGGGCGAGCCGGAGGGCACGATGTCCTGCGTCACGACCGGCGGATCCTTGTCGAAGACGTTGTTGACGCCGGCCCGCAACTGAATCCCCTTATAGACGTCCCAGATGCCCGAGAGATCCAGGTAGCTGATCGCGGGCAGGCGTGCATTGAGGGAACGATACATCCCGTTACTGAGGCTGGGATCGGAGGTGTTGCTGTCCAGGCTCACGCTGCCGATGTAGCGCCAATAGGCCGACAGCGAAACCGCCCAGGGACTATCCCAGGTGAACCGCAGGTTGTGCCGCCAGCGCGGGTTCAGCGTCCCGCAGGTAGGGCCGAACAAGCCGACGCAGTCGTATGTCGGGGCCCCGGGCAGGGGCGTCGACGTGACGGCCAACAGCGCCGCGCCATTCAGATTCAGACTAAGCGCACCGAAGCTTGCGAGCGACCAGCGGTAGTTGGCTTGCAGGTCGATGCCCTTGACCGAGGCGGCGCCGATATTTACCCCCGTTTGCTGTATGTAGCCGCCGGTTGCAATGCTCGAGCCGGTGATTGAACCGCCCGCATCGCGCACGATGAGATGACAATAGGTCGGGTCGCCGCTCTGCAGGCAGTTCTGCAGGATGATGTTGGCCGAGATCGTGCCGATCGAGTGGTTGAGCACGATGCGGTAGTAATCGATGCTGCCGCTGAAGGCCGGCAGGAAACTCGGCGTGAGATTGACCCCGAGGGTATAGGAGTCGCCGATCTCGGGAAGCAGATCCGGATTTCCGCCCAGGAGCTGCCCGCACTGGTTCGCCACGCACTGCTTGATGGTGTTGGTGGACCCACCATTGCCGTATTGCGCCGCGGTCACGCCAGTACGCTCGCACTCGATGAGCGAGGCGGTCGCCGGTGTTATGACGCCGGTCTGGGAATTGATCGTCTTTGCGCACGGATCCGTTCCCGGCGGACTTATGAGCCCGAAGGCCTGGGGCGAGAAGAGCTCAATGATGTTGGGCGCGCGCACCGCGCGCTGAAAGCCGCCGCGAAAGCGGACGTCGACCACGGGAGCATACTGAAGCTCGAACTTATAGGTATTGGTGGCTCCGGCGGTGGTGTAATCCGAACGCCGGTAGCCGGTGTCGAACACGAGATCCTTGAATCCCGGGCGATCCTGGGCCAGCGGCACGCGCAACTCGATGAAGCCCTCCTTTACCGAGTAACCGTTGTCGATTGCAACCGCCGCGCCGCCGAACCCGGACAGCAGGCCGCTGAGTTCCGCACTGTCAGGGGCGAAATTGAGGTGCTCGTTGCGGTGCTCGGCGCCGAGGTTCACGCGCAACCCGTCGCTCGCGAAGGGCACCTTGATTCCGTATTTCCCCAGGTCCCCGGTCAGGTCCGCGTGCACGATGCGCTGCGTGATCGATCCATATGCCGTGCCCGTGGTGTACAGGGGCGCGAGCTGGTCGGCGCTCACACCGCCGGTTGCAAAGATGTTCCACGGCACGCACGGTGGACCACTGATGCAGACCGGATTGCCGGCCGTGCCGGTAACCTGCAGTGCGTTGTTGACCGCGGCGAAGTTCAGGTAGTTGCTGTTCGAATTGAACAGCGTTGTGTAGTAGTACTGTCCGTACGCGTCGTAATTCCAGGCCTCGGTGATCTCACCCGTCAGCCCGACGACCGCGCGGTAGTTGGTGTGTTCCCAGAAGCTGACGCGGTCGCCACCCTCGACGTTACGACGCCCGATGTTGACATTCGCGCTCGCTGAGCCCGGATTGGCCTGGTCTGCTGCGATCTGCGCCGGGGTGCAAATGATGGCCGCCTGCTGGGCGCTCAGCAGCGGGTTGCTGCAGTTGATATTGAAATTTCCGTTGCCAGTCGGGTCGGTGGGATTGCCCTGAAACAGCCCGGACGGCGCGACCGCAATCTGCGTCTTGTCATTCATGAATCCGAATTCTGCATACGGCTTCACGTACTGATTGATGTCCATGTGTCCCATGAACCCCGCGGTATAGCGTTCGTCGCCGCGCGACATGTAGATGTAGCTTTGCGAATTGAACTCCGGCGGCGGCGTCGATCCCGCCTGCGGCCACGGCAGGAACTGATTACCCACCACGGTGTAGTTCTTGCCGTCGAGCGGGGAGGTAAACAGATTGCTGCTGCTCGATCCGATGCAAATGAAGTCGCTGAAGGTCGCATTCGGGGCCAGCTGGCAGGCGCCGAAGTCGCGCGCGCCGCTCCTCACCGGGTCCGCCTTCAGGTAGGTGAGATAAGCGGTGATGTTGCCGTTGCCGTCGGCGAAATTCGTGCCCATGAGCAGATTTATCGCCTTGGTGCGTCCGTCGTGCCGGGATCCGGAGGTGACCGGAAAGCCCTTGTCCGCCTGCAGAGCCTGCAGCTGCGTCTGATCGTTCTGATGTGAGTACTCGCCCAGCTGTCCGTCGATCTGCACTCCCTCAAAGTTGCGCCTGAGGATGAAGTTCACTACGCCGGCGATTGCATCCGACCCATACACCGCAGAGGCGCCGCCTGTGACCACATCGACGCGCTCGATCAAGGCCACCGGGATCTGGTCAAGGTCGGGCGCCGGGTTGGGATTGCCCGTGTTCGGATCCCCGGTACCCAGGCGGCGGCCGTTGATGAGCACCAGGGTGCGCTGCGGCCCGAGGCCGCGCAGATCCGCGGTGCTGAGACCCCCCGGAGTTGCCAGCCCGTTCGAAGTGTTGCTGAAGTCCACCGAGGCGTTCTGGAAGTTCTGCGGCAGCTGGTTGAGGACATCGATGATGTCGGTCTTGCCGCCCAGCTTGATCTCCTGCGCGGTGATCACCTGCACCGGGCTGGTGCTGGCGACGTTGGGCGCAACGATGCGCGAGCCGGTGACCACGACCTCCGCGAGTTCCGGCGCCGCGGCGGCGGGCGCCTCGGAGCGCTCCTGCGCCTGTGCATTGCACGGCACCCCGAGCGCCACGACGCACGTGGCAGCGAGCGTGAACATCGCGCGCTGCGCTGCGGCCCGATTCAGGATTCCCATGGTGCGTGTCACTCCCGGTTTGTCGTCGTGCGCGGCATGCTAAAGACACGGCGACGCCGGGGTGTTGCAGTTGTTGCGAACTTGCCGGGCGCCTAGGCGTTGAGCGGCGTAGCACGCGCCGCGCCAAAGGAGAGTTTCACCGTGCGTGAGCGCACCTGCCCCAGTGTCAGGCGCCCGCGCACGTGGGTCTTGCGCCAGTAGATCTCGTCCGCGCGGCGTACCAGGTGGCCGCGGACATGGTGCAGCCGCGGTGCGCGCCGGCCGGAGCCGACGCCTGCGGTGCCCACCTCCGCCGGATCCAGGTCGATGCGGCAGCTGACTTCGAGGTGTTCCAGCAGCGGCCGCTTGTTGCGCTGCTGGCGGCGCCGGTTCAGCCGCTGGCAGTCGACGCGTCGCGCCCGGGTGGCGTTGTGGGCGCCGAGCAGCAGCGCGAACGCCAGCACCAGCGGCATGTCACGGGCCACTGACGCGAGGGAACTGCGCAACAACTGGTCCAGGGCCGGCGCATCCAGCTGCGCCTCGCGATAGTACTGTGCCCACCGGGCGTCGTAGCGAAAACGCATGCAGTCCAGCAGCTCATCGAGCCCCGGATCATCCGCCGCGCGCACGCGCGCAAAGCCGCCGTCCAGAACCGACGGCAACGGACCTACGGGTGGCCAATGGCAGTCAAGATCAAGGAGGGTCTCCAGCGGTGCAAGACAGGGAAGACCGTCACTGTCGAGCCAAAAGGTGCGCAGTGTGCCGCGACGCCCGTCGGCGCTTGCAGTCACCAGTGCGCCCACCTTGGTGAGGTGAGGCCCGGTGGATGGCGGACCGCCGCCGAGGTGGCCCGCCACGGCGCGCGCACGCGCAACGTCGTTCCATTCGATCCAGAAAGAGGTCCCGGGCAGGTGAATGAGGTCAAGGCAGCTGCTCAGGCGATCACCATCCGCCAGCGAGAGCTCGGCGCACGCTGCCGTGAGGTCGTCGCCGAGAACGTAGCGCAGCGGGCACGAGCTGATCTGCGGCGCGAACTCCAGCGCTCCCGGCAATCGCACCAGCCGCGGCGGCGTCCCCGGCGTTTCGGTCGCAACCAGCAGCGGCGTTGCGTGCTGCGTAATGTGATCCAACAGTCTCATGTACCCGCCATTCGGAGGACGTGAGAATGTTAGCGAGCGATGCAGCTGATGCGGGTTGCAGATCTTGCCAAGATCCGCGCCGCGGCGGCGGGGCGCGAGGCTAGCGTGGCGCAACCGCAGCCGGCACTACACCGCTGGAAATGACAAACACGCGCCCTGAGTGGTAGCCATGCACGCCACTCCAGGCCGCCGTGAGCAGCAGATCCACCGTACCGTCGGCGTCCACGTCCCCCAGTCCGACCGCGTCGAAACCAAGGGTGTCCCCGGGCGTGCGGTCGGTGAAGGTCCGCAGCAAGCGCCCGTCGCGGCCTGAAAACAGGTAGGCGCGTCCACCGGAGACCGCCGCCTTGCCGTATTGCCACGCGCCCACGATCAGGTCCGCGCGGCCGTCGCCGTCAACGTCCCCGGCCACCGACGGGCTGGTGCCGAATCCGTCACCGGCCGTCTCCCCCGTCAGCGTCAGCAGGCGCGCGCCGGTGCGGCCCGAATGCACGTAGATGCGGCCGGTGGACAGTCCGCGCGCCGCGTTCGACCAGTCGGCGGCGTAGATCTCGGCGAGGCCATCGCCGTCCATGTCCCCCGGGACGGATACGAACATCGCCCCGAGCGCGTCACCGGTCTCATCGGCATCGATCACGAACCGCAGCGCGTGCGAGGCGCCCGCGTACACGTAGACGCGTCCATGGTGTTCAGGGCCTGCACCCGGTGCCCCGACCACGAGGTACTGCTGGCGAGCGTCGGCGTAGCCGGCCACCGTGTTGCCGAACTGATCGCCCGCGCGTTCGCCCGCGAGCGTGAGCAGCAGGGCGCCGGTCCTGCCGGAATAGACGTACGCGTGGCCCGCGACCTTGCTCTCCCCGTCCTTGCCTGGGCTGCCGACGATGACATCGGCGCAGCCGTCCCCATCGATGTCCCCGGCACCCGCGACATGGGTCCCGAAGGCCTCAGCGGCGCTCGGGGAGTGAAATTCGTGTAGGACACGACCGTCACGGCCGGAGTAGATGCGTGCCATGCCGCGGGCCGCGGGGCCGCTGGCGACGACATCCGGAATGCCGTCGTGATTGGTGTCGCCGGCTGCCTCGACACCAGTGCCAAGTTCGTCGCCACGGGCGCCGTCCGCGCTCCACAGCAGCCGGCCGCTCGCCGTGGAGTAGACGTAGATACGGCCCGCGTGGGAGTCCCCCGCCCCGTGGGTCGGGGCCGAGGTCACGACATCATTGACGCCGTCACCGTCGACATCGCCGATGTTGCGCGCGATCCAGCCGAACTGATCGTTGGGAGCCTCGCCGCGCCACTCGCGAATGATCCTGACCGGTTCAACGAACGGAGATTCGAACTCCTGCTCCTGCGGCAGCAGTGCGCGCACCCGCGCGTCAGCTTTCAGTGTCCGCAGATTCGGATCGACGTTGATCTGCGTCATATCGTAGCGGCGCGTTGCACGCGCGCGTTGCAGCCATTGCAGTGCTAGGGCCGGCTCGTGTTCCGCGGCGTAGGCGGACCCGAGGGCGTAGAAGACCTGCGGTGAGTCGGGCTCGAGCTTCAGCGCCTCCTGGTAGGCACCGATGGCAAGACGCTGCTCGTGCTGCTGCTGGTAGGCGCTGCCCAGTGTGCGCCAGGTGCGCGCATCGACGTCGGGCTGCCGCGTCAGCGTCTCGAGCATGTGCCGTGCCGCGGCAACATCGCCTGACTGCAGCACGCGCACCGCCGCCGCCAGGCTCAGCGGCGCAGGGCGCGCCGTCCCCGCAGGCATCACCGCCGCAGCGCCCCCCAGTGGCGCCCCGGCGACGACGGCCAGCAACAGGCCGAGCAGCAGCCGGGCCTGGGGCGTCAACGCGCGACCCGAGGTGTGACTCATTGGGAGCAGGACTGATTGTGGCATTGCAGGTTGGGGTGCATCGCCCGTGATTCGCTGGCATCGCGGGTGTTTTGTTCCTGCTCCCGGATCTGCTGTTCGCTCACGCACACGGTGCTGGGAAACTGCGTGCCGGTCACCGATTCGGAGCGGCAATACAGCAGCTCACCGTGCAGCAGCGAGGGGCGGTAGCCCTGCCGCAGGTATGTGTCCTTGATCGAGGGGGGCGCACGGCCGCGTTCCTGCGGCGCCGTACAGGCGCTCAACAAGGCGGTCAAGGCCGCACGCAGCATTAGTGCCATCGGTGCCCAATGCTAGCGAAGCCGCCCGCGCAGGCGGTTGCGGAAATTGCTCGATCGCGGCGGTCGTCAGGCCTGGGAGCGCAGACGCGCCAGCAGCTCATCGGCTGCGGTGTAGGGGTCGATGCGGCGGGTCCGCACCTGCATCAAGAGTTCCTCGCCGGCCGCAGAGAGGAGTTCCGCCATCACGCCTGCGCGCGCCAGCCTTAGAAACTGCTGTTCGCAGCGCCTGCCCGAATGGCGGGCAAACTCGCCACTCGCCGTCAGGTGGGCGCGGTGCGCATCCAGCGCCTCGACGATCGCGGCGCCGCCCTCGCCGCGGCTTGCGATGCAGGACAGCAGCCGCGGCACCCAGCCCCCGGCCGTGTGGGCGCCACGCAGGTGCAACATCAAGTCCAGCTGCCGCAGTGTCTGCTCGAAGCCCTCGCGGTCCGCCTTATTGACGACCAGAATCTCCCCTGCCTCCAGCAGACCGGCCTTCATCGCCTGCACCTCGTCGCCGAGTCCCGGCACCGCGACGATGATGGTCGAGTGGGCGAGCGTGACGATGTCGAGCTCCTCCTGCCCCACCCCGACGCTCTCCACGATGACGCGCTCGAACCCCATGGCATCCAGCACCAGACAGGCATCGTAGGCGGCGCGGGAAAGACCGCCGCTCGCCCCGCGCGTTGCCATCGAGCGGATGAAGACGCCCTGATCGTGCGCATGGCGGCCCATGCGCACGCGATCGCCCAGGATCGCGCCGCCGGTGAACGGACTGCTCGGATCGATCGCGAGCACCCCTACCGTGCGGCCGCGGCGGCGCTCTTCCGCCACCACCACGTCGACCAGGGTTGACTTGCCGGCCCCCGGCGGCCCGGTGACCCCGACGACGTGTGCGCGCCCGGTGGCGCTGATGATCTGCCGCAGCACCTCGCGGCCGCGCGGATCGCGGTCATCGAGCCAGCGGATGGCGCGCGCGCCGGCGGTCACATTGCCGGCCAGGAGTTCGGCGGCGACGTCCATCAGCCGCGTGCCGCTTCCGCCGCGAGCTTCTCCTGCCACCAGCCGCGCAGGTAGCTCACGATCTCGCGGGTGTCGGTGCCCATGATGAACACCCGGGCGAAGCCGGCCTCGTGCAACAGCGGCAGATCCTCCTCCGGAATCACGCCCCCGGCGAGCAGCAGCTTGTCCGCGGCACCCTGCTCGCGCAGCAGGCGCGCCAGGCGCGGCAGGCTGCGCGTGTGCCCCGCGGAGAGGCTCGAGATCCCCACCACATCCACGTCCTCCTGGATCGCAGCGCTCGCCACCGCCTCGGGAGTCTGTTTCAGTCCGGTAAATATCACTTCCATCCCCGCCTCGCGCAGCGCGTGCGCCACCACGGTGATGCCGACGGTGTGCGTGTCCATGCCGAGCTTGGCAAGCAGCACCCGCAGGCGGCGTGCCGAGGGGTCGGCCATCCTCAGACCCCTGTCAGCTGGCTGTCCGGGGTATGCACCCCGAAGACATCGCGCAGCGCGTCGCACAGCTCGCCGTGCGTCGCGTAAACCTTCACCGCGGCCAGACACGGCGGCACGAGATTGCTGCCGCCCCGCGCCGCCTCGCGCACCGCTTCGAGCGCGGCTGCCACCCGGGCATTGTCGCGACGCGCGCGCAGGGCGCGCACCCGCGCCACCTGTTCGTCCTCCATGCTGTTGTCGGCGCGGAAAATCTCGATCTGCCGCTTCTCGCCCGGGTGCACCAGATGGTTCACGCCCACCCACTTGCGGCGGCCCTCCTCCAGGTCCTTGTTGCGCTGATACTGCTCGCGTCCGAGGGCGCGCTGGAAATAGCCGCTCTCGATTGCGCGCAGTGCCCCGCCCATGGCCATGATCTTGTCGATCTCCGCCATGGCGGCGGTCTCGATCTGCTTTGTCAGCGCCTCGACATAGTACGACCCTGCCAGCGGGTCGATGGTGTCGGCGACCCCGGTCTCGTGCGCGACGATGTGCTGCAGGGCGGCGCCGACGCGGATGGCCTCCTCGGCCGGCAAGGCATGCGCCTCATCGTGCAGCGGCGTCGTCATGTTCTCCCCGGCCCCGCCGAGCGCACAGGCGGTCGCCATGATCGCCAGGCGGCCGATGTTGTTCAGCGGCTGCTGCAGGGTGAGGGCGATGGTGGTGGGCGAGGTCATCATGCGGATCCGCAGCGCCGCCGGCCGCGTGGCCCCGTAGCGCTCCTTCATGAGGCGCGCCCATACCTTGCGGTAGGCGCGCAGCTTGCAGATACCCTCGAAGAAATCCATGTCGACGTTGATGACGAAGTGGAAGTACGGGGCGACCGTGTCGATGTCCAGGCCGCGCTGCAGCGTAGCGTCGATGTAGGCCATGGCGATGGCCATCGAGAAGGCCAGCTCCTGCACCGGATTCGCCTTGGCGGGCTGCAGTTGCGCACTGATGATGGAAATGGGGGCCCAGTTGGGATGATGGCGGATGATGTACTCGATGCAGTCGGTGGCGACGCGCAGGCCGTGTACCGGCGGGAAAATGTAACGGCCCACGCAGGTGTACTCGATCAGGATGCCGTTGACGATGTGCAGCACGAAGCCGCCGGGGTCGATGCCCTTGCGCTCGAGCGCGGCGATGATCATGGCAAGGTTTACCGGCTGCGGCGCGTTGCAGACGCTCATCAGATACTTCAGCCGCTCGAACGGCAGGTCGAAAGCGCGCTCGAGATCCTCCAGGCTGTCGAGCGCCATCCCGGCCCGTCCGACCTCACCCTCCACCAGGGGGTTGTCGCTGTCGTAGCCGTTCGTGGTGGGCAGGTCGTGCTCGAGGATCAGTCCCTGCAGGCCCTGCTCGAGCATGTAACGCGCGCGTTTGGCCCAGTCTTCGCCGCGGCCGAAGCCGGTGACCTGGGACATCGTCCACAGGTTCGAGCGGTGCCCGTTCGGCTGGGTGCCGCGCGTGAAGGGGTACTCGCCCGGGAAGCCCACATCCTGGAGGTAGTCAAAACCGGCCGCCTCGAGATCCGCGGGGGTGTACAGGGGCTTGATGGGCCACTTGAGCGCCTGGGTGACAAACTCCTCGCGCCGCTCCGGATGCGCAGCCACGAACGGCGCGCGCGTCTGCGTTTCCCAGCGCTGAGCTTGCGCGGCGACCTCGCTCGGGGGGGCCTCCGGGGCCGGGTGAATCCGATCCAGCGGTCGGCTCATGTGCTTGCTCCTCGATGCGGCGCGCGGTTGCCGGAAACTGTGCTGCGCAGCGCTCGTCCTCAGGGTCCGAATTGCTGCAGCAGATGGGCACTCAGGTTTCCGAACAGATCCATCTCCATGCGCCGCTCGGTAAAACGCCAAGCGCCTTCTGTCTTGGCAAAACGATCGTAGTAGCGCCCGCCGATGATGGGCTGCAGGGGCAGCACGTCGGTGGCCTGGTGCACCAGAACGTAGGACTGCGCGCGCGCCGCGTCCGCGCCGTCGGGCTCGATGATCACGTTGCTGGTCACGTGCCGGGTGCGCGGAGTACCGGTCTCCGGGTAAAGACGCGTAAACTGCGTGTACATCGCCTCGATCGCCGCTACCCCGCGCACCGGCGCCGGCAGCGCCGGCACGTGAATCTCGGCGTGCGCGAACAGCTGCGCGATCCCGGCAAAGTCGCCGCGGTCGATCCGGTCGCAGTAGCGGTAGATCAGGTTCTGGATCGCGAAGTAATCGTCGGCCGTCATGCGCTACAGCCCGTAGCCGCCGGCCACCGCGATTCGCTGGCCGGTGACGTACAGGGCCCGGTCGGAAGCCAGGAACACCACGGCGTGGCCGACCTCCTCCGGCTTCCCCCAGCGCTTGAGCGCGAGGTTCTTGTGCACTTCCTTCACCCAGGCCTCATCGAACACGCCCTGCTTGGTGAGCTGCAGGAACATGCCCGCCTCGATGACACCGAGCAGCACCGTGTTGGCGCGGATCCTGTGGCGCCCCTCCTCGCGGGCAATCCCGGTGATGAGCGCCTCGATCGCCGCCTTGGGGGCGACCGAGATCCCGTCACGCTCCGGCCAGCTCAAGTGCCCCGCGGAACCCAGGTGCACGTACGAGCCACCGCCCCAGGCCTTCAGCCGCGGCAGGGTGGCGTGCATGACGTTGAAAAAGCCGTTCACGTCCTGCTCCATCACCGTCTGCCAGAGCTCGCGCGGCATCTCCGACAGCAGCAGCTGCTGCGCAAAGGTGCCGGCGCCCACGACGATGGTATGCAGCCGGCCGTGCGCGCGCGCCGCCTCCTCGACGACCGCCTCGACGCGCGCCGCGTCCCCGATCGTGAGTTGATGCACGCTTGCCTTGCGTCCCAGGGCGCGCAGTTGCGCGGCCAGTTGCTCCGCCACGTCGCGCTTCTTGTTGTAGGTGACGGCCACATCGGTACCCGCGCGGGCAAATTCCCGGCAGACGGCCTGCCCTACACCGCCACTGCCGCCGATGACCAGCGCCGCGCCGTCGGGGAACACTGTCTCGCTCATGCCACCGCCCCCTTGTTGAGCATATCGATCAGGCGCTGCTTTACCGGCTGCACCCATTCGGCCTTCAGCTTCGGACTCAGGAGTCCCGCGGCATCCAGTTCATCGCACAGGCGCATCTGGTGCGCGAGATCGAACAGGTCGTACTGCGAGGAAAACATCCCGTTGCCGCCGTAGGTGATGAACGACACACCGTGCGTCTCGTAGTGAGAGCCGTCGGCACGCCGCCCCGGGCCGCGGTTGACCCAGTGACTGATGATCTCATCGCCGTCGATGGCCCAGTTGAGGATTGGAAAGCTCCAGCCCTGCCAGCCTGAGCCGACATCCATGTCGCGTCCATAATGGGTGGCGCGGATCTCGTCGCGGCTGCGGGCGACGACCGTCATCGCTCCCGCGTACGGGCAGGTATAGACACAGTCCTGGTGGTAGAACTTGTCGGCGATCCAGGCCCACTTGTTGGTGCGCTCGGCCTCCTTGAAGGCCTCCGCGAGCCCGCGGATCGCGGCGTCGACTTCAGCGCGCGGGTACGGCATCGGGTGTTCTCATTTCTCGTAGCTGACGGCGCCGGCGACCGAGCGCGCCGCGAGCTGCGCCTCGAGCGGGCCGGCGGCGTAACTGCAGTGCAGCGCGGTCTTGAACTCCGAGCGGCTCTTGGTGATCTTCCACTCGTTGCCCTGCTTGGCGTACTCGTCGTGGTAGATGAGACTGACGAAGGTCACCGTCTTCGCCTGCAGGTTGAAGTTGCGGTACTCCAGTGCCCACAGGGCACGCGCATGGGTGTCGTCGCTGAACTCGATCTCGGGATTGGCGCCGTGGTGCATGTCCAGGATGAAGGGCTGGCACCCGAAGGTGCGGTAGATCTCGGCAAACGCCTCGCGATCGCGGAACACGCCGACGTGGCCCATGTCGATGACCACTTCGCCGGCGGCGAAACAGCCCTTGGCGGCCTCCGGATCCTGCGAATCACAGGCATTGAGGTAGCGCGCCTTGACACGCCGGATCGCCTCGATGTCCTCGAGGCGCTGCACGCGGCGGCGCAATTCTTCCAGCTCGCTCATCGGTTGTCTCTCCCGCCTAGCCGCCAATGACCGCGCCGGACACCTGCGCGGGCTCCCCGAGAAACGCCCGGTCGGAGGGCGGCTGCCGCCCATCCAGATCCGTGACGCCCAGTTCCAGCGCCAGCTCCGCGGCGTACCAGGTCTTGCCGGAGCGCTCCGCGAGCTTCGGATCGCGCAGCAGGGCATCCAGCAGCCGCCCCAGGAACTCCGGGTGCACCGCGTTCGCCATCACCGCATCGTACTCGCCCGGATGCTCGCGCAGCGCGATCTGCGAGCGCTCGGTCAGGGTGAGGCCGGCCCACAGCGAGACGGCGGCGACGCCGGTCTTCTTCAGATCCTGGGCCATGTCGGCCGACATCTTGTCGATCCCGGCCTTGCCGGCCCCGTAGGCCGGGCCGTGCAGGTAGCAGCGCGCACCCGGGGAGGAGACCATCACGATGAGCCCGGAGTGCTGCGGCACCATCATGCGGGCCGCATGCCAGCTCGCCACGTAGTGCGAGCGCAGCCCGACGTCCAGGAGCGCCTGCATCGACAACGGCTTCTCCCAGAAGCCTCCCGGCAGCACCAGCTCATCGGGAATGGAAGTGACGTTGTTGACCAGCAGGTCCAGTCGCCCGCTGTCGCGCGCGATCTGTGCGAACACGGCGGCCACCTGGGTGTCATCCGCGTGATCGCAGGCGAGGGCGATGCCCCGGGCGCCGCGGCGCTCGATCTCGGCGGCGGTCTCGTGGATGGTGCCCGGCAGCGGCGCGGCGCCGGCGCGGGTGGTGCGCCCGGTGACATAAACCGTCGTGCCCGGGGCCGCCAGTGCCACGGCCGTACCGCGGCCGATGCCGCGGCTCGCGCCGGTCACGAGCACCACACGCTCGGAATTAGCTTCCATGTCCTTCAATCCCCCGATTCGGCTGATGGTCAGCGCAGCGCAAGCCTACTCGCACCCACGTGGGTGGGGGCATCACGCATATAGGGTAGCCCTGGGCGACACAACGCCGGGCGCTTCCTCCCCCCGACAGCGGAGGCCGACGTTCGTGCCGTGTTTCACCGCTACGCGGCAGCCGGGAAGTGCGTGCGGGGAGTCCTGAAGCGCCCGCTTGCGTGCCGCACTGCCCGACAGACTCCCTAGCGCAGGTGATAGTGGAACGTCAGCCAATAGCGGCGCGGCGGGTTGTAAGTGCCCTCGGCATAGCCGAAGAACGCCAGCCCGTTGTAGCCTGAGTTGAGCACGCGCTGGTCGGAGAGGTTCTTGCCCTCTACCCCCAGGTCCCAGCGCCCGCTGGGTGCCAGATAGAAGAAACCCGCATCGATGAGCGTGCGCGAGGGTGCCCGCAGCACCGCGCTGTTCTCCGCGTCCAGGTACATCCAGCTCTGGAAGGAGATGTTGGCGGTGAAGCGCCAGCCGGCCCCGCTCGCCACGTGCCACTCGTAGGCGCTCGCGAGGTTGGCGGTCCACTCGGGGGCATTCTGCAGTTTACGGTCGGTATAGTCCCCGAGGCTGTCGTGCCAGTCGTTGTACTCGTTGTGCGCGTAACCGAGGCTGCCCTGCAGCGTCCAGTGATCTGTCACCGCCGCCTCAAGATCGGTCTCGAGGCCGTAGACGGTCGCCTTCGCCGCATTCTGTACCACGATCGTCGTGCCCTCGGTGAGGGTCACCTGGATGTCCTTGTACTTGTCGTAGAAGACGGCGGTGTTGAGCCGTATCCGATGATCGGCGAACAGCGTCTTGAGTCCGAGCTCGGTGCTGTCCAGATGCTCCGGCTTGTAGTCCTGGATGAGCGTCACCGAGGTCGGGCGGCCGTTGATGCCCCCGCTGCGGAAGCCGCGGCTCCACTGCAGGTAGCCGAACGCCTCCGGGGTCATCTGCAGGTTGAGGCTAGCGCGCGGGGAGACTTCCTTGGAGCTGGTGGTGCAGGTGAAGAACGTACCCTCCTGCTGCAGGTTGCTGCACGCCTTGCTCGGCACGGAGGTGTTGCTGGTGTCCACCGCCCCGGTAATCGGATTCACGGGCAGGAAGATCGTCTTGCCGGCGTCGTTGAGGACAGACTGCGAGAAGTCCTTGCTCTCATCGGTGTAACGCACGCCTGCCTGCAGTGAGAGGCGGTCGTTGAAGGCGAAGTCGCCATTGATGTAGCCGGCGTAGTCCTTGGTCGTCTGGCGATTGTCGTAGGCGAGGTTGAAGTCGAGCGCGTAACGGGCGAGGTAGAGCGGATTGTTCGGGTCGTTAAGGGCGCTGAGCGCCTGGAACAGCCCCTGCGCGGTCACGAGGTTGGTCTGGTCGCGGGTGCGCTCCTGCAGGTAGTACAGCCCGGCGACCCACTTGATGCGGCTGAGGCTGCCGCTCGCCTGGATTTCCTCGCCGATCTGCGTGTCGTGCTCGTCGTGCACGTCACCGTTATAGTTCACGGCCGAGTTGTCGCCGTCGCGACCGAAGTCGGCGTGCATGTACCGGTAGCCGGTGATGGACTTCAGCAGCACGTCGCCACCAAGCTTCCACTCGTTGATCCAGCTGGCACCGAGCCCGTGCAGGTCATCGCGCACCAGCGGGCCCTCAGCGCCGCTGACGTCGATGTTAGTCGGCGGCGTGCAGCAAGGAGCCACGAAGGCGTTGAAGAGCGCCAGAAACGGCACCGTCGCCTGCGCCGGGTCGTACTTGACCATGACGTTCGGGCTGCTCGGCTGCGTCTGCGCGCTGAATTCCGCGGACAGGCGCGAGCTGAACGTGTCGCTCGGCGTCCAGGCGAGTATCGCGCGACCCCCCGCGCGCTCCTCCTTGCCGCCGTTCTCGCCCAAGGGACGATCCTGCCAGCCGTCGGACTTGCGTCCCATGAGCGAGATGCCGAGCGCCAAGTTGTCCGCGAGCCTGAGGTCGGTGTAGGCATCGAGCGCGTAGGAGTCGAAGTTGCCGACCGAGGCGCGGAAGTCGGCGCGGCCACTGCCCGTCGGCGTGAGCGTCGTGATGTTGATGGCGCCGCCGATGTTGTTCTTGCCGAACAGCGTCCCCTGCGGCCCGCGCAGCACCTCGACGCGCTGGATGTCGGTGAGCTCGAGGTTCGTGCCGAACGTGCGCGCCAGATACACCCCGTCCACGTACAGTCCGACCGCCGGATCGGTGGTGAGGAGAAAGTCGAACTGCCCCACGCCGCGAATGAAGGCGCTCACCTGCCCACTGCTGCCCCCGGTGCCGGAATTAAAGATGAGATTCGGGGTCACCATGTCCAGCGAGGTGACGCGCGCCACGGCGAACTTGTCGAGGAACTCCCCGCTCAGGGCCGTCATCGAGACCGGCGTGGTCTGCAGGTTCTCCTCGACCCGCTGCGCGGTGACCGTGACCTCCTGCAGCTCGGGGGTTGCGGCCGCGGCCGCCGTAATGCTCGCGCCCAGGCTCACCGCCGCGAGGGTGGCCGCAAGTGACTGTGACACCAGAAGTCTCCCTGGATCCGTTCCCGATTACGAGACTAAGTTCAATTATGGCCATCTGCAAGCGTAATTCGCTGTCGGTAACTATTATTTCTACGCAAATGAACTAGAACTCAGCTGCTGGAACGTTCTGTTCTGCGGTGCGCCAAATAGCGCTCAGATTGCGACAAGGGTGCTGGAGACGCGGGCGCGGGCGTGCTCTACTCGCGTTTGTGCCTCGTCATCGCGACGTGCTGGTGTGTGGCGTGCTGCTGGGAATCTTCTCCGGCACCCTCGGCGCCGACACGCTGGAACCCACCGGTGCGCCGCCGCGTCCGCCGGTACCGGCACCCAGCGCGCAGGAGGAACTCCAAGAGATCATCGTGCAGACCACGGAGCCGAAGTTCGTGGCGCCGACGCGCCGTGACCGGATCGGGCGCATCTGGGCGCCGGTGCTGATCGACGGCAAGGGCCCGTACCGGCTGGTACTCGACACCGGCGCCAACCGCTCCGCGATAACCACGCGCACCGCGCAGCTCATCGGCAACCCGCCCGCCGAGGATGGCGCCACACGCGTGACCGGCTTCACCGGCTCGGCGATGGTTCCCACCATTCACGTGGACAGCATGGAGGTCGGCGACGTGTTGATCGGACCGGCGGAGCTGCCGGTGCTCGCCGATGTGTTCGGTGGTGCGCAGGGCGTGCTCGGGATCGAGGGACTCGAGGGCAAGCGCATCTATGCGGACTTCACCAACGATCAGCTCGTCATTGCACGCTCACACGGTGAACGCGCGCGTCGCGATTTCACCGCGGTGCCGCTGCGGATCATCCGCGGTCTGCTGGTGGCGGACGTCAAGGTGGGCACGGTGCGCGCCAAGGCCATCATCGATACCGGTGCCCAGGGCACGATTGGCAACCTGGCGCTGCGCGATGCGCTGATGCGGCATCCGCCGCGCAATGCCGCCCGCACCGACATCATCGGCGTCACGCTCGATGTGCAAACCGGCGACTATCTGCAGGCGCCCGACATCGACTTCGGCCATCTCACGGTGCGCGGCGTGAGGGTCACCTTCGGCGACATGTACCTGTTCCAGCACTGGGGCATGACGGAGGAGCCCACGCTCACCCTCGGCATGGACCTGCTGGGCTCGTTCGACGTCCTCATCATCGACTACGCGCGCCACGAGCTGCAGATCCGGCTGCGGGAATCCAGCTCCGCCGTGGGCCAGACACGCTACTAGCCTACATCGCGGTCGAGCGCTCCGGCGTCACCTTGTAGATCACGCGCACTTCGCCCGGGCGGCGGAACGGGTACTTGTCCTGCCCCAGGTACTTCTTCGCCATGGCGTCGATGTGCTCATCGGCCCCGCTCTTGGTGCGCTCGTTGACCCGCCCGCGAACCTCCAGGTAGCGGTACGGGTTATCCGGGTCGATGATCGAGAGCGCGACGCGCGGATCGCGCTGCATGTTCTTGTCCTTCAGCCGGCCCTCGGCCGTGTTGATGACGACGTCGCGACCGTCGTAGTCGATCCAGACCGGGGTGACCTGGGGATTGCCATTCGCCATCAGTGTCACCAGGTGGGCGAACGCCTTCTTCTTGAAAAGATCCACATGCGAATCCGGGATGCCGGTGTGAGCCATGATTTAAACCCCTCCGATGCTCAGGACGCTCCGCGTCCTGGAGTTTCCATGCGCAGAAATCGCCGCCGCTCGTTCCACTGGTGCCGCGCGTGCAGGCGTTCGGACTCGTTGGTGGCTTCGCGCGGCAGGGCCTGCAGCGCGCGCAGTGCCGCCGCGTGCGCCATGGCCACCGCCGGGTCTGTCTGCAGCAGCGCCCGATAGTGATCGAGGAACGCCTGCTCCGCGGGGGCCCCTCCGCCGGTGAGCAACTCGCGTGCGTGCGCGCCAATCGCGGCGCTCTCACTTGCCGGCAGTTCCTGGTCGTACGCCAGGGCGTGATCCAGATCGGCGATCAGGCGGTACAACGGCTGCAGCCAGGCCCACTCGGGACTCGTGGTGATCTGCTGCAATCGCTCGAGCGGCGAGGCGGGCGGCGCAAAGTGCCGCTCCGCTTCCAGCAGCGCCGCCAGCACTCCCTGCAGCGCTTCGCTGCTGTCGCGCAACTGCTTGAGCCAGGGACGGTCCTGCGACATGTACCGAGTGTGCCTTTCAGCCGGGGCGCCCGCGTGACGGGACGTTTCGCCCTAGCCTAACCGCTGCGACGCACCCGCGCTAGGCAACATGTCGAGGCGGCAGCCGGCAAGTTCACCGATGCCCGCCAGGGTGAGATCCGCGCTCGGGTAGGCGGCGGTGACGCGCGCATCGAGCGCGTAATGGCCCTGGCGCGGAAAGATCGTCGTGACGCGTGCACCCCACGTGCCCTTCACCGCCGCCAGGATGCGCAGCTTGTCATCCACCACCACGTAGTGCGCAGCCGGGTAACGCTGCTGCACGGCGGGCAACATTTCCTCCTTGTGCAGGTAGATGAGCACGCGCCCTTGCACGGCATCCCACAGTCCGGAGCGCTGCACCTTGCGTGGCTGGAACACCACGTCGCCGTCGGAGAGGATCACCGTGACGCCAAGACTGCGACAGCGCTGCAGCGCCGCCAGCGCGCCCGGGTACAGTCGCTGCGCGAACGGATAGTCGAGCAGGAAGAACGAGACTTGCAGCAGCTGCGGCTCATCGAGATTTTCGAGCCGATAGCGCTGCAGCGCGCCCAGATAATCCGCGTAGCCGAGCTGTGCCCGCAGTTCCTCGAAGATCACCCAGTAGCGCTCGCAGCTGGCATGGCCGAATTCGCGCTGCAGGTACTCACCGAGATCGGCCTGCACGGCATCGTTGTCGAGCAGCGTGTTGTCGACATCGAACAGGAAGACGGTGTTGGTGGCGACTGACGCCATGTTCGCGCTCCAGGCTCCTGCAGGCACCGCCGCCAGTGTAGCGCGTCATCGGCGCCGCCCCGGACCTCGCTGCTGCAACGGCCGCGCCGGCAATAAAAAAAGCGCGGGGCGGGCGCCCCGCGCTTTCAGGTGGCTGGTCTTAGCGTGCGCTGTAGCCGCGCGCGTCGAGGCAAGCAACCATCGCGCGGCGGTACTCCGCCGAGCTTCCGGTTCCTGATGGGGCGGAGCGGGTCGGATCAAACCCGGTCTGCGTGACCGCCCAGGTGTGGCATTCGAAACGGTCGGTGCTGGTCTGCTGATCACTCTGGCCGTTGCGCGGATAAACGTACACGTCCGCCCCGGCACCGCCCGAGGGACCGTAGTCCGAGGGCCCCGAACCCGGCGCCGCAGTTTCTGCCGATCCGTCTCCGGAGTCCTCACCTGCGGCCGGCGGCGGATCGGTCACCACGTAGCCGTTGTAACCCGGGTTCCAGGTGTAATAGAGATTGTTGTAGTAGTAGTACGGGCTGCCGCCCCACCAGAAGGTTGCATAGCCGATCGGCAGCACCGGGTAATACCAGGCAAAGCCGGGGTAGTACCACACGTGCGGCCAGTAGCCGCCGTGCCAGTAGCCGCCGCCCCAGTAGTGGCCGCCGTGCCAGTAGGCATTCCCATTTCCATGATAGACCGGCGTGCCGTGCCAGTAGCCGTTGCCGTGAGCGTAGCCAGGGCTGCCCACGTGCACTCCGCCGTAGCCGACGCGTCCCGGGGCGAAGCCTGGCCGTGCCACATGGCCGCCGGCGTAGCCGATGCCCCCGACGTGGGGTGCGCCTGCGTAGTGCGGTCCGGCGCCCATGACGGGGCCGCCGCCAAAATGCCCTGCGCCCACGTGCCCGCCGCCCATGTGGCCGGCGCCGCCGGTGCTCACGTGCCCGCCGCCGCTTCCGCCCATGTGCTGGGCGTAACTCAAAGCCGGCACACCCGCTAACGTGACCCCGATCAGCACTGCTGCGGTGGCCCGAATAACATGCCGCGCTCTTGCGATGTTCACTGCCCTCTCCAGACGACCGGGAAGCCCTTTCTGAGCTCCCGGTGCTCGTGATTAGACGCCCGCCGGACGTCCGCGTACAAGGCTCTGTGTATTAAAACGCAGTCACCAGGGCCCGGCTTACAGGCCGGCTTACATAAGTATGGGCACGCACGAGTCCTTTTAAAGAACCCGCGACGGGCGCCCGGACGGGCGATTCACGCGCCGTTCAGCTTCGGGAACGAGGGCTGCCGTGCCGGTCGTGCCTCAAAACACCAGGTTGATCGCAATCGCGGGGGTCACCGAGGTGCTGGTGTTGCGCCCTATACTGATGATCCGCACCCCGAGGAGCACACCCGCGCGGGCGCTCCAGTTGTACTCGATGGCCGGTGCAAAGCCGAACGAATACGAGGAACCCGAGTCCGTCTGCAGGGGCGTGCCCGGCGCGCTCGCCAGTGCCCCGCGGACCTGGGTATTGGCGTTGTACTGATAGACCAAATCCAGCGCGAGGACCCAGTTGCGCGTGACGCTGTACTCGGCCGCGGCGTCCACGGTGTAGCCATCGCCGGGGTACGCGTGTCCCTGAAAGCCAGCGGGCGTCCCGTACACGCTGCGGTCCTGCACACTGACCGAAGAGGAGGACGTGTAGGTGAGATCGAGCCGGGCGCGCAGGATGCGGCCGTTGGGTAGCCAGAAGTAGTCCTGCGAGTACAGCGACACTGCGGTCGCGTAGCTGCCGGCGCCGACGCCATCGCTCGCACGCGACAGCTGGTCGTAGCGGCCCGTCGGCAGCGTCTCCTGCACAACCAGGGCAAGGGCCGGAATGCTGCTGCCATCCTGGTAACGCGTCAGGCCGTAGCCTGCCTGCAGGGTGAGATCCCCGACGTCGATGCCCGAGGAACTCGCGGCCCCGGGAGGCTCGTCGTGGAAGAACCGCGGAATCATGCCGACCGTCAGGCGGTCGGTGGCCCCGTAGAGCATGTAGGTGAGGGAGCCAAAGTTATGATCGGCGGACACGCCGTGGTGCGATCCGCTGGCGTCGATGTGCCCGGTAGTGATTACGTCGAAGAGGTACGGCTCCAGCAGGAAGTGCCCCTGCGGCAGGCTGGCGGCTGAGGCGGCGAGCATGGGGCCGGTCCACCACGCGTCCTCGCGCGACTGCCGCTCCGCGGCCGTCGCGCTGGCGCAGGCACACAGCAGTACTGCGGCCCAGCCGCTGCTCATCCGCCTCTGGCGCAAGCGTGGTTCCTCGTGGGGATATCCGCAGCCGCCCATGATCAGCGGCTGGCCCCGGCGGCGCATTCCGTTTCCTGCGCTCTGACATTCAGTTCCGGACTTTCCATAACTGCTGCTCGACCCCGCCCGTGACGCACTTCGCATTCTGCCCGCTGCGTGAACTTTTCGTCACGATCGTCAGCAATCGCGAAGATGCCACGTTGTTGGGCAGGTAAGCCGGACATTGGCGCCGGCCGCCAACCAACGAAACTCCAGGAGGAGAGATCCATGCTCAACCCCATCCGCACCCTGACACTCGCCGCCTTGACCCTTGCGCTCAGCGCAGTCGCCACCAACGCGATGGCCGACACGCAGTGGCAGAAGGAGCACCCGCGGCGCGAAGAGGTGAACAATCGCCTTGCCAACCAGGACAAGCGCATCCACCAGGAGCGCAAGGAAGGCGAGATTACCAAGGGCCAGGCCAAGCAGCTGCACCGTGAGGATCATGCGATCCGCAAGGAAGAGCGCACCATGGCGAGCACCAACAACGGTCACATCACGAAGGCCGAGCAGCGCGCGCTGAATCAGCAGGAAAATCAGGTCAGCAAGCAGATCGGCAAGTAGCACCGCAAGCGGCCGGCCGGCGGGAGCGTAGCGCGCTGCGCTCCCGCCGCTTGCCTTAGGCCTCGAGCGAGAACGGCGTGAAATCCGTGTTGCGGTCGTAATAGTCCTCCTGTTCGACGCGCTTCAGGAAAGCGACGATGCGGTAGGTGAGCGGAGTCGCGATCACCTCCCAGGCCGACTTCAAGACGTACTGGGTGGTCATGACCGCCGCCAGGTGCTCGGTCGGCCACAGACCGGCGAAGGCGATGGTGTAGAACAAGGCCGAATCGACCAGCTCGCCACACAGCGTGGAGCCGACGATGCGTGTCCACAGCCACCGCCCGGAGGTCCAGATCTTCATCTTCGCCAGCACGTAGCTGTTCACGAAGGAGCCGCACCAGAAGGCGATGATTGAGGCGGTCACGATGCGCGGCGTGTTGCCGAAGATCGCCTCCACCGCCGGCTGCTGGCTGCGGTAAAAATCCGACGCCGGCAGGTGCACGATCACGAACGCCATCACGGCCGCGAACACCAGCGCGGCAAATCCGCTCCAAACCACGCGCCGGTCGCGCGCGTAGCCGTAGACCTCGGTCAGGATGTCGCCGAACAGGTAGGAGATGGGAAAGAACAGGACACCGGTGAGGAAGGTCACGGAGCCGATCACGGGCACGTGCACCGTGGTTTCCTTGGCGGCGCCGATGAGGTTGGCGCACAAGAGCACGCACACATAGGCGCCGAGGATCAGATCGTAGTAACGATAGGTCTTCACGCGCGGCAGCCCATCAGGCTGCAGCCGGCGGCAGCACGGTCCCGCTCGCCTCTCCAAAGCCAATGCGTCGGTAGCCCGGCCGCTCGCACCAGCCGCGCAGCGTCACGCGATCTCCGTCCTCCAGGAAGGTGCGTGACTCACCATCCGGCAGTTGCAGGGCACGCTGCCCGCCGCCGGTGAGCTCCAGCAGCGAACCGGCCTCTCCCGGTCCGGCACCCGACTGTGTGCCGCTGCCGATCAGATCCCCCGCGCACAGGTTGCAGCCGCCGACCGTGTGGTGCGCCAGCATCTGCCCCAGTGTCCACCAGGAGTCGCGGAACGTCGCATGCGACAGGCGCAGCGGCGGCACTGCGGCGGCGCGCATGCGGGCACTGTCTATCCAGGCCTCGAGCTGGATGTCGAACGCGCCGGCCCGGCGCGTGGCGGCATCGTCGAGGTACGCAAGCGGCGCCGGCTCCTGCGGCGGCCGCATCCACGGCACGCGGAAAGGGGCAAGGGCCTCCAGCGTTACCACCCACGGCGACACGGTGGTCGCGAAGTTCTTTGCCAGGAAAGGCCCCAGCGGCTGGTATTCCCACGCCTGAATATCGCGCGCCGACCAGTCATTGAGCAGGCACAGGCCGAACAGGTGGGCCTCTGCCTCTGGCAGCGGCACGCGGCTGCCGAGCTCGTTGCCACGACCCACATACACGCCGAGTTCCACCTCATAGTCCAGGCGCCGCGAGGGGCCGAGGGTCGGTTGCAGCGCACCGGGCGGCATGAGCTGTCCCAGCGGACGGTGCACCCCGAAGCCCGAGACGCGCACGGAGGAGGCGCGGCCGTGGTAGGCAATCGGAACCCATTTGTAGTTCGGCAGCAGCGGATTGTCGGGGCGGAACAGGCGCCCGACCGTGGTGGCGTGATGGATGGAGGCGTAGAAGTCGGTGAAGTCGCCAATGTCGGCGGGGACGCGATACTCCACTGCAGACTGGGGCACCAGCAGTGCCCGCAACCGCTGTGCCAGCGGCGCGCCAGCCTGCAGCGCCGCGGACAGGGCCGCGCGCAGCGCCCCGGAGGCCGTCTGACCCTGCGCCATGAGCGCGTTCAGCGCCGGTCCGGTGCAGGCAGCCAGCGCCTGCGCCGCAGCGCCCTGGAAGACGCCCAGCGCCTGCAGCGCCGCCAGGTCCAGCACCTGATCCCCGATCGCCACCCCGCCGCGGAAGCCCTCACGCGTCGCGGCGCGCCGGAAGGCGGCGAGCGGCAGATTCTGGATGGGAAAATCGCCCCCGGGAACGTTCGCGGATTCGACCCAGCTGAGCAGCTTCGGATCGTGGGTGGCGTTCAGGGCCACCCCCGCCGGCTGCGCGCTCACGTGCGGCGACGCCGGCGGCGCGGCGCCGGCGCTGCGGCGTCGGGATTGAAGTTGCCCGCCAGGCCTTCCCAGACCTCATCGTAGTTGCGCTGCAGGAGCGGGCTCTGCAACGCGTACGGCGTCGGGTGGATCACGGTACGCGTTTCAAACATGAATGCCATGGTATTTGCGACGCGCGCCGGTTTCGAAGTGTCGACGCGGCTCGCCTTGGCAAACGTGGCCGCATCCGGGCCGTGCCCGCTCATGCAGTTGTGCAGCGAGGCGCCGCCCGGCACGAATCCTTCGGCCTTCGCGTCGTAGGCGCCCTCGATCAGCCCCATGAATTCGCTGGCCACATTGCGGTGAAACCACGGCGGGCGGAAGGTGTTCTGCATGGCCAGCCAGCGCGGTGGGAAGATCACGAAATCGACGTTGTCCACCCCGGCGGTGTCGGTGATGGACTGCAGCACCAGGAAGATCGAGGGATCGGGGTGGTCGAAGCTGACCGACCCCATGGTGTTGAAGCACCGCAGGTCGTACTTGTAGGGCGCGTTGTTGCCGTGCCAGGCGACGACATCAAGCGGGGAGTGGTCCAGCGACGTCGCCCACAGGCGGCCGCAGAACTTTGCCACGAGTTCGCAGCGCCCCGCGCGGTCCTCGAACGCCGCCACCGGGGTTCTGAAGTCACGCGGATTGGCGAGCCCGTTGGAACCGATCGGGCCAAGATCCGGCAGGCGAAACGGCGCGCCGAAGTTCTCGCACACATAGCCGCGCGCGCTCCCGTCCAGAAGTTCCGCCCGCCAGCGCAGGCCCCGTGGAATCACCGCGATCTCCAGCGGCCGCAGTTCGAGGACGCCCAGCTCCGTCGCCAGGCGCAACCCCCCCTGCTGCGGCACGATCAGCAGCTCGCCGTCCGCATCGTAGAAGAACCGGTCCCGCATGGAGCGGTTCGCGACGTACCAATGGATGCCGCAGCCACTGTGCAGTTCCGGGGAGCCATTGCCCCCGAGGGTTGCCAGGCCCTCGATGAAGTCAGTGGCAGCGCGTGGCACGGACGGCGCGCTCCAGCGCAAGCGGTTGGGCGAGGTCGGCACCTCACCGAAGCGGCTCGTGATGCGCCCGGACTCAGCGGGCGTGAAGCTGCCGTGGCGGGCGGCGGGGCGGATGCGGTAGAGCCAGCTGCGCCGGTTGGCGCCGCGCGGCGCGGTGAAGGCGGTCCCGGAAAACTGCTCCGCGTACAGTCCGTAAGCGCAGCGCTGGGGGGAATTGCGGCCCTCAGGCAACGCGCCCGGCAATGCCTCGGTGGCGAAGTGGTTGCCGAAGCCGCTCAGGTAGCGAGGCTCCGCGGCGCCCGGGGACGCAAGCTGTGGCACGGCGCTCTTCATGGCGTGTGGACTCCCCGGGTGGCGGTCGGCACATTATACTGGGCGCAACCGGTTGCGCACGCAACTGTATGAAGGGGCTGCTGGTGACTGCGCGATCCGCCGACCGGGCCACATTACGGCTGGCCACGTTTGTTCCCTTTCAGCTCAACCGGCTTGCTGTGGCGGTGAGTGAGCACCTCGCGGCCATCTACCGCGGCAGCTTCGCGCTCGAGATCCCCGAATGGCGCGTGATCGCCACCGTCGGGCAGGCACGCGGCTGCACGGCCCAGTTCATCGCCGCGAGTACCCGCATGCACAAGACACGCGTCAGCCGCGCTATCGCGCAGCTGCGCAAGCGCGGACTGCTCGAACGCGCTCCCAGCCCGCACGACCGGCGCGAGATGCGCCTGCGCCTAAGTGCCGAGGGGCGCCGCCTCTACGCACAACTCGTCCCCCTGGCGCTCGCGCGCGAGGAGGCGCTGCTTACCTGCCTGACCGCCACGCAGCGGCGCGGGTTCCGCGCCGCCCTCGCGCGCCTCGAATCACACCTGGGACTGTAGGCAGATCCGGCCGCCCATGCTGTTAAAATGCGACGCGTGAAGGTACTGCGTGACTGGCTGCTGCTCCTGACGCTCGGTTGCGCCGCAGCGACGCCGCTGCGGGCGCAGAACGCGCCCGCCGCACCGCAGCCGCTGGCCCGCTCTTCCTTGCTGACCCTCGAAGGCGCGAACACGCCAGCCGGACTGATGCTGCGTGTGCGACCCAACAGCGGCACGACGCCGTTGACGGTGAGTGAGTTTTCGGTGCTGCTGGATGGCAAGAGCGTCCCGGCCGCCGCGCGCCCGGATGGCACGTGGTTGGTGCCACTACCCGCCCCGGCCGCAGGCGGTCAGCTCGAGGTCGCGGTCACCCACGATGGCATTCGCGAGCTGCTGAGCGCCAAATTGCCGGCCGCACACGCCGGGGCGACCGCCCCCGCCGCGGGCACGGGCGCGACGGGTGTGCACAAGCAGATCGTATGGTGGATCCTGAATGTGCTGATTGTGCTCGTCGCGGCGATCGCCATCTCGCGCCGCACCTCGTGAGAGGTGGCGGCGCGGCCGTGCAGCGTCGCCGCCCGCCACTGCTGCGCGCTCGCCTACTGCGCGGTAAGCGCCTTCAGGTACCGGTAGAAGAAAAGATTGCCGGTATCAAATGAGGCCACGCCGACGCGCTCATCGCGACCGTGGGCGCGGACATCGTCCTTGTCGATGGCAATTCCGGTAATCCCGTAGGTCGGCATCCCGGCGGCGGACGTGTAGATCGCATCCGAGGCACCGGCGTCCATGTAGGGGACGACCTTGATCTTGGGCCACATGGCGGCCACCACGGCATCGAGGGGTTTCAGGACCTCCGGGTTTAGCGGCGGCGGCGGGAAGCCTTTGCGGTCGGTGGCTTTGTCGTAGACCTTGCCGTTATCGGCCACGTAGCGCACCGTAACCTCGGGATCCGCGATGACCTGGATCAGCTGCTGGCGGACCTCCTCGGGAGAGTGACCCGGCAGGATGCGACAGTTGACGTTCGCCTGGGCGCGCTGCGGCAGCGCGTTGTTGGCGTGGCCGCCCTCAAGCCGCGTGGCCACGCAATTGGTGCGCATGACGGAGTTGTCCGGCGGCTGGCTCGAGAGCCGCTCGACCGCCTGCGGATCCGGCGGCGTCTTGAGTATCCCGCGAATGTCGGCCGCGCGCTGTGGCGTTGACTGCTCGGCGAGTCGTTCGAAGTAGGCGCGGGAGACGTTGTTCAGCTCGAACGGGAAATGGAACTTGGAAATGTTGAGCAGCGCCTGCGCCAGTTGGTAGATCGCGTTGTCCGCGCGCGGCTCGGAGCTGTGCCCGCCCTTGTTGGTGACGCTTAGCTGGTAATCGCCGTAAACCTTCTCGGTGGCGCCGAGGCGGAACATCTTCGGGACGCCCTTCTCGGTCAGCACCGACCAGCCGTCGGTGTTGATGACGAACGCGGCATCGATCAGATCGCGGTGGTTCTTGAGCAGCCAGTCGGGGCCATTGCAGCAGCCGCCCTCCTCGTCCGCCGTGAGCGCCAGGATGATGTCGCGGTCGGGGCGGTAGCCCTCCTGTTTCATGCGCAGCAGCGATGCCACCATGATGGCATCGTCGCCCTTCATGTCGGAGGTGCCGCGACCGTAGAAGTAGCCATCCTTCTCGGTGAATTTGAACGGGTCGACCGTCCAGTCCTCGCGGTTCGCCTCGACCACGTCCAGGTGCCCGATGAGCAGGACCGGCTTGTGCTTGCCGGTGCCGTGCAGGCGCACCACCACATTCTTCTTCTTGTCAGTCGGGCCGAGCACCACCACGTCCTGGGCCGGGAAGCCCGCGTCGCGGAAGCGCTTCGCCATCGCCTCCGATGCCGTCGTGACGTTGCCGATGGAGTCGGTGGTGTTGATCTCGATCAGCTGCTTGAAAACCTCGCGCGCGAGCTTGTTGGAAGCCGCATCGGCCGCGGCATCAGCCGCCAGTGCCCCTGCCGAGCCGAGCACGCCCAGCGTTACGGCAGCAGCGGTGAAGTAAGCGCGTGAAATCATGAACTTGTTCCTTCAGCTTTGGTCGTCAGTTTAGTGCGGTGGGGGCTCACCACGAGCAGCCGGAAGGTGCCGGGTACAATCGCGGGCCGCGGATGGGGGTGCTCAGCCGTCGGCGCCGGGGTCGCACCGAAGCTTGCCGTCACGAGGAACACGCGGTGCGAGCGCTCATCGAGTGTCATGGTGCGGGCGCCGCGCTGCGTCGGGATGGACTGGGCGACCGCGAACGTCCCGGAGGACTCCTGCGTGACCGCCGTCAGCACCCCGACGCCGCAGGAGGCGAATGCCAGCCGGGCGGCAGGGTCGTAATCCGCCGCGTCGGTACCGTCGCCGATGGGGGCCGTGCCCAGTTCGCGCCCGGAAGTGGCGTCGATCACCGCCATGACGCGATTGCCGCACGCGGCGAACAGCTGTTTGCCCTGCGCGTTCAGCGCGAGGCCCGAGGGTTCCTCGCAACCGGCGATCGGCCACACCGACAGCAGCGTGAGCGCGCGCGAGTCGATCACTGCGAGGCTGTTCTTGTCCTCGAGGTTCACGTACACGTGCCCCTGGCCGTCGGCGCGGGCGAATTCAGGCTTGGCATCGAGCGCGATCGTGCCGACCACCTCGTTGCTCACCGCATCGATGACCGTGGCGTTGCGACCGCGGCCATTGAAGGCAAACACACGCCGCGTCGCGGCGTCGTAGAGGATGGCGTCAGGATTCTCGCCGGTGGACTTGATCTCCTTCAGCCGCGCCAGTGTCTTGAGGTCAAACACGACGATGGTGTTGGCGGCTCCCGCGCTCACGTAGCCGCGTCCGAGATCCGGTGCCAGCGCCACCCCGTGCACGCCGGGCGTGTCGGCAATCTCCCCGACCCGCTTCATCCGGTCCACATCCACCACCTCGACGTGCGTTCCGTGGCTGATGAAGAGCCGGCTGCCGCCCTGCTCGAAGGTCAGATAGTCCCAGCCCTCCTCGCCCGGCAGCCCCAGGCTGCCGGCGAGCTGGTACAGCGGACGGCCCAGGGCCGGGGCCGCCAGCAGCAGCGCGCTCAGCACGGTGACAAGGCCAGCAGGGGTTGCAGATTTCAGGCTTGGGGATTTCATGAGTTGCTCGCTTGGAGCTGTAGTGGCCGCCAGAAGTTCAGTGAATCAGGCGCGCGCATAAATTCAGCAGCGGCTGGGGAAGCACGCCCAGCGCCAGCACCGCGGCGGCGTTCAGGCCGAGGGCCACACGCACGCCCCCCGGGGTTGAGGCTGGCGGCTGCTGGCCCACCGGATCATCGAAGTACATCAGTTTGATGACGCGCAGGTAATAGTAGGCGCCCACGACTGACATCGCGGCAGCGATGATCACGAGCCACAGGTGATGGGTCTCCCACAGCGCCTGGAAGATGCGCAGTTTCGCCCAGAAACCCACCAGCGGCGGGACCCCGGCGGTTGAGAACATCAACAGCATCATCGCGAATGCGAGCAGCGGATCGCGCCGGTACAGCCCGCGGTAATCGTCGAGCTGGTCGGCCTCATAGCCCTTGCGGCTCGCCAGCAGGATCACGCCGAAGGAACCGAGCGCGACGAGGACGTAGACGAGCGTGTAGTAGAGGGCCGCGGCGTAGCCGTCTGCGGTGCCGGCGACGAAGCCGAGCACGATGAAGCCCACGTTCGCGATGGTCGAATATGCCAGCATGCGCTTGAGGTTCGTCTGCACGATGGCGAGCACGTTGCCGATTACCAGCGTCAGCACTGCCAGCGGTGCGAGCATCTGGGTCCACTCCACGCTCATGCCGGCGAGCCCCTGCGCCAGCAGGCGTAGGGCGAGTGCGAAGTACGCAAGCTTCGGCACCGTGCCGATGAAGAGCGTCACGCTGGTCGGGGCGCCCTCGTATACGTCCGGCAGCCACATGTGGAAGGGCACGGCGCCGAGCTTGAAAGCCACCGCGACCACGATGAAAACCAGGCCCATCGTGACCCCGAGCGAGGACGGCGCACTCAGACGCACCGCGATCTCACTCAGGTCCAGCGTCCCGGTGAGCCCGTAGATCAGCGACATGCCGTAGAGCAGCGCCCCGGAGGCGATCGCGCCGAGCACGAAGTACTTGATCGCCGCTTCGGCCGAAATTCCCGAATCCCGGTCGAAGGCCACCATGGCGTACACCGACAGCGCGAGCAGCTCCACCCCGAGGTACACGGTCAGCAGGCTGTTCGCGGACACCAGCACGAAGATGCCCAGCAGCGCGGTGAGCGCCAGCACGTAGTACTCGCCGCGCAGGATGTTGTGATTCTCAAGGTAGGCGCGCGAATACAGCAACGCCGTCGCGACCACGAGGAAGCCGGCGAGCTTGAGCACGAAGCTGAGCTCGTCGGCGACGTACATGCCGTCAAACAGCAGCGCCCGCTGCGTCACATGGGCGTACTGCACCGTGAGCGCGGCGCTCAGGGCGATGGCCAGCAGCGTCAGCGTCGCGGTCAGCCCGCGGCGCTTCTCGCCGGCGAATACGTCGATGAGCAGGATGGCGCAGATCGCCGTCACGAGGCAGATCTCTGGCACCGCCGGCGCAAGACTCGACCAGGTCATCGTGGTATCGGTCATGGCGCGCTTGCAAACCTCATACTTTGGTGGCGATCGCCTGGCTCACCAGGTGATGGATCGTCGGCTGCATGACCTTCAGGAGCGGCGCCGGCCACACTCCCACGAGCAGTACCGCGAGGGCGAGCGCACCGAGCACGAGGAACTCGCGCGGGTTGAGGTCCTCAAGCGCGGCCACCCGCGGGCTCGTCACCGGACCGAAAACCACGCGCTTGACCAGCCACAGGGTGTAGGCGGCGCCGAGCACCAGCGTGACGGCGGCCAGGAACGAATACCAGAAGCTCGCCCTGAAACTGGCAATGATCACCAGGAACTCCCCGACGAACCCCGAGGTTCCGGGCAGGCCGGCGTTGGCAAGCGCGAACAGCACCATGAAGGCGGCAAAAACCGGCATGGGATTGATCACGCCGCCGTAATCGGCGATCTGCCGGCTGTGCATGCGGTCATACAGCACGCCCACGCACAGGAACAGTGCCCCGGAGATCAGGCCGTGCGACACCATCTGCACCATCGCACCATCCATGCCCATGGCGGCACCCTGCACGCTGCCGGTGCGGCGCAGGATTTCGTACACGACAAAGGTCCCCAGTGTCACGAATCCCATGTGCGCGATCGAGGAGTAGGCGATGAGTTTTTTCATGTCCTGCTGCACGAGCGCAACCAGGCCGATATAGACCACCGCGATCAGGGACAGCGAGATCACCAGCAGGTCCAGTTCCCGGCTGGCATCCGGAGTGATCGGCAGGCTGAAGCGCAGAAAGCCGTAGCCGCCCATCTTCAGCATGATGGCAGCCAGGATGACCGAGCCGCCCGTGGGGGCCTCGACGTGGGCATCTGGCAACCAGGTGTGCACCGGCCACATCGGCACCTTCACGGCAAAGGCCAGCAGGAATGCGACGAAGATCCAGCGCTGCTCGATGAGGGTGAGCGGCAGTGCCTGCAGGCCGGCGATCGAGTAACTGCCGCCCTTGACGTACATGTAGATGAGCGCGGCGAGCATGAACACCGAGCCGAGGAACGTGTAGAGAAAGAACTTGATGGTGGCGTACACGCGCCGCGGGCCGCCCCAGATGCCGATGATGAGGAACATCGGGATCAGCATCGCTTCCCAGAAGAAGTAAAAGAGCAGCGCGTCGCTGGCGGAAAACACCCCGATCATCAGGCCTTCCATGATGAGGAAGGCAGCGAAGTACTGCGCCGGGCGCTGCTCGATCACGCTCCAGCCGGCGATCACGACCGGCACGGTCATGAATGCCGTGAGCACGATGAGGGGCATCGAGATGCCGTCCACCCCGAGCGCATAGTAGGCATTGAAACGCGGAATCCACGCCAGGCTCTCGGTGAACTGCAACGCCGCGGTGCTGCTGTTGAACGAATCCCACAGCGGCACCGCCAGGGCCAGCGTCCCCAGCGACCCCAGCAGCGCGAGCCAGCGTACGGCGGCCACGTTACGGTCGCCCAGCAGCAGCATAACCACACCCGTGCCGACGGGTAACCAGATGAGGATCGAGAGAAGGCCGTGCATGCGTGTGATTTCGTCTTACTTAGGCGTGCGCCAGGAACCAGCCGAGCAGCAGCGCCAGCCCGATCATCATCCAGAACGCGTAGGAGTAGAGGTAACCGCTCTGCACGCGGCGCGCCACCGTGCCGAACCAGCCGACGGCGGACGCACTGCCGTTCACCAGGGCGCCGTCGATGAGGAACTGGTCGCCGCCCTTCCACAGCCCGGTGCCGAGGCCGCGCGTCAGCGCCGCCACGACGTGCTCGTTGAACCAGTCGAAGTAGTACTTGTGGGTCAGAAGACTGCGTGCCCAGCGGAAGCGCTGCGCCAGGACATCGGCCCAATCCGGGCGCCTGAGGAACAGTAACCACGCGGTGAATACGCCCGCGGCCGCGAACCAGAACGGCGGCGACACGAACCCGGACAGGCCGGAAACCGTAGCGCTGGTGAACTCCTCGCCCACCTTGGCGATCACGTTGTTGCCTGGCAGCACAAAGATCGAACTGCCGAAGTAGCTGCCAAAGAGCACCGGGCCGACGGTGAGGATCCCGATGAACACCGAAGGAATGGCCAGCGCGATCAGCGGCACCGTCACCACCGCGGGACTTTCGTGCGGCGCCTGGCCCCCACCTTGATGCGGGTCGGGCTCCTGATGCGTCGCGGATTGCTCTGCGCCCGCGGGGTGCGGCTCCGCGTGGGCGCCGACCGTGCGAAAGCGCTCCGGCCCGTGGAACGTGAGGAACAGCATGCGGAACGTGTAGAGCGCGGTGACGAACACGCCGCACAGCACGCACCAGTACGCGTACGTTGCACCCCAGCGGTGCGACTCGCCGACTGCCTCGATGATCGCATCCTTGGAGTAGAACCCGGAAAAGAACGGCGTGCCGATGAGCGCCAGGGCGCCGATCCAGCAGGTGATGGCCGTGATCGGCATGTACTTGGCAAGGCCGCCCATCTTGCGCATGTCCTGCTCGTGGTGCATGCCGATGATGACGGAGCCTGCCGCCAGGAAGAGCAGCGCCTTGAAGAACGCGTGCGTCATCAGGTGGAAGATCGCCGCGCCATAGGCGGACACACCGAGCGCCACCGTCATGTAGCCGAGCTGCGAGAGCGTCGAGTAGGCGATGACACGCTTGATGTCGTTGTTAACCACGCCCAGCAGCCCCATGAAGAACGCCGTGGTGGCGCCGATCACGAGCACGAAAGACAGTGCGGCGTCGGAATATTCAAAGAGCGGCGACATGCGCGCCACCATGAAGATGCCGGCGGTCACCATGGTCGCGGCATGGATCAGCGCGGAGATCGGGGTCGGGCCTTCCATCGAGTCAGGCAGCCATACGTGCAGGGGCACCTGCGCAGACTTGCCCATCGCCCCGATGAACAGGCACACACAGATCAAGGTCAGTGCGCCGACGCTCCACGAGGCGGACAGCGGAATGAGCGCGTGCGCCATCTGCGGCGCAGCAGTGAAGGCTTCGCGATAGCTCATCGAGTGGGTGAAATAGGCAACCCCGGCGATACCGAGCACGAAACCGAAGTCGCCCACGCGATTCACCAGGAAAGCTTTCAGGTTGGCGAAGATCGCGCTCGGCCGCGTGTACCAGAAGCCGATGAGGAGGTAGGAGACGACACCCACGGCTTCCCAGCCAAAAAACAGCTGCATGAAGTTGTTCGACATCACCAGCATCAGCATGGAAAAGGTGAACAGCGAGATGTAGCTGAAGAAGCGCGTGTAGCCCGGGTCGTCGTGCATGTAGCCGATGGTGTAGATGTGCACGCACAGCGAGACGAACGTCACCACCACCATCATCAGGGCGGTGAGACGGTCGATCAGGAAGCCCACCTGCATCGTCATGCCGTCGCTCACCAGCCAGGTGTAGACCGGCCCGTCATACGCAGGGGCGCCGTCCCAGTAAATGGCCTTGAGGACCCCGAGCGACAGCAGGCAGCTCGCCGCCACCGCCGCGATGGTCACGAGATGGGCCCCGGTACGCCCGATGTAGCGCCCGAACAGACCGGCAAGGATCGCGGCCACGAGCGGCAGGAACGCCACGGCAAGGAGCACGTTCGGGTTCATGGTCGCGCGCTAGCCTTTCAGGGTATTCAGATCTTCGACATTGATAGTGCGTCGCTCGCGGAACAGCACCACCAGGATGGCAAGGCCGATCGCCGACTCGGCGGCTGCCACGGTCAGCACGAAGAAAACGAATACCTGCCCGTCGAGGTCCCCGAGGTAGCGCGAGAAGGCGATGAAGTTGAAGTTAGCCGCCAGCAGCAGCAACTCCACGCACATCAGCAGCAGGATCACGTTCTTGCGGTTGAGAAAGATCCCGGCGATGGCGAGCGAGAAGATGATCCCCGAGAGCGTCAGCAGCTGGCCGAGGCTGATCATGGAAGCTTCTCCGCATCCATCTTGATGACGCGCAGGCGGTCTGTGCTGCGCACCGCGACCTGGGCGTTCACGTCCTGCTGCTTGAGTCCGGCGCGATGACGCATCGTGAGCGTGATGGCCGCCACGATCGCCACCAGCAGCAGCACCGCCGCAAGTTCCAGTGGGTAGGTGTATTTGGTGTAGAGCAGGCGACCGAGCGCGAGCGTATTGCTGAAGTCCGCAGCGCTCGGCGTGCCGCCGCGGCTGGCATCGACCCCGAGGCCGCCGCGCGCCCACACGACGCCCACGATCTCGACGATCACCGCGAGCGCGGTGAGCCAGCCGAGCCAGGCGAAGCGCGTGAACCCCTGGCGCAGTTCCGCCACATTGATGTCGAGCATCATGACGACGAACAGGAACAGCACCATGACGGCGCCCACATACACCAGCACCAGCACCACCGCGAGGAATTCCGCCTCGACGAGCAGCCAGATGGCCGCCGAGGTCACGAAGCACATGACGAGCCCGAGGGCGGAGTACACCGGGTTGCGCGCGCTGATCACGCCGACGGCAGAGATGACCAGGATGCTACCGAAGAGGTAGAACAGGACCTGGATAAGCGTCGGCGCGCTCATCGGTAGGGTGCGTCCGCGGCCTTGTCGGTCGCAATCATCGCCTCGTAGCGCTCGCCCACCGCGAGCAGCTTGTCCTTGCTCATGATGTTCTCGCCGCGGTGCTCCATGTGGTACTCGTGGATGCGCGTCAGCACGATGGCGTCCACCGGGCAGGCTTCCTCACAGAAGCCGCAGTAGATGCACTTGAACAGGTCGATGTCATAGCGCGTGGTGCGGCGCGTACCATCCGCGCCCACGTCCGAGTCGATGGTGATGCACACCGCCGGACACACCGCCTCGCACAGCTTGCAGGCGATGCAGCGCTCCTGGCCGTTGGGGTAGCGGCGCAGTGCGTGCAGACCGCGGAAGCGCGGTGACTGCGGTGTCTTCTCCTCCGGGTAGTTGATGGTGTACTTGCTCGCCATAAAGGTGCGAGCGGTCACCGTCAGCCCCTTCATCAGTTCGGGGAGCAAAAAGGTCTTGAAGAGATTTAAGGCCATGGAATGCCTGCGCTCAGTGGAACCAGGGACGCGACCACGGACCCACGCGGTAGATCAGCATCAGCATTTCCACGCCGATCCAGATGAGGGTCACCGGAATGAGGGCCTTCCAGCCCAGCCGCATGATCTGGTCGTAGCGGTAGCGTGGGAAGGTGGCACGGAACCACAGGAACAGGAATACGAGGCAGAACACCTTCAGGAACAACCACAGGAAACTCGGGTGCCCGAGGAAGGTGTCACCCAGGCCCAACGGATAACCCTGCAGTGGCCCCTGCCAGCCACCGAAGAAGAACACGGCGGTGAGGGCCGAGATCAGGATCATGTTGGCATACTCGGCCAGGAAGAACAGCGCGAAGGCGATGCCGGAGTACTCCACGTGAAAGCCCGCGACGATCTCCGACTCCCCTTCCGCGACATCAAAGGGGGCACGGTTGGTCTCCGCTATCCCGGAGATGAAGTACACGATGAACAGCGGGAACAGCCATAACCAGTTCCACGCGCCCGGGCCGCCTTCCTGAGTGCGCACGATGGTACCGAGGTTCATGCTGCCGGTGGCCATGAGCACCCCGACCAGCGCAAACCCCATCGCGATCTCGTAGGCCACCATCTGTGCCGCCGAGCGCATGGCACCGAGGAAGGCGTATTTGGAGTTCGTCGCCCAGCCGGCGATGATGACGCCGTACACCCCCATCGAGGTCAGCGACAAAAGGTACAGCAGTCCGGCGTCGGCCTTGGAAACCACCACCTCGGGTGATAGCGGGATGACCGCCCAGGCGGCGAAGGCCGGAATGAGCGCGATCATGGGGGCCAGGCGAAACAGAATCTTGTTCGACTTGGCCGGAATGATCACTTCCTTCATCAGCAGCTTGAACACGTCGGCGAAGGGTTGCCCGAGCCCGGGGAACAGGCCGAGCAGGCGCACGCGGTTCGGGCCGCGCCGCAGCTGCATCCAGCCGATGACCTTGCGCTCCCACAATGTCAGCAGCGCCACACTGATGATGAGGGTCAGCGTGATGACGAGGATCCAGAACGTGGAGCGGGCGTAGTCGGGGAGCGATGCCCAGACGCTGTTGATGGTTTCCAGCACTTCGCTTCCGACCCTGCTAGTACGTCATGGCCGGCGTGCGGCCTTCACGGGTGCGCTGCAGCGACGGCGCGCGGCGCACCAGCGCATCGCTCTGGTACAGCGGCACGTCCACAAGCCCGGCGCCCTCCTCACCGGCACTCGTGGCCACGACCGCGTGCGTGCCCTGGTAGCCGGTCGGTTTCACCTCCGCGCAGCGCGCGCGCACCTCGGCCAGCACCTCCTCGGAAGTCTGGTACTCGAAGCCGGGCAGGTTCAGCAGATTCCCCAGCACCCGCAGGATCTTCCAGCCCGGGCGCGCCTCGCCCACGGGCAGTGCTGCGCCGCCCTGGCTCTGCCAGCGGTTCTCGCAATTCACGTAGGTGCCGGAGGTTTCCGCGAAGGTCCCCATCGGCAGCATCACGTGCGCCACCGCCTTCACCTCCTCGCTCGCATACGGGGTCAGCGCCACCACGAACTCGGCGCGCGCGAGCGTGCGCCGGGAATCGGCCTCCGCGGCATCGAGGGTGGGTTCGATACCGCCGATGAGGAGGTAAGCGCGCAGCGGAGCCTTGAGCATCTGTGCCGCATTGAGACCGGGCTGCGCCACGCTGCGGGCGCCCGCTTCGCGATGCGGGAGGGCACCGGCCAGGTAGGCGCCGACCGCATTGCCGCCTTCGGCAATGCGTCCGAGGCTGGCGCCGGTGAGCGCCGCCAGCGCGGCCGCCAGCGAGCGCAGGTCCACGAAGCGCACGTGACGCGCGGCGAGCGCCCCGAGCCAGACGGCGCGCTTCTCACCCGCCACGAGCGCCTGCGCCAGCGCACGGTGCCCGTCGTTGACCTGCGCTGCGCTCACCGCCGCGGCGAGGTGCGCGGGAACGCTCTTGCCGGTCAGCTGGGCGGCCGCCGCGAGCACGGCGGCCAGCTCGCCCACCAGCTGCGTCGGCGCGGCCACCTGGTACGCCTTCACCGGAAACAGATACGGGAAGCGGGCCGGATTGAGGAAGCTCACCTGGGCACCGCGCCTGGCGGCCTTGCGAACCCGGTGCGCCAGCAGCGGCGCCTCGCGCCGCAGGTTCGAGCCGATGAGCAGCAGTGCATCGAGGCCCTCGATGTCGGCGATGTGCATCCCGAGGCCCGGGAATACCGGGTCGGCTTCCTGGTCACGGAAGTCACGCTGCCGCAGGCGGTGGTCGATGTTGTTGGATTTCAGTCCCCGCGCCAGACGGTTCGCGAGGTAGAGCTCCTCGAGCGTCCCGGTACTGCTGGCGAGTACGCCCAGGTCCGGGGCTCGGGCCTGCAGCCCGTCGGCCACCTGCATGAGGGCGCTCTCCCAGTCGGTTTCGACCCACTCGGTGCCGCGGCGCCGCATCGGGCGCATGAGCCGATCCTCGCTGTACACGCCCTCGTAGCTGAAGCGATCGCGGTCGGCGATCCACACCTCGTTAATGGCCTCGTTCTCGCGCGGCACGACCCGCATCAGCCGTCCACGCAGCACGTGACCGAACACGTTGGTGCCGACCGGGTCGTGCGGGGAAATGAGCGGCGCGGAGCTCATCTCCCAGGCGCGCGCCGTGAAGCGGTAGGGCTTGGACACCAGCGCACCCACCGGGCACAGGTCGATGACGTTGCCGGAGAGTTCGTGGTTGACCGTGCTCTCGAGGTAGGTGCGCACCGCCATGTGCTCGCCGCGGCCGATCATGCCGAGTTCCTGGATGCCGGCGATCTCCTCGGTGAAGCGGATGCAGCGCGTGCACTGGATGCAGCGCGTCATGTCAGTGGCGATGAGCGGGCCGAGGTACTCATCCTGCACCACGCGTTTGCCCTCGTTGTAGCGCGAGACGTCGCGGCCGAAACCCATCGCCAGGTCCTGCAGCTCGCACTCCCCGCCCTGGTCACAGATCGGGCAGTCGAGCGGGTGGTTGATGAGCAGGAACTCCATGGTGGCGCGCTGCGCCCCGATGGCGCGCGGGGACTTGGTAAACACCTTCATGCCCTCGGCGACCGGGGTCGCACAGGCAGGCATCGGCTTGGGGGCCTTCTCGATCTCTACCAGGCACATGCGGCAATTGGCCGCCACCGTCAGCTTCTCGTGGTAGCAGAAGCGCGGCACGTAGGCGCCGTTCGCGTCGGTGGCGCGGATGAGCATCTCGCCCTTCTTCGCCTTGACCGCGACGCCGTCGATCTCGATGTTGACCAGGTCATCCGCCATGGGGCTGTGTTCCGTTCGCTCGGCCGCCTTCAGGCCGCCTGCGCTCCCAGTGTGTCGCTCACGATGCTGCGGCCGCCGTGATCGATCATGTATTCGAACTCGTGCCGGTAGTGCTTGAGGAAGCTCTGTACCGGCCACGCCGAGGCATCCCCGAAGGCACAGATGGTGTGCCCCTCGATGCGGTTGGCCACGTCGAGCAGCAGCGCGAGCTCCTCGCGCCGCGACTGCCCGGCGAGCACGCGCTTGAGCAGGCGGTTCATCCAGCCGGTGCCCTCGCGGCACGGCGTGCACTGGCCGCAGGATTCGGACATGTAGAAACGCGAGATGCGCTCGAGCACGCGCACCATGCAGGTGGTCTCGTCCATCACGATGACGGCGCCGGTGCCGATGGCCGAGCCCACCGCCTTGAGCGAATCAAAGTCCATGTTGAGCTTGAGCATCGTCTCCCCGGGCACGACCGGTACCGAGGAACCCCCGGGGATCACGGCCTTGAGCGCACGGCCGCCGCGCACCCCGCCGCACAGCGCCAGCAGGTCCACAAACGGGATGCCGAGGGGCAGCTCGAGGTTGGCGGGCTTTTCGACGTGGCCGGAGACCGAGTAGATGATCATGCCCGCGGAGTTGGCAGGACCGAGCGCCGCGAACCAGGCCGGGCCCTTGCGCAGGATGGTGGGCACCGAGGCGAAGCTGTAGGTATTGTTGATGGTGGTCGGCGCGCCGTAGAGGCCGAAATTCGCCGGGAACGGCGGCTTGAAGCGTGGCTTGCCGGGCTTGCCTTCCAGCGACTCGAGCAGCGCCGTCTCCTCCCCGCAGATGTAGGCGCCGGCGCCGACGAAGGTGTGCAGCTCAAAATCCACGCCGCTGCCCCTGATGTTCTTGCCGAGCAGGCCCGCCGCATAGGCTTCCGCCAGCGCCGCCTCGAAGCGCGGCACCGGCTCGCCGAGGAACTCGCCGCGGATGTAGTTGTAGGCGGCGGTGGAGTTGGTGGCGTAGGCACCGATCGCGAGCCCCTCGATGAGCGCGTGCGGGTTGTAGCGCAGGATGTCGCGGTCGTGGCAGGTCCCGGGCTCGCTCTCATCGGAGTTGCACACCAGGTACTTCTGCTGCGGGGAGTTGCGGGGCATGAAGCTCCACTTGGTGCCGGTGGGGAAGCCCGCGCCGCCGCGGCCGCGCAGGCCGGAGGCCTTCAGCTGATCGATGATCTGCTCGCGCGGGGGCTTCTCGGCGAGGATCTTCTCCCACACCTCGTAGCCGCCGATGCTGCGGTAGGTGGCGAGCGTCCACGGGCGCTCGAGCCGCAGCGGCTCAAACACTCCGAGGTTGAACTTCGCGGCGTACTTGCTGGCGATGTCGTTCACTTCAGCTCATCCAGGATGCGGTCGAGCTTCTCCGGGGTGAGGTGCTCGTGGTACACGTGATCGACCATGAGCATCGGCGCCCCGTTGCAGGCCGCGAGGCATTCCTCCTCCTGCTTGAGGAAGATGCGTCCGTCGGGCGTGCTCTCGTTCAGCTTGATGCCGAGCTTCTTCTCGGCGTGTGCAACCAGCTCCTCGCCGCCATTTAGCATGCAGGAGATATTCGTGCAGATGCTGACATGGTGGCGTCCGCACGGATGGGTCTCGAACATCGAGTAGAAGCTCGCGACTTCGTAGACCTGAATCGCCGGCAGCTGCAGGTACTCGGCCACCGCATCCATGAGTTCCGCGCTCAGGTAGCCCCGGTTCTGCTCCTGCGCGGCACGCAGCGCCGAGATACAGGCGGAGCGTTGCCGTCCGGGCGGAAACTTCGCGACCCAGTGATCGATCTCCGCCCGCGTGTGTTCGGACAGGAGCTGCAACTTGCTGTCGGGGCCAGCGGCGCCCGTGTTGTCTTTGCTCAACGGTCCACTTCCCCGAATACGATGTCCTGGGTGCCGATGATGGCCACGACATCGGCCAGCATGTGGCCGCGGCTCATCTCCTCAAGCGCCGCCAGGTGCGGGAAGCCGGGCGCGCGGCACTTGAGCCGATACGGCTTGTTGGCCCCGTCCGACACCAGATAAATGCCGAATTCGCCCTTCGGCGCCTCCACCGCCGCATAGGTTTCCCCGGCAGGCACTTCGTAGCCCTCCGTGAAGAACTTGAAGTGATGGATGAGCGATTCCATGTCCTCTTTCATCTGCTCGCGCGCGGGCGGCCGCACCTTGCGGTCATCGATCATCACCGGGCCGGGGTGCGCGCGCAGCCACTCGACGCACTGGCGCACGATGCGGTTTGACTGGCGCATCTCCTCGACACGCACCAGGTAGCGGTCGTAGCAGTCCCCGTTCAGCCCCACCGGGATATCGAAATCCATGCGGTCGTAGACCTCGTAGGGCTGCTTCTTGCGCAGGTCCCAGGCAATCCCCGAGCCGCGCAGCATGGCCCCGGAGAACCCGAGCTGCATGGCGCGCTCCGGGCCCACCACCCCGATGTTCACCGTGCGCTGCTTCCAGATGCGGTTGTCGGTGAGCAGGGTCTCGTAGTCATCCACCGCGGCCGGAAAGCTGGTCGTGAACGCCTGGATGAAATCGAGCATGCTGCCCGAGCGGGCCTCGTTCATGCGGGCGGCGTCCTTGGCGGAGCGCCACTTGGAGGCCTGGTACTTGGGCATGCTGTCGGGCAGGTCGCGATAGACGCCCCCGGGGCGGTAGTAGGTCGCGTGCATGCGCGTACCGGAAACCGCCTCGTAGACGTCCATCAGTTCCTCGCGCTGCTTGAAGCACAGCAGGAACACCGTCATCGCGCCGATGTCGAGCCCGTGCGCACCGAGCCACATCAGGTGATTCAGGATGCGCGTGATCTCATCGAACATGACGCGGATGTACTGCGCGCGCTCGGGCGGGGTGATGCCGAGCAGCCGCTCGATCGCGAGCACATAGGCGTGCTCGTTGCACATCATCGATACGTAGTCGAGCCGGTCCATGTAACCGATCGACTGGTTGAAGGGCTTGGACTCGGCGAGCTTCTCGGTGCCGCGGTGCAGGAGCCCGATGTGTGGATCGGCCTTCTGGATCACTTCACCATCGAGTTCCAGGACGAGGCGCAGCACGCCGTGCGCGGCCGGGTGCTGCGGCCCGAAATTCATCGTGTAATTGCGGATCTCGGTGGCGGGCGCGGCAGCCATCAGCGCGGCACCTTCTCATCTTTGAGGGCGGGCTCGTAGCGGTGATCGTGGCGGATCACCTTGGGCACGAGGACCCGCGGGGTGATGCTCACCGGCTGGTACACCACGCGTCCCTGCTGCGGATCGTACAGCACCTCGACGTTGCCGATCAGCGGGAAGTCCTTGCGGAACGGATGCCCGATGAAACCGTAATCGGTGAGGATGCGGCGCAGGTCCGGATGGCCCCGAAACAGAATCCCGAACAGGTCAAACGCCTCGCGTTCGAACCAGTTGGCCGACGCCCACACGTCCACCACCGAGTCGAGCACCGGCTCGGCGCTGTCGGGGATCTTCACCACCAGGCGCAGACGCTGGTTGCACGAGATGGACAGCAGGTTGTAGGCGACGCCGAAACGGCCGGTCGCGCCCGGGTCCGGGGCATTGCGGAGCGCCACGCGCGCGCGGCTGAAACCGGAGCGCGTGGCGCTCTCGGTCTGCCAGTCATCGCGTCCGTAATGCAGGTAGTCGATGCCCGCCAGGTCCATCAGCATCTCGAATTTCAACTCCGGCGTATCGCGCAGCGCACCGCATACCTCGAGCAGCGCGGCCGCGTCGCACTCGTAGGCCAGCTCGTGCGCGAGCGCAGCGGTGCGTCGCACGCGGGCATGCAAGCGCGCATCAACCTTCTGGGCGAGAGCCTCGGTACGCTCGCTCACCTGTTGCTACTCCGTTGGCGCCTAGCGGGCGATGGTGCTGGTGCGGGCGATCTTCTTCTGCAGCTGCACGATCCCGTAGACCAGGGCCTCCGCGGTCGGTGGGCAGCCCGGCACGTACACATCGACCGGCACGATGCGGTCACAGCCCCGCACCACGGCATAAGAATAGTGGTAGTAGCCCCCGCCGTTGGCGCAGGAGCCCATCGAGATCACCCAGCGCGGCTCGGGCATCTGGTCATAGACGCGGCGCAGCGCCGGGGCCATCTTGTTGACGAGCGTGCCGGCGACGATCATCACGTCAGACTGGCGCGGGCTCGCGCGGAAGACGACGCCGAAGCGGTCCAGGTCGTAGCGCGAGGCGCCCGCGTGCATCATCTCAACCGCGCAGCAGGCGAGACCGAAGGTCATCGGCCACAAGGAGCCGGTGCGCGCCCAGTTGACAAGGTTGTCGACCTGCGTGGTCATGAAGCCACGCTGCGCAAAGGCTTCCGGGTTCTCGGGTGCCTCTAATCCCACTCGAGCGCCCCCTTTTTCCATTCGTAGATGAAACCCACCACGAGAATGGCGAGGAAGATGCCCATGGCGAGCAGGCCGGACCGTCCGATCTGGCCCAGCGCCACGGCCCAGGGAAACAGGAACGCGATCTCCAGATCGAACACGATGAACAGGATCGCGACCAGGTAGTAGCGCACGTCGAACTTGGTGCGCGTGTCCTCGAACGCATCGAAACCGCATTCGTACGGGGTCAGTTTCGCCTTGTCGTCGTGGAAGCGCGAGAAGTAGCGGCCGATGCCCGTGCCGAGCGTCAGCAGCACCGCGGCCACGGCTGCGGCCACGATCAGAAAGATCAAGATCGGCAGATAGTTGGACAACATGCGCTTGCGACCGTAAAAGGGCAGATCCAACCGTGACCTGCCCGTTATGAGCGGTGCGCATTGTAGCAGCGCAACCAGTCGTTTTGGTGCCGACGGGGAGACTCGAACTCCCACACCTTGCGGCGCTAGCCCCTCAAGCTAGTGTGTCTACCAATTCCACCACGTCGGCGATGTGAAACGACTTCCGCGAGCGTGCGGTGCTTACTTCGGTGCCGGCGCGCCCGGTGACGGCGCCGGCTCGGACACCGGTGGTGGCGTCGGCGCGGGCGTCACGTTGCCCGGTACGGCCGGCACCTTCGGCGTCACGGCCTCGTCGAGAATCGTGTGCTGCGGCTGCGTCGCGGTGCGCGTGCCGAGGTACGCCAGCACCAGACTGTTGATCATGAAGATCGCGGCGATGATGGCCGTCGCGCGCGACAGCGCAGTCGTTGCCCCGCGCGCGCCGAAAACCGTTCCCGAAGCCCCGGCGCCGAACCCCGCGCCGGCATCGGCCCCCTTGCCGCGCTGCAGGAGCACGAGGCCAATGATGCAGGCCGCGGAGAGCAGCTGAACAAAGGTCAAAGCGTTACGCAACCACATCGGACAAACTCACTTATCCCGGTCCAGCAGCGGCCAGGATGGTCAGAAATTCATCGGCCTTGAGCGAGGCGCCACCAATTAATCCGCCGTCGACGTCCGGCATCGCGAACAGCTCCGCCGCATTGCCGGCCTTCACACTGCCGCCATATAGGATACGCGTGGCGCCCGCAATTCTAGCATCCCGGGCCCCGATCCGGGCGCGGATGAAGGCGTGCACCTCCTGCGCCTGCTCGGGGCTGGCGGTGCGCCCGGTGCCAATCGCCCACACCGGTTCGTAGGCCACCACGGCCTGTTCGAGCGCCCCGGCGCCGCTGAGTTCCAGCACCACGTCGAGCTGGCGCGCCACCACCTCGCGCGTGCGCGCGGCTTCGCGGTCGGCCAGCTGCTCGCCGACGCACAGGATCGGGGTCAGCCCCTTGGCGAGCGCGGCGCCGAACTTGCGCGCGATGAGCTGGTCACTCTCGCGGTACAGCAGCCGCCGCTCGGAATGGCCGACGATCACGTACTCGCACCCGACGTCCTTCAGCATGGCCGCCGAGACTTCCCCGGTGAAAGCCCCCTGCGCATCCGCACACACATCCTGCGCCCCCAGGGTGAGCGCCGAATCGCGCAGCAGGCGTGCCGCTTCCTGCAGATACACGAACGGCGGGCAGATGACGCAGGTGGCCTGCGGCTTGGAGGGGGCGCCGGCCAGCAGCTCCTCGAGGAGCCGCGCGTTTTCGGTGCGCGACCCGTGCATCTTCCAGTTTCCGGCAACGATGGGGCGTCGCATGGACCGGCCTATAACGGCTTGGAAGCCGCCTACGGTGTTTAAAGGGCGCGCGATGATAGCGATGCAGGGGGGGTGACGCAACGGCGCCCGCCGGCCGGGCGGGAGCGGGTGGAATCGGTGCAAAAAGGCCCGCCAGGGCCCCCGGGCAAGCCCCTCAGCCGGCCACGCCCCGCACCACCTCGGCCAGCTCCGCCGCCGCGGCCCGCGTGGTGGCCTCATCGCGCCCCTCGACCATCACCCGGATCAGGGGCTCGGTCCCGGAAGCGCGCAGCACCACGCGCCCCTCGGCCCCCAGGCGCGCCTCGATGCGCGCGCTGGCCTGCTGCACGGCGGGCACGCGGGTCGGATCAAAGCGCGTGGCGACCTTTACGTTCAGCAGCACCTGGGGGAATTTGCGCATCCCGGAGGCAAGCTCGGCGAGCTCGCGCCCGGTGCGTTTCATGATCGCGAGCACCTGCAGCGCGCTCACCAGCCCATCCCCGGTGGTCGTCTTGTCCAGGCACAGGATGTGGCCGGAGGTCTCGCCCCCGAGGACGCCGTGGGTCTCGCGCAGCAGCGCGAGCACGTAGCGATCGCCGACCGCGGCACGCCGGAACTCGATGCCGGCGGCGCGCAGCGCCAGCTCGAGCCCAAGGTTGCTCATCACGGTGCCCACCACCGGGCCGCGCAGGTTGCCCTCCTCCTTCAGGGCGCGCGCGATCACGTAAAGAATCTGGTCACCGTCGACGATGCGCCCCAGGTGATCGACCATGACGAGCCGGTCGCCGTCGCCGTCGAGGGCCAGGCCGACGTTGGCGCGCACGCCGGGCACCGTGAGCTGCAGCAGATCCGGCGCGAGTGAGCCGCAGCCGTCATTGATGTTGCGGCCGTTCGGCGAGCAGCCGATGGGCACGATCTCGGCGCCGAGGTCCGCCAGGATCCGCGGCCCCACCTTGTAGGCGGCGCCGTTGGCGCAGTCGACCACGATCTTCAGCCCCGTGAGGTCCAGCCCGGGGGGCAGCGTTGAGGCGCAGAACTCCTGGTAGAGCGTGCGCGAGCGGTCCGCGCGCGTGGCGCGCCCGAGGTTGCGCGAAGTGCGCGTGAGCGGGGGCTGCTCGAGTTCGGCCTCGATGCGCTCCTCGAGCTCATCGGACAGCTTGCCCCCGGAGGCGTCGAAGAACTTGATGCCGTTGTCGTCGTAGAGATTGTGCGAGGCGCTGATCACGACCCCGAAATCGCAGTTGAAGCGGCGCGTCATGTAGGCGATGCCGGGCGTCGGCAGCGGGCCGATCAGCATCACGTTGACGCCGGCGGCCACGAAGCCCGCCTCGAGCGCCGCCTCGAACATGTAACCCGAGAGGCGCGTGTCCTTGCCGATGAGCACCGTGCCGCCCTCGGGCGCCAGCACCCGCGCCGCGGCGCTCGCCAGCTGCAGAGCGAAGTTCACCGTCATGGGGTGCTCGCCCACGCGTCCGCGCACGCCATCGGTGCCAAAGTATCGACGTGCCAATCCTCTACCCTCCCTCAGGCCAGCGCCGCGACCACCTTCAGTGCGTCGACGGTCGCGGCCACGTCGTGTGCGCGGATGAGGCGCGCCCCGTGCAGTGCCGCAATCACGGCGAGCGCGACGCTGCCGTAGAGCCTCTCGTGCGCCGCGCGGCCGGTCAGTTTGCCGAGCAGCGCCTTGCGCGACAGGCCGACCGCCAGCGGCACGTCGGCCCGCGCGAGCTCGGCCAGCCCGCGCAGCAGGGTGAGATTGTGCTCGAAAGTCTTGCCGAAACCGAATCCGGGGTCGATGAGCAGCTGATCCGGCTGCAGGCCCGCCGCGAGGCAGGCGTCCACCCGCTCGCCGAGGAACGCCTGCACCTCGGCGAGTACGTCGCGGTAACTGGGCGCCTGCTGCATGGTGCCCGGTTCGCCCTGCATGTGCATCAGGCACACCGCGCAGCCGCTGGCGCGTGCGGCCGCGAGCGCCCCCGGCTCGCGCAGCGCGCGCACGTCGTTGATCAGGCCGGCGCCGGCGGCGGCGGCGGCCTGCATCACCTGCGGCTTGCTGGTATCGACCGAGATGACGGCCGTGGTGCGCTCGCTCAGGGCGCGCACCACGGGCACGACCCGGGCGAGCTCTTCCGCCACGCTCACCGGCGCGGCGCCGGGACGGGTGGATTCGCCGCCGACATCGATGAGGGCCGCCCCTTCGGCGGCCAGGCGCAGCCCCTGCTCGATCGCCACCGCGGGGCTGAGGAAACGGCCGCCGTCGGAGAAGGAGTCCGGCGTCACGTTGAGCACGCCCATGACGACGGGCGCGCTCAGGTCCAGGGTCTTAGCAGCGCAGCGCAGCGCACGGGCCGGGGCCGGCATGGGGAGGCGCCCTTTCAGGACGCGGCGGCCCTAGGGGCAGCGGCGCACCGCGGCTCAGTGCTGGCCGGCCGGGATGGGCGGCGGTCCGGCCGCAGGGCCCTCGGCGCCGCCGGCCTTGGGCGGCTTGTTGGAGAGCGTGTCGTCCCAGCCGGCGGGCGGCTTGGGGGTCTTGCCCGCCATGATGTCCTTGAGCTGGTCCTCGTCGATCGTCTCGTACTTGATCAGCGCGTCGGCCATCGTGTGCAGCTTCTCGAGATTGCTCTCGAGGATGCCCTTGGCACGGGTGTAGTTGACCTCGATGACGCGCCGCACTTCCTCGTCGATCGTGTGCGCGGTCACGTCCGAGACCTGCTTGTGCTGGGTGACGCTGCGGCCGAGGAACACTTCCCCGTTCTCTTCCGAATAGGTGAGCGGACCTAACTTCTCCGACAGGCCCCACTTGGTGACCATGTTGCGCGCCAGCTCCGTGGCGCGCTCGATGTCATTCGCCGCCCCGGTGGTGACTCCATCGGCACCGAAGATCAGCTCCTCCGCGCAGCGGCCACCGAAGAGGGAGGTAATGCGGCTCTCGAGCTCACGCCGGCTGGTGCTGTAGCGGTCCCCTTCCGGCAGGTACCAGGTAAGCCCCAGCGCGCGGCCGCGCGGGATGATCGTCACCTTATAGACCGGGTCGTGGTCGGGTACGATGAAGCCGACGATCGCGTGGCCCGCCTCGTGGTAGGCGGTCATCTTCTTCTCGTGGTCCGACATCACCATGGAGCGCCGCTCGGCGCCCATGTAGATCTTGTCCTTGGCGCGCTCGAACTCATCCATGCTAACGATGCGCTTGTTGGCGCGCGCGGCGAACAGCGCCGCCTCGTTGACGAGGTTGGCGAGGTCCGCGCCGGAGAACCCGGGGGTGCCGCGCGCGATCAGCGCCGGCTTCACGTCATCGGCCAGCGGCACGCGCCGCATGTGCACGCGCAGGATCTGCTCGCGGCCGCGCACGTCCGGCAGCGGCACGACCACCTGGCGGTCGAAGCGCCCCGGGCGCAGCAGCGCCGGATCAAGCACGTCCGGGCGGTTGGTCGCCGCGATGACGATGATGCCCTCGTTGCCCTCAAAGCCGTCCATCTCCACCAGCAGCTGGTTCAGGGTCTGCTCGCGCTCATCATGGCCGCCGCCGAGCCCGGCCCCGCGGTGCCGCCCGACCGCGTCGATCTCATCGATGAAGATGATGCAGGGGGCGTGCTTCTTCGCCTGCTCGAACATGTCGCGCACGCGCGAGGCGCCCACGCCGACGAACATCTCGACGAAGTCGGAACCGGAAATGGTGAAGAACGGTACCTTGGCCTCCCCGGCGATGGCGCGCGCCAGCAGCGTCTTGCCGGTGCCGGGGGAGCCGACCATCAGCACGCCCTTGGGAATCTTGCCCCCGAGCTTCTGGAACTTGCCCGGGTCCTTCAGGAAGTCGACGATCTCGGCGACCTCCTGCTTGGCCTCATCGACGCCGGCGACATCGGCGAACGTCACGTTGACCTGATCCTCGCCGAGCAGGCGTGCGCGGCTCTTGCCGAAGGACATCGCGCCGCGCCCGCCGGAGGCGCCCTGCATCTGCCGCATGATGTAGACGAACACCACGATCAGCAGCAGCGCCGGAGCCAGCTGCAGCAGCAGCTGTCCCATGAAGTTCGGCTGTTTGGGCTCGCGCGCCTCGATTTTGACCTTGGCGGTGGAGAGCGTACCGATGAGGGCGGTGTAATCGGTCTCGGGGTTGCGGGTCTTGAAGGTCGACTTGTCCTTGAGCTCCCCGTAGATCATCTCCGATTGCATCACCACCGAGTCCACCCGACCGGACTTCACGTCATCGAGGAAGGTCGAGTACGGGATTTCCTGGGGCTGGCCCACGGCGGGCATGTAGCGGCTGAACACGAGCAGCAGGACGAATACGATCACGACCCACAGCAGGATGTTCTTTGTCAAATCGTTCAAAGGCTTCCGTCCTTTTATCGCGCGCGCTCAGGGGTATGCAAATGAACCTACACCAAGCGAAACTGCATGGCCAGTAAATACCTCTCCGGACTGCGAGAGCGGAAAGCCTCGGGTTTCACAAGCTTGACCTTCCCAAACCGCGACCGCGCCAAGCGCACGACATCCCTCACCATTCGCACCCCGGAACAGCCTTGATCAGGGCGTCCCTGCCGACCTTCAAGACGCCCCGGCCGGATCCGGGTCCCTGACGTTTTTCCCAGGCCGCCGCCCCGCGGGAAATCCGCGCCCGCGACCCCCCGCCGCTCGAGCGGCGGCGGCTCCTTGTCACCCCCGCACCCGCCCTAACCCCAGGCGCTGGCCTTCCAGGTGCCGCGGGGGGCCCGCCGATCGCACCCGCGGGTGGCGGAGCGTTCAGCGCTCGGTGATCTCCTGAGGCTGCCGCAGGGGCTGCCAGCGCCGCACGCACGCTGCCGGGGTG
>Ga0207693_10000160_pt1 | contig 62687 bp, 42 predicted proteins | sample LARL81metaG_FD_184347 | JGI IMG/M metagenome (GOLD analysis project Ga0207693, IMG submission 184347) | Corn, switchgrass and miscanthus rhizosphere microbial communities from Kellogg Biological Station, Michigan, USA - LAR L8-1 metaG... | ecosystem: Host-associated > Plants > Roots >... | reverse complement strand
GACATAGCTCCGCTTTCCCGATACTTGACTAGGCTGGAAGGCTATTCCAAAGATAGAACCGCAATTCGTAGCGTCTCCAGCTTCGTCCGATCAACAATCTTTCCGTCATCGAGGTTGTCAATGCCGGTATTCGCCATAAAGTAAAACTTCCCACCCCAGATCGCCCCGGTCGTCGGATCGCGCACCATTTCCGTTCCACGCTCCAGCACCTCGCTCGACGTCACCTTGCTCCCATCCGCCGACAATTTCCAGCGCACTACGCGAAATGTCCCCGTTCCATATTCAACCGCCACCAATCCCTTGTCGTACCAGTACAACCCGTCAGTACCCGCCATCGTGTCATGCTCTAATGGGCTCACCTCGTTAGCCTCATGCGTCCGCAAATCCACGCGGGTTACACCCAAATCGTCGCCGACGTAGAGCACATTGCCATCGTCACTGACCGTAATGCCATTAGGCTCAAACACGGGGCGTCCAAGATTCAATTCTGAAAACCGGTGTGACTCTCGATCGAAAAGAAAGACGCGATTCCCTTCCGTATCCGTCAGGTAAATCTCGCGCTTTCCTCGCAGCACGAGATCATTCAGATCGTACGGTCCCGTTACAGACGGTGCGTACCGTTCCAGCAGGTTCCCCCGCGCGTCAAAGTGCACGATCTCGGAGCGATTCTTCTTGCCCGGATCAGTCGCGCACCACACGCTGTGATCGCTCGCATCCACATGCACACCGCCAACGGGCATCAAATCGTATTTCCCTTTCACAAAATCTGCAACCTCGCCCGTTTCCGAAATTCTCACGATCTTGTTGTGGTACTCACTGCCCATGTAGTAGACGCGCTTGGCAGGATCGACCGCCAAACCTTCCGGGAAGAGATCCTTTTGTGCGATTGTGAATGCCAGCCGCGCCCGCTGAACTGGCGGATTTTGAGTGCGGACGTGTTCGATCAGGCTTTGAAATTCGGGATTGACGCGTAGTGATGCAAAAGCCTCGTCTGTTTCAGGATTGAACCCCTCTTCTAGCGCTGCACACCGCTTCAGCAGTTCGAGCGCTTTCCCTTGCTCCCCAAGGCGCCCGTAATGGTGTGCCAGAAGAAAAAGCACTGCTCCGCGATCCGAAGCCCGTGGAAGAATTTTTTCCAATGTCTTGATTTCGTCGCGTCTGCGATCAGCTGTGGATTCAGATGTGGGTGCCGAAGTCTGCTGGGCGGAGTGGGTGCCTGCATGCGTCCCACTCGTCAACTCCGCCCACAAAAGGAAAATCACGAACAGCCCCGATGGGAGAAGGTGTTTCGACACGATGACCGGGATTTTCATCCTGCATAGACGAGACAAACCGCTTTCACGTTAGCGTCAGGGTGGCCGCAATGCGCTGGCATGCCAGGATGCCTTTGAGACTCACTCACGTTCCCGGCGCATAGATTTATTCGCTTTGGACTGAGATTCTGAATCGTGTGCGGAACTGCACGCTCTCGACTTTTCGGGCCGCAGCGATTTTGCGTCCGCGACCTGGGTCTAGGTGGAAAAATCGTCTGCACAAAGCTAACTCAAGCAACAAAATAGCCAAGGCGAAAGCACGCCTGTTCGGACCAAAGTGAAGAAGTTATTACAGCTCAGAGTTTTACCACTAATTTATTGAACCCATAGATTACTCTCAGAATTCCTGCTAAGTTGCTGATTCCAGGATGCCGGGGAGGGTGAGGGTAACCCAATCCCAACATTTTTCTGAAATCGAAACAAGTTTGAATGGCGCCACTCACCCTCATGCCAATCCGACGACGTGACTTTTGGTGCAAGAATTGCCGTTCTCGCCCTTCCCTTTCTTGACCGCACTGTCGAACAATAGGATCCAGACCTCGAATTCATGATTTCGGCCGCTCCAACCAGTTCCGGCGCGATTCCCCTTGAGCGCGCCATCGACCACTACTTCGAGCTAGCGCTCTATCTACTGGTGCTGACGGGCTTTGCCACGCTGGCTGGAACAGGAGGACTCGATCTTCCTTCCATCATCTTGGTCTCAGTTCCGCTAGCGATTCGCGGATATCTGCTCGCGAAACGCCGCAATCTCGTAATCTCCGACCGCTGGACGACTCCTCTTTCTATCGCTTATTTCGTCTTCTTCGCACTCGACTACCTGGTTTTCTCTCGTAGTTTCCTTCCTTGCACCATCCACCTCGCTCTATTCGGACTCGTCGTACGGACGTATTCGATCCGACGCGAGCGCGACCACATCACCCTCGCAATCCTCGCCTTTCTGATGGTTCTCGCAGCAGCAGTTCTCACCGTCGACAGCACGTTCTTGCTCTGCTTCGCGGCTTTCATGCTGACTGCGGTGGCAACGTTCGTGTTGATGGAGATGCGTCGCTCTGGCCTTGCTGCTAGTATCCGCGCACGGCACTCAAACGATCCGCAGGAACATCGCCATCTCGCGTTTGCTCTCGTCCGATTCACGCCAGCGCTCGTCCTGCTGATGCTGATCGGCGCAACCGCGCTCTTCTTCGTAATGCCCCGCATCTCCGCGGGTTACTTGGGCGCTTACTCGTATGGAACAGATTTCGCATCTGGATTCAGCGATACCGTACGATTGGGACAGATCGGACAAATTCAGCAGTCCGATGCGGTCGTGATGCACATCCAGATCGAAGGCGACCAGACCGGACGATACGACCTGCACTGGAGAGGAGTCTCGCTCGCCAACTTCGATGGACACGTCTGGACGACTGCCAAAGTCCAGTTCCCATTGCATCGCAGGCCAGATACCAGCTTCGCGGTCCCGGAACATGGCGAGCCAGCACGTTCGTACGCATCAGCCAGCCTGGAGCGTGAACGATTGATCCACTACAAGGTCCTGATGGAGCCGATCGGGACCAACGTTTTCTTCCTCGCTCCCTGGGCCTTAAGCTTGCGCGGTGATTATCGTTTGGTCGCTGGCGATTCAGGAGGCGCGGTTTACAACTTCGACTTCCAGCATGCCATCAGCCGCTACGAGGCAACATCGAACGTCGCAACGCCGACCGCCGCTGAATTACGTTCTGCCGGACACAACTATCCAACAGACATCACGCAGACGTATCTGCACCTGCCAGACGTTGATCCAAGAGTAACCGCCCAGGCAAAACAGATCACAAAGTCGGCTAAGAACGACTACGACAAGGCCTCGACCATCGAGAGCTATCTTCGTACGAACTTTACCTACACGCTGCAACTGCCGAGGGTTACGCCGAAAGATCCCATTGCGAACTTCCTCTTCGTGCGAAAGGAAGGTCACTGCGAATACTTCGCCTCATCGATGGCTGTGATGTTGCGCACGATCGGAATTCCTTCGCGGGTTGTAAATGGGTTCCGCAGCGACGAATTCAACGACGTGACCGGAAGCTACATCGTTCGCGCGAAGAACGCACACTCATGGGTCGAAGCCTACTTCCCGGGATATGGCTGGCAAACCTTCGACCCAACGCCAGGGGGAAATGGCGGTCCACCGCAAGGTTGGGGACGATTTGCTTTGTACATGGACGCGATGGCCTCGTTCTGGCGCGATTGGGTGATTAGTTACGACAGCTCGAATCAATACGAACTGAGCCACGCAGCCATCAACAGCTCGCGCAGTATGTGGGAAGGCGCTCGCGCCTGGGCAAGAGAACGCTACGCGTCGATGCTAGATTGGGCGCATCGAAGCCAAGAGCGTGTGGAACATTCGCCGCGTAGCTGGGCATTGATTGGACTGGGAGCAGCGATGGCCCTGGTGCTTCTGGCTAACATCAGGAAGGTCACGAAGCGCATTCATGAAGCCTGGTTAGGAGCGCGTCCCGAGAGAAATCCTGAACAAGCCGCATCCCTGTGGTACGCGCGGATGACGAGTGTGCTTGCGCGACATGGGATGAAGAAATCGAACCAGGAAACTTCTCAGGAATTCCTGGGCAAGATCGAGGATCAGCGACTGCGCAAACCGGTCGAGCAGTTTACGAGCGCGTACGAATCTGCGCGGTTCGGGAACTCCGCGGAAGATGCCGGACGCTTGCCCGGATTGTTTGAAGAAGTTGCCGCCGCTACGCAATCCGAATAGCGTTAGGACGAATTTCCGCCGGTTCCACTCGCGGCGCGCTGAGCTGCTTCAAATATCGATCGACGCCAGCTGCCGCCTTCCGGCCTTCCGAGATCGCCCACACAACCAGCGACTGACCTCGCCGCATATCGCCAGCAGCGAAGACACCCGGAACTGACGACATGTAGTTCTCGTCCGTTGCGACGTTGCCGCGATTGTCGAGCTGGACACCCAATTGTTCGATCATTCCGTTGCGGACGGGACCGAGAAATCCCATTGCGATCAGAACCAAATCCGCGTCCATCGTGAACTCTGTACCCGCGATCGGCTCGAACTTCGGCGCTGGACCGACGCGCACCGCGTGCAACTGCTTCACGTTCCCGTTCCCGTTCTCGTTCCCAGTGAAGCTGGTTGTGGCGATGCTCCAATCGCGAATTCCGCCTTCTTCGTGAGCTCCCTCTGTACGCAATTGCATCGGCCAAAGAGGCCAAGGGGTCTGCGGAGCACGCTCCTGTGGCGGCTTTGGCATGATCTCGAACTGGTGAACGGAAATCGGCTTCTGACGATGGCACGTGCCCAGGCAATCAGCACCAGTATCACCTCCGCCGATGATCACGACACGCTTGCCCGTCGCGAGAATATCAGTCGCGGGATCGAGCCTATCTCCATGGCACCGCTTGTTTTGCTGCGGCAGGAATTCCATGGCGTAGTGAATTCCCTTGAGCTCTCGGCCGGGAATCTTCAGATCACGCGGCTGCTCGGATCCTCCAGCGAGAACGATGGCATCGAAGTCTCGGCGCAAGTCTTCCACAGCAACACTCACTCCGATATGCACATTGGTGACGAACTTCACGCCTTCGGCGCTCATCTGCTCGAGCCGGCGATCGATGATGTGCTTCTCCAATTTGAACTCAGGGATCCCATAGCGAAGCAATCCGCCAATGCGATCAGCCTTTTCGTAGACAGTTACTGCGTGGCCAGCGCGGCAGAGCTGCTGCGCAGCGGCAAGTCCTGCGGGACCTGAGCCGACAATCGCGACCTTCTTACCGCTGCGATGTTTCGGGAGGACTGGAGTGATCCATCCTTCGAGGAAACCGCGCTCGACGATGTTCTTTTCGTTCTGCTTGATCGTAACTGCGGGCTCGGTGATACCCAAAACGCACGACGCTTCGCACGGTGCAGGACAAATACGTCCGGTAAATTCCGGGAAGTTGTTGGTCGCGTGCAACTGGCGGACCGCATCTTTCCAGCGTCCCCGATACACGTGATCGTTCCAGTCAGGAATGAGATTGTTTACAGGACATCCGGTCTGGCAGAACGGAACGCCACAATCCATACAACGCGCACCCTGTTTACGGAGCTCTTCTTCTGGAAAGTCCTGATAGATCTCGAACCAGTCGTTCACACGCTCGAGGACAGGACGACGCGGAGCCAATTCGCGGTTGTAATCCATGAAGCCGGTCGTTTTACCCATGCTGCACCTGCTCTGCGTTGGCTAGAACGGGTAAGGACTGACCCGGAATGTAAGCCTGTTCCGCGCGTGCCACTCCGAGAACGCGCTTGTATTCGTGGGGGAAGACTTTGATGAAGCGCCACACCGCTTCATTCCAGTTCTCAAGTATTAACTTGGCGCGCTGGCTGCCGGTGAATTCCATGTGGCGGTGCACAAGGTCGCGGACGAGCTTCACATCCTGCGCATCGAGGAGAGGCTCCAGGTCTACCGATTCCAGATTGCATCGGCTTTCGGTGAAGTCTCCCTGCTCGTCGTAGACGTAAGCAATGCCTCCGCTCATGCCTGCGGCGAAATTGCGGCCGCAGTTTCCGAGCACGACCACCAAGCCATTCGTCATGTACTCGCAGCCGTGATCACCGACACCTTCCACAACGGCCGTAGAACCCGAATTGCGAACGGCGAAGCGCTCTCCGGCGACGCCGTTGAAGAATGCCTCTCCGCTGGTCGCTCCGTAAAGAGCGACGTTTCCGATAATGATGTTCTCTTGCGGGGCGAACGTCGAGCCACGCGGAGGATAGACTGCGATTCGTCCACCGGAGAGTCCCTTGCCTACGTAGTCGTTGGCTTCGCCTTCCAATTTAAGCGTAACGCCCTTGGCAAGAAACGCTCCAAAACTTTGGCCTGCGGAACCGGAGAGGTGGATCCGAATCGTATCGTCGGGCAGTCCGGCAGAACCGTAGCGACGCGCGATTTCGCCGCTCAGCATTGTTCCGACGGAGCGATGCACGTTGCGAATGGGCAGATTGATTTCAACCGAGCTCAAACTCAGCAGAGCATCCAGTGAATGCTCGACGAGTTGGTGATCAAGTAGATCGTTTAGTCCGTGGTCCTGCGAGTGAATGCAACGCCGCGACACGCGAGAAGGCACTGGCGGGTTGTAGAGAATGGACGAGAGATCGATACCCCGAGCTTTCCAATGATCTTTCCAGTGTGCAACAGCAGTATCGACCTCGAGCATATCGACGCGGCCGACCATTTGATCGACGGTGCTGAAGCCCATCTCCGCCATGTACTGGCGAACCTGCTCTGCGATAAAGAAGAAGAAGTTGATGACGTGCTCGGGTTGTCCCTGGAACTTCTTGCGCAGTTCCGGATCTTGCGTGGCAATGCCGACGGAGCAAGTGTTCAAATGGCATTTGCGCATCATGACGCAGCCCATGGCGATCAGCGGAGTTGTGGCGAAGCCAAATTCTTCTGCGCCGAGCAGCGCGGCCATCACGACATCGCGACCGGTCTGGAGTTTGCCGTCAGTCTGGACACGTATTCGGCTGCGCAAGTCATTCAGCAATAGGACCTGCTGCGTTTCTGCCAGGCCAAGCTCCCATGGAATACCTGCGTGCTTAATCGAACTCAGTGGAGACGCGCCCGTTCCGCCTGTGTCCCCGCTGATCAGCACAACGTCAGCATGCGCCTTCGCCACGCCGGCTGCAACGGTGCCGACGCCGACTTCCGCGACCAACTTCACGGCAATCCGGGCCGTAGGATTGACATTCTTCAAGTCGTAGATCAGTTGCGCGAGGTCCTCAATCGAATAAATGTCGTGATGCGGAGGCGGCGAAATGAGGCCCACGCCGGGAATCGAGTGACGCAAGCGCGCAATGGCATCGTCGACTTTGTGTCCAGGAAGCTGGCCACCCTCGCCGGGTTTGGCGCCCTGGGCCATCTTGATCTGCAATTCATCTGCGTTGACGAGGTAATTCGCTGTAACTCCGAAACGAGCCGAAGCGACTTGTTTTACCGCGCTGCGGCGGAGATCGCCGTTGGCGTCGGGCTTGAAACGTCCTTCGTCTTCCCCGCCCTCGCCGGTATTCGATTTACCGCCTATACGGTTCATGGCAATGGCGAGGGTTTCGTGCGCTTCCTTGCTGATGGAACCGAACGACATGGCGCCCGTGGTGAAACGCTTGACGATCTCTTTCGCCGGCTCGACGTCTTCCAACGGGACAGGCGCGGCGCTTTTTTTCAGCTTCATCAGGCCGCGCAGCGTACAGAGCTGTGCGCTCTGCTTGTCGATGAGCTCGGTGTATTCCTGGAAAGTTTTAAAGTCATCCTGGCGCACCGCTTGCTGTAGCTTGCTGATCGTCGACGGATTCAGCAGGTGATATTCGCCATTCACGCGTTGGTGATAGTTGCCTCCAACGGCTAGCTCGGTTTCGAAGTCCGTCAGCGGCTGGAAGGCGTAATCATGCTTCAACCTGGCTTCCTGAGCAAGAACGGAGAGCCCCACTCCTTCGATGCGTGAGGTCGTGCCGGCGAAATAGGTATCGACTAGATCCTTGTTGAGTCCAATTGCTTCAAAGACCTGCGCTCCTTGATAGCTTTGAAGCGTCGAAATACCCATCTTCGAGAAAGTCTTGAGAAGACCTTTCTTGATGGCTTTCAGAAATTGCTTGACTGCAATGTCGGGAGTGACTCCCTCCCCTAATTCCGCGCGCCAAGCCAGGTTTTCAACGCTTTCGAGAGCGAGATACGGATTGATCGCGCTGGCACCGTAGCCGCTGAGCAGAGCGAAATGCATGACCTCGCGCGGCTCGCCTGACTCGGTGATGAGCGCCACTTGGGTCCTTGTCTCTTGGCGAACCAGAAGATTGTGGACTGCCGCGAGAGCCAGCAGACAAGGTATGGGAGCGTAATCCTTGTCTACGCCGCGATCAGAAAGGATCAGCAAAGAGTATCCGGCCTTGACGGCCTGAGACGCACGACGGCAAAGTTCTTCCAGAGCGCGAGTGAGGCCAGCTTCTCCTTCACTGGCTCGAAAAAGCGCAGGCAGCGTTGTCGCAAGCAGATCGCGGTTGGAGACCCGGCGCAGCTTTTCCAAATCACGGTTGGTCAGCAGCGGATGCGCCAGTTTCAGCATGTGGCAGTGTTCGGGCGCCTCCTCCAAAATGTTGCGTTCGCTGCCTATGTAGCTGATGAGCGACATGACCATCTCCTCTCGGATCGGATCGATTGGAGGATTGGTCACCTGCGCGAAGAGCTGCTTGAAATAGTTAAAGAGCGACTGAGGTTTGTCAGAGAGACACGCGAGTGGAGTGTCCGTGCCCATGGATCCGACGGGTTCCTCGCCCTTGGTCGCCATCGGGCTCAGAATCATCCGCAGATCTTCATCACTATAACCAAAGGTCCGCTGTCTCCGAAGCAGATCCTCGGAGTCGGGATAATGCATTCGCGAGGGCTCGGGCAGTTGGTCGATAGTGATCTGATTTTCTTTCAGCCACTCTGCATAGGGCTGACGCGCAGCCAGAGTCTGTTTGATCTCCTTGTCGGAGATGATGCGGCCTTCGACGGTATCGACCAGAAACATCTTTCCCGGCTGAAGACGCCCCTTCTTCTTCACCTGCTCCGGCGCGACGTCAAGAACCCCTGCTTCCGACGCCATGACTACAAGCCCGTCGTTGGTCACGACGTAGCGGCCAGGGCGAAGGCCGTTACGATCGAGCGTCGCTCCGATCACTTTACCGTCAGTGAAGGCCATGGCTGCCGGACCGTCCCAAGGCTCCATCACGCAAGCGTGGTATTCGTAGAACGCACGCTTGTCGGGATCCATGTGCGGATTTCCCGCCCAGGCTTCGGGGATCAGCATCGCCATGACATGGGGCAGGCTGCGCCCGGATTGCAGCAGCAGTTCCACGGCATTGTCGAAGTTGGCGGAGTCGCTACCGTCGGGCGCGATGATTGGATTCAGCTTCTTGATGTCATCGCCGAACAGAGGAGAACTCAGCAGCGATTGGCGAGCATGCATCCAGTTGACGTTACCGCGAAGAGTGTTGATCTCACCGTTATGCGCGATGTAGCGGTACGGATGAGCCCGCTGCCAACTCGGGAATGTGTTGGTCGAAAAGCGCTGATGGACCAAACACAGTGCGCTCACGACATCGGGGTCGGCCAGTTCGCGGTAGAAATTCGTGATCTGCTGGGCGAGCAGGAGTCCTTTGTAAACAATCGTCCGGCAGGAGAGCGAGGGTATGTAGAACATCTCGGAGTCTTCGACTCCGGACTCACGAATCTCGTTCTCGGCACGCTTTCTGACCACGTAGAGTTTGCGCTCGAAAGCGTCCTCATCCATTCCGGAAGGGCAGCCGACGAAAATTTGCTGGATGTAGGGCTGCGAGGCGCGGGCGACGCGCCCAATCGCAGAGGCATAGACCGGCGTGTCACGCCAGCCAAGCACTGACAGTCCCTCTTCCTTGACGATCCGCTCGAGAATTCCTTCTGTGGTCAGCCGCTGGTGTTTCTCGACTGGGAGGAATGTCATGCCGACGCCATAGGTCCCAGGCTTGGGGAGCGTGAAGCCGAGCTTCTCGCACTCGCGGGCGAAGAATTTGTGCGGAATCTGGATGAGGACGCCGGCGCCGTCGCCGGTTTCTGGATCACAACCGCAGGCGCCGCGGTGGGCAAGGTTCAGGAGGACCTGAACGCCTTTCTTGATGATTTCGTGGCTCTTGATGCCGGAGATGCTGGCGACAAACCCGATACCGCAGGCGTCGTGCTCATGCGCCGGGTCGTAGAGACCCTGCGCCGGAGGCAAGCCATTGGTTGGGTTTAGACGCGTCATCATGGACTCCGTCGCACGAATTGTAATCGGTCTGGATCACCTGTTCTAGGCGCACCGGCGAGGCTGGTCGTGGCGGCACACTTCTGCTCAGGGACGAAAGTTCCGACTCTCTTTAATAAGGCTTGGGGGGCAGCAAAGTACAATAAAGAATTTCGATCACTCCTATGAAAATTTTCGGATGAGGGTAAGGGTTTATGTCTCCGCTATAATTCGGCCAACCCATGGACTTTGACCAACTCATTACCTTCCTCGAGGTCGCGAGACAAGGCAGTTTTTCCCGTGCGGGGGAAAAGGTGTTCCGTTCGCAATCGGCGGTCAGCGCGCAGATCCGCCAGCTTGAACAGGAATATGGGGACCGGTTGCTGGACCGGTCCGGCAAGACGGTCAAGCTTACGCCGGCCGGACAGATATTTTATGAATACGCGGAGCGGCTCAAGAATCTTCGGGACGAGTCGCTGACGGCGGTCGCGGACCACAGCACAACGCCACGGGGAACTCTGCGCGTGGGGGCGAACGAGGCAACGTGCCTGTATGTGCTGCCGGAAGTTTTCGCGGAGTATTGCCGGCGGCATCCTCCGGTGCAAATCAGCATTTATCGTAATTTCAGCTACAAGATTGTTGAGAAGCTTGAGAACGGCGAAGTGGAAGTGGGGATTCTGACGCTGCCGATTCAGTCTCCGAGCTTGAAGATTACGCCGATTTTTCGGGACAAGCTGATGCTGATGGCGAGCCCGAAAAATCCGTTGGCTAAGTATAAGGTGGTTCCGGTCAGCGAGATTGTGAAGCAGCCATTGCTCTTTCCGAAGACCGGACATACGCGCAGACTGCTCGACAAACTCTTCCGGCCTTACAACGCAGACTTGCAGGTACGCATGGAATTGCCCAGTATTGGCATGATCAAGAGCTTTGTGGCGGCGGACCTGGGCGTATCTTTGATCAGTGCTTCGTTTGCGCGGGATGAAGTGGATTCCGGGCGGGTCAAACTGATTGACCTGGAAGATGCGGAGCTTTATCGGGAGTTAGGGCTGGCTTATCGGCGCGATCGGACGCTTTCAGTGGCGTCTACTGCCTTCGTGGGGCTCTTAAAGCAGTTCGCTACGCAGATGAAGAAGAATGATGCGTAGGCGCTGCAGTAGGAGCGGAACGGGTCTAGAGACTACGTTTGCGGTAACACGCCAAGCCTTGCGTCGCTTAGGGCGCCCCGGACGAAGGCGTCCGGGGCGACATGAGCGTAAATTTCGATTACTAGCATCACAATTTTGAATTTAACCCGGACGCCATCCGTCCGATATGCTCAGTCTGCATTTATGAGTACCCTCGTCCAGAAGGCGACGCGAATTACATCGACAGGCACAGGCATGTCGACACGAATTACGTGTCTTCTGGAGGACGGGAACGGATGAAGTAACGCAATCTTAAGCAAGTTCACCGAACCCACCGCCAGAAGCGATCTGGCGGTGGGTTTCTGCTTTTGGGCGATCTTTTCAGAATGGAGCCGAAAGAACATGAGCAGTCAGCAGCGACAAAGCAGATTTGAGCGGGGTGAAGATGTTGTCGTGATGAAGTTCGGAGGGACGTCGGTCGAAGATGCGACGGCCATCAAACGGCTGATTGGAATCGTGGAAAGCCGGTTGGATGTGCATCCCGTCGTCGTTGTCAGTGCACTGGCGAAGGTAACGGAGCAGTTGCTGGAAGCCGGACGCGCGGCCGCCCGAGGGCATTTGGGTTCGGCGCTGGCTATGGTGCGTAGCATTTATGTGCGGCATGAAGATCTGGCTGATTCGCTCTTGGGAGAGTCCGCGTATGGCTCGGTAGACCGCGAACTACGCAGCGATTTTCAAGCTCTGGAAAGTTTTCTCGTGGAGCTGGAAAGGCGGCGTCATTTCGATCTCAAGGCCCAGGATCGACTGCTTAGTTTCGGGGAATGTTTCTCCAGCAGGCTTGTCCAATGGGCTCTAGCGGAGGCAGGAGTGCATGCCGCACATGTCGACGCCCGCACTTGCATTGTTACCGACGCTCGTCATGGTGGCGCGAGTCCGATGTGGGAGGTTACCAATCAACGACTCCGCGACGCGTTGAATCCGCTGTTGCGGGCGGGGAATGTTGCTGTTCTCGGTGGATTCATCGCTTCGACTCGTGATGGAGTGCCAACCACGCTGGGACGCGGCGGATCCGACTTCACGGCGGCAATCGTGGGCGCCGCGGTCGGAGCCTCAAGCATAGAGATCTGGACTGACGTCGACGGGGTTATGACGACCGATCCGAAATTGTGTTCCGATGCGCGCGTGATTCGGAAGCTCAGTTTCGAGGAAGCGGCAGACATGGCGTATTTTGGGGCGAAGGTGCTGCATTCTGCGACTCTCGCGCCAGCGATGCGGGAGAGCATTCCCGTCTACGTCTTAAATTCGCGGCGCCCTGAGGGACATGGCACCGAAATTACGGCGCGGGCTAGTACCGGAAATCGGGTAAGTGCGATCACGGCGAAGAGAAATGTGGTTGTGGTCGAAATCCAATCGCGACACGGAGTGGACGCGGCTCTGCTGAATACCGTATTCGGCGTACTCGAACAGTACACCTGCACCGTAGATGTGATGGGAACTTCAGTAGACCGGATTTCGCTTCTGGTTGGTGCGAATGTAGCGTTGCCGAAGATCGTTGCGGATCTGCATCCGGTAGCCGACGTTCGTTGGGAGAATCATAAGGCGCTAGTCTGCCTGGTTGGGGAGAACATCCGCCGCCAGCCTGAAGTGGCGAGTCGAGTGTTTGCAACCGTGGCGGACATGGACGTCCGCGTTCTGTGCCAGGGCGCCTCGGAGCGGACCCTATCGTTTCTGGTAGACGATTCGAAGGCCGAGGAATCGGTACGACGCTTGCATCACGAGTTCTTCAACAAGGTCGAGCCGGCACGCGATTGGGGCGGAATCTCAACGGCTTTTTGTCAGGCTGGTTAACTCCCGCCGCTAGTCTCCGCCTTCTGCAGTGACGGGTAGAGTTTGCGATGAAACGGGAGCCGGCTCGATCACGTGCAAACCGCACTCCGTTTTGTTGAATCCGGGCCAACGCCCAGCGCGTGGATCTTCTCCCGGCCGTACCGCACGGGTGCAGTGAGTGCAGCCTATGCTGGGAAAATCCTGGTCGTGCAGCGCATTGTACGGAACATCGTGATCGTGGATGTAGCGCCACACCTGCTTTGAGTTCCAGTCGACGATCGGATTCACTTTTACCAAGCCGAACTTCGAATCCCACTCCACTCTTTTCGCGGCGGAACGGACGGACGTCTGATCGCGACGGATGCTGGTGATCCAGGCGCTGAGTTCTCCGAGTTTCCGCCGGAGCGGCTCGACCTTGCGGAGGCTGCAGCACAGGTCAGGATTGTGGCTCCAGAGAGCCTCGCCATGAAGTCTCTGCTGTTCTTCTGGCGAGAGCGTCGAGAACACTCTTTCGATAGCGATGCCGTACTTTTCTTCGATCCGGTCCATCAAGTTGTAGGTTTCGGGGAAGAGAAATTCTGTGTCGATCGTGAAAAGGCGGAAATCTTTGTTGATGCGCGAAGCCATGTCGATCAGCACCATGCCTTCGGCGCCGAAGGCTGATGAGATCGCGACATGGTTGCCGAATGTCTCGAACGCCCACGCCAATGTGTGCTGCGGAGTCCATGACTCTGCGCGGCTCTGCACCTGATCGATCTCAAGCGGCCACAGGTGTTTCGGAAAAAACTGAACGACGTCTTTCACGCGACTGGCTCCTCTGAAACAGAATCTGTGTGCAGGACCGAAAGCATTTCAGCAGAAATCTGAATCTCTGCGTCAGCAGCGAAACGGACGACTTCACCGATGATCAGCAACGTCGGAGCAGCCAGCCTTGGGGAGAGCTGCAGTTGATCGATGCTGGTGAGCACCGTCCTTTGATCCGGGGCCGTAGCGCGAGAAATAATGGCGCAAGGTGTGTCACCGGAGAGGCCTGCCGCCTTCGATTTGTCAGCAATCTGTGCGTAATGGTGTCCTGGCATGTAGATCACGACTGTGGCGCCGCTTCCAACCAACTTGCTCCAATCAGCCTCGTCGCTATTCGCCGCTTGATGAGCCGTGATCAGAACCAATGCGGAGGATGCGCGACGGTGAGTCAACGGAATTTCAGCAACAGCCGCGGCTCCCAGAACCGAGGTCACTCCCGGCACGATCTCGTACTGGATGCCTGCCTTGCGGAGAGCTTCGATCTCTTCGCCCGCTCTTCCGAAGATCATGGGGTCGCCGGATTTCAACCGGACGACTTGCAGGCCGGAATCTGCCAGGGCGATCATCAGAAAGTTGATCTCTTCTTGTTGAATCTTTTTCTTGCCGCAACGCTTGCCCACGTTGTGCAGCTGGCATGCGGGGGGAATCAACTTCAGGATTTCTGGAGAAACCAGTTCGTCGTAGAGCACGGCGTCCGCTGACTCAAGGAGCCTGAGTGCCTTCACAGTCAGCAATTCCGGGTCACCGGGGCCTGCGCCAACCAGGGAGACTTTGCCTTTCATGCAGTTTCTCCCTGCGCGGTGAGTTCTGCCGCCAATTCATGATGCGCTGCGAGAGCTGCTTCGAAAGCTTCCCTGCTGGCCAACGAATGGAGGAGTTCCAGCTTTTGTTCTTTATCCAGATCGCTGGCAAGAATCTCTTTTCTGGTTTCGCCGAGCTCGGCCACCCACGTGCCATAACCGGGCCCAAACTGTTTTTCGAGTTGCTGCCGGATTTTCTGAGCTAAGGACGGGCTCTGGCCAGCGGTCGAAACGGCTATCTGCAAGTCTCCCCGACGAACGACCGATGGATAGAAGAAGTCGCAGAGGTCGGGCACATCGACGACGTTGCAGAGCACTCCGAGTCTCTGCGATTCGTGATAGATGCGCTCGTTCAGAGAGCGCGACGCAGTCGCAGCAACAACGAGAAACGCACCGTGCAAGTCGTCATGTGTATACGCTCGGGGCTCGAGTTCAATCTTCCCCAATTGCGCCCACCCGCGGACGGTGGGAGTCGCTTCGAGAGCCACAACGCGAACGCGAGCACCAGTTTCAAGCAACCCAGCAATCTTTTGCTCGCCGACGTTTCCGGCACCGACGACGAGGATTTGCCTGCCCTCGAGCTTCATAAACATTGGAAAAAGACTAGTCACCGATACCTCCAGCCAAGTGGACAAGATTCCGCGGGGAGGGCAGATCGCGAGCGACCGCGGGCACGTTTTCGCCCGCAAGGAACTCGCGAAGCTGAACATCGCTATGGCGCGCGAAAAAGCGGCGCAAATTCTCTGACGGTTCCCGGTCGGTGAGATATCGGCCGAGCAGACGTTCAAGCGCGTCTGGCACATCCGTCGCGAGGCAACGGTATCCAACAGGACGCGCTGTCGACTGATGCAATCCAAGCGCACCGCCAACACAAAAGTAGTACGCGTCGGCAAGGCGGTCGCCAACTTTGATCTTCTTGCCTTCGATGCCGACGTCGGCGATCCAATGCTGCCCGCAACTGTTAGGGCAGCCGGTGACGTGTAGTTTTAGGTGCTGATCGAAACCGGGGAGGCGTTCTTCCATTTCTTCGACGAGCCAGCGCGAAAAGTTCTTAGTCTCGGTAATCGCCAGCTTGCAGAACTCTGTGCCGCTGCAAGCCACTGTCCCGCGGGCAAAGGCAGAGCCGTTGACCTGGAATCCTATGGCATTGAGCTCGTTAGCCAATGCGTCGGCATTAATGGTAGGAACGTTGACCACCAGCAGGTTCTGCATGGTGGTGGTGCGGAGTTCGCCCGTGGCGTAGCGCTCGGCAAGTTCGGCTGCAGACTGCATCTGGTCGGCCGTGATCCGCCCTCGCAGAACGACTGCGCCCACATAGGAGAGCCCGGGTTGTTTCTGCGAATGCACACCGACGTGATCGCGGTAGACATCATCTGGCTGATGCTCCTCCGCCGCAGGAGCGAGAGGGAATCCGATACGTTGCTCGAGTTCCTCCTGGAAGCGTTCCGCTGTCCATCCGTGACGTAGGAAGAGGAACTTCATGCGAGCACGTTCACGGTGTTCCCGCAAGACGTCAGACTCACGAAACAGTTCGGCAATGCCTTTGATTACGGGCACGACCTGGTTCTGTTGAACGAAGGCATTGAGACGTGCGGCGAGGTATGGTTCGGCGGATAATCCTCCGCCAACGCGGAGAGAGAATCCAATCTCTTTCTTTCCACCAACGGTTCGAGTAACGGCCGTGAGCCCGATGTCGTTGATTTCGGGATAGCAGCACCAGGAGTGGCATCCGGCGATGGAGATTTTGAACTTCCGCGGCAGGTTATAAAACTCGGCGTTTCCCGCCAGCAAACGCGAGGTCTCGAGCACGAACGGCGAAGCGTCGATCAATTCATCGGCATCGATTCCGGCCACAGGGCATCCCGTAATGTTGCGGACCACGTCTCCGCAGGCACCGGTAGTATTCAGCCCAACCTGCCAGAGGCCGTTCAAGACTTCAGGCAGCGCTTCAATCGTTACCCAATGTAGCTGGATATTCTGGCGGACGGTGAGATCGGCAATTCCGTTGGCGTAACGGCGGGTAAGATCAGCGATGGTGCGCAACTGCGGAGAGGTCATGATCCCGTTCGGAATCCGGATGCGCACCATGAATCGCTGGAGAGCGCGTCCCACTCCTTCCTGGCCCCCGGTGACGCCTGCCCCATCGCCCTGGGTGTAAACGCCCCACCAGCGGAAGTAGGTGCCGATCCATTCCGGAGGGATGGAATCGAACCCTTGCCTGGCAAAGCGGCGAATTTCGTCCAGCTCCTCCCAGGGGTTACTGGCTCGCTTTAAGCGCTCAACCCGCTGCGCCGTGGTTTCTTTCTTCGTATTTGTCGTCGTATTCGCCATCGATCTTTGGGCAATGAAAAACCCACCGCCAGATTGGTCTGGCGGTGGGTTTTATGAGTGCTTATCTTAAGAAGAACTTTCTTAGGTCAGCAGCCTCCCCGCGCCAGAGCGCACGCATCCACAACAACAACAACAGATGCAGCAGCACATCGCGCGGAATTTGGAGCTACCTGACATTCGAGTCTGAATTCTACGGGTCGAACGGCAACCCGTCAACATTACTAACCACGGTCTTAGACTCAAAATTTCGATAAAAGGAATCAGAAATTTTGCATTCACCCGGCAGACAGCCGTTGGAAGCTGTAAAATCAGCGACTTACCCGCTGACTCGATGTGTTTGGTGGTAATCTCTTCCGTTGTTTTTGGCATGCTCGATCAGCTCGAAAGGTAATGTCCTCCATTATGAAGCGATTCTTCCTGTCGTTGACCCTGTTCCTCGCCTTCAGTATTTTGGGGTTCTCTCAGAACAACTCGCCAGAACCATACAAACCAACTCTGGACCGCTTGAATAGCCTTACTCATGAGGCGGAATCAGACTGGCGGTTCAACAAAGACCTTCCTCATCCCGAAGACCCAAGCCTGAACGACTCGGCCTGGGGCATTTTTAGGGTAAAGAACGTTTCCGGCCCCGGTGGCGGACATGAAAGCGAGGAGCACTGGACCGGAACCAGGGTATTCCGGCGCTGGGTGCAGATTCCAGAAAAAATCAACGGCTACGAGACACGAGGATCGCGCATCACGCTCGACCTGCGTTTTGGAAGTCCAGACAGCCTCATGCTTACAGTCTTCTCTAACGGAGCGATTGGCTATCGCGGAGACGACGACAACATCCAGCCCATTCTGCTGACCGAGAATGCGCAACCGGGGCAGAAGTTTCTGGTGGCCGTTCGCGTGGTAGCACCAGACAGAGTCGTCTCAGAGTTCGTTCACAGCGAGCTGACACTCGACCCGCCCAAGGGACGGCCGGATCCGGCACGACTGCGGCTGGAAATCCTGGCAACGCATCCGATCATCGCGGCCTATGAAGATGGCAAGGCGGAACGAGAGCAGCAGTTGGCCGATGCGGTAAAGGCCATCGACTTCACGTCCCTCGAAAAGGGGGCCCAGTCCGGGTTTGATGCCTCCATTGCATCAGCGCAGACGAAACTCGAAGTGCTCCGTCCGTGGCTGCAGCAGTTCACGATCCGTGCCGTGGGAAACTCGCACATTGACATGGCATGGCTGTGGCCCTGGACGGAAACGGTCGAAGTTGTGCGCAACACGTTTCGAAGTGTGCTTGACCTGATGCGTGAGTATCCGGATTTCAAGTTCACCATGTCGTCTGCTCGAACGTACGAATGGATGCAGGAGAAGTATCCGGACATCTACCACGAGATCGAGCAGCGCGTGAAAGAGGGCCGTTGGGAAATTATCGGCGGCATGTGGGTTGAACCTGATCTGAATATGCCCGATGGCGAATCTCTGGTGCGGCAGATTCTCGTGGGCAAGCGTTATTTCCAGAAGAACTTCGGCGTCGACGTGAAGATTGGATGGAACCCGGATTCGTTTGGCTATAACTGGCAACTACCGCAGATCTACAAGCGGTCAGGGATGGATTATTTCGTTACGCAGAAGCTGATGTGGGCACACGAATTCACGACGTTCCCCTATAAGTATTTCTGGTGGCAGGCGCCCGATGGGAGCCGTCTGTTGACGTATTTCCCGCACGACTATGCTGATCCGATTGATGCGGAACCTCTCGGCAGTCAGGTGGCAACCTGGATGCCGTCTATTTATGGGCCGAAGGTTCCGGACAAGCCCGAGATGATGCACTTGTACGGGGTTGGTGATCACGGAGGCGGGCCGACGCGAGTCATGCTCGACCACGCTGAGCAAATGCGTTCTCCCGATTTTGTTTTTCCGAAGTTGGAGTTCAGTTTCGCCAGCGAGTTCTTCGCCGAAATGGAGAAGAGGCTTCCTACGACGCAGGTTCCGACATGGAACGGAGAACTGTATTTTCAGTATCACCGTGGAGTGTTCACTACGCAGGCAGAAACGAAACGCAGGATTCGACGCTCTGAAGAGAATGTGCTGAATGCGGAGAAGTTCGCTTCGCTGGCGAGCTTGTACGCAAAGCCCTATCCGCAGCAAGTTATGACGGATACGTGGAAGAAGCTACTGTTTGATCATTTCCACGACATCATGCCGGGCTCGGGGATCGCGGTGAACTACCTGGACGCCCAGCGCAATCTGGAAACCGTGGACCGGGCTGCGAATGACATCACTGTGGATTCTCTGAAAGAGATCGCGGCGCATGTCAATATTCAAGGCGATGGCGCTCCGGTAATGCTCTTCAACTCCCTTTCTTGGCCCAGACAGCAAGTCACGGAGGTGGAGGCACAACTTCCCGCTCCTGCGAAACAGATCGAAGTCGTTGATAGGAAGGGGAGATTGGTTCCGTCCCAGTTACTATCCCTTGATGCGAACACTAATCGTGTCCACGTCCTGTTACTCTCCAGCACTCCGTCGCTCGGATTTGACACTTACTTTGTGCGTTCACGACAGAGTTCGCAGGCGCTCCCGTCGCCCTTGCGCGCATCCGGCGACACATTAGAGAACGAATTCATACGGGTGAAGGTCGATCCCCAGACCGGTTGCATGACGAGCCTGTTCGACAAGAGGAGCGGGACGGAATCTCTAGCACCTGCGGAAACCGATACGGGCGGGCCAAAAAATGCGATCTGTGGAAATCTGTTGCAGACCTTCGTTGACAAGCCTCAGCGGTGGGACGCGTGGAACATCGACGCTGATTTTGAGAAGCAGCACTGGGATCTGGACAGGGCGGATGAGGTCAAGCTGGTCGAGAGCGGACCTTTACGCGCGGTAATCCAGGTAAAGAATCATTTTCAGAATTCTGTGTTTGTCCGCGACATTATCTTGTACGCCGGTATGCCTCGGGTAGATGTGAAGATGCAGGCGGAGTGGCACGAAAAGCACATTCTTCTTAAGGTGGCGTTCCCGGTAAGTGCGCACAGTGATAAAGCAACCTACGAGATTCCGTTTGGGTCGGTGGAGCGACCCACCACGCGCAACACTCCAGCAGAACAGGCACAGTTCGAAGTTCCGGCGCAACGCTGGGCAGATATTTCTGACGGCAAGCACGGGCTCAGCCTGCTGAATGATTGCAAGTACGGGTATGACGCAAAGGGAAACGTGTTGCGACTGTCTTTGTTGCGATCGCCGGAGTGGCCTGACCCGCACGCCGACGAAGGACATCACGAGTTCACTTATTCTCTGTATCCGCACGGTGGCAACTGGAAGGAGGCACTCACGATCCGTCAGGGGTACGAATTGAATTACCAACTCATTGCCTTGCCGGTGGGAATTCATCAGGGCACCAAGGCTCCCGTGCAATCGTTTCTACAGACTTCCTCGGAGAATGTCATCGTCACGGCTGTGAAGAAATCAGAGGATGATAGCGCACTGATCTTCCGCTTCTATGAATGGGCGGGTAAGGATGGAGACGTAAACATCCAACTTCCGGGCGGAGCGCAGTCCGCCTCAGAGACCGATCTGATGGAGAAGCCGTCGGGATCGTTGCCGCTCAAGGATGGTAAAGTCATCGTTCCCACGAAGCCGTACGAGATCAAGACGATTCAAGTGAAGTTCTCCGGAATGCCAGATCAGACGACAGCGGAAAAACAATGAGTCCGAAAACAAGCGGTCGAGTGTTGGGAGTTGACATTGGTGGAACGAAGGTTGCGGCCGGGATTGTCGATCACGAAGGCAATATCCTCGCCCAGGGTAGGCAACCAATGGTGGCCAACGGTACCGCCGAGGCTGGTTTCGATTCGGTGATCAAGGCCATCGATTCGATGCTGGCGAATGAATCCGGGCACCAGATCGAGAGCATCGGGATTTGCGCACCGGGGCCACTGGATCCGCAGAAAGGAATCGTCCTCAATCCACCGAATGTTCCCTGCTGGAGGAATTTTCCGCTGGCGGAGAAGATCAGCGCGAGATACAAGGTTCCCGTAAGAGTCGATAATGATGCAAATGCTGCGGCTCTGGCCGAAACTCTTTGGGGTGCGGCGCAGGGGTTTCATCACGTTTTCTACGCTACTGTCGGAACCGGGATCGGAACTGGCATTGTGTTCGATGGCGGCATCTATCACGGGAAGACCGGTTCGGCTGGCGAGGGTGGTCACGTGAGCATCGATTATCGCGGGCCGGTTTGCAAATGCGGAAAACGGGGCTGCATAGAGATTCTTGCCTCCGGCACAGCGATTGGCGTAAGCGCGCGAACGAAGGTCTCCGCCGATCCATCGCGCGGAGTTGCGATGCTTGAAATGGCGAGGGGCGATGTCAACGCAATTACTAGTCACCACGTTGGCGAAGCGTTCGCAGCGGGTGACCCACTTGCGCGGGAAATCCTGGAGGAAACTGTCCAGCTTATATCCATCTGGCTGGGAAACATCATCGACTTGCTTGATCCGGATGTGATCGTCATCGGCGGTGGTGTGGCTCAGATGTTGAGACCCTTTTTTGAAGAGATCCGGCTCAAGATTCCGAAATGGTGTGTCAATCCGCGCGCCTCCGAAATCCCGCTATTGATGGCACATTACGGCGCCGACGCTGGAATTGCCGGAGGCGCGGCGCTCTGTTGCTAAGATCGGGTTGCTTACTTCTCACGTCTAATGCAAAGGACAGCGCATGAAGATAGGGTCCGCCATGGTTCGCCGTATTCGTCTCGTATTTTTAGCTTTGTTTGGCTGTTGCAGCTTGTCGCTGTTGGCGCTTGCCCAAGACCTGCTGAAGGCGCCGCAGTCGCAGATTTTCAATCTGACTCCTACACCTGGCTACTTCACTGAGCCGGGAGTTGCGGTGAACCCCGATAATCCTCAGCAAGTCGTAGTCGTTTTTCAGGACAATGCGCATGCTGCTAACTCGCAGGATGCCGGGAAAACATGGCAGGTAGCTGATGGAGTCGATCCAAAAAACTATCGAGTCTCGGGCGACGTGTCGACGACTTTTGATAATCAAGGTCATGCATTCGTCTGTTACATCGCTTTCGACAAGCTGGGAAAATTCAACTATTGGGCGCATGGGGCGACGCGCAATGGCATCTTCGTACGGCGGTCCATGGACGGTGGAAAAACGTGGGAGGCGAACCACATTCCAGTCGCGGAACAGCCGACTGCTGACGGAATTCCGTTCGAGGACAAGCCCTACATTGTCGCGGACAATTCAAAGAGCAGATTCGCCGGCAACCTGTACGTCGGTTGGACGCGCTGGCGGCTGACTGACTCGCAGATGATGATTTCACGGTCGACGGATGACGGGAAAACCTGGTCTGCCCCGGTCGAAGTCGATGCACATCCTGGATTGCCGCGCGATGACAATGGCGCGGCGGAAGGCTTCGATGGCGTCGTTGGTCCAGATGGGACGCTGTATGCGATCTGGAGCCAGGACGATGACATCATGTTCACGTCATCAAAGGATGGCGGCAAAACCTTCTCGCATGCACGACCAATCCTCCACACAGGGCCAACTATGTTTGCAATCGAGACGCTGGACCGCGCCAACGGATTTCCGCAGATTGCGATCGATCCTAAGAGCAAGCATCTCTACGTGACCTGGAGCGATTATCGCAACGGAGATCTCGATGTATTCATTGCGAGTTCCGGGGATGGCGGCAAGACTTGGAGTCAAGCAGCCAGAGTGAACAATGACGGTGTGCACAATGGCGCCGAGCAGTTCTTTCAGTGGCTTGCTGTGGATCCCGTCGATGGCAGCGTGAATGTCATTTTCTACGATCGACGGAGGGATCCGGCAAACCGCAAACAGATCGTCGTACTAGCGCGCTCCATGGATGAAGGCCGTACGTTCAACAACTATGCGTGGACCGACGAGGCATTCGAGGCTGGCGGCGTGTTCTTCGGGGACTACAGCGGCCTGGCGGCTTACGGTGGGAGAGTCTACGGCGTCTGGACCGAGAAGCCTGCGGTGGGCGAGGCATCGGCGGAAGTTGCCAAATCGACGGAAGGAACTGAAGAGAAGCCGCGGCCCAGAGGCACAGTCGTGAAGCTTGGGACGGCGGATTTCGGTTCCGCCAGGCAAACAGCGAAAACGCCTTAGTCCGTACTCAGCTCATCGAGAACAGTGCCATCCGCATCCCGCAAGTGAATTTGCAGGGGAAGGATTCCCGCGGTGTGGGTCGAGCAACTCAAGCAGGGATCGTAGGCGCGGACTACCGCCGAAACGCGGTTCAGCATTCCTTCATTGAGTTTGGTTCCGTCGATGTAGTGCTCGCTCACCTGCTGGACGCTGCGTCCGATCGCCAGGTTGTTGTGGCCAGTCGCTACAATCAGATTTGCCCAAGTGATCGCGCCCTCAGGACTCACCCTATAGTGATGAATCAGGGTGCCACGGGGGGCTTCGATCATGCCGACGCCTTCCAGAGCGTTGACTCCCGCAGTGGCCCGGGTGTGGGTGTCCAGAATTCGCGAGTCAGAAAGCAACGATTCGATTTTCTCAAGCGCATGGAGGATTTCAATCAAGCGGGCGTAGTGGTAGAGGAATGCGCTGTGCGCGATTGTGCCAAAGCGCTGGCGGAATTCTGAGAGTTCTCGGTCAGCTTGCTCGGTGCCGCATCTCTCAGCCGCGTTCAGACGTCCCAGTGGTCCTACGCGGTACACTCCTCCCGGAAAACCGAGCGGTTTGAAATAAGGAGCCTTTAGATACGATTCACGAAGGCTCGCCTCGCCGATCCACTGGTTATAGTCTTCCGCCGGTATGGAGTCTTGCACGATTTCTCCCGATGCGCTCCGAAACCGCAGTTCACCGTCGTAAAGTTGGAGGTTCCCTTTTGCATCTACCAGCCCTGCGTACATGGTAGGAAACGAGCCGAAGAATTCGATCTCTTCCTTGTACCGGTCGAGAGCACCTTTGAAGAAGGTAAGCGCTCTTTCTGCAATCGCTTTTGCCGCCGGCAACTCCGACACAATCCTGTCGCGCGTCGGGCCAGAGATTGGAGCGGCCACACCTCCCGGGACAATCCATGAGGGATGGATTCGTTCCTGCGCGAGCCCTTCCACGATGAGCAATCCAAACTTGCGAAGTTCGATTCCATCACGGGCCAACTCGGGATGCCCTGCGATCACGCCCAACACGTTTCGCGAAGCTGGATCGGAATCCATTCCCAAAAGAAAATCCGGCGCTGAAAGGTAAAAGAAGCTGAGCGCGTGAGATTGCAGGATCTGCGCGAAGTGCACTAACTCACGGAGCTTGTGGGCAGTGGGCGGAATGCGCACGGCCATAATGGCATCGCATGCCTTGGCAGAAGCGAGCAGATGACTCACGGGACAAATTCCGCAGATTCGAGCCGTGATACCGGGCATTTCGTAGAAGGGATGGCCCTCGGTGAATTTCTCGAAACCGCGCACTTGCGTTACGTGAAATTCCGTGCCCGATACTTGGCCCTGATCATCGAGCTGAATCGTGATCTTGGCGTGTCCTTCGATGCGGCTCACGGGTTCAATGGTGATGCGCTTCATGACACGCTCCTTAGCCAAATTTCACTTTCAGGTTGCCGTTGGGCTTCTTGCCTTCCAGCAAATCATTGATTACGCCGACAATCGTTTTCGAGGGCGGAGGGCATCCGGGCAGGCAAACATCCACTTTGACGAACTCGCGCAGGGGGCGCGCTTGCTTTAAAAGTGTCGGAACTCGATCGGAAGGAATCACCTTCTTCTCATCCGCCCCGTCTACATAGACTGACTGGAGCAGCTTTTGGACCGGAATCGAATTTCGCATCGCGGGAACATTTCCGGTAACAGCGCAATCGCCCATAGAAATGAGAATTTTCGTTCGTTGCCGGACCTTCTGAATCTTGTTCAGGTCATCCTGCGAACTGACAGCGCCCTCGACCAGTGTCACATCCACATCGTCAGGAAACTCCTGGGCATCGACCAGAGGTCCGTAAACGAGGTCGATTTTGCGGGCGAGAGAAATGATGGCCGCGTCCATGTCGAGCAGAGACATGTGGCAACCCGAGCACCCGTCGAGCCAGATTGTGGCCACTTTCACCTTCTTCATACCTGCACTCCTCTCCGGTGCACCAGGGAGGTAACCGTATCGATCTTCTTCACCATCTCTTCCACCGCCCAGCCCTTTTCCGCCAATGCGCCCGTAGGACAAGCGTGCACACACTTTCCACAGCTCGTGCAACCGGCGGCCTTTCCCCATGGCTCGTTCATGTCGCTGACGATTCGGGCATGAATTCCGCGCGACGTTAGCTCCCAGACATGCGCTCCTTCCAACTCTGCGCAGACCCGAACACATCTAGTGCAGAGGATGCAGCGGTTATGGTCGAGCACGAATCGGGGATGCGATACGTCGATCGACAATTTGGGGAAGTTGTACGCGAGCCCAACCGTGTTGATGCCAAGATTGCTGGCCATGGTCTGCAGTTCACAGTGTCCGTTCGAGACACATACCGCGCATACGTGATTCCGCTCGATCAGAAGCAACTCGAGCGAAATGCGCCGATAACGGGTCAGCTTCGGCGAGTTGGTCGTAACGGACATGCCCTCCTGAATTGGAGTCGTACATGCCGGGAACAAGCGCTCGGAGCCAGACACTTCCACCAGGCAAATTCGGCACGCGCCCACCGCGGTCAGGCCGTCCAGATCGCACAGCGTAGGAATGTACTTGCCACTGGCTTTCGCCGCCTGCAAGATGGTCTGCCCCTCAAGAGCGCTGATCAGCTCTCCGTCGATGCGAATCGATAACTTCTTTTGAGGCAAGGGTTGCTCCTTTCAGCTCGCCGGCTCAGCTCACGTTCACGGTTTTTGCGTCACACCGCAGGCAGCGGCAAGTTTCATCCAATACCTCATCCTGATTCAGACCGGTAACGACCTCATCCTGCGAATGCACTCTGGTCGAAGGCGTAAGAACGTGTCCGGCATGGCGGCGGTTGGGACTCGGTTCCTCCGGAGGTGTTTGCTCGTATTCAAATTGAGGATTGAGGCTCTGCCAGCGATCCGACTCCATCAGTTGAAGGTCGATGCTGCGTGCCGCCTGCTTTCCGTATGCCATTGCGTTGGACACGTTGGACGCACCCGTCACGAGATCTCCTCCAGCGTAGAACCTCGGACGGCTGGTCTCGAGTGTGAAACGATTCACTTCGATCGTTCCGCTTTCTTTCAGGACCAGGCCGGAAGCCCTGCAGAAATCCAGGTCAACTGTCTCCCCAATCGCGAAGATCACGGAATCGCAGTCAAAGCGTTGGATTTCGTCAGTGGCAATCGGTTTACGGCGTCCCGATGAGTCATACTCGCCAAGCCGCGTCTTGACGATCTCGATGGCCTTGACATTTCCCTTGGCATCACCGATGACACGATGAGGCGCTGCCAGAAAGACAAATTTCGCGCCTTCATCCCTTGCGGCACGGGTTTCTTCCTCGATAGCAGGCATGTCTTTGCGTTCGCGGCGGTAGAAGACCGTGACGTCGCAGCCTCTCCGCAGGGAGGTTCGCGCCGAGTCTATGGCAGCGTTTCCGCCGCCGATCACGGCAACCCGCCGGCCAAGGTTGATTTGCTGTGCGGAAGCGACGGCTTCCAGGAAGTTCAAGGCCGGATAAACACCTTTGAGTTCGGTCCCCGATTGATAGACCCACGATTCTTTCCACGTTCCGATGGACAAGAAGATCATGTCGAATCGTTCGTCGAGGTCATTCAAAGCCAGATCGACTCCGACACGCGTATTGAAGTTGAATTTCACTCCCAGACGCTCGATGAGTTCGATTTCCCGCCCGAGAATGTTCTTGGGCAAACGGTATTCGGGCAATGCGAAGCGGAGCATCCCACCGCCCTCGGATTTACTGTCGTAGACGGTGACATCGTGACCGAGCATCGCCAGGTAAAATCCGGCGGTCAGTCCGGCCGGTCCAGCACCTACGACTGCGATCTTGCGCCCGGTAGCTTCCAGCTTGCGCGAGAGGATCTGTTTCACCATCGGATCGAACTTGTCCGACGAAAGGATGGCGTCGGCGATATAGCGGTGTACTTCCCGCATGTTGACCGCCTGATCGAGAGTCTGGCGGCGGCAACGGCTGTCACAAGGATGCTGACAAACTCTGCCGGTTGATGCCGGCAGCGGGTTATCGAGGATCACCGAGACAAACGCCTCTTCCAGCCGCCCTTCCCTATAGAGCTGCAAGAATCGAGGGATGTTCATGTGGAGCGGACAGCTGTTCTCACACGGTGACAGCGCCAGTTCCTCACAAACGCCTGCGCTGCATCGATGGGCAAGAATGTGATCTTCAAATTCATTGCGGAAATGGCGCAAGGTAGTGAGCACGGGATTTGGAGCGGTCTGTCCCAAGCCGCACAGCGAGCAATCGCGGATGTAGCGGCTGAGTTCGTCGAGAATTTCCAGGTGATGAGTGTATCCAGCGCCCTCGGTAACACGGTTGAGAATCCGCAAGCATTTGTTCAAACCGACACGGCACGGAATGCACTTCCCGCACGACTCCGAATGCGTGAACTCGATGAAGTAACGGGCGACGTCGACCATGCAATTGTCTTCGTCCATCACCACCATGCCGCCCGAACCCATGATCGACCCAAGCTGCCCGAGATTCTCATAGTCAACTGCGGTATCGAACATGTCTTGGGGAATGCACCCACCGGAAGGACCGCCTGTCTGGACGGCTTTAACCTGGCGCCCACCCGGCGCACCTTCGCCGATGTCGTAGATGAAAGTCTTCAGAGAAGTCCCGAGCGGCATTTCGACCAGACCGGTGTTCTTGATTTTGCCGACCAGGGAGAACACTTTTGTGCCGGAACTCTTGGCGCTGCCCGTTTCCGTGAACCACGCCGGACCGCGCATGATGATGGGTGCAATGTTGTACCAGGTCTCGACGTTGTTGATGTTGGTCGGTTTTCCCCACAAACCTTTTTGGGCCGGGAACGGGGGGCGCGGACGCGGTCTTCCGGCCTCGCCCTCGAGAGAGGCGATCAATGCTGTCTCCTCGCCGCATACAAAGGCTCCGGCTCCCTCGACGAGTTCGATATCGAATTTGAAACCGCGTCCAAGAATGTTTTCCCCGAGCAAGCCAAATTCTCTTGCTTGTTCGATGGCATGGTTCAACCGGTGGACGGCGAGTGGGTACTCGGCGCGCACATAGATGATTCCCTGGGTTGCGCCCATTACGTATCCGCCGATGATCATGCCTTCCAGCAGGGAGTGCGGGTCGCTCTCAATCTCGTTGCGATTCATATAGGCGCCGGGATCACCCTCGTCTGCATTGCAGATGATGTACTTCGGCTCCTCTTTTGCCTTCGCCAGGAATTCCCATTTGTTGCCTGTCGAGTATCCGGCACCGCCTCGGCCGCGCAATTTTGAAGCCTTGATCTGCTCGATTACATTCGCGGGATTGGCGTCAATCAGCACTTTGTAGAGTGCCTGGTATCCGCCGACTGCGATGTATTCTTCGATGTCGTCGGGATTGATGATTCCGCAGTTCCGCAGGACGATCTTCTTCTGTCCCCTGAAGAACGTTGCGTCGTTCCAGGACGCGACCTCGGGATAGCCCTGTCCGTAACGGACGTGTCCAGTGATGTGATCCCATTCCTCGACCTTGCAGTAGATGAGATCGGGAGTGAGATCTCCTTTCGTGACGTCATGGAGCAGCCTCGCAGCGTCATTTGCTTGCACTTTCCGCAAAAAGACCAAGGGATGGCCGGGCAATCGCACGCTCACCAGCGGTTCCTGGAAACAAGCTCCGAAGCAGCCCACGGGAGCAAGGACCAGATTGTCGCCGCTTCTTTCAAGCGCTTGAGCGAAGGCGTGATACAGTCCCTCGGCGCCGTTCCCTCGCCCGCACGTTCCCATGCCGATCGTAACCCGTGTGCTGGATGGCACCAGCTTGGCTAAACCCGCCTCGCGGACGGCGTTGAACGCTCCGATATCAAGAATTCGCGGCATGTTCACTCTCCCGCCCGGATGGTATCGATCTCGCGCTGCACGGTACGCTCGGTGGCGTGGCCGCAGATCCGGTGATTGACTTCGACGACGGGTGCCATGGCACACTGCCCGAAACAGGCAACGGTGCGGACGGTGAACTCGCGATCGGTGGTAGTCAGCAACAGTTTGTCGGCTTCGTTGCCGTCGGTTTCGCCGTTATCGAGACCGAGTCCGAGTTCGAGGCGCACGCCCTGCAGCAGATTGCGCGAACCTCGGGTGTGACAGGCTGTTCCGCGACAGATGCAGATCGTGTTCTCCCCTTGCGGCTGGAGATTGAATAGCGCATAGAATGTCGCTACGCTATAGATCCGCGACAGCGGCATCTCCATTTTGGCGGCGATGTAGCGCAGAGTATCCAGCGGAAGATATTTGTATCGATTTCGATCCTGAACTGCCTCGAGGACCCCGAGCAGTGCACCAGGACGGCCACGACGACTCCCTATCAACTTGTCGATGAAGACTTGCTCGTCAGTAGGAATATTTCCAGCCGAGGGTGTTTGCATTGACCCTCCTCCGCGCGATGGCTCGCGCCCAGTTCAATTTACCGATTCGACGGAGGTGGGTACCGTCACCGAAAACACAGGAAGTAGTGACATCAATCACAGGGGTAGAAATGATTTGCGATGACTCGCTTCCCGAAATGAACTAATCAATGATCAGCGGAATTGTGGCAACGCTACGGCAGGGGAGACAACCATGATCGGCGTTCGATTCATCGAACCAGAGGGACCAGTTACTCCGGTGATGAGCCTCACGCTTGCGCGACACGTCTGCCTTCGTTATGCTACAGACCATTAGATCGTTATCCGAGATGTTTCACCTGAACAATCTCGCCTCTCGGCAGAGTAAGCGCTGCTGGATCGCAGTGGTGCTGTTGGCTGTCTGCTCGATCACCATCAGTGTGACGACGCGGTATAGTGTGCCCGGCAGGTCAGCCGATTCAAAGGTAACGACTGTACGGAATCATGTAGATACAGAAACAGAGCAGGTCCGGCAACGCCTTCTGAATAATGCTGCTTCGTGGATGCCACCGGTGGTTGGCTCCACGATCCTGCAGCAGAATGAGTCGTTTGCCCTGCTTCTGTCGACTGGTCCGCCGGCTCCACGGCTCCTCTTCGAACAGAATCTTTTCAACCGTCCCCCGCCTGGAAGTTCTTTCCTGCTATAAGCCTCGGCTCCCGTTTTTGCAGGGCATCCCGATCCAGCATTTTCGGTCCTGCAACTCCGGGCAACTTGCTTCGATTCTCCGTAACGTAAGTCCCCGCCGAGGCATTTGCTCAACTCGCGGGATTTGGTCTCTATGACTTCTGCGGCTCCCCCAATTTTCGATTGAGGGTCTGGCAGACGTAATGAAGCGTGCGAGGCGATAAGAAGTTAGGGCTCTGGAAGTTGCTGCACAAATAGAACCAAGGGTCAGGGAATAAACATGCGCCAAAACCGGCTTTCGAATAAGCACGACTCTCACAGGCTGAGGGAAATTCACGTCGTCGTTATCGGACCGCTGATTGGCCTATCGCTTGTGTTGTTGTCTTCGTGCTCCGGAGGAGACAGTCACGTCCAGGCAAGCGGACCAAGCCTTACCGTCGGTGTCACCAAGGTGGTCAAGAAATCTCTTGGACGACAGATCACTCTCTCGTCGGAACTCGTGCCCTTCCAAGAGATCGACGTATACGCCAAAGAATCCGGATACGTGAAGAAATTGCTGGTGGACTATGGCACCCATGTCAAGGCCGGGCAGACCATGGCGGTTCTCGAAATCCCCGAGCTTGAAGCGCTGCTTCAGGAAGACCAGGCTGAAATCAAGAATGCAGCGAACCAAGTCACGCGTGCGCAGCACGAACTTGCTCGCTACCAGGCGCAATACAAAGCACTGCATCTGCAATTCACCCGTTTGAACGGAGTATTTGAAAGCCAGCCCGGGATCGTAGCTCAGCAAGAAGTTGACGACGCGCAAGGTAAGGATCTCGCGGCTCAATCCCAAGTCGACGCCGGTCAGGCCGCGCTCGAAGCAGCGCAGAGTCAACTCGGTGCTTCCAAAGCCAAACTCGTTCACGACCAAGCGCTGTTTGATTATTCGCGCATCACAGCGCCTTTTTCCGGCATTGTCACGCAACGCTATGCCAACCTCGGAACGCTGGTTCAGGCCGGTACCGGTTCAAGTACGCAAGCACTGCCGATCGCTCGTCTCTCTCAAGACGATCTCTTCCGGCTGGTGATTCCGGTGCCCGAGTCCTATGTGCGTTTCATTCGTGTAGGAGATCGGGTGGATGTCAGAGTCCCGTCCCTGAACCGCACGTTCCCGGGCAAAGTTGCACGCTTTGCGGTGGATGTTCGGGAAGACACTCGCACCATGCACACCGAAGTGGACGTAAAAAATCCGGATCATCTGCTAGTGCCGGGACTATACGCGGATGCGGATCTCACTCTCGAGCACAAGGAAGGCATACCTTCCATCCCTCTGCAAGCAGTCAATCATGAGGGCAACAAGACGATGGTGTTCGTGGTCGATAGCAGCAATCAGCTTGTAGACCGCACTGTACAGCTAGGCCTTCAGACCCCAACGGACGCAGAGGTTGTCTCAGGTCTGCAGGAGGGAGAGGAAGTGGTTGTTAGCGAACGGAGCGGCTTGAAGCCCGGGGAGAGAGTCGTCCCGAAAACCGTGCAGATCATGCAGTACCACGAAAACAATGAGGAATAACACACGCGCAGCTCAGGATAGACCTGCCGGATAAGGAACCATGTCAGGCTTCTCGATTCGAAATCCGTATTTCATTGTGGTCATCTGTCTGGCGCTGGTGGTGATCGGTGTAACCAGCCTCGCCCGAATGCCCGTAGACCTCTTTCCTCAAATCAACTTGCCGGAAGTCGTGGTGGCTACGTTTTATTCGGGGATGCCTCCGCAAGACATTGAAACAGATATCACCGATCCGCTTGAGCGATTTTTCACATTGGCGAGCGGCATTGATCACATGGAATCGCGCTCACTATTGGGCGTGAGCATCATCAAGGTCTACTTCCAGGCCGGAACCAATGCTGACGCGGACGTCACGCAGCTCTCGAATCTTGCTCTCGCCGACTTGAAGCGACTGCCGCCCGGCACGCTGCCGCCTGTCGTTCTAAAGTTTGACGCGTCCAGCTTGCCCGTTTGCCTCGTCACATTGAAAGGCGAGGGGCTGAACCAGACTCAACTGCATGACATCGGTCAGTTCACCATCCGGAATCAGATCGCGGTCGTAAAGGGCGCCGAGATCCCTCCACCTTTTGGCGGAAAGTATCGGCAAATCATGGTCTATGTCGATCCGTACAAGCTGGCATCGCGGCAGCTCAGTCCCATGGATGTGGTAGGCGCCGTTAACAAGTCGAACCTGATTCTGCCAGCTGGTGACGTGAAGGTGGGGCCCTATGACTATTACGTCTACTCCAACAGTCTGGTCGACACCATGGAGGAATTGGGGAAACTGCCCATTAAGACCGTCGGAAGTTCGTGGGTCTCGGTCAACGATTTAGGAAAAGCAGAAGACGCCAACCAGATCCAGTACAACCTGGTACGGGTAGACGGCCAGCGCTCTGTCTATCTTCCCATCATGAAGCAAGGCGGGGATACCAACACGATTCAAGTCGTGGATGGAATCCGCGACATGATCAGGCATCTGTTCGACATCCCGAAACAGTTGGTAGCCACCGTTGCATTCGACCAGTCAGCCTTCGTGAAAGAAGCGATCAATACCTTGTTGCATGAAGGATTGATTGGCCTTCTGCTTACCAGCTTGATGATTCTGGTTTTCCTGGGAAGTCTCCGCGCGACATCAGCGGTCTGCCTGTCCATTCCGCTCTCGGCTCTTGCGACCTTTGTCGTCCTCTACATGATGGACAGCACGATCAACACGATGATTCTCGGAGGACTCGCGCTCGCATTCTCGCGCGTCATCGATAACTCGGTCATCTCACTCGAGAACATCTATCGCCATCTTGAGATGGGAACTGCGCCGGAGAAGGCCGCAGAAATTGGCGGGTCCGAAGTGAGCCTCGCAGTTCTCGCCGCCACACTAACCACGGTCGTTGTCTTCTTCCCAGTGACCTTCCTCTATGGCGTCAGCAAGTTCCTATTTACGGCCTTGGCGCTGGCCGTCGTCATCTCGCTCTTTGCTTCCTATTTGGTCGCGATGACCGTGATCCCGCTGTTCTGCGCCCACTTCCTGAAGTCGGTGCCGCACGCGGCGGAGCACAATGCAGCCCAGACCGATTATGAGGTCGGCGCCTCTCATCCCACACACAGTTCATGGTGGGATCGCTTTAACACGGGCTTCAACAGAATGTCCAATGGGCTGCTGGACTTCTATGAGGTGTGCGTGCGGCGGGCTCTCCTGCGTCCCGGCGTCACCGTCGTTGCACTGACGGGTGTTTTCCTGATCAGCCTTGCACTCTATCCTCTGCTTGGTCTGGCATTCTTTCCGCAGACCGACGCCGGCCAGTTCACGATCAATCTCAAGGTGCCCACCGGCACCCGGCTTGAAGTCACCGAGCAATATGTCGTTAGAGTCGAAGATCTCATTCGGGACACTGTCGACCCCAAGGATATGAAGATGGTTGTCTCCAATCTCGGGGTCGTTCCTGACTTCTCTTCTCTCTACACCACAAACGCCGGTCCCTACACCGCCACAATCCAGGTCGCTCTGCGGGAGGATCACCGCAAGAGCAGCGCCTTCTACATGGGCCGCGTGCAGAGGGAAATGGCGAGAGACTATCCCGACGTCCGTACCTTCTTCTCCAGCGGATCGATGGTCGACGCGGTGCTGAATATGGGGATGCCTGCACCCATCGACATTCAAGTTAGCAGTCCCGACCTGCATCGCGGTTACGGTATCGCACAGGATCTGGCAAGTCAGATCCGCAGTCTGCAGGGCGTGGGAGCGGTTTACATCCCGCAGGATATGAACTATCCCGCACTGCGCTTCAACGTTGACCGCGTGCACGCCGCCGAATTGGGCCTCACGCAGAAAGATGTCGTCGACAACGTAATCACAGCACTCAACTCCAACTCCATGATCGCGCCGAATTACTGGGTCGACCACAAGAGCGGCAACGACTACTTCCTCACAGTCCAGTACTTCGAAAAGGGGCGGGCAGCAATCCACACTTTGACCGACCTGACGAATATCCCGATTCACGCCCCGAACCTGAAACAAGCCACCACGCTCGACACCGTCGTGAAACTGGAAAACATTCAGACGCCTACTGAAGTCGATCACTATCAGATTCAACGCGTGACGGACATTTATGTCACCCCGGCATCCGAAGACCTGGGCAAGGTCTCCGACGAAGTATCAAAGGCTATCGCGAACCTTCACACGCCCGAGAACGTCCGCGTCAACATGCGCGGTATGGTTCAAGGCATGAATGCTTCGTTTCGGAGTTTTGCCATTGGATTATCGCTATCCGTGGTTCTGCTGTATCTGATTTTGGTAGCGCAGTTTAAGTCGTTCAAAGACCCTGTCCTTATTATGTTGGCGATTCCGATGGGCTTCATCGGCGTTCTCATCGTCCTGCCTCTCACGGGAACGACCCTCAACGTCATGTCGTTAATGGGTGTGCTGATGCTTGTCGGTATTTCTGCGTCGAACAGCATTTTGATTGTCGAGTTCACTCATCGGCTGGAGGAACAAGGAAAGGACGTCAAAGAGGCAGTGATCACCTCATGCCGCGTTCGTCTGCGCCCGATTCTGATGACGTCGCTCGCAACGATCATCGGAATGCTGCCAATGGCATTTAAGCTCGGAACCGGCAGCGAACAGTACGCCCCGCTCGCCCGCGCGATCATCGGAGGACTTACCGTCTCGGTCGTGCTCACCGTTTTCATCGTGCCCGCCGCTTATCTACTTGTTTACGGAAAACGCGAACCCGACAACGCATCAATTCAGTCTCAGGAAATACAGGTATGAAGCGCAGGAATCGGAATATTCGAAGGACTTCTGAAAGATGAGATCCACAACCACACTGTCTTTGATGTTTGTTCTGACGCTCGCCAGCCGTGCGCAGCAGCAGAATGCTCCCCCGATCTCGCTTCCCACTGCACCATCACCTCGCGTGGTTCGGAGCATTTCCGTCTCGAGCAGCCTAACCAAAGCCAGCCAAGCGCAGATCGGCGGTACGCCAGCTCTCCTCTCCGTACATGACGCCCAAGCACAAGCTCTGAAGAATAATCCACAGATCTCAGTTGCGCGGCTGAACGCACTCGCGTCCCAGCAGGTAACGCGCGAAGTTCGATCGACGCTTTGGCCAACCGCCAGCATCGCGCTAACCGCTGTAGATGCCAATCCTGGTACAAGGATTACGGCCGGTGCACTCAATAATCCAATCGTCTATCAGCGTGCTGCTGCGGGCGCGATGGTCAGTCAGCTGCTTACAGATTTTGGTCGGACCAACAATCTGGTGGCTAGCGCCAACCTCGCCGCCAAAGCTGAAAATCAGAACGCACTCGCGACCAAAGAACAAATACTTCTTACAGTGGACCAGGCGTTCTACGCCGCTCTCCAGGCTCAGGCGGTGCTGACCGTCGCCGAGCAGACAGTGAAAGACCGTCAAACTGTGTCGGACCAGATAGGCGCTCTATACCGGAGCAAACTGAAATCTGAACTGGACTTCAGTTTTGCGAGCGTCAATCTGGCACAGGCGAAGTTGCTGCTGGTTGACGCGAAGAATAACTTGAGCGCGACACAAGCTTCGCTCTCGGCGGTTCTCGGGTACGCAGATCTACAGAACTTTCAACTGGTGGAAGACACGACTGCTTTAGAAGTGCCCCCCGATAACCTTGACGAGTTGATCTCCACTGCGTTCGTCACGCGTCCCGAGATTCAGGCTCTGCAGTATCAAACCGAATCCGCCCAGAGATTTCAGAAAGCGGAACGTGACCTTCTTTTACCCGATATTCGCGCCCTCGGAGTAGTCGGCGGCACACCAGTTCGCAATCCGGTCATCTCGAGCTGGTACGGGGCTGTAGGGGTGAACGTGAATATTCCAGTGTTCAACGGTTTTCTCTATCCGGCCAAGTCCCGCGAAGCCTCGATCCGCGCCCAGGCTGCCCAAGAACGACTGCGCGATATGCGAGATCGGATCGCTCGCGATGTCAGAACAAGCTGGCTGAATGCTAAAGCCGCGCACGAGCGTTTGGATGTTACGCAACAACTTCTAGAGCAAGCGAATCTGGCACTCAGTTTTGCACAGTCGCGCTACAAACTAGGCTTGGGATCGATCGTGGAGCTCAGTCAGGCGCAACTTCAGCAGACACAGGCGCAAATCGCTGATGCTCAGGCCGGATACGATTACCGCCTCTCGCTGGCGATTTTGCAATACCAAACGAAAGGGATCTAAGAGCCGACCCCTACTCGCGACACCAGAGTGTCCCCTCTCAAGATGGCACTCGCCTTGTGGTACGTTGTACAAAGTTGACACCCGCCCCTAGCATGGCCCGGCGCACGTGTAACCTTCATACCTCGCGATTCATCCGAGCACTGCTGTGAGTATGGCGAAACCACAAACCGTAATCATCATCGGAGCGGGCATCTCGGGTCTGGCCGCGGCTGCTGAACTGGGCAAGGCTGGCCTTCGGGTCATCATGCTGGAGGCACGAAACCGTATCGGAGGCCGCGTCTACACTCGGCGCGATCCCGCTAGCGGCGCGCCCATCGAAATGGGTGCAGAATTCATTCATGGCAAGCCCCCCGAGATATGGGATCTTCTGCAGGGCGGTGATGTGCCCATCACCGAAGTCGAAGGCCAAAACTGGTGCCATTCGGATGGACAGCTATCTCCTTGCTCATTTTTTGAGGATGTGAATGAGATTCTCGAGGGGATGGATGATGATTCCCTTCCCGATGAGTCATTCCTCTCGTATTTGCAGCGCCGTTTTCCCAATCCATCTCATGCTAGCCGCCTGGAAGAAGCCAAAAGGCGTGCCATCGACTACGTTAGCGGCTTCAATGCCGCCGATCCAGCACTGGTGGGCGTGCATTGGCTGGTGGCGGAAATGCGCGCTGAGGAAAAAATCCAAGGCGATCGAGCCTTTCGATCCAAGAATGGATACGCGGACCTGCTCGAAATCTTTCAAGATCAAATCGGCCGTTCAAACGTGGAAGTCCGGACGGGAACGGTCGTTGAGACGGTCGCCTGGAAACCAAGAGCCGTTGAGATCATCGCGTCGAACGAGAATCAGCGAATCAAACTTTCTGCAAAACACGTCCTGATTACGTTGCCTGTCTCCCTTCTCAAAATCGCAAAAGGCCCTGGTGCGGTCGACTTCATTCCACCTTTACCTGCGGACAAAATGGCTGCTCTCGACAAGATCGAGATGGGGAAAGTGATCCGGGTTGAAATCAGTTTTCGCCATCGCTTCTGGGAGAACATCTTTCCTGCGAATGGCCACGGGGCAACTCCGGGGAAAAAGAATCTCTCCAACATGAGCTTTCTGTTTTCCGAGGACAAACTGTTTCCCACGTGGTGGACGCGGATGCCACAGCGTGACCCGATTATTACCGGATGGGCACCGTTCCAGTCCGCGGAGCGGCTTGCAGGACTCAATCACTCTCAGATCACCCACCGCGCCCTGCAGTCGGTCTCGCGCTTGCTGAAGGTCGACGCTCAGGATCTCGAAAGCTGGTTGAATGCAGCTTACGTTCACGACTGGGAAGCCGATCCATACTCACGTGGAGCGTACAGCTACGGCAAAGTTGGAGCGGTGGAGGCCCAACAAGTGCTCGCGCGACCGATTGAGCACACATTGTTTTTCGCTGGTGAGGCGACAGACACAACTGGCAACAATGGAACCGTGCATGGCGCAATCGCCAGCGGACACCGCGCAGCAACAGAGATCATTAAGGCCTCACATTTCTAAGCAACTCCGTACGGCCCAGCAATCTATCGAGCCGGCGATTCTTCTAAACACCTACCATTCGCTTCAGTGTAAGCGCGTTCTGCGCGGCAAACCCGGCCTGATCATTGTCGAAATAGATGTACAAGGCTTTCAGTGTTTTCGACCATTCATTGATTCGATGGCACCATTCCCCGAGACGTTTATCGTCGTAGCTCCCTTGATACTTCCCTGCCGCAGGCCCGTGAAGACGGACGTATGCGAAATCCGCGGTCACACTAATCGGCGAATGATATCCGGCGATTTCGTAGATACAAAAAGCCGCATTGAACCCTGAGAGAAGGCCGTCAACCTGAGGAGTGATCCAGGTTTTCTCACGGAACTCGAATACATACCGAAACTCCCGAGGCAGAACCTGCAGAAAGCTTTCGAGACGTTCGAGGTTGATTTTCCACTTGGGCGGCAGCTGGAACAAGATGGGACCGAGTTTGGCGTCAAGATGCGCCACTCGTGGAAGAAAGTTGTCGAGCGCCGGTTCGGGATCTTTCAGCTTTTTGTTGTGCGTCAGGAATCGGCTCGCCTTTACGGCGAAGACGAAATCCGGAGGCGTTACCCGCTTCCACTCATCGAACGCCGCTTCTGCCGGTAAACGGTAGAAGCTGTTATTCAACTCCACTGTATTGAAATGGCCCAGGTAGAACTCGAGCATCTTGCTGGCAGCAGTTTTCTCCGGATAGAAGGGTCCTTTCCAGTGCTTGTAGTGATAACCGGAGGTCCCGATGCGAATGTCGCACGCCATTGCTGCGCCAGTTGTCCTGTTAACGTGACGATCGTGACGATGACGACCGGCGTCTCTTCCTGGCCACCGATGCAGCCTGCTTTCCCAGTGCAGTCCGCACCGATTTCGGAAGATGTGCGATCGTGCGTTTCCGTTTCGCGGCGGCGGCTGCCTTCTTGATGTTTCTTCTAGCCGCCTTCTTTTGTCGAGTTGAAGCCATTTTCGCTCCTTTCAGTCTTCAGACTCTCGCGTTGGTTTTGATGCAACTTACAGTCGGCTCGACAACTGAAGGATGATGGCTTTCACCCTCATTGTTCTCGGAAACAGATGTCGTACGTGTGGATTTACACCAATCGCCTGATGGACGGAGGCATCCCCAATTTCCGACCATCGGAATAACTTATTTATCTGGAGGTTGATCGTGAAAGCAGTGAGTTACGAGGGAAATCGGACAATGACGGTTGCGGACCATCCGAAACCGAAGCTGAAGTCTCCAACTGGTGCAATCTTACGAGTCACCACGAGCGGGATTTGTGGTAGCGATCTTCATATGTACGACGGCCGTACTGCCCTGGACAAAGGAACTGTCGTGGGTCATGAAATCATGGGTGTGATCGAACAAGTTGGCGAGGCGGTTTCCAGCATAAAGAGAGGCGACCGCGTGGTCTTGCCATTCAACATCTCGTGCGGCTTTTGCTACAACTGCCATCGTGGAAACACACATGCGTGTCTTACGATGAATCCGGAAGGCGCGAGCGCGGCCTATGGCTATGCTGGCATGGGACCGTATTCGGGTGGCCAAGCGGAATTTGTACTGGTACCGCATGCGGACTTCAACTGTCTGAAACTGCCGGGCACGCCCGGGGATGAGTGGGAGGATGATTTCTTGCTGCTGGCAGACGTCTTTCCGACCGGCTATCACGCAACCGAACTAGCCTGCGTCAGTCCAGGCAAAACCGTTGCCATCTTCGGTTCCGGTCCTGTTGGACTCATGGCTGCATATAGTTCAATTCTGAAGGGCGCCTCCGAAGTGTACGTGGTCGACAATGTTCCCGAGCGGCTCGATAAAGCAAAAGAGTTAGGTGCAATTCCCGTTAACTTCAGCGACGGCGATCCTGTCAAACAGATCTTTAAGCTGCGCAAGAAGAATTCGGGAATTCAAGAGGGTTACCGGCCGGGCGAGGAAAAACTGGAAGGGGTCGACTGCGCTATCGACGCAGTCGGATATCAGGCACGGGATGACGAGAATCCCAAGAAAGAGAAAGCGACCCAAGTCCTCGAGAATGTCATTCGTGTTGTGAACCCAGGCGGGGCGGTCGGATTGATCGGTGTGTACATTGCTCCGGATCCTGGTGCTAAGGACGAGAATGCGAAGAAAGGGATTTACCCGTTCCCGCTCGCAGATCTCTTTGATAAAGCACTTAGCTTCGGATCGGGACAGGCTCCGGTCAAGCGATACAACGAATATCTGCGCGATCTGATTGTGAATGGCCGCGCGAAACCTAGCAAAATCGTGAGTCACCGCATTGCGATCAACGAAGCTCCAGACGCCTATGACAAGTTTGACAAGAGAATCGAGGGATACACCAAGGTGCTCATCAAATTTGATAAGGCCAAGAAAGCGGCATAGCCCGCCAGTTGGATGGAGTCCCGCGAGCTTTCGCGGGACCTTTCTGTCTATTGAAACGAATCGGCTAAGCGGCCCTGTCGGCCACTGAGGAGCTACCCGCTTGACGGGCGCAGTTGGCGCAACAAAAGATCTTGTCCCCGGCTTCTACGCCATGACCAATGATCCGGCAATCGCAGTGAGCACATCGCGGTGCGAGGGCCTGAATGGCGCACTCGAAGCTGTCGAACACGTGGTCCTGGTTGTTTGAACGGATGACAAAGCTCTTGTCGTAGTCGTTACCACATACTTCGCAGCGTGCCATGTGAACTTTCTCCTGTCGGGGATGTCTTTCTTGGATGTAAAACCAGAGACAAGGGGTTTGCATTCCCCGCTACTGTTTCCCGTTTCCTAAGAGAAAGTCGCAGCTCGGTGCTAGAGGATTCAACCGATTAACAAGACGTAAGCGATCTTCTACACTTTATGAGTTGAAATGTGACCGTGGAACTCCGGCGACTTTGTCCCTTCATCGGGAGTGACTGCACACGGCGGCCCTCGTCGGGCCTTTGCAGTTTGACTGACCTGGAAGCCGTCCTTGGTGGCCGGAGTTTCACAGGAAAATCCGCCATGCGTGTTGCGCAGACGAAGACACATTAATGGCCGCTAAACCCCTTCCATCAAGACTTTCACTCGCGGAATTGACTGAGGCGGCGCGCACTTGTAAGGCATGCGATCTCTGGAAACACGCAACCCAGACCGTATTCGGCGAAGGCCCTTCAACAGCGGAGATAATGCTAGTCGGCGAACAACCCGGAGACCAGGAGGATCGCGCCGGCCACCCTTTTGTCGGTCCCGCGGGCAAGCTATTAGAACGTGCGCTCGAGCAGGCCGGGATCGACCGATCCGATATCTACATAACGAATGTTGTCAAGCATTTCAAGTGGGAAGCTGCCTCGCGCGGCAAACGTCGCATCCACAAAAAGCCGCGACAGTCTGAAATTGAGGCCTGCCGACCTTGGCTCGAATCGGAACTTGAAGCTATCAGACCGAGAGTTTTGGTCTGTCTGGGAGCGAGTGCAGCACAATCTTTGTTAGGCAAGGATTTCCGCGTATCCCGAGATCGCGGGAAATCAGTCGCATCGCCCCTCGCCCCGCAAGTTGTGGCAACTGTCCATCCTTCTTCAATTCTGCGAGCTCAGGACGACGAATCCCGCGAATCGCAAATGAAGTCGTTCGTCGAAGACCTGAAGCTAGTGGCGCGTCTGGCCAAGAACACAAAACGCAAGCCGTAACACGCTGCCGTCAACTCACAGCCATTCCTCGCAATTTCGCAATGCACGATCCTCTCCCCGTTTGCATCACAACTACAACACCAAAGTAGATTTGTGGGAGGTCGTAGTGACTGCGAGCGAAGTATTGGTCGAGACGCTTCTGGACTGGGGCGTCGAGGTTGTGTTTGGACTCCCGGGCGACGGAATCAACGGCATCATGGAAGCTCTTCGGACCCGTCAGGACAAAATTCGTTTCATTCAAGTGCGCCACGAGGAAGCAGCCGCATTCATGGCTTGCGGCTACGCCAAGTTTACAGGGAAACTCGGCGTGTGCCTGGCGACCAGTGGTCCGGGCGGTATCCACCTGCTTAACGGACTCTACGACGCCAGGCTCGACGGTCAGCCCGTTCTGGCAATCACTGGCCTGCAGTTCCACGATCTGATCGGCACATTTACCCAGCAGGATGTAGCACTCGACAAGCTTTTCATGGACGTCGCTGTCTTCAACGAACGCGTGATGGGACCGACCCACGTTGAGAACCTGACAGACCTTGCGTGTCGCACAGCCCTCGCCTATCGCGGCGTGGCACATCTGACATTTCCCGTCGATCTTCAGGAAAAGGCGATCAAAAAGAAGCAGGCTTCGAGCCGCAACATTCCCCATCACACCTCCGACGTGGATGCCCGCAGCGCACGCCTTCCCGACCGCAGCGATCTGGATCGCGCCGCGGATATCCTCAATGCCGGAGAGAAAGTCGCCATCCTGGCGGGACGCGGGGCATTGAAAGCGACTGAAGAGCTCGAACAAATTGCTGAACTGCTCGGCGCCCCCATCGTCAAGGCGCTACTTGGGAAGGCAGCAGTTCCCGATGACAGCCCGTACACAACCGGCGGTATTGGTCTGCTGGGCACCAAACCATCGCAAGAGGCTTTGGAGGATTGCGATACGTTGTTGATGGTCGGCACGTCTTTTCCTTATATCGAATTCATGCCAAAACCTGGCCAGGCGCGCGGCATTCAGATCGAACTTGATCCCAAACGTATCGGGCTTCGTTACCCGGTAGAAGTTGGATTAGTTGGAGACAGTCGGAATACCCTGCGCGAACTCATCCCACTTCTGAAGCGAAAGGAAAGCAGAAAGTTCCTTCAAGCCGCACAGGCTGGAATGAAGGATTGGTCGGAGTTAATGGAGAAGCGAGCAACCCGTCAAGACAAGCCGATGAAGCCGCAGGTGGTAGCAAGGGAACTTGGCAAGCGCTTGCGAGATGACGCCATCGTCAGTTGCGATAGCGGCACCATCACAACGTGGTGGGCACGGCATATTCCGGTTCGCCGAGGCCAGATGCACTCGCTCTCAGGCAATCTAGCGACGATGGCTTGCGGCCTGCCATATGCGATTGCGGCTCAGATCGCATTTCCGAACCGACAGTGTGTGGCCTTCGTCGGGGACGGAGGGTTCTCCATGTTGATGGCTGATTTCGTAACCGCCGTGAAGTACAAACTCCCGATTAAAGTCGTAATCATTAAGAACAACACACTTGGACAGATCAAATGGGAGCAGATGGTCTTTTTGGGTAACCCCGAATATGGGGTAGATCTGCATCCGATCGATTTTGCGGCATTCGCCCACGCCTGCGGGGGAATCGGTTTTACGGTTGACGATCCGGCGGATTGCGGCCAAGCAATGGAGGAGTTTCTTGCGGCTCCAGGACCCGCCGTTTTGCAAGCCGTCGTCGATCGATTTGAACCTCCAATGCCGGCCAAGGTTAAGGCGGAGCAGGCGTTGCATTTTGCCGAGTCGCTCGCACGCGGAGAACCCAATACCAAGAAAATTGCGCTGACCGCCATCTCTGATCAGATACGTGAACTCATCTAGGGATCGTTAGTACGGTAGGTGCGAATTGAGGAACGAGGGTGTCGCGATTTTCGGACGTCAGCATGCCTGTACCCTCAGCCGAATTGAACGCGTCTTTATTTGATTCGAGGTGCAGATGAGAGCCCTGCTGCGACTTGTCGTCTATCCACTCAGCATCTGTGCAGGCATCATGCCCTCCTCTCATTTCGCAAACGCGCTACAACAAGAAGATCCGGCTACCATCGTTCGTAAATCAGCCGAAGCGAACGATCGCGATTGGGAGGCGGTCCCGAAGTACGACAACTATGAGCGCGACCGCACTAAAGATGGGGATAAAACGTATGCCGTTACGATGCTATACGGCTCTCCTTATGAGCGCGTCGTCGCCATAAACGGCCACAAACTCACTGGAGAGAAAGAACAAGAAGAGCAGAAGAAATACGAGAAAGCAGTCAACGATCGCCAGCACGAATCGGCCGATCAACGATCCAAGAGAATCTCCAAGTACGAGGCCGAACGAAAACGCGATCACACAATGCTCCAGCAAATGACCTCCGCGTTTGACTTTCATCTGGTCGGGAAAAAGCATTTGCTTGGGTATAACGTCTACATCCTCAAAGCAACGCCGCGCAGGGGTTACAAGGCGCCAGATCGCGATAGCGAAGTACTCACCGGAATGGAAGGTGAATTATGGATCGATCAAAAGACTTATCAATGGGTAAAGGTTGAGGCGCATGTCGTGCATCCGGTGAGAATTGAAGGTTTCATTGCAGAGGTCGAACCCGGCACCATGTTTGAAGTTGAGAAACGTCCCGTAGCCGGAGATATCTGGATGGCCTCGCACTTCGCGATGAAATCGAACGCAAAGGTCATGCTTGTGGTTCCTCACAAAGGCGAGGAGGATGATACCTATTTCAACTATCGCAAAGCTACGAATCCGTCGGGAAAGTAGTCCACTCACAAGGAGAATCGGGAGCGCGGTTTCAAAGAACGCGCTTGCGGACAATCCACGCAATAACGGATGAAACTATCCAAACACACGTCGCTAGCACCAGAATTTCCCACAGCATCAATCGAGACAGTAGTTTCCAGGCGGCGGCTGCGAATGCCATTAAGCCGATACACCCCATGGCAGCACCGGCAGCATCCACGCCAGCAGCACGGCGGCCGTGTTGATTCCCCTTCTTTTCTCTTTCATGCTTCTCGATGAGTGACGCGCTTGCAGGAAAAATCGCAGGGAATGCGAGAAAGAGCCCGCCTATCTCCGGACCGAACTTGTCGGCGATCAATCCAGCCAACATTGTGACGACGCCGCCAAAAACAAATCGTGTCGCGTACTCACTCCACTTTGTCTCACGAATCGATTCGAAACTAAGCTTTACAATCATTGATCTCATCCGACAACAATCAGCCAAAGGCCAAGCGCGCAGGCAATCCACACAATCAACGACAATGCAGTTGTTCCGAGCACATGAAGTTTCCGGCGCAGCAGCAGGTAGCAAACTAGCGATGCATAAAGGAAAAAAGCGACTGCACCAAGGGTCATCGAGCGCGCCTCAATCGCGGCATAAGCCGATCCCTTATTCGTAACGGTGAGACTGAGAGTCGCGAGCGCTAGTGACGGAGCCGCTCCAAACAGTCCTGCGAAGCTCTTCGGCTTGAGAGCGCCTCCGAGCATGGCGAACACCGATACTACAGCACCACCGATCACAAACCGCAGAACGAGTTCATGAGTCATCGGCAAATAGGATGCGCGGCAGTAGCTGAACGCCGACTTGGTGCTTAAGCTCCGGGCTTAGGGTGGATGCCTTAAATCGGGTGGGGGGTTGTTACTCTTATTTCAAGCGAAATTCTTAGCGGCTATTTTCGGCTACGCACCGCAATCAACGAGACCTGTTCGAGTCCCGGGAAGTGATCTTCCTTGTCGGCCTTACGCTCCGTTGGGGCCAGTTGCTGGACCGTGGCGCGGGCGGGCGGTATGGAACCGAAGTATTCCGCGTAGACTGCATCGAAGCCGGAAAGATCCGCCAGGTTGTCGAGATAAACATTGGTCGACACCACCTGATCAAAACTCATCTCAGCTTCTTCCAGGTTGTCGAGTTGGTTGCGCATGGTTTGACGCAACTGATGCTCTGGAGTCGTCGCATAAACACCGCCATGCGGTCCAGGGATAAATCCGTCTTTGGCCGAGCAGTAAAGCGTATCGCCTGCAAACACACACGGACTCGCGGTCGGACTAGGCGGCATATTCTTTGGGCGGATGGCTTTCCGTTGCGCAAGGTCGCGAACTGCTACACCCGTGTACTCGATGTGCGCACCCCCCGGCACGCTCGACACCCAGATCGTGGCGCGCGCGGGTGTATTTCCGAACTCGAACCGCTTCGCGTAATGCTCATTCATCACGCGGCCCGGAATGTCCTTCGTCAAGAAGGGATTCACGAACACCATATTCTTCAGATCGAGCCCAGCCGCTTTCGCGACCGCTTCCATCCGATCGAGTGCAAGGTCCACCTGGGCCGCTGGATCATCCGGAACTTTTCCCGAGACAGGATCCGCTCCCGCCATGCTTGAGATGAAGAGACGGTCGTGCGTAAGCATGCCGGGAGGCGTATCGTCCGTCTTGTATCCCGCCGGATACACAGCTCTCTTTCCCTCCAGATTGCGCACGGCGACCGCCGCGATCTCAACCGACGGGTCTGGAGTTCGCGCAACACCAAGCACTGCTTGTGCCGGCTGGTCTTTCCCGAAATAATCAGCGATCGTTTTCTTCAGTTCCGCATAGTTGCCCATGTCTTCCACATAGACCTGCATGTAGACGATATGGTTCAGATCTAGACCCGCCGATTTCACGACAGCTTGAACGTTGTCCAAAGCCTGTCGGACGCGGTCCGCAAAATTCGCGGGAAGACTCCCCTCGCTCTTTCGAGGTCCCTGGCCCGAGATGTAAACGTAGTCCCCCGCATCAACACCAGCGGAGTAGAGATGGACTGCACGACGATCTGCGGGTGCCGGACCCACCGCCCGCACACCAGATTGCGCTAGCAAAGACGAAGCCAGAGAAATACCCGCGATTGCAATCCCGCCGATCTTCGATGTCATCTTCAACGATGTCATCCTCAATCCAACCTTGCGCCTAGGCCGCTTTTTTCTGCGCTGCGCTCAAGATGTCCCGCAGCCTGCGTCCAACCACGATCTCCTCGCCCGGTTTGATCGTCATCGAAACCAGTTCGATGTGGTCTGGCTCCTTCAGCTCTTTGCGATTGGGATTCCCCTCGCGAACAGCTTTCACCAGGCTCGGATTATCCGCGCCCAGCACCTCGATAACGGGAGCGCTCGCGCGCAGCTCCTGTACGCACTCGGCAATGCTGTACCTCCAGCCATGAATATCCCAGTAGACTCTGAGCGTGGGATAGCGATTTCCGTCGTCCGGAACGAACGTATCCGTTCTGACTCCCGGCACCGTTTCCACGAGTTTGCGAATGCGATCGATTCGGCCGTTCCATTCGGCATACAGTTTTTTATCGTCGATCTTCAACCAGGTCTCGAGAGCGGTGAGGCAACCGATAATTTCTTCTTTCCCAACTTTCATCGGACGGCACACAGCCCCTTCGCGTGGACTGCAATTGAGCAGAGCCGCCTCAATCAGGTCCTTGCGTCCCAGAAGAAGCCCGCTGCACTGGGGACCTTGCAACCCCTTCCCTCCCGAGAAGCAGTAGAGGTCGAGTCCCATGCGTGCGTAGAGCTTGGCATTGTCTGCCGGGGGAATCCCGGCCGCATCATCGAGCAGCATCGGCGTCTTATGATCTTTCGCGATTGCCAACTCCTTCTGCAGCTTGTCGCCCAGATCGGTCGTGTAGATCATCGCGGTGTTTTCGTTGATCGCGTTGGCAAGTTCGTCTGTCGAGTAGACAAGTACCAACTTCGCTCCCGTGAGCCGAATGGCGCTGTCAAACGCGCTTCTACCACCTACCATCACGACTTCATGCTTCAATCCGGTAGTGTCAGGGAGTTGCCAGATATGTTTGTCGTCGGTTCCCGCCATGCATCCGGCAGTGGCGGCCGCCATGGCGCCTGCCGCGCCCGAAGTAACGATGCCCGACTCTGCGCCCGTCAATTCCGATAACCGGCGTCCCACCGCCCGCTGCAACTCCAGAACATTCACGAAGTGCTGCGCTGCTTCCACCTGGGCTGCGCGGACTTCAGGGAATTCGAGCGATCCGCTCAAGTAGGTCCAGGTGCCGCGGCAATTGATCACGGTTTTAACCCCAAGCCGTGTATAAACATTCTGCCGCGGATCGTGGCCTACAGCGGATGCTGCCTGCGCATACAAATCGCGCGCAGCAATCTGCGTTAGAAGCGGGGTTGCCGCCAGCATTTTTACAAATGATCGGCGGCTCGAACTCTGGATTGCCATTCATGACTCCCCGACAAAGAAGTTCAGTTGCGATGTGAACGCTGGTATAACACAGATTCCTCTTGACGCAAATCGAAATCTTTCGTTTGATTAGGAATCGTTTCGTTTCTATCTTGTGCGAATTGCCACCTCGATCACGCGTGCTACCCTCAATCCGCAGCTTCGTTCCGAAAAAAACAAATCATGATCATTCGCCCCTTGCGTGTAAGCCAATCCCTCGCGTGCTATCTACGAGTCGCTCTGCTCCCCGCACTCTCAACGGCCATCGCCCTCTCCGCATCGGGCCAAACGAGCGCTCCTAGGGATAGGTGCCATATCGAAGCCGTGGACTATAAAGGATGGCAAGCCCAACAGGTCTCGAATCGCTGGGTGCAGTTGATCGTCGTGCCCCAGAATGGCGGACGGCTGATCCAGGTGACTTTCGCCGGGCATCCTTATCTTTTCGTGAATCCAAAACTGGCCGGCAAATACTTTCCCCCGAGTTCCAAAGAGTGGTTCAACTATGGCGGCGACAAGCTTTGGTTGTTGCCCGAAGGAAACAATGACGAGCAGCATTGGGTGGGAAACTCCGATGTGCTCGATGATGGACCTTTCACCTTTCGAAAGCTTTCGGAAGGCCAGAAGTGTGAAATCGAGCTGACGGGTCCCTCGGATCCGCAGACAGGGATTCAGTTCACCCGCACAATAAGCATTGGAGCCGACTCTCCGCGGATTGCGTTTCATTGGTCCATGAAGAACATTACTGGCCACACACTGGAGTGGTCGATGCAGTCAGTTTCCCAATACGACACATCAGTTCCCGACGCCTCAGGTTCGCTCCAGAAACAGATGAATCATGATTTCTGGACATTCACGCCGGCGAACAGATCGAGTGCCTATCTGAACCGTTATCATGTGCGCTACGGGCCGGCCGAAAATCCTGCTGTCCATGTTAGAGAAGATGATTATTTTGCCGTGCATTACGTTCACATGGCTGCCGAGCTGTGGCTGGATTCGACCGAGGGATGGCTGGCAGTGGTAGATGGGAACAGTAAATACGCCATGGTGGAACGTTTCGAGTACGATCGCACGAAAGAATATCCGGGCAAAGCATCCGTCATCTTTTGGACCAATGGTGGGGGAATGCACCTGAACAGCGACGGGAATCCGGCGATGAGCGGCGACGCGGATGCCGGGCCTTTTTATCTGGAGGCCGAGGTCAACAGTCCCATGTGCCGATTGCGGCCTGATGAAAGCTGCACCTTCGACACGGAATGGTTCCCCACGAGATCCGGAGCCGAGTTCCACGGCGTTTCAGATGCTGGAATTTTGATACATCCCCTCACCGGGACCGCGCAGTCAGATGGCAAAGTGAGACTCTCGGGCACTTTTGGAGTGTTCTACGCTGGTAGGCTCGTGGCTCATCCATATGCTGAGCACGGTCGTCCGATGCCGCCGATTGAGATCTCTCAAGTCAGCCCCAGCGAGCTGGTCACGATTGGCACCGACCTCACCACCGCGGAAAAGTGCTCTCGAGTTTCGGTTCATCTGATCGATAACGGCGGCGTCGATCGTGGCGCATTGCAGGAAGTACAAGTGACCGGGCAGGACATCCACTGATGATGCGGCGCATTTCGTTACTGATCCCTGCAATCCTGGCGGCTCTTGTTTCCCCCATTCTGTTCGCGCAGCAGACTCCCCAAAATTCCGCGCAGAACGTAACCTCCGATATGCTGGGAGCTCAGCCGGTTGGGGAAAACTGGCCTTCGTACAACGGAGACTATACAGGGCGACGTTTCAGCAGCCTGCGTGAGATCAACCGCTCCAATGTCGCGCAACTCCGTGCAGCGTGGGTGTTCCATCCCGGCAACACACAACGTCTCGAAGCCACACCGGTCGTCGTCAATGGCGTGATGTATCTCACCTCAGCGAATGATGTCTACGCGTTGGATGCAGCGACGGGCCGCACTCTCTGGCACTACGCGCGCCCCATCAGTTCTGGATTGCTCGATGATGCCGCCGCACACAAGAGTCGCGGGGTCGCGGTATGGCAGCAGTATGTCTACTCCGAAACCGATGACGCTCACCTTCTCTGCCTTGACTCTCGCTCCGGCAATCTGATTTGGGATGTTCAATACGCAGACAAAGTCAAGCAATACGGAGCGACAAGTGCGCCCTTGGTAGTAAGAGATGAGGTAATCGTAGGCACCTCTGGCGGTGATTCCGGAGTCCGCGGTTTTGTTGTCGCGTTCGACGCGAAAAAAGGGACACAGCTTTGGAAGCTCTGGACGATACCTGCTCCCGGCGAGTTCGGCTCAGAGAGCTGGCCCGGAGATTCTTACCTTCACGGCGGCGCAACCACATGGATGCCGGGCACCTACGATTCCGAACTCGACACCGTATATTGGACCACCAGCAACGCCGCACCCGACTTCGAGGGCAACTCCCGGCCCGGCGACAATCTGTATACAGCGTGTGTTCTAGCCATCGACCCGAATTCCGGCAAACTGAAATGGTACTTTCAGTTCACCCCGCACGATGTGTACGACTATGACGCCAACGAAACGCCAGTCTTGGTCGACCAGGAAGCCAACGGGACTACACAACACTTGCTCCTGCAGGCGAACCGTAACGGTTTTTTCTACGTGCTCGATCGTTCCAATGGCAAGTTTCTGCGGGCCAGCCCGTTCGTAGATAAGTTGACGTGGGCGACCGGTATCGATGCCTCCGGGCGCCCGATTTTGTCTGGCAAAGTTCCCACCAAAGAAGGCACCTACATCTGCCCGGGAATTGTAGGCGCGACCAACTGGTTCTCACCCTCGTTCAATCCCAGCACTGGCCTGCTGTACGTGATGGCGCTGGAAAATTGCAATATGTACTTCTCCAAGCCGCAGACCTTCACGCGGGGCGAGACCTTCTACGGAACAGGTACAAAGGTCCAGGTAGGTGACGAGTCGAAAAAGATACTCGTAGCTTTGTCCCCTTCTGACGGAAAGAAGGTCTGGCAGTATCCCCAGATAGGCCACGGAAACTCATGGGGAGGAACTCTCACCACTGCCGGAGGTCTCGTCTTCTTTTGCGACGATTCGGAATCCTTCGAAGCCGTCGACGCGGAAAACGGGAAGCCCCTCTGGCACTTCAATACTGGCCAGCCCTTCAGTGCCTCTCCCATGACTTACGCTATCGACGGCGTGCAATACGTTGCCATCAGCGCGGGAAGTGACGTGTTCACCTTCGCCATGCCACACTGACCTACGGTCAGGGTGACCAGCGACGACTTCTATGCTCGTACATCCCCGTACGTCGCGCGCCGCAGGAACTCTCCCGCGCCCGCCCGTCCCAGGAATTTACCATCGCTCATCACGACTTTGCCTCGTGACAAAACAGCGTCGGGTATCCCGGTGACCTGGATTCCCTCAAACATCGAATAGTCCACGCGCATGTGATGGGTCTTTGCGCTGATCGTGTGCTTCCGCTTCGCGTCAAAAATCACAATGTCAGCGTCACTCCCGACCGCAATCGTCCCCTTTCGCGGATACAACCCAAACAATTTCGCGGGCGTCGTTGAAACCAGTTCGACAAACCGGTTCGCGCTAAATCGCCCGCTCGCCACGCCGCCGGAAAAGATCAAGCTCATGCGATGCTCAATGCCTGGCCCGCCATTCGGAATCTTCGTGAAATCGTCCTTCCCCAGCTCCTTCTGCTCCTTGAAGCAGAACGGACAATGATCGGTCGACACCACCTGCAGATGATCCCGCTTCAAACCATTCCACAATTTCTCCTGATGCCACTTCTCCCGCAGCGGCGGGGTAAAAACATACTTCGCCCCCTCAAACCCGGGCACATCAAAGTTTTCAATCGATAGATAAAGATATTGCGGACATGTCTCGGCATAAACCGGAAGTCCACGATCCCGCGCCTCGCGCACTTTCTCGAGCGCATCATTGCAACTCAGGTGAACGATATAAATCGGTGCTCCAGCCATTTCCGCCAGTGCAATCGCCCGCGCCGTAGCCTCGGCCTCGGCCGTCGTAGGCCGCGTGAGCGCATGATACTTCGGCGACTTCTTCCCCTCTGCCAGAGCCTGCTGCACGATGACGTCAATCGCGCTTCCGTTCTCCGCATGCATGCAAACCATGCCGCCGTTCTGCGATGTCGTCTGCAGAGCCTTGAATATGCTGCCGTCATCCAACATGAACACGCCCGGATACGCCATGAACAGCTTGAAGCTTGTCACTCCTTCCCGCACGAGATCATTCATCTCCGAAAGCTGACCGCCTGTAATGTCCGTCACAATGCAATGAAATGCATAATCGCAAACGGCTTTGTTGGACGCCTTCTTCATCCACGTATCAAACGCCTGCCGCAACGCTTGTCCCTTGTATTGAATTGCAAAATCAATCAGCGTCGTCGTCCCGCCAAACACCGCCGCGCGCGTGCCCGTTTCAAAATCGTCGGCACTGGTTGTGCCTCCAAACGGCATATCGAGATGCGTGTGCACGTCGATGCCGCCCGGCATCACCAACTTCCCCGCCGCATCAATCACCTGTGAGGCATTCTCAGCAGGCAGATTGCTTCCGATCGCAGAAATTTTCCCATCCGAGATCCCAACATCCGCAACAAACGTATCGGTTGCGGTCACGACAGTTCCGTTTCGAATGATCGTATCGAAGCTCATCCAGTGTCCTCCGCTGCAGGATCAGGAATTATGCTACACTGCCGCCCTTTAGTTCTTCAGAATCACCCTCCGGGTGTACTCCTCGCGCGAAAGGGACCAGCCATGCAATTCGGCATTACGCTCAAGCCCGACATTTCGATCGAACGCATCGTAGGACTAACGCGTCAGGCGGAAACCGCCGGATTCGAATACGGCTGGATCTTCGACTCTCACATCCTATGGTTGGAACCTTATCCGCTCCTCACGTTGATGGCGAGCAACACGAATCGGATGCGCCTTGGCACCTGCGTCACGAATCCCGCTACTCGCGACCTCACCGTGACGGCGAGCTTGTTCGCCACGCTTAACCTTATCTCGGGTGGACGCATGGAACTCGGGATCGGACGCGGCGACAGTTCCCGTCGCGTGATGGGCAAGAAGCCCGTAAGCTGGTGGCAATTGGAAACTGCGGTCAAACAGTTCCGCGATCTGACCTCCGGAAAGGAGATCGATCACGAAGGCCAAGCAACACGCCTCAGTTGGGCCAAGAACGCTCCCCGCGTCTGGATCGCCGGTTACGGCCCCAAAGTCCTGCACATGGCGGGTCGCGTCGCCGACGGCATCATTCTGCAATTCGCCGATCCGGCATTAATCGATTGGTGTATGGGATTTGTGCGAGAAGGCGCGCGGGCAGCAGGTCGCGATATCAAACAAATTGAAGTCATGGCAGCCGCTCCGGTCTGGGTTTCTGACGATCTCAATGTCGGACGCGAGCGCGTCAGATGGTTCCCTGCCCTGGTCTCGAATCATGTGATGGACCTCATCCGCCAGTACAAGCCCGAGGATCTTCCTCCGGCACTCACGTCCTACGTGCAGGACCGCGGGAAGTACGACTACCAGCACCATTGCGAAGTGGCGAGTGACAACGCCGATTTTGTTTCTGACGAAGTAGTTGATCGGTTCTGCTTGCTCGGTCCTGCCAGGGCGCATCAGGAAAAACTGCGCGCCTTGGCCAAGGTCGGCGTTACCCAATTCAATATTTACCTGATGTGCGGCGATGAGGAAGACACGCTGAAGATCTACGAACGCGATGTTCTTCCGCAGGTTCTCAGGGCGCAGAAAACCTAGCAGTTCTACGCCGCTTCCTGCGATGCCAACATGCCCACACGATGGGAGCGCATGAGTCCATAGTAGGCAACGAACGAAACGGCGAAACCCACAAACCACGAGTAGTCATACAGCACGCGAAACGAGGGAAACGCTAGACCCGCCAGCGCTGTCCCTGCTCCTAACGTAACCGCGCCAACCGCACGCCAATTGAATCCGCGGGCATACTCGTACAATCCGCCTCTCAGATACAGGTCATCCACCAGCAACACCCGTCGCCGGATCACGAAGTAATCGCAAATCATGATTCCTGCCACAGGCCCTAGAAACGCCGCGTATCCACCGAGCCAGCCGAAGATAAACGTTTTGTAGTTGGAGAGCAGTTTCCATGGCATCATTGCGATTCCCATGAAGCAAGTGATCACGCCACCCGTGCGGAAATTGATTCGCCGCGGCCACAGGTTGGAAAAATCATTTGCTGGCGAGACCACATTTGCGCCGATATTTACGTTTAAAGTCGCCAGCAGAATTGCAATCAACGAAATCACCACAGAAACCGGAGAATGGAAGCGACTCAACAACTGAACCGGATCCCATATCGCTGTCCCATAAATAACGACAGTCGCCGACGTTACTACGATTCCAACGAACGCATAAAGAGTCATCGTCGTAGGCAGTGCCAATGCCTGCCCGATCATCTGCTCGCGTTGATTGCGTGAGAAACGCGTAAAGTCTGGAATGTTTAGAGATACCGTCGCCCAGAAGCCCACAGTCCCGTTCAAGGCGGGAATCAGAAATTTCATGAATTGAGGGAAACTCGTAAATTGCGACGGAACGGAAAGCATCGGCCCAAACCCGCCCGCCGTGTGATAGGCCCATCCCAGCAGGAGCAGCCCGACTCCCAGCAGGATCGGCGCACTGATCCCCTGCAATATCCGTATGTACTCGATTCCCTTCAACACAACCGCAAGATTGATAAGCCAGAAAACGAAGAAACAAATCGCCGGCCCATACGCAAAATCCTTCCATGCCGGGATCAGCGTCGCCAGCAGAGTGCTGATTGCTTCGCCGCCAATCCACGTTTGAATTCCAAACCACCCGCACGCGACAAAAGCTCTCAATACTGCCGCGACATTCGCGCCTAACACTCCGAATGACGCACGCGCCAGAACGGGGAACGGGATCCCGTATTTCGCTCCTGGATGGGAATTGAGCAGCATCGGAGCGAGAACAATCACATTCCCCACAAAAATCGTCGCGACCGCCTGCTTCCAGTCCATTCCGCCCTGTATTAAGCTCGCGGCCAGCATGTAAGTAAGGATGTTCACCGACATCGAGATCCACAGCGCCGCAAAGTTGTAGGTTCCCCAATGCCGCTGCTCCGGATTGGCAGGCGCAAGATCGTGGTTATAAAGCGGGCTGGCTTCGATTCGAGATCGCAGTTCGGGTGTAGTCATAATTCGCTAGTAGTTTTTTCGCAGCGTTACAGCATGGGCCTCCGTCCCCAAGCTCTGTCATGCTGAGCGGAGAACGAGGCCGCGAAGCGACCTCGTTCGGAGTCGAAGCATCCCTACAATCGGACATGAAGGCTATGCAGGCATCGAAAACCTAATCCGCAGCCGCCGCATTCGAACTCTGCCCCGTGATAAGCCCGTAAGTCTCCGGACGCCTATCCCGGAAGAACTGCCAAACCTTCCGCACTTCTGCAATCATGTCGAGATCCAGGTCTGCGACGACGACTTCATCCTTATCGCGGCTGGCCTGTGCGACGATCTTGCCTCGCGGATTGCAGAAGTAACTCTTGCCGTAAAATTCGCCGATACTCCAAGGCTTCTCCGTACCCACGCGATTGATCGCGCCAACGAAATATCCATTCGCGACCGCGTGAGCAGGTTGCTCCAACTCCCACAGATATTCCGATAATCCCGCAACCGTTGCCGACGGATTGAACACGATTTCGGCTCCGTTCAATCCCAGAATGCGCGCGCCTTCTGGAAAATGCCGGTCGTAGCAGATATATACGCCAACTCTCGCGTACTTGGTCTCAAACACCGGATATCCAAGATCTCCCGGCGTGAAGTAAAATTTCTCCCAAAATCCTGGATGGCAATGCGGAATATGATGCTTGCGATATTTGCCCAGATATTTCCCGTCCGCATCAATCACCGCCGCCGTATTGAAATACACGCCGGGCATATGCTCCTCGTAGACCGGCACCACCATCACCATCTTGTGTTTGGCGGCAACCTTCTGCATGAGTTGAACCGTCGGCCCATCGGGCACGCGCTCCACCAGTTCGTACCAGCGAGCATTCTGCTCTGCACAAAAATACGGCCCATAAAAAAGTTCCTGCAGGCATAGAATCTGCGTTTTCTTGCGCGCCGCCTGTTCGATCAGTTTCATGTGCTTATCGATCATCGCTTTTCGGATCTGGGCAAGCGGACGGTCGGTGCTGAGCGCGTTGCTGGCTTGAATCAGGGCGCAGCGGACATTGCGAGGCATGGGTCCTCCAAAATCAACGTAGAGGATCGAACTATAGCAGAAACTACGGGGTGACCAAATCGGCGAGATTCCGCCTTAATGCGGCTTGAATCGCAGCAACAAGGAGATCGCTGGTTTGTTACGGCAGGGCTGTTCGTGGATTGAGAGAGGAAATCGCGTGCTTCAACTTCCGGACATTCTCCTCCATAACCTGCGTCCGCTGATACTCGTTTCCGGGTGCCTTCCCGAGGGACAAGCGCGAGTTCCGGTGAAGCATAGGACTGGTAACGGGAGTAGCGAGACCAACATGGATCTCGCTAACACCTGTCCGCTCGATGATTGCGGCCGCATTGTTGATCCCGATTCTGCCTCCGGCCATGATCTTGATTCGGCCGCCTGAAGCCCTTACGAGGCCGGCCACCGCATCCACACCTTGCAAACATTCCTGCTCACCACCTGATGTCAAAATACGGTCCGCGCCCGTCATACAAACATCCTCAAGAGAGCGAAGTAAATCCGCAGACATGTCGAAGGCGCGATGAAAAGTTACAGCTAGAGGACGTGCGAGTTCGACTAGTTGGCGGGTTCTTTCGACATCTACGCAGCCGTCTGTCTTCAGCAGGCCGAGGACGACACCATCGGCACCTTCGCTCCGTGCGACCTCAATATCTCGGCACATCGTCTCGAACTCTGGTTCTGAATAGCAGAAGTCGCCGGGACGCGGACGAATAATAGGATATACGCCGATGGAAACATTCGATCGCACGACACTAAGCAGACCCGAGCTGGGAGTGATGCCACCTTCCAGCAAATCGCTGCACAGTTCGACCCGTTGAGCTCCGCCGCTCTTTGCGGCGAGGGCCGAGGCAACCGAATCAACGCAGACTTCTACTGTGATCTGTTCCACCATTTCTCGTCAAAAGAATCGAAAGAGTAACACACTGATACCGTAACTTATGTGATCCGGATCAACCAATAAACTATTGACCGAAGGTCATTCTCCTCATTTATGCGGGCCCGGGCATATTGAGTTTTGGGCCGCGACGGGCGTCGCAGCCGAGAAAGCGAGGAAGAAGAGAGTGGAGAGGGTGGTCAGCCGCAGGAAACAGCTAAAGCTCTTCATACGAAATCCTCAGTCTGGATTTCCGGAGTCCAAAAATGGATCTCGGGCAATTGATGTTCTTGGGCGAGTACGCTAATGCGAAGGAATGAACGCTGTCAAGAAGAATTGATTGAGTAAACGTATTCCACTCACTATAAAGACATTTTATAACTGTTTTGTACTTCTGTTTGCTTGATATGGCGCTGTTTGGCCTCTTGGCCTGGACCGTTAAGGCTCGGGTGGTACACTTCTGCCTTCTAACAGAGGATTTTCTACGACAGGAACCAGAATGAAGGCGCGCAATCGGGCCGACCAAATCCTGAAGGAACTACGGCAGGAGGGGAGCCTCTCCCTTGATCTGTTGATACAGCGGCTCGGCGCTTCTGCCGCGAGCGTGCGGCGTGACCTCGCAAAATTAGAGTCAAACGGGCTCGTCCGACGAACGCACGGCGGGGTCACCTTGGTTGAACCGCTGCTCTATGAACCCTTCCGATATGACTCACTGTTTCAGAATCGCGAGCAGCACCGCACGACGGAAAAGCGCCGGATTGGACTCCACGCCGCTGAACTTATTCAGGAGAATGAAACTGTCGGGTTCACAGCGGGAACAACGACGACCCACGTAGCTCGCAACTTACGGAACCGGCACAACATTCGTGTGATCACAAATGCCATCAACATTGCAATGGAACTGAGCAACTGCGCCGGACTGAAGACATTTGTGACCGGCGGGTTTGTGCAATGGGCGGGTTCCTTTTCGTTGGTTGGCCACGCTGCCATCGTGTCACTCAATGATGTTTTTATGGACCGTGTTTTTGTCAGCGTCTGCGGAATTGATGTGGCGCGGGGCATCACCGTAATCGAGCCGGAAGAAGGCCTGACGTTTCGAACGATGATCAAGCAATCGAAGCAAACGATCGTGGTTGCGGATTCCAGCAAGATCGGCATGGTAACACCAGCACTCATTTGCCCGATCTCAGACATTCAAGTGCTGATCACCGACAAGGATGCGACCGACAAACTTATCGAACCGTTCCTGGAAAAAGGTATCGAGGTCCAACGTGTGTAGCCCGCCGCGGCAGCTACTTCGATGCGATGTTTCCGGTCTTCGAATCGAAAACCTGGAACTCTCGAATATGCGCCTCGCTTGACGAAAAGAGAATGTTGAGGCGCACGCGATCCGCACTAACTGGTGCGAAGTGCTGGATGCGCTTGTGTCCGATCGCAGAGCCGCGGGCAACGGCGATCCATCTTCCTTTTTGGAAAACCTCGACGGCATATCGCTGAATATGTTGTCCGTCGTTGAGCCACTCCATAATCAATGTGCTGTCGAACCTAATCGGCTTCTCGAAGGCAAGATCGAGCACACCGTGATGGGAACCCACCGGCGCCGACCAGAAGGTGTCAGAGTCCCCGTCAAATGCCAGTTCTGCATTGGGGCTCATTCTCTGATGCGTTCGTGCGAGATTGTTGCTGTATTGGCTTCGGATCTCCTTTCCAAATTCCTTCAGTCTTTCTACGTCCGCTTCGGGAAGCAGTCCACGCCTGTCAGGAGCGATCCCCAGCACGAGTTGTCCTCCCTTCCCCACGGTCTGGTCATAGATGTCCATCAGTTCGGAAAGACTTTTCAAACTCGATTCGTCGTTGGGATGCCAGAACCAGTGACTCTTTCGCAACGGTGTATCGGCCTCTACCGGGCGCCAACGCAGGAATCCGTGGCGGTCGATTACATTCCAGTTCTCGTAAGTAATAATTCCGTTCTCATTCCCCACCCAGCGCACGTCGCCATAGTCAAAAAGCGCAACATCCGCAAAAACCAGCGTGTTCGGCTGAAACATCCGCAATTCTTCGATGATGCGCGGAAAGTTGTACACGTGACCGCCACTTCCAGCACCATCAAGCCAAAATTCCTCCAAATCGCCATAATTCTGTGCTAACTCATCGAGTTCGGCAGCGTAGTACTTGTCGTACTCAGCCGCGTTGTTGTATCGGGGCTCGTGGCGATCCCAAGGCGAGAGGTAGACTCCGAATTTCAATCCGTATTTTCTTGCGGCCTTTTCGACTCTCGCGACCACATCACCTTGTCCATTTTCGAAGGGGCTGCTTTTGACGCTGTAGTCAGTTTGCGACGTGGGCCAAAGGCAGAATCCATCGTGATGTTTTGCGACGAAGATCACATACTGAATTCCGGCCACCTGCAAAGCGCTCATCCATTGATCAGGATCGAACTGTGTCGGATTGAAGACCTTCGGATCTGCAGTACCATCGCCCCACTCTTGATCGAGAAACGTATTTGGGCCGAAATGGATGATGGCGCCCATTTCCAAGTCCTGCCACTCCGATTGCTGCGGAGAGGGCTTAAGATCAGTTACGTTCTGACCGAATAGCTGAGATAGAAAAATGAAGGATATGAAGAGAGGCAATAAGAATATGCATAGAAGGGACATGCTGCAAAGAGTAACACCATCTTTTGTCATGGATAGTGTTAGCGCACTCTGATGCCGCCTCCGTTTTCGAATCCTAGAGCGTTGGTGGTCGAAGACGGTTCTCGTTGAAGTCCGCCAGTGGAGGCCCTATTTGCGCGACGAAAGTTCGGCTGTGCAAATAAACTAAATGAGGGAATCCAGTTCGCGGGCTACATCCACCGCCGTATCATCCCAATAGTGGGTATGGGCGCCGGCGCCAATGCATCCTTCGCTCCTGCGTGGTGCACGCGCAAGATACATTTCATTCGGATTCCCGCTTGCCGTCCGGCGGTACCACTCGTCGAGCCACAACGAGCGCCCTACATAGTCTCCGCTGCGGTATAGATTCCTCCACTCGGTCACTCCGAGGTCGGCGGGATCCGGCAGCGCACGTGCTTCAATCGTAGGAACGGGGGGGTCGGTCGCCGGCTTCGGTAGTGGGTAAAGGCCATTGTCGGGACTTGGGCGAACCCAATCGTACAGAAATGGGAAAAAGCGGTTTAAGAGCTGACGAATCGGGCTGCCCATGGTCAGTAGTTTTATTGGAACGAGCCTCTTTTCGGGATCGTCCGGATTTTCGCCAAAACCCAGCTGTTCCAACGTGCCATCGTGATGCAGGAATCTCAGCAAGTCAGCCGAAATGAGAGTTCCGAGGCTATGGGAAACAATGACAATCGAATCATATCCCCGGCTGTCGGCACCGCGATATTGCTGGAGATAGCGCAATAACGAAATGTATCTCTCGGCAATCTTGGCGCGAGGAGTCGCATTTGTCGGCGACGTCCGGAGGTACGTGTCTACGTCAAGGATTGCGCTTAAAACTGGACTTCCGTAACGAATGACAACCGCCATTACTGAAGCTGCACCTAGCGCGGCTAAGGAATGAACCAAACCCTGGCTTAAGTCCTTGTTCCATTTGATCCCAGTTCCCACCCACGTGGGCAAGAATCTGGCGAGTGGCGTCGCGATCAAGAACAGGGGCGGGATGGCGAATATCGCCATCCAAAGCAGAAAGGTGAGCACAGACGTAGCGTCCAGTCCACGTGATGTCCAGGTACCAAGCCTCGTTGTTTGTGCGTTGGTTGATGCGCGAGGCGGCTGACTGTCGCCGCGAAGGGGAAATTTTTCTGTCATGACGCCAGGGAGAACCCACCAGAAAAGCAGAAACAAAACCGCAGCCAGTATGAGCAGGGCAATCGCAAATGCGTCGGTCACACTCCAGTTCAGTACGTCTCGCAGATAATCCGGCTTGAAATGCTCTTTCTCGTCGGGCACCGGAGTGATCTGGGCAAGGCTCCCGTGGGAAGGAGTCTCATCATGAGGCTCCCGATAGGCTTCAGGAGGCAAGGGTTCAATCATGGCGAGATTCTTCTTGGCGCAACCCGGATTCGAACCTGAGTCGCACGTAGCGTTCGTTGTGCTACGCGTATCGGCTGGGTCGGGAGCCAGGTTGAAACGCGGCAGCCAATTTTGGTACGGACCAAGCTTCAAAACGGAGGCGTTGAAGAATGGATATCGGATCGCACGTCCGATGGAGAACATTCCAGCCCACAGAACCGTCGTGATCAGCAGAAACAGCAACGTCGGGAGCGCCAGCGCAAACCTGCTGGTTCGAACGGCAGCGCGGGCTCGGGCACGTTTGTTTTCGTCATCTTTTATAGACCTCCAGGCTAACGAGCCTAGTCCCAGGGCTAACAACGCGAGCACGAACAATAGAATCCAAGAGACCCGAAGTGCTGCCAGAACCCAAATCGCAGTCCACAATGAGGACTGCACCGCCGTGCAGGAACTTGCATACGCCGCGTAAGCGTAATAGGCAAACAGCAGTGCAAAGAAGCAGTACAATCCCAGTCCAAACCGTTTGACCCCTTTGCGCACGGATTCATACTTCCCCAGCACATATAAGACCAACGTGGAGCCTACGAGAATCCAAGATTCGAGTGCCAGCAATACATCCGGCTTGAGTTCTTTCCGAAGGAGGCCCCACGCGACAGCCATTGCGATAGCTGCGGGCAAGGCGGCACGAAGAGGCCAAGTCCACGGCGAATTCTTGACCGCTCGAGTACTCTTTTCGTTAGCCAGATAAGTCAGCGCCAACCCTACTAGTCCGGCAATTAGGATCGCGAATACGGGCTGATTCTTCGACGGAATAAGCAGTGAGGGTACGCATGCCAGGAGCGTGATGAGCAAGACTACCTTGAGCAAGGCAATCGGCATCTGCAATATTCGCACTGCATTGCGATGGAAGGAGCAGTACGTCTTCCAAATCCAACGCGGGTTTTCCGCCGAGCCGGTATCAATGGCAAGCCGACTCAAGCTACCGAGGTGTAAAACCAGCTGAAATAGAGAGAAAAGAAAACTTAAGACTGTGTTCGTTGGACGAGCCAAGTCAGCCCAGAGCATTTCATAGATGTGTACTTCAGCGGCGCCGTGAGAATCGGATCTGGAGCGCTTGCCCTCAAGCCTGGTAGTGGAATAGAAATTGCCATCGGCACCACCTCGATAGCATTCCAACAGGAGTTTCATATAGGCATTTCCCACGCTTCCTGGTGGGATCGACTTCCCTTCCCGCTTCTTCTCCGCGCCGCGCTCGGACGCAATACGGGCAAAGGTCGCGCTCCGCTCCTCGAAAGGGCGAAACAGTTTCCCGATCTTGCCGCGATTTCCTGGTGGCAAAGGCTCCACTTGGAGCATCTGCACAGGCACGCGAATGCCGGTTGCAGAGAAAGTCTCGTATGAGGAAGGCCTTGTGCGATTTTTTGATGGTACGGACAACAGCAAGTCCGCCATTGCATTTGCTGTTGCGCCTGCATCGTGGTGAGCGACGCCGTGTACACCGATCACCGCTACGCGCCGAACTCGTTCCTGTTGCTCTAGTGATGACATAGGCATGCTCCAATATCCGCTAGCGCGACCGACATTATTGCATCCGCGCCGCTAAGTTACGACTCACGCCCCAAGAAAGAACTGCAAGTCGTCAGCACGGACCTCAAGTTCGAGACTCCGCCGTGACGTAGCCCAAATGTTTGAGTTAAAAACCTGCAAAAAGCAGGGCATCGGTGCGCTAGACCACATAGCCGAACATTTGCCGCGATCTCTTTGGTGGGCAGTGGACAGAATCTCCGCTAC
>Ga0207693_10000158_pt1 | contig 63123 bp, 55 predicted proteins | sample LARL81metaG_FD_184347 | JGI IMG/M metagenome (GOLD analysis project Ga0207693, IMG submission 184347) | Corn, switchgrass and miscanthus rhizosphere microbial communities from Kellogg Biological Station, Michigan, USA - LAR L8-1 metaG... | ecosystem: Host-associated > Plants > Roots >... | reverse complement strand
GCTGGTGTTCATTGCGTGCCATCCGGTGCTGTCGACGGAGGCCCGGGTCGCGCTGACGTTGCGGCTGCTGGGCGGGTTGACGACCGACGAGATTGCGCGCGCGTATCTGGTGGCGGAGTCGACGATTGCGCAGCGCATTGTTCGGGCGAAGAAGACCTTGGCTGAGGCGCAGGTTCCGTTTGAAGTGCCGCGCGGGGCGGAGTTCACGGCGCGGCTGTCATCCGTTCTGCAGGTTCTCTACCTCATTTTCAATGAAGGGTACTCGGCGACGTCAGGCGACGACTGGCTGAGGCCGTCGCTGTGTGAGGACGCGCTGCGGCTTGGGCGCATTCTGGCAGGGCTGGTGCCGGATGAGGCGGAGGTGCACGGGTTGGTGGCGTTGATGGAGATTCAGGCGTCGCGAGCGAAAGCGCGGGTGGGGCCGGGGGGAGAGCCGATACTGTTGCTCGATCAGAACCGGGCGCGGTGGGATCAGTTGTTGATTCATCGCGGGCTGGCGGGTTTGGATCGAGTGGAGAGGCTTGGGGGGATGCGGGGGCCGTATGCCATTCAGGCGGCGATTGCGGCTTGTCATGCTCGAGCTGGTGCTCCGGAGGATACGGACTGGGCGCGGATTGTGTCGCTCTATTCCGAACTGGCGGAAGTTACTCCGTCGCCGATTGTGGAGTTGAACCGGTCGGTGGCTGTGGGGATGGCGTATGGGGCGGCGGCTGCGTTGGAGTTGGTGGATAGGCTGCGAGGGGATCCGGCGCTGCGGGAATATCATTTGCTGCCCAGCGTACGGGGGGATTTGTTGAAGAAGTTGGGGCGGCCGGACGAGGCGCGGGAGGAGTTCGAGTTGGCGGCGTCGATTACGCGGAATGCGCGGGAACGGAATTTGCTGCTGGAGAGGGCGCGGGCCTGCGGCTAGGCCAAACCCTGAACCACTAAGGGCACGAAGGTTCACGAAGGAGATCGATCAGGCTTGAATTGGGGAGGCTTCGGGAAAGCGGAGCTTGCACTTTGCGGCGTACAGTGCGCAGCTCATTGTTAGCAGGCTCGGGAGTGAGCCAGACGAATCCGTGAACCACTAAAGACACAAAGGAAATCGATCAGGCTTGGAATTCGGAGGCTTCGGGGAAGCGGAGTTTGCACTTTGCCAGGGCGACCGTCAGGATTTCTTCGACTTTGGATTCCTCGCAATTGCGGGCCATGGCGAGTTCACTGACGATTAGATAGCGGGCGCGCTCCAGCATCTTCTTCTCACGAAAAGACAGCGGCTTGGCTTGGTGGAGGGCGATCAGGCTCTTGAGGACGCCGGCCACTTCTACCAACGAACCGGTGCGCATACGGTCGGAGTTTTCCTTGAAGCGGTCTTTCCAATCACCGTTGCTGCCGTTTTCGTTGACGGAAAGAATGTCCAGAACCTTCTGAATCTCACCGTTGCGGACCACGCGGCGGAGGCCTACGCTGCCCGCGTTCTGGCAGGGGACCATCACTTTGAGGCTGCTGGCCTTGATGTTCAGGAGGTAAAACTTCTCAATGGTCGAACCTATCGAGCGGCTGCTGATCTGCTCAATAACCCCAACGCCATGATTAGGATAGACAACCTTGTCGCCGATGTGGAAATTCAAGTCCGTACCACTCATGTATAGGCACCCAGAAAAAGCGGACGGTTCGAGGGGAACAGCGTAAACAAGCCTATCTATATGCTACTCCCGGGGAAGAGGTAAAGCAAGGAGGGTGGGTTCGATGATGCGCCGGCAAACCTTGAACCACGGAGGGCACGGGGGAATCACAGGGAAGGCCTTGGCCAAAACGATGGAATGGCTACCCTTATAATCGGGCCGTGGATTCTGAACGCAACGATTCATTCTTGGATGATCCAGAGCGCGGCCGCTCTGCCGACGACGGCGGTAGGCGCGAGCTTCCCGAGGGGCGAATTTTGGGGCTGGACGTCGGTTCCCGGCGGATTGGGGTCGCGGTGTCGGATCCCCTGGGGATTACTGCGCAGGGGTTGGAGACTTTGCAGCGCACAACCAAGCGACGAGATTTTGATCACCTGCAGCGGGTAATTCAGGAATATGACGTGCGGGAGATTGTCGTCGGATTACCGCTGCGGATGAGTGGGGCGGAGGGTACCCAGTCGGAGAAGATGCTGGTGTTCGCAGAGGAACTGCGCAAGCGCTTTCGGCTGCCGGTGCATCTGTGGGATGAGCGGCTGACATCTGCGGAGGCCAATCGGTTGTTGCGCGAGACGGATCTGTCGATTGAGAAGCGAGGGAAGGCGGTGGATCGGATGGCGGCGATTTTAATTCTGCAGGGCTGGATGGAATCAAAGAAGGCTTTCGGCTCTCGGCTTCCGGCTTCCGGCTTGGAGTGAATGCTTTCTAACGCAGAGCGTTTCCCAAAATGAGTCCACAATTCTCTTTCCGATTGTTTTGTGATGGCTATCACAACTCCTGCGAGGCTTTGGTGCAAATCTCATGTATCTCGAAGTAAGAGGGCAGGAGGATTCGCATGAGTGGCACTTAGAGGTGTGGCAAGCGGCGATGGAACTCGCCGTGAAAGTTTACCAACTTACTGCGCGGTTTCCCAAGGAAGAGAAATACGGCTTAACGAGCCAGATGCGACGTGCCGCCGTCTCCGTTCCAAGCAACATCGCTGAAGGTAAGGGCCGAGAGTCTGACAAAGAACTTATTCAGTTCCTGTGCCATTCTCGGGGATCGCTATTTGAAATGGAGACTCAGCTAGAAATTGGGCGACAGTTAGGATATTCAACGACGAAAGACTGCAACGAGATTCGACGGGAAACGGCTCGAATTGGTCAGATGCTGAACGGATTGATGCGATCAGTACGTCCCACAGCGGTGGCTGGCTAGTGGTCCCGGAAGCCGAGAGCCTGAAGCCGGCTAGTGGCCGCGCATGGCTTTGCGGTAGGCGACTACATTCTTGTTGTGTTCGTCGATGGTGCGGGCGAAGCGGTGGTGGCCTTGGGCGTCGGCGACGAAATAGAAATAGTCGCTTTGGGCGGGGTGCATGGCGGCTTCGAGGGCGCTGCGTCCGGGATTGCCGATGGGGCCCGGGGGGAGGCCGACGTTTCGATAGGTGTTGTATGCCGAGTGAAATTGCATGTCGGCGTGGTGGAGAGCTCCCTGGTAGGTTCCGGCCAGAAGTTCGGCGTAGATGATGCTGGGGTCGGCGTCGAGGGCGATGTTTTTGGCCAGGCGGTTGTAATAGACGCTGGCAACCATGGGCCGCTCTTCGGGAACAGCGGTTTCTTTCTCGACAATTGAGGCCATGATTACGGTGCGCTCAATGTCCAATGCTCGAGGCCCGTTTGGCGGCGGCGGGATCTCTCCAGGAGAAGTCGGCGGGTCCTCCTTTCCGTCAGGAGATATCGAGATAGGCACGAGACCGATCTGGTGGCCGACCTGGCGGAACTGTTTGACCATGGCGGCGGCCATTTCATTCATCGTCATCATCCGGGAGAATTGATACGTGTCGGGGAAGAGGTATCCCTCAAGAGAGCGAGCTCCGGGAGCGATGTCGGCAATCAGGGCTGTATCAGATTGGGCGACTTTCAGGAATTCGTCGGCGGGGCCGAGGCCAGCGTCTTCGATGGCGCGGGCGATGTCGAACATGGTGAAGCCTTCGGGCACGACCACCGTATGGAAGTAGACGTCGCCGCGGCGGAGGCGCTTCTGAATCTCAATAATGTTCGACGGCTTGTCGAACAGGTATTCCCCGGCCTTGAGGGAACGGCCGTGATGGTAGTAGTGCCAGAGAATGAAGGCCCTCTCGCTTCGGATTATGCCGGCTTTCTTGAGTTCGGCGGCGATGCGGTGCGTGGAATATCCCGAGCGGAGCATGACAAATGTTTGCCCGGAGGGCTCGACGGGGGTCATCAGGGCCCAGGCGAGCCATCCTCCTGTTCCTAGTACAACGATCAGTATTAGCCAGAGAAGCTTTCGCACTATATTCACGATACGACATTCACGATACGACAGACCAAGTTTAGACGACGATGAGAAGCGGTGAAGCTGCCGATCGTGAGGCGGACTTTAGTAAGTAGCTGATTTGCTTAAGGATGATGGCGGATCAGGCGTGAACTAGTGTCTGTAGAGTTAATAGGACACTGTGGAAAGTGAACCACACTGCTTTTGAACCCTTTTGAGCCTTGTATACTCAAATGTTCGAGAGGTCATCTTATAACTTCATGAGACGTCGGTCGCCCTTTGGAATTGTGTTGTTGTTCTTGGCCTCCTTATTCACCACGGGGTGTGGTGTCTTTTTGCATACTCGCCCGGTGGAGGATCAGTACTCGAAGGTGCCCCTGAAGGAATCTTCGCAGCAGGGATTGATCGACAGCATTAACCATCAGGCCGACTCCATCCAATCTCTGAAGGCCACGGTAGACATCGACAGCTCGGTCGGGGGCATGAAGAAGGGCCACGTCACCGACTATAAGGAAATCCGCGGGTACGTCCTGGCGCGGAAGCCGGATGCGCTTCACATGGTGGGATTGATGCCGATCGTGCGTACGACCGCGTTCGACATGGTGAGCGACGGCCAGAACTTCAAGCTATGGATCCCGCCGAAAAACCGGTTTGTGATTGGCAAGAACGAGGTTGCGACGTTGAATACGGACCAGCCCATGGAGAACATTCGCCCGCATAATATTTACGAGGCGTTGTTGATCCCCCGGATCGATCCGAACTCCGAGATTGCGGTGTTGGAGAACGGGTACGAGATTCTACACGACGCGAAGGGACATCGCGTGCTGCAGGAAGATTACGAAATCACGGTAATCCAGAAGCATGAGAACGGGTGGCGGTTGGAGCGCAAGATCATATTCGGACGTACGGATCTGAAGCCACATCGGCAATTCATTTACAGTGAGGATGGCACGGTCGCCACTGATGCCCGGTATGCGCAATATAAGGACTTCGATGGGATCAGTTTCCCCTCCCGCATTGAAATCTCCCGTCCGCAAGAGGAGTACGACATCACGCTGAACATGCTGAAGGTGGACATTAACAAGCCGCTGACCGATGATCAGTTCGTGTTGCAGCAGCCCACGGGTGCAACGGTGGTGCATCTGGACCGACCGCAGTCGAGCCTGGTGATGCCGCTGGTGAAGAAGTAGTACTCAGTACCAAGACACACGGTAATTTAGCGGCTGGGGACTTCAAAATCCCCACCCTCTCGCAAAGGTCGCGAGAAGGATGGGGCACCCGGCACTCCTATGGGACATCCGGCCTCCCTATGATGAACAAGATGGTGGTTGCCAATCTGGTGCACCGGCCGACGCGGTCGTTTATCGCGGCGAGTGCGATCGCGCTGGAAGTGACGATGATTCTGATGGTGGTTGCGCTGTTCTATGGATTACTGAACGGATCGAAGGAGAGCCAGGTCGGCGTCGGAGCGGATCTGATGGTGATGCCGCCGGGATCTTCCGGGCTGGTCGCCATGTCGGGAGCGCCGATTTCGGTGAAGGTGGGGGATGTATTGCGGCGCGTACCCCATGTCGTCACTGCTGCGCCCGTTGTATGGGCATTCAGCCAGAAACCTTTGGAAGTCGACTACGGTATTGATTTGGCCAGTTACGACAAACTGTCACCGGCCTTTCGTTATCTCTCGGGTGGGCCGTTTCAAGCACCAAGTGACGCGATCGTGGACGATTACTACGCCGGCATGAACAACAAAAAAGTCGGGGACACGGTCGATATACTGAATAATTCATACCGCATCTGCGGGATCGTCCCCCACGGCAAGGGCGGGCGCAAGTTTCTGCCATTGACGACAATGCAGGATCTGATTGGGGCAGACGGCCGAGCCTCTGTCTTTTACGTCAAACTAGACGATCCTGCCTACATTGATGAGACAACAAAGGCAATTCAAGCAATCCCAGGAATGGAAAAGTATGCGGTTCGATCGATGACGGAGTATCTGTCGATGATGACTCCTGACAACCTTCCGGGATTCGATCTGGCGATCAAGATCGTCATCGGGGTTGCGGTGGTGGTGGGATTTCTGGTGATCTTTCAATCGATGTATACGGCGGTGATGGAGCGGACGCGGGAGATCGGAATCTTGAAGTCGATGGGCGCGTCGAAGTGGTACATCGTGAATGTTGTTCTGCGCGAGACGATGCTGCTGGCGGTGGTTGGAATCATCGCCGGGATTCTTATCAGCATGGTGACCCGACGCGTGATCATGTTCGAGAAGCCGGTGCTGCGGCTCTTCTGGAGTAATCAATGGGCGGTGCGCGCGGCAGTGATTGCCGTGGTGGGAGCGCTGGCGGGAGCGTTGTATCCGGCGATGAAGGCAGCGCAGAGAGACCCGATTGACGCGCTGGCGTACGAGTAAGATCGGATGCGTGGCCGAGACGGCCACGCTACAGCCGGCAGGATGCCGGCGCTACCCGAGTAATCGTTCACGATTCGGTTACTGCCCTCTTGAGTAACTGGGCAGAATCGTTGACATTTCCTTGCACAATACGCTATCGTAAAGACTTTGGTGGTCGTGTGGTTGCCCGCCTGATGGCCTGGCGTCCTCGCTAGGGAATCAACGAGCGGTCTTCTTTCGCAGCTTTTATTCAATCTGGGAGAACTCTGATGTCAACCTATTTCCCCAAAGAGGGGGAAATTGTGCGCAAGTGGTACGTCGTGGATGCAGACGGGCAGACGCTCGGACGCCTGGCTTCACAGGTGGCGCGCATCCTCATGGGTAAGGAAAATCCGCAATATACGCCGTTTCTCGATACCGGCGATCACGTGATTGTGGTCAATGCGGAGAAGGTCCGAACCACCGGCATGAAGGCCGAGCAGAAGCAGTATCACCACTACACCGGGTATCCGGGTGGTCTGCGGACCGAGGATTTCAAAAAGCGGATGGTGCGCAAGCCGGAGGCGGTGATTGAGGCCGCGGTGAAGCGCATGCTGCCCAAGAACAAGCTGGCGGCGCACATGCTGTCGAAGCTGAATGTGTACAGGGGCGAGAAGCATCCGCACCAGGCGCAGAAGCCGCAGGATTTGAAGCTGGAAGTGCGCGAGCACAAGCCGCGCAAAGTGGCGGTTTCGTAAGGACCGCGCGAGATCCTTCGCTCCGCCTGAAAAAGGCGGCTGCGCTCAGGATGACAACATTTAGGAATTCTGCTTCTGGTTGAGCCAGGAGCTAGGAGCTACATGGCTGAATTGGTTCAATACTATGGGACGGGGCGCCGGAAGAGGGCGATTGCCCGAGTTTATTTGCGTCCGGGGAATGGCGATTTCAAGGTAAACGGGCGTGAGTTTGAGGAATATTTCGTGACCCCGGCACAGCGGTCGGCGGCGAAATCTCCGCTGGCGTCGTCGGAGACGGCGGCATCGTTCAACATCATTGCGAGCGTGCTGGGCGGCGGAGTGCGCGGCCAGGCGGACGCGGTGAAGTTGGGAATCGCTCGCGCATTGATGGAGTTCAATGCGGAACTGCGGAAGAAGCTGAAGTCCGAGGGCATGGTGAGTCGCGATTCGCGCGGCAAAGAGCGCAAGAAGTACGGGCAGAAGGGCGCTCGCAAGCGGTTCCAGTTCAGCAAGAGATAAGAAGTTTCGAGTTTCAGGTTTCCAGATTCGGGTGTGTAGTTCGACTGCCAGCTGTTCGGGTCACTCGAAACCTGAAACTTCGGAAACCCGAACCCAGATTTTTAGGTGTTCAATTCTTCTCGTGCCTCGCGGCGCGGGGACGGGAATGGCAATCCGGAACGACGTTTCAAGTTTCGGGTTTCCAGTTTCGAGAATGTCGATAGCGGAACACGCTACTCGAAACTCGAAACCTGAAACTCGAAACTAACTTCACCGGATGCAGACTAAAGAGGAGGTTCATTGGCTACCATCACCATGAAGGAGTTGCTCGAAGCGGGAGTTCACTTCGGGCATCAGACCAAGCGCTGGAATCCCAAGATGAAGGAGTACATCTTCGGAGAGCGCAACGGGATTTACATCATCGATCTGCAGAAGACGCTGAAGATGTTCAAAGAGGCGTCGAAGTTCGTGCAAGATCTGGCGAACGACGGCCGCATCGTGCTGTTCGTGGGCACGAAGCGCCAGGCGCAGGATGCGATTGCCGAAGAGGCGCAGAAATGCGGGATGTTCTACATCAACCAGCGCTGGCTGGGTGGGCTGCTCACCAACTGGGTGACAGTGCAGAAATCGGTGAAGCGGCTGAAGGAGCTCGACGAGATGGCCACGGATGGCCGCTACGAGCTGCTGCCGAAGAAAGAAGTGATCAAGCTCGAACGCGAGCGTAAACATCTGCAGGCCAACCTGGCGGGCATCAAGAATATGAGCCGGTTGCCGGATGCGATCTTCGTGATCGATTCGAATAAAGAGCAGATTGCGGTGCGCGAGGCGCGGAAGCTGGGCATTCCGGTGGTCGCGGTGGTCGATACGAATTGCGATCCCAGCGAAGTGGATTATGTGATTCCCGGCAACGATGATGCGTTGCGGGCGATCCGGCTGTTCACCTCGAAGATTTCGGAATCGATTGCCGAGGGTGCGCAGTTGATGACCGACAAGCAGGTTGCCGATATGCAGGCGGCGGCGGACGCGGCGCAGGCTGCGACCGAAGCTCCGGCTGAAGAAGCTGCGGTGGATGCGAGCGAAGATATCAGCATGGAAGAAGTGCTGGGTCCGGGAACGCACAAGAAGCCGGTAGCGAACGAGGAAGCCGAACTGCCGAAGGTGGAGAGCCAGACGGTTTAGGAGGAGTACTCAGTACACGGTACTCAGTTGTAACTCACGGAGTCAGGCGGATTCCTGGGGTAGGAACAAACCGGGCTTTGGAAATCTGACCCGCGCGGGTCGTAGCTTAGAGATTCCCGGCGCGGGTCAAAGTTTGTAAGAGCGGTTTCGAGTTTCAGGTTTCAAGTTTCGGGTGGCCTGAGGCAACGACATCATTCCCATCACTCGAAACTAGAAACGCGAAACAGGAAACCTAATATGGGTACTACTACAGTGAACATTTCAGCGGCACAAGTGAAGGATCTCCGGGAAAAGACCGGGGCTCCGATGATGGATTGCAAGCAGGCTTTGACCGAAGCCAAAGGCGATATGGAACAGGCGGTCGTGATTCTGCGCAAGAAGGGCGTTTCGGTTGCGGCCAAGAAGGCGACGCGCGTGACCAGCGAAGGATCGGTGGCGAGCTACATTCATGCCGGTGGCAAGATTGGTGTGCTTGTCGAAGTGAACTGCGAGAGCGATTTCGTCGCACGCACCGAGGACTTTAAGGAACTGGTGCACGATATCGCCATGCATATCGCAGCGAGCGATCCGAAGTATGTCCGCAAAGAGGATGTGACTGCGGCCGACTTCGCGCGCGAGAAGGAGATTTTTCTTGCGCAGGCGATTGCCAGCGGGAAGCCCGCGAATATCGCCGAGAAGATGGTGAACGGCAAGATGGAAAAATTCTATGAAGAAGTGTGCTTGCTCGAACAGCCCTTCATCAAGGACCAGACCATCTCGATCTCGCAGCTGATTGCGGCGAAGATCGGCAAGCTGGGCGAGAACATCGCAGTGCGGCGTTTTGCGAGGTTCAAGGTAGGTGATGTTGGCGAGACGGTCGCCGTCACCAAGCCGACAGAGCCGAAAGGCGAGTAATTTTCAGGGGGCGCTCTTCGGGGCGCTCTTTTTTTGGATTTGCGAGTGTCTGCGGGGGCGAGACGCCCCCGCTACAGCTGGCGGAACCCTTCGGCAAGATCAGGGTAAGCGCCGGCGCTACTGTAGACTGGCGCTACGAGATCCCGATGACGACCACGACTCCCGCCTACAAACGAATTCTTCTGAAGCTGTCCGGTGAGGCACTGGCGGCGAACCAGGGCTTTGGCGTCGACACGGCGCGCATTCACGCGATCGCTGCGGAACTGGCCGACGTTCACAAGCTAGGGGTGCAGTTGGCCATTGTCGTTGGCGGGGGAAACTTTTTCCGTGGCGTGGCGCAGCAAGCCAAAGACATGGACCGCGTTTCCGCGGATCACATGGGCATGCTCGCCACTGTGATCAACGCACTGGCCCTGCAGGATGCTCTGGAGAAGCAGAACGTCTACACGCGAGTGCAGTCGGCGATCAAGATGGAGCAGGTAGCGGAGCCTTTCATCCGGCGGCGGGCGATCCGGCATCTGGAGAAAGGGCGCGTGGTCATCTTTGCGGGCGGAACCGGGAACCCATATTTCTCGACCGATACCGCGGCGTCTTTGCGCGCGATGGAGATTAAAGCAGAGGCAATCCTGAAGGCGACACGCGTCGATGGAATTTATGATGCCGACCCGCTGAAGGTCGAGGGCGCCACGAAGTTCAACCACATTTCCTACATGGATGTTTTGAAGCTCGGATTGAAGGTGATGGACTCCACAGCCATCAGCTTGTGCAAGGACAATAACCTGCCGATCATCGTTTTCAACTTGAACCATCACGGGAACATTCGGCGCGTGGTGCTGGGCGAGAAGATTGGATCGAGGGTCAGCGCGAAGGGCGACTAAGAGTGTAGCCGTAAGCTCGGCCACGGATTCTCATGGATTCGCACGGATTTTCTGATTTCTTATCCGTGGTGATCCGTGTAAATCCGTGGCCAGTTTTCTGGTTCGGTTTATAATTCAACGTTTTGATTCTTGAAGAGTACGGAGCGTACCCATGGCTGATAGCGCGCCACTGAAAGACATTCGACTTCAACTGAAAACGCGGATGGACAAGGCGGTGGAAGATTTCCGCAAAGCGATGGCGGGAGTGCGGACGGGGCGCGCGAACGTGCACATGCTTGATAGCGTGAGCGTGGATTATTACGGTTCGCAGATGCCTTTAAACCAGGTAGCGCAGGTGCATGCGCCTGAGGCGCAGCTGATCACCGTGCAACCGTTTGATCCGTCGCAGTTGGGGGCGATTGAGAAGGCGATCCGTTCCGGTGATATGGGATTGAATCCGATGAATGATGGCAAGCTGATTCGGGTGCCGGTACCTCCGCTGACGCAGGAGCGGCGGCAGGACATGGTGAAGCATCTGCATCGCGTGCTGGAAGAGCATCGGACTGCAGTGCGCAATATTCGGCGCGATGGCAATGATGCGATCAAGAAAGCCCTGAAGGATAAGAAGATTACCGAGGACGAAGAGAAGCGGTCGCTGGATGAGATTCAGAAGCTCACCGACGGCGAGATCAATAAGATGGAAGAGATGAGCAAGGGGAAAGAGAAGGAAGTGCTGGAGTTGAAGTAGGCCTGCCTGGCCAAGCTTCTCGACCTGAGCTTAGTCCGACTTGCACCACCTCCCTGCGCAAGCCGTTGGAACTCCGCGTGAGATCCCTGCGACTATGCTCAGGGCAGGCCCTTCGCTCCGCCTGAAACCCGGCTTCGCTCAGGATGACGCCCTCGGGAAGCGGCCGCTGCCCTCCCTCACGAAGCACCGTATAATCGTAAAGCCATGAAGCAGGTTGTCCATGCCGCTTGTCCGCACGACTGTCCGGATGCTTGTGGAGTATTGATTACCGTGCAGGATGGGCGTGCTACCAAGATTCAAGGGGATCCGGAGCATCCGGTGACGCGCGGGTTTTTGTGCGCCAAGGTGGCGAAGTATCTGGATCGGGTGTATTCGCCCGGGCGGGTGCTGTATCCCATGCGGCGGATTGTTCCTAAGGGGCCGGTGGAGGGGCAGCTGAGCTTCGCTCCGCATGGACAACAGAAAGCCGCTGTCCCCACACAAACCTCTTCTCGAACAGATTCGGAAACCACGACAGAAATTGCACAGGCTTGGCAGCGGATTTCCTGGGAAGAGGCGCTGGACGAGATTGCTTCGCGGCTTCGCGCGATTTCTGCGGAGTTTGGGAGTGAGGCGATTCTGCCTTACTCCTATGGCGGGACGTTGGGTACGCTCAACGGGGGTTCGATGGACCGGCGGTTTTTTCACCGGCTGGGAGCATCGCAGTTGGAGCGGTCAATTTGTTCGGCGGCGGGAGAGGCGGGCCTGAAATCCGTTCTGGGTGTAAAGATGGGCACCGAGCCGGAGCAATTCCGTCATTCCAAATACATCATTGCGTGGGCCTCGAACATCCACGGCAATAACGTTCACTTGTGGCCGTTCATCATGGAGGCGCGACGCAAGGGCGCCCAGCTGGTGGTAATCGATCCTTACCGCACGCGAACGGCGCAGTGCGCGGACTGGTACCTGCCGATTAATCCGGGGACGGATGCGGCGCTGGCGCTGGGCATGATGCATGTGATCATCGGCGAAAACTTGCACGACGCCGACTATGTTGCGAAGTACACGCTGGGTTTCGAGCAACTGCGCGAGAAGGTGAAGGAATATTCGCCGGAGCGGGTGGCCCAGTGGACCGGAATCTCTGCTGATGATGTTCGCAAACTGGCGCGAGAATATGCCACGGCGAGGCCCGCCGTAATTCGTCTGAACTATGGGGTGCAGCGCGCTGAAGGCGGCGGGATGGCGACGCGAACGATCGTGATGCTGCCTTGTATCACCGGCTCGTGGAAAGAAGTAGGCGGCGGTTTGCAGATGTCGGTGAGCGGTGCTGTCGATTTGAATGCTGCGGCTTTGAAGCGGCCTGACCTCATGCAGACGGCACTGGGGCGAGAAGCTCGGACCATTAACATGGTTGAGCTGGGGCGGGCACTGAACACAGTGAATGATCCGCCAGTCAAAGCGCTGTTTGTGTACAGCTCGAATCCGGCGGCGGTTTGTCCGGAGCACAATGAAGTGGTACGCGGTTTGCGGCGGACGGATCTATTCACGGTTGTACATGAGCAGTTTTTTACGGATACAACCGACTACGCTGACATCGTCCTTCCGGCAACGACATTCTTTGAACATAAGGATTTGCAGAAGGGGTACGGGCATTACTATCTGCAGGTTTCGAATCAAGCGATCGAGCCGCTGGGGGAGTGCCGGTCGAATGTCGAGATGTTCCGGGCTCTGGCAGAGCGGATGGGATTTGGCGAAGAATGTTTCCGCGAGACTGTCGACGAGATGATCGATTCTGCGTTGGATTCGAAAGATTCATGGATGTCGGGGATCAATCGGGAACGGCTGGAGCAGGGGCAGGTTCGGTTGAACTTTACAGCGGGAGAGGCTGCGGAGCTTCGCTCCTCTGGACAGCCCCTTCGACTTCGCTCAGGACAGGCTTTGGCGGCTGTCCCCACACAAGCGACTCCATTTCTTCCTTTCGCGCATGGTGGTTTCCGCACGCCTTCAGGAAAAGCGGAGCTTTATAGCGAGGCGGTGAAGGCGTTGGGACTGGATCCGGTGGCGGAGTTCACGCCTCCGACGGAATCGCGACACGGCGCGAAGCGGGGTAAACTGCCGCTCGAGTTACTGGCGCGGAAGGCCGACAACTTCTTGAATACTACGTTCACCAATGTGCCGTCGGTGCAGGAGTTGGAGGAGACCGGTTTATTGGAGATTTCCGGAGCGGACGCCCGGGCACGTGGAATCTCTGACGGCGACAGGGTTCGCGTCTTCAATCAACGGGGAGACATTTTGCTGAAGGCGCGGGTTGACGGTAAAGTTCAGCCCGGAGTGGTCTCCGCCAGTCTGAATTGGGCGAAGATGACCCCCGGTTTCCAGAGTATCAATGCCCTGACCTCAGAAAAACTTACCGACATGGGCAACTCCGCAACGTTTTATTCCGTCTTGGTTGAGGTAGAGTTATCCAAGCCATCCTCATGAAGCAACCGTGGGCTTTGACCGTAGAGTCTGAGCTGCAGGATTTGATCCGGCAAGAGTTGCGGTTTGGACGCTTCCAGTGCGCTACCGTATAATGACAGTTTTCTCACATCCCAGAGGCTGAGGTCGTAGCGATTCCTTTTCGCTTTCATTCGGAGAACCTTGTTGTGCCCAAAGGTCCCTGCGTTTCGGGGGCCGTGTCGATGCCATCTTCTTCATTTCAACGGTCTTGGCCGCGGGCTAGGTGGGATTGGTTCAGGATTTGCGGCGCGCTGGCGATGTTCCTGCTGGCGACCGGCGTACTGACTTGGGCGCAGGCGGATCTGGTTTCTGAGATCAGCGTCGTGGGCAATCGCCGCATCCCAGCCGAAACCATCAAGGCGCGCATTTTCACCAAATCGGGCGATGTGTATGACGCTGCCTCACTCGAGCGCGACTTCAATTCCCTCTGGAATACCGGGTACTTCGAAGACATCAAGTTCACCCGGGAGCAGACTCCCAAAGGTTGGCGAATCATCGTCACGGTGAAAGAGAAGCCAACGATCCGCGAGATCAGCTACTTGGGGCACGGCTCGGTCTCAGATAGTGACATTCTTGACCGGTTCAAACAAGACAAGGTCGGGCTGGTGGTGGAGAGCCAGTACGATCCCACGCGCATCAAGAAGGCGGAAGTCTCGCTCAAGAACCTGCTTTCAGAACACGGGCGCCAGTTTGCGACGATTCGCACCGAAGTAAGGCAGATTCCTCCCGCGGCCGTAGGAATCACCTTCGTGATCAAGGAAGGACCAAAGGTTAAGGTCGGCAAAATCAAGTTTGAAGGCAACAAGAATATTAATTCGCGCACGTTACGCGCGGCCATGAAGAATCTGAAGCCGATCGGGATTCCCCACTCTATTTTTCTGGAGAATATCTTCGCCAAGACTTATGACGCCACCAAACTGGAAGAAGATACTGAGCGGGTGCGGGCGGAGTATCAGAATCGCGGCTATTTCAAAGCCGGGGTAAGCGATCCGAAGACAGAAATCCACGACACGGGGCACCAGGGCTTCCACATTCCGCTGCTGCAGGCGGGTCCGGGCAAGGCCGTGGACATTACGATGGCCATCGAGGAAGGCGACCAGTACCGGTTGGCAAAGATCACGTTCAAGAACAATAAGGCGATTTCCAATACCGCCGCGCTGCGCTCGTTGTTCCCGCTCAAGGATGGAGACATTTTCAGCCGCGACAAGATCGCCAAAGGGCTGGAAGCACTGCGGAAGGCGTACGGCCAATACGGCTACATTAACTACACGGGAGTTCCTTCGACGACATTTGATGACGAGAAGAAGCTGGCGACGTTGGAAATCGACATCGACGAAGGGAAGCAATTTTATGTGCGGCGAATTGAGTTCGTAGGAAACACGACGACGCGCGACAAAGTGATTCGCCGCGAACTGTCGCTGGAGGAAGGCGGCGTCTACGATTCGCGGCTATGGGAACTGAGCTTGCTGCGCTTGAATCAGCTTTCTTATTTCGACCAGCTCAAACCAGATGATCCGAACGTTACGGAAAAGAAGCTGGACGAGAAAAACGGGCAAGTCGATCTGACGCTGAAAGTGCATGAGAAAGGTAAGAACAGCATCGGACTGAATGGCGGCGTGAGCGGCTTGGAGGGGGCGTTCATCGGTCTGAACTACGCTACCAATAACTTCCTGGGGCGCGGTGAAACTCTGCAGATGCAAATCAGCCTGGGGAACCTGGCGCGGAGCGTAATGTTTGGTTATACGCAGCCCTACATGTTTGACCGACCGCTGCAGTTCGGCTTCACGGTGTTTGGCAACAAGTACAGTTACAACCAGGCAAAACAGCTATCCATTTTCAGCGGGCAGGAACTGAATCTGCCGGCGGCCCAGTTGCAAAACCTGCAGAACTATACACAGCAAAGCGTGGGCTTTACGACAACGCTCAGTTATCCGCTGCGCCGTTCGTTCAAGCGCGTGGGCATCACGTACTCGCTGGATCGATCGAGCCTGGTTGCACTTAGTACGGCATCAAAGAGTCTGTTTGACTTCATCGCGTTCCGGGGAATTTCCGGACCGAACGCGGTGAATGGAATCATTACCAGTTCGATCTTTCCGAATTTCTCGTTTAATACCCTGGACAGCGGGATCTCCCCACACCGAGGGCACCAATTGACGCTCGGAATGCAATTGGCGGGACTGGGTGGCACGGTCCGGTCGGTGCGTCCAATCGTTCAATACAAGAGGTTCCGGCCAGTCAACAAGGGGCGCAACACGATTGGGTATACGCTCAACGGGTCGTTTATCAGCGGGTATGGAGGCTTGGTCGCACCGCCGTTCCAGCGCTTCTTCATGGGCGGCGAAAACGACATCCGCGGCTTCGATATCCGATCGATATCGCCGGTGGCGTTTCTGCCCAGCTCGAACGTTATTACTCTGACGAATCCTGATGGAACCCCGGTTCCGAAGAATCCGTCCAACCCGCGGCAAGGGAACTGGACGGTGCCGATCCCGGTGGATCAGATCGTGTTCCCGGGAGGCGATCTGAGCGTGTGGTCGAACTTGGAGTATCGCATCACGATTGCGGGGCCGGTCGCGATAGCGCCCTTCGTAGATGTGGGCGTCGACCCCATCATCCGGCCTTCTCAGTTGCAAATCGCGACGGCGCAATATGATCAGGTGATTGGGACCCCATTCGGATGTCCAACACTAGATGCCGGGTTCAACTGTCAGGGCGGACATGTCCTGACTCCCACGCCTTCGCAGGATCTCAGCGTTTTGCAGTCGGCGAACTGGCAGGTCCGGATGTCGACTGGGCTGGAGTTGCAAATGTTCCTGCCCGTAGTCAATGCCCCCTTCCGCATTTACTGGGCCTACAACCCGCTGCGGCTCGACCAGATCGCGAATCCGCCGATCCCGATCACGCGCGGGATGTTCCCGGCGGGCGCGGCCGGTGATTATACGTATCACCTGGCGGTCAATACGTATTCGCCCAGTTTCCAGTTGCGGGAGCCGCGCAAGACTTTCCGGTTCACGGTGGCAACGACGTTCTAAGTTTGAGGATCTAACTTTGTTTGACGGTGCAGGAGCCGGGTCACTATAATGAATGTGATCTACGCCATCGAGTTAGCGGTCAGGGCGGAAGGCTCGCCCGCAGTTTCGGTGTGCGGTGCTGGCAAATCTAGCGCGCCTCTTCTGATGGCGGCCGCTACCGTCGCGAAGACCTCATTCAGTGCGGCCCAGCGTTGACTGACGAAGCGATCTGAGAACGAATTTCGAAGTTCATTCCCGGAACTATGTTCCAAGGAGTTCAATCGATCCAATGAAAAGCAAGTTTTTGAGAATTCTTCTGGCCATTGCGGCGACGTTTACGTTTTCCGCACTAGCCCAAACCGGCAGCGCCGCCACACCGTCCAGTTCGGCCGCCGCGCCTGCCAATCCGGCCGCTTCGACGCCTGCCACGACTGGCGTGGGCACCGGTACCAAGGTCGGGACCATCAACATTGAAGGGGCGATTTTCGGCAGCAACGAAGGCCGCCGCGACCTCGAAGCCCTGCAAAAGAAATTCGAGCCCAAACAGAGCGAACTGAAGGGGCAGAACGATGAGCTCGAAGGCATGAAGAAACAATTAACCACGCAGGAAGGCAAGCTGAATGAAGATGCCCTTGCCTCTCTGAAGAAGCAGATTGAAAGCAAACAGAAAGTTTTCGATCGCTCGGTGCAGGATGCCCAGGAAGATTTCAGCAATCAGAACCAGGAGATTGCCGGGCGCATTCTGCAAAAGCTGGCTCCCATGATCATGAAGTACGCGCAGGATAACGGCTTCGGTTTGATCATCGATACCTCGAAGCCCTGGCCGCAGAGCCCGATCGTGATGGCCGGCGAAGGCGTGGACATCACCAAGCCGGTGGTGGACATTTACAATGCCCAGTCGGGTGTTGCTGCACCGCCGACGACTGGGGCCGCGAAGCCGCCAGCGCCGAAGCCGGGAACCGGAACCGGGGCTGCCAAGCCGGCAGCGCCTAAGTCGAACGAGTCGCCCAAGTAGAGAAGCTGGACACCTTTGGTGTCAGGAAAGTTCCATGAGGCCGCGTGAAGACGCGGCCTTTTTATTTGTGGCGGTGAGGCGCGGCAAGGCGGTTCGTGGTGTCCATAGCAGCAAACAGATTTCACGCGGAGGACACTATGTTTGCCGATAGCATGCTGGAAACTTCATGGGCCCAACGCACACGTCGCAGCTGGACGACGATGACTTCGTTCGGACTGCAGGCGCTGATGATCGGTTGTCTGCTGTTATTGCCGCTTTGGAAGACGGTAGGGCTTCCGTCCGTTCGAGTTCTGCCAACACCGGTATCGTGGGGAGCGCCGCCTGCGGTGGCGCCGATTCGACATCAGAGCACAACAACGCTCGTCCAAAGCAATCTTGCCGATAATGTGCTCATCGCGCCTCGGGAGATTCCAAGGCACATTGCGCAGATTGAAGAGGTGGAGCCTCCGCCTCAGATGAGTTTCAGCGGCCCGGGAGTGCCGGGCGGGACGGGCAACGGTTCCAGGGACGGGGTGTGGGAATCACTGAACAATTCGCTCCGCCCGGTCGCGCCCCTTCCGGTCACGGCTCCGCCACCGGCGGCCCACACTTTTCGGACGTCAAGGATGCTGGAAGGAAGCTTGATTCGCCGCGTGCAACCCGTGTATCCGCCGCTCGCTCGAACTGCACGCATTCAGGGCCCTGTGGTTCTAGTCGCTCTTATCAGCAAGGCGGGTACGATCGAGGACCTCCATGCGATATCGGGTCCACCCATGCTGGTGCGGGCGGCGGTTGAAGCCGTAAGCCAATGGCGATATCGGCCTTATATTCTGAATAGCGAGCCGGTTGAGGTGGAAACTCAGATTACGGTGAACTTCTTGCTGTCGGGGAATTAAACGGGATGCGGCGGGGGTCGCGTGGGTGACGAGGGCGACATGGCCTCGTAACAGTTCGGGGAGAGCTCGCTACACAACTCGGGAGTAGCCCCAGCGTAACCTGAGTGCGGGCGTTGCTCCCGCTATAATCGCGAAAGTGGCAAGCACAGCAGAAATCCTGAGCCGCGTGGCAACGCGCCCGACCTGGGCAGAAGTTTCTTTGAGCATGTTGCGGCAAAACTTCCGCACCGTGCAGAAGCATGTTGGACCGAAAGTCACGGTTTGCGCGGTCGTGAAGGCCGATGCCTACGGACACGGCGCGGTCGAGTGTTCACGCTCTCTGGAGGCCGAGGGCGCGAAGTGGCTCGGCGTCACTTCACTGGACGAGGCGATACCCCTGCGCGAAGCTGGCGTTGGCGCGAACATTCTCTTGATGACCGGTTTTTGGCGGGGAGAAGAAAGCGAGATCGTCCGGCTACATCTCACGCCCACAGTCTGGGAGCCCTGGCATATCGAGACTCTGGATCTTGCAGCTGCCGCGCTGGGTGTGGCGCAGCATCCGGTGCACTTAAAGGTAGATACTGGGATGGGGCGACTCGGAGTTGCGGTCGATCAACTGCCGGGGGTTTTGAAATCGCTGAAGGCAGCCAGGCATCTTGTGCTGGAGGGGTTCTCAACGCATCTTGCGTCTTCGGAGATCATGGACGCACCCTCGGTCGCCGAACAGGAACGGGCTTTTGACTCGGCTCGCCGCATGGTAAGCGAGGCCGGGATGAAACCGGTCTTCGTGCACATGGCAAATACGGGCGCGGTCATCTCGAGACGTGAAACCTGGAACAGCATGGTGCGCCCCGGAGTTGCGCTCTATGGCTATTACTTACCTTTTCAGAGGGCAGGGCGCGAGGTGAGTGGCGGGACGCTGCGTCTGCCCGTGAAGCCCGTTCTCACGTGGAAGACGCGCATTCTTTCGTTGCGGGATTTTGGAGCGAATCAGGCCCTGGGCTACGGGGCGACTTACGTGACGAAGGCTCCCGCGCACGTGGCGGTGCTGCCAGTAGGTTATGCCGATGGATATAACCGGCAGCTTTCCAATCGCGGACGTGTGATTGTGCGGGAGCACTACGCCCCGATTGTGGGCCGCATTTCGATGGATCTGACGCTGGTGGATGTGACCGGCATTCCGGGCGTTTCGGTGGGAGATGAAGTTATCCTGCTCGGTACCGGTGAAGGGCTGAGCGTCGATGCGTTGGAGCATGCCGAGCTGGCGAACAGCACGCCGTACGAAATTCTGTGCAATATCTCAAAGCGTGTGCCGAGACGGTATTCGAACTAAAGCGGATCGGACTCGGAATCATCGTCCTGCGAGGTGATGGTTTTCGGAGTTGCCGGGCCGGGCGGCTGCCGTTTGCTGCTTTCTAGCTTCCATATATTTGCGCAGAACCGCGTTGATGGTGCTCTGGTATCCGCGGCCGTGCTTTCGAAAGAATGTCAGCACGTCGGGATCGATGCGTAGGGTAATCTGCTTCTTCGGTCCGGGCCAGAGGATCGCGTTTGCGAAAAACTCCGGTCCTAGCTTTGGAATATCGGAAAAATCGATGTCCTCGTCACGGAGTGCATCAATTCTCTTCCAGTCCGTTCTTGATCGCCTCTTCGTATTCTTGGCGTTCTTCATGATTGGCCTTTCTTAACGAAATAATGCGGATGGTGTCGTTCGGGCGTTCGGCAAACGCAACGAAGGCAACCCGGCGTTGAATCATCCCGATTCCAATCCTTCGCTTCTCGCCGTAGTCCTCACGCGTATCGAGACGAACAAGAAGAGGGTGACGGAACATCTCCTCCGCCTCCGCGAAATGAAGTCCGTGTTTTCGTATATTCGTCCGATTCTTCGCCTTATCCCATTCAAGTGTCGTTGTAACTCCAACTGTAGCTACAGTTGGAGAGAATTGCGCACCAGCCTTGAATATCGTGGCTGTCCAAGCTCCAATCGGTGCCGAGCCTCACAGACTCTGACATTTCTTCTCGGGGGCGTCCCGTTTAGGTACGGAATCGCGGCAGCCGACCGCCGGTCGGCACCGTTGAATGGTTCGCCCCTGAGCTGATTCGATCTGCTTGTTACACTAGAGGTTTGAGCATGCCTTCACGCTACGCACAATGGATGTACGACTGGGAGCACCGGCTAACCTCGGTGGATAACAACCGCGTGATCCGCCCGTTGGATTGGGGCGTAGAGTTTACGCGGGACTGGCCGTGCCGCAACGGCTACCGGCTGGGACACACGCCGGAAGATCCGGAGAAATTCATTCTCGATTACAACCGTCGCATTGTTGCGGCGAGCGATGAATTTTATGCGTACACGCGGCCCACTGACTTCCGGTTAGAGACGCGTGAGGTCAAAGTTTTTTCGACGCGGGAAGTGCCGGACCCGAAGCTGGAAGCGAAGGTCAAAGGGACATTCGGCGAATTCCTGAGATTTACTTCGGCGGCGAAGACGCCGTATCCGGAAAATAATCTGGTGAATGCGCGCTGGTTCCCGGCTAGGGGGCGGCGTGCGATTGTTCTTTTGCCGCACTGGAACGCGGACGCGATCGCTTACGTCAGTTTGTGCCGTGTGATGAACATGATGGGGATCGCGGTGCTGCGCTTGACCATGCCGTATCACGACATTCGCATGCCCGCTGAGATCAGCCGCGCGGATTATGCCGTGTCGGCCAACATCGGGCGAACGCTCGACGCGGTGCGGCAGGGAGTCGTCGATATTCGAAGTTGCCTCGACTGGCTCGAGCAGCAGGGATACAGCCAACTTGGCATTGTGGGCACCAGCCTGGGATCGTGTTACGCGTTTATTGCGGCGGCGCATGACCCTCGGCTTCGCGTGGCCGCATTCAATCATGCGTCGACTTACGTTGCCGACGTGGTATGGCATGGGCAGTCGACGCGGCACATCCGCCAGGGTATTGAGCAGCAAGTTGATCTGGAGACACTGCGCAAAGCGTGGTTAGCTGTCAGTCCAATGTCTTACTTTAATCAATTTGCACGCTGGCCACGGAAGTCGCTGATCGTGTATGCGAAATATGATCTGACATTCCTGCCAGAACTCTCGCTGCAAACGGTTGAGGAGTTTGAGCGGCATGGGCTTGACCACAAAGTTGCCGTGCTGCCCTGCGGGCATTACACGACTGGCGAGACTCCGTACAAATACATGGATGGGTGGCATCTGGCTTCTTTTCTGCGGACGGCGTTTGATTAAGAGCTTTAACCACGAAGGACATCCTTCGACTTCGCTCAGGATGGGCTAAGGTTCACAAAGGAAAAGGCCTTGGCTGCCTTTTTGTCGGGCTGCCTGCCCTCCGTTTAGTCTCCGGTTTAGAATGCATGGTGCAGCCCGTTGTACCGGCCATATAGGAATCAGGAAAATCACATGAACAACGCCGCAAAGATGTACCGCCCGCTTTTCGAGAGCGATCTGCAGATTGCTGCTGCCATCGACAACGAAACTCGCCGTCAGCATGAAGGACTTGAACTGATTGCTTCGGAGAACTTTGTCAGCGAAGCCGTGCTGGAAGCGGCGGGCTCGGTGTTCACGAACAAGTATGCCGAAGGATATCCGGGGAAGCGCTACTACGGCGGCTGCGAGTATGCGGATGTCATCGAGAACCTGGCGCGAGATCGGGCGAAGCAACTCTTCGGCGCGGAGCACGCCAACGTGCAACCGCACGCCGGATCGCAGGCCAACATGGAAGCCTATGCTTCGGTGTTGCAGCCGGGCGACACGATCCTGGGACTGAACCTGGCGCATGGCGGACATCTTACGCACGGGCATCACCTGAATTTTTCCGGCAAGACCTACAAGATCGTTCCGTACGGCGTCACAAAAGAAACTGAGACCATTGATTACGACGAGTTGGAGAGGCTGGCAGTACAAGAGCGGCCCAAGCTGATTGTCGGCGGAGGCAGCGCTTATCCGCGCACGATTGATTTCGCCCGCATGCGGCAGATTGCCGACAAGGTGGGCGCGCTTTACCTCGTCGACATGGCGCACTTTGCCGGCTTGGTGGCTGGCGGCGCGCATCCTTCGCCGGTGCCGCATGCACATATCGTGACTTCGACCACGCACAAGACTCTGCGCGGGCCGCGCTCGGGAATGATTCTTTCCAAAGCCGAATTCGCGCAGGCCATCGACAAAGTCGTCTTCCCGGGAATGCAAGGCGGTCCGCTGGTTCACATCATGGCGGCGAAGGCCGTGTGCTTTCAGGAGGCGATGCAGCCCGAGTTCCGCGACTACGCGCGACAAGTCGTCGCGAACGCCAAGGTGCTAGCGAAGGCCCTGGCCGACGAAGGATTCCGCATCATATCCGGCGGCACCGATACGCACCTCATGCTGGTCGACGTGTTCTCCAAGGGCATGCTGGGCAGCGAAGCGGAGAAGGCGTTGGGCGAAGCGGGCATCACCGTGAACAAGAATGCAATTCCGTTCGACACCAACCCGCCGATGAAGCCGAGTGGCGTCCGCATTGGCACGCCTGCGCTGACCACGCGCGGCATGAAGGAGGCGGAGATGACGCAGATTGGGCGCTGGATCGCCGAAACGCTTCTGCATCGCACAGACGCAGCTCTCCTGAGCAACGTCCGCAAACAGGTGCTGGAACTATGCGAAGCGTTCCCGCTCTATGGCGATCGCAGGGCCAAGGCGCAGGCCGAGGTGAGGGCATAATTCCTCTGGGCCGTTTCCTGATCTCTGTGGTTAAATGCCAGCGGTGAAGATCGCCATCGATATTCGGCGGATGACCGAGTTCGGCGTCGGCACGTATATCCGCAATGTGGTCCGCACACTGGGACGCCTGGACCATAACAACGAATATTTGCTCTTGGGATCTCCGGCGAAAGTGGAGGAGATCGGCGCGCTGCCGCCGAACTTTCACACCGTTCCTCTGCTTGCCTCCGACCGTTCTATCGAGGGCTATCGCGAATTCCGCAGCTCCTTGAGACGACTGCACTGCGACCTGGTACATATCCCCAATCTTTTTTCTGTGCCGCGTCTGCTTCCATGCCCCTACGTGATTACGGTGCATGACGTGTTGCAGCACATGGCAAGAGCCCGGGAGCAGAGTGGATTGTGGCGGTCCCTGCACTTTCAGATGACCAAGCGGGCCCTTGCCGGGGCGTCGCGAATTTTTGCCGTGTCGAACTTTACGCGCAATGAAATTGAAAAACTGTTTGAGATTCCGCCGGAGCGGGTCGACGTAGTGTACAACGCGATTGATGAACGGTTTCTGCACGGGCACGCTAGCGCGGCCGACCGCGACCTGATCGCGCGGCGCTACCAGGTCACTTATCCGTTCCTGCTGTACGCGGGGAAGATCAGTCCACACAAGAATGTCGTGCGCATGATCGAAGCGTTCTCGGCACTGAAAACGGAACTGGAACGCGACCTATCCTATCCCGATCTCAAACTCATCATTATTGGGGACGATCTGTCCGGGAATCCCGACTTGCGGCGGACAGTGGTGCGCAGTGGAGTACAAAATGATGTGCGCTTCCTGGGCTTCGTTCCGATCGACGTGCTGCGCATTTTCTATGACGAGGCCAAGGTATTCGTTTTTCCCTCACTATATGAAGGATTCGGCCTGCCGCCGTTGGAGGCGATGGTACACGGAACCCCGGTAGTGACGTCGAACGTGTCGTCCTTGCCTGAGGTCGTGGGGAATGCGGCAGTGCTGGTCAATCCTGAAAACGTATTCGAGATCATGCGCGCGCTGCATCGCGTGTTGATAGACCAGGCTCTGCGCGGGCGCATGAAGGAGCGAGGCTACCAGCAGGCCGCGAAGTTTTCGTGGGAAACGTCGGTGCGACGGATTCTGGAAACGTATAGCCAAATCGCCCACGGCGGTCGAGCCCATTCCAATCATCAACCCGCCGCGGACTAAGGGCACAAAGATTTACTTCAGAAGCGGCTGTCCAGGAGAGAGGATGGCGAGCTTATGCAACTTGGCCGTGAGGCGACTCTTATCGGCATCGGTTTTGGCGGCGGCCAGGCGCTTGCGCAACTGGACAATCTTCTCTTTGCGGGTGCGGCGGCGGCGAATTTCCGGCCGACGGCTGGGTGCTGACATGAAAACCTCTCTTGAAAAGTGGGATTGAATATGGCCGCGAAACTGACGGCCGGGAATCAACTCATTATAACGCGTAAGCGTTTAGACCCGAAAGATACGGATTTCGATTTCTTAGACGGCTCTCTGCGAGATCGAAGAAATTTCGGTTGACACTCCTTTCTATCGTTTTATAATAATTCTCATTCAATAATCATGCGCCTTACCCATGAGCAGTTCCGCGAACTGGCCGCGAAGCACAGCTTGGCGGTCACGCACCAGCGTCAGGTGGTTTATGAGGCTGTTATTGCTTCCCACGGGCACTATTCTCCGGAAGACATTTACGCTGCGGTCCGGCGTCGCATTCCATCCATTTCTCTCGCTACCGTCTACAACAACCTGCGGCTTTTTATTGAATGCGGGTTGCTGCGAGAGGTGACTCCGCATGCGTCCACGTTGCGTGTGGACGGCAACCTCGAACCTCACCACCACCTCGTATGCTCCCGCTGCAAATCGGTGCAGGACATTGAAGGTGATTTCATCGATTTGAATCGGCTATCCCGGCAACTGCCGGATGGCTTTGATCTCACGCAGCCGTTGATCGAGGTCTTTGGCCTCTGTCGCCGCTGCAGCGCCAAAACGTAGTTTTCTTCAGGCAGTACGCAATCAAGAATCGAAGGATGAAAATATATGGACAATACACTCGCGACTTCATCAGGAAGTGTTTCCCCCGAAACTAAGGACAAGAGCACGTTAAGTGAATCGAAGTGCCCCTTCGGGCACGGCGCTCGCAAATCCCACGCCAACGTTGACTGGTGGCCGAACCAGGTGAACCTGAAGGTCCTGCACCAGCATTCCCCGTTGTCCGATCCGATGGGCAAGGAATTTAATTACGCGGAAGAGTTCAAGACGCTCGATCTGAGTGCCGTGGTTAAGGACCTGAATACCTTGATGACGGACTCGCAGGAATGGTGGCCTGCCGACTTCGGACACTATGGCCCCCTGTTCATTCGTATGGCGTGGCACAGCGCGGGTACGTATCGCATCGGCGACGGCCGCGGCGGGGCTGGCTCCGGTCAGCAGCGCTTCGCGCCGCTCAATAGCTGGCCCGACAACGTGAACCTCGACAAAGCACGCCGCCTGCTCTGGCCGATCAAGCAGAAGTATGGCAAGAAGATCTCGTGGGCCGACCTGATGATTCTCGCCGGCAACGTCGCATTGGAGTCGATGGGATTCAAGACGTTCGGTTTCGGCGGCGGACGTCCGGATGTCTGGGAACCCGAAGAAGAAATTTATTGGGGCCCTGAGGGCACGTGGCTGGCCGACGAGCGTTACACGGGCGACCGTGATCTTTCCAATCCGCTGGCTGCCGTGCAAATGGGTCTGATCTATGTGAATCCGGAAGGGCCCAACGGAAAACCTGATCCCATTGCTGCGGCGCGAGATATCCGGGAAACGTTCGCTCGCATGGCGATGAACGATGAAGAAACGGTAGCACTCATTGCCGGCGGACATACTTTTGGCAAAACGCACGGCGCTGCCATCCCCGCTGATTATGTAGGCGCGGAACCGGAAGGGGCCGCCATCGAGGAGCAAGGCCTCGGATGGAAAAATAAATTTGGCAAGGGTTTTGGTGCTGACACGATCGGCAGCGGACTGGAAGTCACCTGGACCCAGACCCCGACGAAGTGGAGCAACAACTTCTTCACGAACCTGTTCAGCTACGAATGGGAGCTGACGAAGAGCCCGGCCGGCGCACATCAGTGGGCACCGAAGAATGGCGCGGGTGATGGCACAGTGCCGGATGCGCATGATCCGGCAAAGCGGCATGCGCCGACGATGCTGACCACAGACCTCGCGTTGCGGTTCGACCCTGCTTACGAAAAAATCTCACGGCGCTTCTTTGAGCATCCGGACCAATTCGCAGATGCGTTCGCGAAAGCGTGGTTCAAGCTGACGCACCGCGACATGGGACCGATCCCTCGGTATCTCGGTCCGCTCGTTCCGAAAGAACCCCAGATCTGGCAAGATCCAGTGCCCGCCGTCGATCATAAATTGATCAGCGACCAGGACATTGCTGTTCTCAAATCAAAGATCCTCAAATCCGGACTGACGATCTCCCAACTGGTCAAGACTGCATGGGCATCGGCGTCGTCGTTCCGCGGCTCCGACAAGCGCGGTGGGGCGAACGGGGCCCGCATTCGCCTCACGCCGCAAAAGGACTGGGAAGTGAACCAGCCGGCTGAGCTGTCGAAGGTTCTGCCGAAGCTGGAGGCGATCCAAAAGGAGTTCAATAGCGCCCAGACCAATGGCAATAAAGGGAAGAAAGTTTCCCTGGCAGACCTGATCGTTCTCGGCGGCGACGCCGCCATCGAGGAAGCTGCGAAGAAGGCCGGGCACGAGGTGAAGATTCCTTTCTCGCCGGGCCGCACGGATGCTTCGCCGGAGCAGACCGATGTGCACTCCTTCGCTGTAATGGAGCCGGTCGCGGACGGCTTCCGCAACTATCTCCGCAGCGGACAAGTCCTGTCGGCTGAGGAGTTCCTGCTGGATCGGGCGCAGTTGCTCACACTGACTGCACCTGAGATGACAGTACTCATTGGTGGTCTGCGCGCACTGAATGCAAACTTCGGGCAGACCAAACACGGCGTCTTCACGAACCGGCCGGAGACGCTGACGAATGATTTCTTCGTCAGCCTGCTCGACATGAACACGAAGTGGGAGCCCTCCAATACGGTCGAGGGCATTTCTGGAGGCTTATACGAAGGGCGCGATCGGAAGACGGGCAAGACCAAGTGGACCGCTACTCGCGTCGATCTCCTCTTCGGTTCGAACTCCCAGCTCCGCGCACTCGCGGAAGTCTATGCATCGAACGACGCGAAGGAGTCGTTTGTGAAAGACTTCGCGGCTGCGTGGAACAAGGTGATGAACCTTGATCGCTATGATCTCGCCGAAGCTCGTTGAGAAAAAGCTATCGAGCTTGTGATTTGTTGCTTTTCGTGGGCAAGGGGGCGCATCGGCGCCCCTTTGCCGCTTTTAGAACAGTTGCAGCGATTTCATATGGACTCAGTTTTGGTTGCGAAAGCGGGAGCGCGTGTGCGTGGTCAGAGCTAAGTAGTTGACTTGTTCCAGACGATTACGATCAAAATCCCGTCACCGCAAGCGCGGCACTCACTCAGCTATGCCCCCGCTCGCCTAGTTCACTGTAGTGCGCGACTCGAAAACCAGCCGATGTCATTTCCGCCTCGAGTTCATCGCGGGTGAACGAATGAGTATAGTGACCAAGACTTAGGCGATCCCCGAGTTCCAAAGGTCTCCGTCCACGTAAGACAAGACTACAAATCGTGGCAGTCCGTTGAACCACGGCCTCATAACGCGAAGACGGGCCGCGTGTGAAAAACGAGACTAACAGCGGCGAGTGCGGCAAAGCGCGCTGGCGCAAAGCCTGAAGGAACGCAATCCGGCGTACCTTTGTCGGAATGTGTGTATACGCACTCCAGCCTACAATCAATCCATCGTAATCGGCTGGACCCGGAGGAACACTGTCTGGCAAAGAAGGAAACACGGATTTTGATTCGCCGAGCTTGTCGAAAATCTTTTGACTGGCGCGCACCAGTGGCAGACAACATTCGAACCCGTCGGCCTCGAACCCGCATTTATGCAGCGCCAAAAGCTCCCGGCCAGCACCCGCCGCTCCAACCAAAACGCGAGATCCTCGCCGAAAGTAGCGCTCCAGGACGGGTGTTTCCCAGCTGAAGAAACCGCTCAGATTGTGCTCGGTCGATGCCAGATACTGAGACTCGCCATATCGCGCGGCTGTAATCGCATTGAGGTCATCGGCATTCAAGAAACCAAGCCAGAACCCCTCATGCAAGGCTGTCATGATTCGGACAAGTCGACTGAACCAGCTATCGGCACGCTGGAAGCACCTCACGCGGAATGTTCGTTCACGAAGTGCCATTTGATTTCGAGTGGATTGTGACGCAGCGTGGGCTCTCTTCGCAACGTCGAGCTCAACCTGTTACACCTGAAAAACTTTTGGGATCGGCACTGTCCGTAGGGTCCAAAGATTACAATTCCGGAATGCCCGACAGCCTTCCCTGTGAAGCCATGGCCGAAGGCCTCACGAAACTGTATACCAAACTGAAAGCATCACTTCGCCTCGGCCATCGCTCCTCAGGCTCCCCCCTTCCTCTCCTCGCTCTCGCCGCCATTCTTCTGCTGACTAACCCCTGGTTCGGCCTGATCGACGACGAAGCCTACCAAGTCGGTTCCGCCGCGCAACCCGTCGCCATTGTCGCCACTCAATTCAAGACCGAAGCCCCCCAGTTGCATCCCCCTCTTCCCGATATCCTCCTGCATACCTGGCTCGCTCTCACCGGAAATTCTCTTCTCCTGTCGCGCGTCCCTTCCATCCTTTTCTTCACCCTTGGAATCTGGGTCTCTTCGCGCGCGGCAGATAAAGCAGCCGGCCCATCCGCCGCTCGGGCCACCATCGTCTTGAGCGTGTTATGGCCTTACGGATTCCACTTCGGCCGCTACGCCGTCTGGCTCCCCTTTTGCTTCTTTCTTCTCGCCTGCGTTACGTACACCTATCTCTGTTGGCTTCAGCAGCCGACCTCAAAACGCCTCGTCTGGTTCGTGATTTCCGCGCTGGCGTTGCTTTATACCAACTTCGTGGGCGGGGCGTTTCTGGCGGTGTTGGGTGTGGACCTCATGTTCCGACGGGAGATTCACTGGCGAGCGCACCGGCTCCAACTTGTAAGTGTCGTTGCGGGTCTCGTCACCGCTTCCGCTCCGCTTTGGCCCCAATTCTTTAGGTTGTTGAAGATCCACCCTCCCGCAATTTCCGCCAGCGCTCTCTTGACCTCTCTTTACAGCCTGTACGTTTTGGTTGCGTCGGAATCCATCGCCCCCTGGGTGCTGCCCCTAAGTATCCCGTTGGCATTAACAATGGTTTGCTGCGGCCTTACGATCCTGCTCAAAGCGCCCCGCTTTGCCCGGGTGCTCTTCGCTTCCACATTGGTTTTGGTGTTCGCCCTGGCGCTCTCGGGCGAAATCAATCAGAAACGCGTCATGCCGCTTGGCGCCTGGTTCCTGATCTCAGCCGGTGTTGCCTTGGCCACAACTCCACCACAGGGTCGGCGCTTCCTCATCGTGGGCCTCACCGTCATCGGTGCGATTTCATGGTTCGGTATCGCGTCGCGATGCTTTTATCCGACTCCTAGGTCCCTTGAGCCTTGGCAGCAGATTGCACAGGTCGCGGCCTCTTCCGTGCTCTCGAATCAGATAGTAATCGGCAGCCATCCCGTATTTCTGTTCTATCTTACTCGCGACCTGATGACCGCTGAAGGCGTCTCCCCCAACCATTTCCGAGGCAACTATGCCGAGCAGGTGCAGCACCCCCGCGTCTTCAACACGTCGGGATGGATCAATGCCGGCCATCCAACCTCGGCGCACATGCTGTTTGTCGACACCATGTATGGCACGGACTTCCGAAATACGACTGCGGTCGCGGCCTGGCTCGACCAGCACTGCCAACGTGAGGACACCGATAAGCTCGTCCCAAATCCAGAATACGAGTTAAAAGGCAGGTTATTCGGGCCCGCCGAAGCCTCGCCTTGGCGGATTGAAGTGCGCCGATACGCTTGCAGTCCTTGAAAACAGCGAGTGCTGTACGCAAGTGGTTGAGAATCCCGCGCCGTCTGAGCGCGTCACATCTCGGAGCTTAGTAGAAGCAGAAAGCGGAAAATAAGAATTAAAGGCAGCCGGACCTGTAAGCCGAATTCGCCGGGCTGCGTTGCAAACAGACAAGTTATTTGAAATCAGTAGCCGTGAAGTGTCAATGATGTCAACTTTGTCAGTGTTGGCAGGTTTTGCGTCACACCGGCGTCACAAATTCGCGGATTTCACCGAGTGAGCCCGACTCGGCACTCCGGGCATCGAATGTGCCCGATGCGGCAAACGAAGAAGGAATGCCGAGGTTTGCTGCGTTCAAAAAGCCGAAATACTCGTCGGCTCATCGGAACGCGCCTTCCCCCTTCTGGTGTTTGGCTGTCTGGCACGAGAATTACTCGATCCTCCCCGTCCGTGTCTTCAGTGCGGCCCGATAGAGTTCCATCAACTACGCTTTGTAAGAGTATTCTCAAAGTTCGTACTGCGCGATTGGCATTCAGACGACGCCAGGAAATTTCAGCCTGTCGATGAAATGATGATACCCCTCTCGATCCAGCTGCTCGCGCTTAATGCTCCACTTCTTTCTATTCGATAAAATGCCCTCAGGCCTGAACCATGTTCTTGAATCTTTCCACTCGACTGGCACCGCAATTCACCCGGAACGTCCGGCATCGGGGCGAAGAATACTATTGGCGCAACCAAGTCCGTATTGAGCGGGCTTCTGAAACTGAATTGCACGCCCGGGTGCGGGGTTCGCAGACTTATGATGTAGAGCTGAATTTCAGAGACGGAATCCTGTCGGTCTGGTGTGACTGCCCCTACTTCGTGGACAATGGCGTCCCATGCAAGCATCTCTGGGCCACGATTCTGGCAGCCGAGGCCCAGGGTGGCCTCTCTGCGGCTACTTCTGCGCCGCAACTGGTATTGAGCGACGATTCTGAATTGCCCTTTGACGACGCTGATCTCAGGACGCTAAAGACCCGATGGCGAGACTCGGTTGCCCGCTCGCGCGTACCTGTCACCCCTCGACAGCGGGTGCCGAAACCGCCATCGTGGCAACAGCAATTCAGCGAGATCGTCGCCCCCGGCTCGCGGCCGGCCGCGCCAGAGTCCACCTGGCCGGCTAAGCGGGAGGTTCTATACATCGTGGACATTGCAACGTGTCTCTCGGGCGGCGGACTGTGCCTCACGCTGGAATCTCGTGATCGCAAGAAAGACGGCAGCTGGACACGCCCCAAGCCGCTCGCGATGAGGCGCAGCCAGATTCAGCGTCTTCCTATAACCGAAGACCAACAAGTACTGTCGATGGTCGCTGGAACACAGATGTACGCCTATGGATACTCGGATCCTTATGAACGTCTTCCTGAATTGTCAATGCTTCCGCCTGCACTGAGCGCTATGCTCATGCCTCTCATGGTCCGAACCGGCCGTTGCTACTTGCGGCCTCAGAACGAGCCCGAAGCTTTGCTACCGCTGGCTTGGGATGACGGCGAGGCTTGGAGTTTTGGGCTTGAGTTGGGCAAGGCGGAAGACGGACAGTGTGCGCTCACCGGATTTTTCCACCGTGGTGAAGAGCGAATGAAACTGACGGCCCCGCTTCTCGTCGCACCTGGCCTTCTACTTACCAGAGACCGAGTGGCACGATGCGCCCAGGAAGCTTCGTTTGAGTGGATTTCAGCTCTTCGCAAGAAGTGCTCGATTGTTGCCCCCGAGGGCGAAAAAGATCAATTCCTGGCCGCCTTGCTCTGCTCCCGGAACCTGCCGCCACTGACTGTGCCAGAGGAAATGCGGTACGAGGAATTGGCGTCAATTCCCGCTCCGCGTCTGAAAATTTCCCACGCGCCGACTCGCTTAGGACCAGGGCGCCTGCAAGCGGAGCTCTCATTTGCCTACGATGACCGGATTGTGCCGGAGTTCGATTCCTCGCGGGGCGTCTTTGACGCTGCCAGCCGTCGGTTTCTGATCCGCGATTTCGACGCCGAAGCAACGGCTAATGCATTGCTTGATCAACTGGGCGTGAAACGAGGCCAGGCGAGTTACTGGGAGCCCGAGCCTGTCCGCGGGTTTGCGGCGAGTAAGCTGCCACGGGTCGTGCGGTCGCTGGTCGAGGCAGGATGGCACATTGACGCCGAGGGAAAAATCTTCCGCCGGCCGGGATCGTACCGGCTCGAAGTGTCCAGCGGTGTGGACTGGTTCGAATTGCACGGCGAAGTGGATTACGGCAACACCAAGGCGCGACTGCCAGAATTGCTCGCGGCCCTGCGTCGCGGCAACAACATGGTGCAGCTCGATGACGGAACCTACGGAATGCTGCCGGAGGAATGGCTGCGCCGGATCGGTCCCCTGGCCGGAATGGGTTCTCCCGAGAACGGACACATTCACTTTACCCGTTCCCAGGCAGGACTTCTCGATGCCCTGCTGGCCACACAGCCCGAAGCACAATGGGACCAGACGTTCGCGCGCGTCCGGGCCGATCTGCACCAATTCAGTGCGGTGGAGACCACTGCACAGCCTGAGGGATTCGTGGGCCGTTTGCGCGATTATCAGTGCGAAGGATTGGCGTGGATCCTTTTTCTACAACGATACTCTTTCGGCGGTTGCCTGGCCGATGATATGGGCGTAGGCAAGACGGCGCAGGTGCTGGCTCTTCTCGAAATGCGTCGCGAGTTGCGGTGCACCGGCAAGCCAGTCGCACCGTCCCTCATCGTGGTGCCGAAATCCCTGGTGTTTAACTGGAAGCAGGAGGCGGAGCGCTTCACGCCTCAACTGCGGGTTCTGGACCACACCGGCATGGACCGCGAGGGCAACGACTTCGTGGCTTGTGACGTGATCCTCACCACCTATGGTACGCTGCGCCGGGATATCCTTTCTCTTAAGGATCTCGAATTTGATTACGTCATCCTCGACGAGGCTCAGGCGGTCAAGAATGCCGACACTGAATCCTCGAAGGCAGTACGCCTTTTGCGTGGACGATATCGTCTGGGGCTGAGTGGCACTCCGGTCGAGAATCATCTCGGCGAACTCTGGAGCTTATTTGAGTTTCTTAATCCCGGAATGCTTGGCGCAGCCAGCGTTTTCAAGGTTGCGGGCGGCACATGGCGCAATCCCACGGAAGACACGCGCCGCTTGCTGGCTCAGGCCCTGCGGCCGTTCATTCTGCGCCGGACCAAGCAGCAAGTGGCGCAGGAACTTCCGCCCAAGAGCGAGCAGACGATTTACTGTGAGATGGAGACCGCCCAGCGCAAGCTTTACGACGAATTGCGCCAGCACTATCGCGAGTCACTGCTGAAGCGAATCGAAACGGATGGCCTGACTAAATCAAAGATCCAGGTTCTGGAGGCCTTGTTGCGTCTGCGCCAGGCGGCTTGCCATCCCGCACTGCTCGACCCCAAACGCATTGGAGCCCCCAGCGCAAAACTCGAAGCGCTGCTCGCGCAATTGCGCGAAGTCCTCGACGAAGGATACAAGGCATTGGTGTTCTCGCAGTTTACCAGCCTGCTGAAAATTGTTCGCGAGCGGCTGAATGAAAGTGGCATCATTTACGAATACCTCGATGGCGCGACTCGCGACCGCCAGGCCAGAGTCGAGCGTTTCCAAACTGACCCAAGCTGCAGAATCTTCTTGATCAGCTTAAAGGCAGGCGGAGTCGGGCTGAACCTTACCGCCGCCGAGTATGTATTCATCCTCGATCCCTGGTGGAACCCGGCCGTGGAAGCGCAAGCGGTGGATCGCACGCACCGCATCGGACAACAGCGTTCGGTCTTCGCGTATCGGCTGATCACCCGTGACACCGTCGAGGAGAAGATACTCGAGTTGCAAAATAGCAAGCGCGACCTGGCCGCCGAAATCATCGGCGCCGAGAGCAGCGTCATTCGGAACCTGAAGCCCGAGGACCTCGCGCTTCTACTTTCATAGCGTTCTTGTGACAATAACAAGGAAGTAAGAAATGAGTCGCGCGAAAGTTGAGGCAGAGTCGGGATAAGTGCAGCTTCCGTCACAATCGGGCGTAGGATTGGCCCAACCGAAAACCGTGTCGAGGGGGGCTTGTAGTCATAAAGGATCGGTATGGGGCATTACTGCAGGATCTGCGGGCGTGAGCGGCCGAACGAGCAGTTCTCGGGCAAAGGTCACAAGATTCATGTGTGCAAGCGCTGCCAGGCCAAGCCGGAGACCGAGCGCCGAGCCATCGAGGATCAGGACGATCTCTTCCGGTTTCTCAAACAGTCGCACATCTCCGAGAAGAATGTGATTCGTCTGGTACAAATGGCGAAGTCGGACAATCCCCAGGTCGCCAGTCTCGCCGAGATTGTCCTGGAAGTGGCCCGGCTAAAGCCCTACAAAACCAGGAGACTCAAATTCCTTGCGCAGAAGCATCCGGAACTGCTACGCAAGTTGGAAAACACGGGCTTGATTTTTGCGCATACCTGGGACGGAGGAAGGGAAGTCTTCGCCCAATCCAATTCGGAAGAAGCGGAAGTCATTGGCCCAGAGGATTGGGAGGGAAAGAGCAGATTGCAGGTCTAAGAATTTGGGATCAGATTCGTTCACGTAAAGCCATCATCACGTTGTACTGCCAGAACTCGATCAAAGAATAATCTCACACCTTGCGGATGTCCCTGTGTGTCCGCGGACGAAGCGAGAAAGCAGTCCACACACCACGCCTTTTCTGGGGATTGTCAGTTCTTTTTCGGAGTGAGTGGCGGGTTTTCCGCAGGGGTTTAGGCTACGCGACAGTAGCATCGTTCTTTCCACTGAGACTCGGATCGAGTGTTCCGGTGCAGCGTTCTAGACGTTTCGCTTGTAGTGGAGTGCGGTCGGCCCTTTTTCCGGTCTCATGCGCAAGGCGATTCTCAGGCAATCGAAGACCGAACTTCCGCCGATGCGGCTTAACTGCGTCACACCGGCGTCACAACAGGACACGGTGTTCTGTAAGTGATTGAAAATAATAACTTGTGGCAGCCGGACCTATAAGCCGAATTCTGTCCGCGGGATTGCTCCCGCGGGACGGCCATTCCTCTGGGCCGCCCATCGCTGTGCGGCTCTAGCGACCTACCCGGAGGTTTGACGCACCGAGCCGGCACGTGTCCGCGGCCGAAGCCGCGAACTTCCTCCCTATTTGGTCTTGCTCCGTGTGGGGTTTGCCCTGCCCGCTGCATTACTGCCGCGGCGGTGCGCTCTTACCGCACCTTTTCACCCTTACCCCGACCGGTGAAGGCCGAGGCGGTATGTTTTCTGTGGCACTTTCCGTCGAATTTCCCACCCTTGCGGAGACCGCAAGGACGGGTCACCCTCCCGGACGTTATCCGGCACACTGCTCTGCGGAGTTCGGACTTTCCTCTCCCTGCGCCCGAAAGCGCAAAGAGCGACCGTCCGGTCCGGCTGCCTACGGACTGATTATATCCCGGCACCCGGCTAGCGGCTTTCGGCGTCCGGAGCTAGATCTCGCTTTTGGGGGATAGCTCGCGACGCATGCTGCTAAACTTAATTCTGATCGGGAACAGTCGCAATTCCCCGAAGCCGGACGCCGAGAGCCGGCAGCCGACCTTATGAACATTGCCGAAGCTATCCGCATCGCGCTGCGATCCCTTTGGGCCAATAAGCTGCGATCTGTGCTCACGCTGCTGGGCGTGGTGATTGGCATTGCGGCGGTCATTGCGGTAGTGACGTTCGTTTCTGGGATTCAGGATTATGTTGCGACAAAGATTTTCAACCTCGGCGCGGACGTGTTCATCATCGCGAAGATGTCACCGATTGAGACCAATGTTGAACACTTCCTGGTGGCGGAAAAGCGCAAGAACCTGAAATTGGAGGATTACCAGGCTGTGCTGGAAGCCTGCCACCATTGCGAATACGTGGGCGCGATGGCTCGCGGCAGCGGCAAGGTGAAGCACAACGAACAGTCGATCAGCGATACGACCATTCAGGGGATCACGCCGTCAGTAGCGTCCATCCTCGATACGGATTTGACGTACGGTCGCATGTTGAACGATACGGATTTGAACAATCACCTGCAGGTGGCTGTCGTGGGAACGGACATCGTGGAGCACCTGCTGGGCGGGGCCGATCCGCTGGGGCAGGAAATACGGGTCGATGGCTGGACCTACCAGGTGATCGGCGTCGGGAAGAAAAAAGGTAAGACACTAGGACAGAGTGCGGACAATTACGTGCTGATTCCGGTGACGGTGTACTTGAAGCAGTACGGATCGCACAACGATAGTCTTCGAGTTTGGGCCAAGGCGACCGCGACCGGGGCGCCGCTCAGCCAGGCGATCGACGAGGCCCGGGTTGCGCTGCGGGCCCAGCGACATGATCGCGTGGGCGAAGAAGACAGCTTCGAAATTGAGACGAATGCCAGCCTATTGAGCATCTGGTCGGGGCTCAGCGATACGTTTTTTATGGCGACGATCGGCATCGCTGCCGTCTCTCTGGTGGTGGGCGGTATCGTGATCATGAACATCATGCTGGTGTCGGTCACCGAACGTACCCGCGAAATTGGTATTCGCAAGGCTCTGGGCGCCCGGCGCGAGGATGTCTTGCTGCAGTTCCTGATCGAGGCCGTGACTCTAGCTTTGGTGGGCGGGGTACTGGGAGTACTGGCTGGCGTAACCGTGGCGGAAATGGTCACGCTTCTGATCGGTATGCCATCATCCATCAAGTTGTGGGCGGTAGCGGCCGGGCTGTTCGTGGCTGCGAGCGTCGGAGTATTTTTCGGAGTTTATCCGGCGCGCAAGGCGGCGCGGCTGGACCCAATTGTGGCACTGCGGTTCGAGATGTAAAAGGCTCTCGGCTCTCGGTCTTGGTCAGGCGGCCGGATGGCGGATTTTTATGAAGCGCAAAGACGAATTCGGCGAGATCTTCCACATGGCGTCGGAAACGATCCGGAGCAACAAACTGCGCTCAGCGCTGACCGTGCTGGGAATTGTGATTGGCGTTGCGGTGGTGATCGGCGTGTCGTCGATCGGGCGCGGCCTCGACGAGAACGTCCGCGAGATTGTCAGCAGTATTGGTTCGGATGTGATATTTGCCTTCCACATTGAGCCGTTCACATTCGGGCGTCCGACCGAAGAAATGCGAACGCGGAAAGAACTCACTTACGACGACGCCGTTGCCATGCGCGACTTGCCCCACGTTAAGGCCGTTACCGCCGGCATCCGGTACTTTCGGCCGGAGTTGGGCGTTGGAACGTTCGCAGTGAAGTACGGCGACCGGAAAGCCAAGAACACGATTCTTGAGGGCGACCAGGCTTCCGCCAAGGAAGTCTTCGACCTGCTGATTGCTTCGGGACGCTGGTTCAGCGAAGTGGACGAAGAGCACCGGTCGAACGTGGTCCTGTTGTGCTCGGATGTTACCGAAGAACTGTTTGGCAACGAGAGCCCACTGGGGAAGGAAGTCAATATCGAGGGCCAGTTGTTTACTGTGATCGGGACGGTGCAGCCGGTGAAGTCGGTGTTTGGCGGCGGCAAGAATCCGGAAGACAACAAAGTCGTTTTCCCGCTGAGCACGCTGCGCAAGCTGCATCCGGAGCTGAAGCAGCATTGGATCAGCATCAAGGCCACTTCGCACGATGATGTTCCCAAGGCGATCGATGAGATTCGCGAACTGCTGCGGCGAAGGCGTAAGGTCCCGGTCGACAAGCCCGACAATTTTGCAGTGTTCACCTCGGACTCCATCTCCGATGCGTGGAACCAGATTACGGGAGCGCTGTTTATCGGGATGTTCGCGATTTCCAGTGTCGCCCTGATCGTGGGCGGCGTGGGTGTGATGAACATCATGCTGGTCAGCGTAACGGAGCGGACGCGTGAGATCGGGGTGCGCAAGGCGATTGGCGCACGTAAGCGCGATATTCTGCTGCAATTCACCCTCGAGGCCATCATGCTGACGGCGGTGGGAGGGATTATTGGCGTGACCGCCGGGGCGATTGTGGTGTGGGTGATTCCTGTGATGTGGCCGTCGCTGCCGGCACGCATGTCTGTGTTCTGGACCACGTTCGGTTTTAGCGCCGCTGCCGGAGTAGGGCTGGTCTTCGGAATTTATCCAGCGTGGAAAGCGGCGAATCTGGATCCGATTGAGTCGTTGCGTTACGAATAAGCTGGCCTGCCTCCGCGCATGATTCACTCCATCGCCAGAGTCCTACAGTTTATTGCTGTTGCGGGGTGTCTCTGTAGTTCTGCCTACTACCTCATCTGCTTGTGGAGCGTGCGCGGGTTTCTGCGTGGACGGCGCGCAAACAGGAATGTCCAACCCACGCACGGTCTGCCTCCTGTTTCGATTTTGAAGCCACTGAAGGGTACCGACCCTGACATTTACGAAAGTTTCCGCAGCCATTGCCTGCAGGATTATCCGGAATACGAAATTGTTTTTGGCGTGAGCGAGGCGGATGATCCTGCCGTTGCGAGCGTGCAGAAGTTGCAGCGGGAGTTTCCGGAGCGGGCTATTCGCCTGGTTGTGTGCTCGCAAAAACTAGGCGCCAACGTGAAGGTTAGCAATCTCGAGCAGATGCTGGCCGCGGCGCGCTATCAGCACTTGCTCGTAAACGACAGCGATATTCGTGTCGAGAGGGACTACCTTCGCCGGGTGATGGCACCGTTGATGGATGCGCACATTGGGATGGTGACGTGTCTTTATCGGGGAGTGCCGGCGGCTACTTTTGGATCACGATTGGAAGCGCTTGGCATCAGCACGGATTTCTGCCCAGGGGTGCTGGTTGCGCGACAACTCGAAGGTGGAGTTCGCTTTGGCCTGGGTTCGACTCTTGCCTTTCGACGCGCCGATCTGGAGAAAATTGGCGGGTTTCGATCGTTCGTCGATTTTCTTGCCGATGACTACGAGCTCGGGCAGCGGATCACAGGGCTGGGCTTGCGCGTTGAACTCTCGGATGTTGTCGTAGAGACCCATCTTCCCGCCTACAATGTGGCCGGGTTTCTGGCTCATCAACTGCGCTGGGCTCGCAGCGTGCGCGACGCGCGAGCGAAAGGCTACATTGGTCTCGTTTCTACCTATGGAATGATGTGGGCGATGCTCGTCGTGATTGCTGCTGGCGGCGGGTGGTGGTCGTGGCTTGCGTTCGGAGTGACAGTCTTGTTGCGCTTTGCTGTGGCGATTGCCGTTGGCAGCGCAGTGCTTGAAGATCGACGTTTGTTGGAAAACCTGTGGTTGTTGCCGGTGCGCGATCTGACTGCGGTTGGGGTATGGGCGGTGAGTTTTGCGGGGCATTCGGTTACTTGGCGCGGAGACCGGTTCTTGTTAAAGAAGGGGCGGTTGATTCGGTTGTAGAGCATCCTGCCTACTGGTGTCCGAGAGAACTTCTAGACGCGTGGTCGGGACGGCCCCGCTACTCCCGACGAGACGGCGGCGCTACTGTTGCGGTCGTTGCAGTGGGGCGATTTTTCCGCCTTGGCCGAAGCGGTAGGTTTCCCCGCGCCAGTAGAAGTCTCTGCTGGAGTAGCTGATGACCCATGCAATGAAACCAAAAAGATCCCTGAAAGGATAGAGCCAGCAGTACGTTACTGCTCGAGGGTCGCGAGCTACCGTCCAACCGACAATCACTGATTGCATAATCCGGTTCAAGCAGGCTAACGCGAGCAGAACAACTGCAAGCGTCCAGTGACCGAGAGCAGCGGCAGAAATCAGGCCCAGAATGCCGAAGGGCATCGCGTAGGTGAGGCCAGTGCCCGCATGACCGGCAGGGCGCGAGTAGCGCGTGCTCTTCATCCATCGCAGCTGATCTCCGAGAGTGCGGAGCAGGGACCGAGAGGTTAGGACGTTGCGGACGATGTGGTGCGATAGAACCACTTTGTAATTTTTTGCCCAGATGCGATTGCCTAATTCGAAATCGTCGGAGTAGTAGTCGGCCACGACGCCGATGCCTCCGATGGCGTCGATGGCGTCGCGTCGCACAGCCATCGCTGGGCCGAGGGCGAAACGCATTCCCTCCACCATGTCGGCGACCATCACCCCCGAGGACATCTCTACCGAAAGGCCGAGAGCTTCGAGCCATGACCAGAAATCGGATGAGGGAATGCCGCGATACATGCAGGTAACCAGACCTACCTTGGGATTGAGCAGCGGAGGGATCGTGTTGCGCAGGAAATCAGGAGCGACCCGAACGTCGCTATCGCTGATGATGAAATAGGAATGCGACGAAGCGGCGATCATCTTCTCCAGGGAGAAAACTTTGGCGTTAGGCCACGTGGGAGGGCCGGAGAAAATCACGCGGCTCGGGATGTGAGGGTACCGCGCGCGTATCTCTTCAGCGATTTTGACAGCGGGATTGTCCGCGTCGCGTGCCCCGAAAATGACTTCGTAATCGGGATAATCCTGCTGGAAGAAACTCTCGAGATTTGTCGCTAGCTGCTCTTCCATTCCATGCAGGGGCTTGAGGATGGTGACCGGGGGCAGGGAAGCTGTTGGCGTGGCGTTGGCGGTCGCCAGTGCCGATCGCGCTATGCGCAGATAGCGGAAGGTCGCCACTAGCGTCATCATCAGGTAGATGGTTGAGGTGAGCGAACCCGCCAGCGCTAGTACTAAGAGCGCACGCCAAAATAAAACGACTGCGGGAACGATGAGAGTCCCAAGCATCATCGAAGAAGCACGATTATAACCGGGGCATTTGGTCCGCTCTGCTCATTCAGCCGCGTGGTTTCATTTTGGGTGGTTCGTGAAAATTGCCTTCCCGCCGCTGCGGGCCAACAAGGAATGGGGCATGCCGAGCAGTTCCTTGGGGTCTTGCTGGTCGGTCCACAAGAAGACGCGAGCAGAGCCGGACCACAGATCGGCGAACGACTGGGGAGTCTCGAAGACATGCGGCGCGTCGGGGAACTTTTCACCGTACCAGAGGTTGCCACTTGGCTGATGCAAAACGCGCACGGGAATATGCGTATAGAAATTGAGAGTCGAAGCCTGGTGATACTCTCCGTCAATAACGATCAGGTCGCCGGGGCGATACTCCTTCTGAATCGCAACCGCGAGATCATACGAAGAAAGGATTGGTGAAAAGCGCGCGAACGAGATATGCACACAGGTTAGAAGGCAGACCATCATGAGAGACAACACTGCGTTCCCCCAAGCAGGCTTGCCACGGCGCCGCATCCACCAATTCAGAATGGTCCCAAGCAATAAAGATAGAGAGGCCCCGAGAAGCGGGCCACGAAACACGCTAAAGGCTTGAGGCGTGAAATCGAGCACGTGTCCCAGTGAAAAATCGTAGTCTTGCGGGTTCTTCTTTAGTAATTCCGCCAAATCCACTCCCGCCGGAGGCTGGTGCGTTGTGGTGAGAAGCGCCAGGCCAATTACTCCACCAAGAATACCTACGACCATCAGAACCAGGGAGGACCGGCGTCCAGCGACCCGTTCGGCCTCGGTTGCATCGGGGGAAGACTCCCGTGCAAGCCATCCACCCGCCAGCAAGGCGATGCCGGGCAACGCCGGGATCGTGTAATACTCCTGCCGTGTGGAGAAACTGAAGAAGAGCAGGATCACCAAAGCCCACAGAAGGAAAAGGAGGGTTGCTCTCTTGCGGCGGTCTAAGGTCGTACTTATCTGTTGTAAACGCAGCGGTACATCCCGCAACGCTTGGGGCAGAAACACGGCCCAAGGCACGAGCCATAGCACCAGCAACGCCCAGAACAACAGCAGGGGCACGGTGTCATACCCCGGTGGGACCCGCTTGTTCAAGAACCGATTGATGTGCTCATTCACGAAATAGAACCACAAGAATCCTCGCGCTTGCCCCTGGGCCGGATTGCGCAAGGCCGCAAGGATATGCCACGGAGCCGCCAGTACAAAAAAGACGAAAGTGCTGGAAACAAGTCGCAGCTTTGCCAGATGGCGCAGATTCCGAGTGAGCACCAGATACAGGCCGATCGTCCCAATCGGGAAGACCAGTCCAATCAGGCCCTTCGTAAGGACGTTCAGAGCACAGGCCGCGGCAAATCCCCAGCAGGTCAGACGTGCGGGCGCATCTTCCTCCAGCGAACGTAGGAAGAAATAGTACGAGAGGACCAACCACAGGCCAACCAGCACATCAGGGATCAAGAACCGCGTGAAGATATACGGGCCAATGGAGGTGACCAAAGCGAGGCCGGCATAAAATCCTCCGCGCTCGCCGAATGCGAAGCTTCCCAGATAGTAGGTAGCCAGCACCAAGGCAAGGAAGCCGAGCATAAGTGGAAGCCGGGTGCTCCAATCACTGATGCCGAACAGTTTGTAACTGGCTGCAAGACTCCAGTACATCAGCGGTGCCTTCTCCAAATAGCGAAGGCCGTTGGTGTACATCGTGACCCAATCGTGGCGCAGCAGCATTTCCCGCGCCGCTTCAGCGTGGATCGTGTCCACATCATCAAGCAGAGGCGGAGTAAACATGCCGGCGGCGTAGATCGCCAGCCAGAGGAAAATCAGAATCAGCAGCGACGCCGGGCCCCATCGGGGGCTGGAGAGACTTGGATTCATCGAGGATGCTGGAATACGGGGTTCCCGGACTCCATCGTCAGTGGAAGGATTCATGCGGCGTCCGCGAAGGCTGATTATAGGGTCTTGGCAGATGCCGGGCAATCCAGCGGAGTTAGGAAGGAAGTTCGTCTCCGTCGCCTGTATGTGGCGCCAGGGCTGCCCTAATTTTCAGGGAGAGTTGTTTTAACGTATAAGGTTTCTGCAGGAAATTGGTCTCAAGATCAACCACCTTGTGGTCGAGCACAGTCTTTCCGGCATAACCGGAAACGAACAAGAGCCGAGTGTCAGGGCGCAGTTGGGTGAGTTCCTTAGCCAGTTCGCCGCCACTCATATTGGGGCATGACGACGTCTGTAATCAGCAGGTGAATTCTCGATCCATGTCCCTTTGCCACCGTTAAGGCGTCGAGACCATCTTTGGCTCCAGAACCGTGTATCCCTGCAGCTTCAGGAATTCCGAAGTTGCGTCTCGCACTGCCTGCTCATCCTCTACCAGAAGCACCGTTTCCGAACCACGAGGTGCAGTCGTCTTCCGAGTTTCTTGGAGTTCGTTGGCGGATTCGGGCTCGCTGACGCAGGGCAGATAAATCTTGAAAACTGTTCCCATGCTCGGCTCGCTGTATGCCCATATGAAACCTTTGTTCTGCTTCACAATTCCGTAGACGGTAGCCAAGCCTAGACCAGTGCCTTGTCCTTCAGGCTTGGTGGTATAGAAAGGTTCGAAAATGTGGGGCAAGTGTTGGCGAGGAATTCCTGTTCCATCATCGCTGACTGTGATCAGGGCATAGCGCCCGGCGGTAATAACCGCGGGCTTGCGATCGATGTAGTCGTCATCCAGGTTCATGTTCGAGGTCTCAATCCGCAGGTGACCGCCCTGGGGCATGGCGTCCCTCGCGTTCGCGGCCAAGTTCATCAAGACTTGTTCGATCTGCAGGGGATCCACGCGCACCCGGCCCAATCCCTCTCCTCGCAGGAAAGTGAAGTCAATGTCTTCGCCGATCAGCCGCGGCAGTGTCTTGGCAATGCGAGCGATTACCTGATTCAGGTCGGCCACGCGCAAGGCCTGCGGTTGTTTGCGACTGAAAGCGAGCAATTGGCGGGTCAGCTCGGCAGCCCTGCGCGCCGCCAGCAGAATTTCCTGGAGCTTAGATCCGACGGAGCTGTCGTGAGGGACAGAGTCCAGAGAAAGCTCGGCATAGCTGGTAATAATCGTCAGGAGGTTGTTGAAGTCGTGAGCGACGCCTCCTGCCAAGTGCCCGATCGCATCCATCTTTTGTGACTGCAGCAGTTGTCCCTCAAGGCGCAGGCGATCCGTCAGGTCGCGCCCGTTGGCAATGAAATGCGTAATGCTTCCCGCAGCATCCCGCACTGGGCAGATGCTCTCCTCCACGTAGTACAGCTCTCCATTCTTTTTCCGGTTTACAAGAATGCCGTGATAGGCGTTACCGGCGAGAAGGGTCTTCCACAAGGCCTGATAAGTCTCGGGTGCCTGCTCGCCTGATTTCAGAATGCGCGGCGTCGCCCCGCGAACTTCCTCGCGACCATACCCGGTCAGAGCCTCGAACGCCGGATTGACGTATTCAATAACGCCGCGCCGATCGGTGACGAGTACTGTGTCGGCCGACTGTTCGACTGCTCTCGATAGTTTTCGTAGAGATTCTTCTACGCTTTGTTGTTCCTGCTGCAAGGAGTGAATTGCGATCGTGTTCCGGATGGTGCGGACCAGAGTGGCTCCGTCCAGTTGCGACTTCGATACACAATTCCAAGTTCCTCCGTCAATAAGTTCAGCGACGGTCCTTTCATCCGCTTCCTCGGCCAAAAGAATGAATGGCACGGTGATGCCCGCATGAAGAAACTCGGAGACAAAATGAACCGCTTCAGCGTCCCCGGTTTCATGCTCAAACAGAACCAGCCCGTAGCTTTTTTGCTGGAGCATCGCTTTGGCGTCCTCCAGCGTCTGGGCATGGTCAAGATCGGCAGCGAACGAACTCCGGGTGCGTTCCAGAATCTCGCGAATCAAGTAAAAATCCTCTTCTTTGTTGCCCACCAGCAGAACATGCAAGGAGGAGGGAGCCAGGGCGGGTTGTGCGGCCGTCAGCACTGAAATGTCTCCGTCACCAGTTACCATCGGAATGTGAAGGGGGTCGCGTTGCTGGGCAGATGTAAGTTTCTGTCGATCACTGGTTGTAGGATTCCCGAATCGGATACCGGTTAGAATCGGAACAGGCGGTTGAAAGAACGTTTTGGCGCCCCTTCACGGCGACAATCGACTTGCCAAGGACCCCCGGTTAGGCATATTAGGGTCCTTACGGAAGTGCGATATGGCTAGGCATTGGATTCTGCTGCTAGCGATGGTGCCGTTCAGCGGTTCTCCGATCGGTGCTCAAGTCACTACAAATGCACAGCGCATTACCGTGCAGGTTTCACCTGCACAGCCCTGGACTGACACCGGCCTCGACCTGCAATCGGGAGACATGCTGGAGATTTCGGCAACGCCTTCTCCCGTTCCAGCGGGTTCCGCGTTGCCCGCGTGTGACGCGAAAGGTGTGACGGGGAACGCCGTGCGCGCCGCAGACCTACCCCTGCCGGGCGCGCCTGCCGGCGCGTTGATCGGCCGTCTGCATGCACAAGGAGCGGCGCCGGTTCTTGTAGGGGCGAGCAATGAACTTCATGTTGCGGAACCGTCGCATCTGATGTTGGGGATGAATGTGTCCGGAACTCCGGTTTGCCAGGGAGGGTTCGCCGTCAACGTGCACGTGGTTCCGGCTGGATCCAGCGCTGGTGGCACGGCTGACAATACGCAAAAGAGCCGCGGAGACCAGCTCAAGTCTCAACTCTCAACCGCCGCGGAAATCTTTATGTCCGGACAATTCGGAATCGGCAAATCGGAGACAGGTTCATCCAATGCCGCATCCACGGGGACGGTGTCGACCGCAGGTGCCTCGACACCCATCACCCCGCTGAAACTTTCGGACGCGCCCCTTGACGCTCAGTTGCGGAAGAGCCTGGACAGCTTGCCGCGCCGGGTGAACGACCAGTTTAACAACTTGGGAGACATGGTGAATTTCGTCATGGTCGGGCCGCAAAAGGACATGCAGGCCGCATTGGACGCGGCTACCTGGCACGTGGCCGATACCAGCAACGAAAATGCGGTTCTCAATGCGGTAATGCAGACATACGGCAATAAAGACTATCTTGCCATGCCGATGAGCACCCTGTTTCTATTCGGCCGGAAACAGGATTTCGGGTACGAAATGGCGGAACCCATTGCCATGGTGGCCAGCCGGCACCATTTCCGCATCTGGAAAGCCCCGTTTACCTGGAAAGGACAGGACGTATGGGTGGGCGCCGGTACGCACGACATCGGATTCGCCAAGGATAAGAGAAATAACAGCGTGACCCATAAGATTGATCCTGCCGTGGACGGCGAGCGCGACAACATTGGCAGTAGCTTGCAAAAGGCGAATAAAGCCAAGAGCCTCACCTATTACCTGCCCCCCGATCCGATCAAGGAAGCCAAGAACGCTACCGGAGACGGCTACCAATCTGACGGCCGATTGCTTGTAATCTTCCTGCAATAGACATAACAAATCTGCGTTAGCAATTCTTCCCTAGCAATATTGCCAGGTGCTTCCCCGCCAGGAAAAATTTTGGCGAAAGTCTCAAAGCTGTGAAACATCTTGCATCCTACTGTTAACCAATCAGGAAGTGCTGCGTCTAATGCCATAAGAACCGGCGACCTCGTTTTCGCAAGGAATCGGGGGAACGTCGACAAGACAGACTGCGTATCAATCCCTAAGCGAGGATCTGCCCCTTGCCCGATGGATTTTACGTGCACTACGAGGGAGCTAAAACCGCACCCTGCATGCGGTTACAAGCTGGCGCCAAGTGAGGTGGCGCCTTGGAGATTCGTGGGCTTCGACAACTTGTTCGAATATTGGGGGATACGTATGGAAAACGGGCAGAAAGTAAACGGCTCGGTCTTGCCGATCGAAAGGTATGACGTGGGTCATGTGCAGGAAGTCATCCGGCAGGCGCACGGAGAACTGCGGCAATTGCTGCAACAACGCTCTGAAATCATGAAACGCATCGGGACCGTCAAGCAGACGATCTCAGGCCTCGCCAATTTGTTTGGCGACGCGGTCTTGAGCGAAGAGCTGATGGAACTTGTCGACCGCAAAACCAGCGGCCGCCAGCCCGGCTTCACCAAGGCCTGTCGAATGATTCTGATGCAATCGGGACGCGCCATGAACGCGCGCGACATCTGCGAATATTTCCATCAGAAAATGCCGGTCCTCCTGGCCCGCCACAAAGATCCCATGGCTTCGGTCACCACCGTGCTGAACCGACTGGTGGAATATGGGGAGGCCCAGGCAGTCCTGCTGAACGGCAGAAGGGCATGGCGCTGGGTTGCCGATGTTCCCGAGGATAGGCCGTCCGTGAGCGGCGAAACAGGCTTGGTTGCCTAGAAATCTGCTGGGTGCGTGCCGGCAAGAAGAGAGTCTCTGGGGCGGAGATCCTTCTTGCCGCGCGCGTTCTTTGTCGTCCTGCTGGAGCATGCCTTGGTGAGCGAGCCTCAGCATCTCTGCTGGCTAGCCAGGAGGCAGCAGCATCCCCTTTTCCAGGTGCCTCGTAACATGCGCGTACGATGCCGCGTGAGGATCGTGCGTGACCATCACGATCGTCTTGTGAAAGTCTTCATTCAGTCTCTTTAGAATCTCCAAAACCTCAGTCGCGGAGTGGCTGTCCAGGTCCCCGGTGGGTTCGTCCGCGAGCAGCAAAGTCGGATCGCTCACGATCGCGCGGGCAATCGCTACGCGCTGTTCTTGTCCGCCGGAAAGTTGCTTGGGCAAGTGACCGACGCGGTCTTCCAGGCCAACCAGCTTGAGCGCGGTCAAGACGTGGTCGCGGCGCTGCTGAGCCGACAGATGGGTCAACAGCAGCGGCAGTTCTACATTCTCAAATGCAGTTAGCACCGGAATCAGGTTAAACGTCTGAAAGACATAGCCGATGTGCTCATTGCGCCAGCGGGCAATCTGCGAATCGTTGAAACGAAAAATATCCTGCCCCTGCACCAGCAATTCTCCGCTGGTTGGCCTGTCGATGGCCGCGATCATGTTCAGGAGCGTAGTCTTGCCCGACCCTGAGGGGCCCATGAGAGCAAGAAATTCTCCCTTGGCAATGTCGATCGAAACATCGTCGAGCGCCGTCACCTGAAAGGCGTCGCGCTTGAAGACTTTGCTGACACTGCGAACCTGTACAACTTTCGTTCCCGTGGCAACGTTGTTTTCTGCAACTGTGCTCATGATTGCCCCTTGATTTTGATTTTGTCTCCGTCTTTCAATGTTGTTGGCCCGGCACTGATGACGCTTTCGCCGCCAACGAGACCGTCGACCAGCGCCCCATCGCTCCGTTGGCTCAGCACGTGAATTTCGCGCGCAACTGCTTTCCCGTTGTAGGTGATGAGAACAATCTTCTTTCCATCGCGATCATGAATTGCGGTGGACGGAACATAAACGCCAGACGGTCCCGTAGCATTTTTCGGCGTCTCGTTAGCCAGAAACCTCACCGTAGCATTCATCTCGGGCCGCAGTTGAACGTCCGGATACCTGTCCGGGTTCTTTACCTGCACTTTCACTTGCACCGTTGCCTTCTGCCGGTTTGCTTCGGGTGAGATTTGGGCGATGACGCCATCGTACTTCTTGTCCGGATAGGCGTCCGTAGTGACCTCCGCCTTTTGCGTAGGATTCAACCGGGCGAAATCGGCTTGCGCGATATCAAGCTCGACTTGGAGATCATTGAGATCTGCAAGAGAGACGACCTGTCCCTGGGGCCCGCCGGCAGCGGCGCTGGCAAATTGGGCAGTAATGAGTTCGCCTTTTTCCGCGGTACGGTCGAGGATCGTACCCGTCACGGGAGCGCGGATCACGGTCGCCTCCAGTTGGGACTTGGCGTAATCCAGTTGGCCCTGTGCCTGGGTGACCGCGCCCTGGGCGCGGGCTATCTCCTCGGCGCGAGGGCCGATCTTTGAGAGTTCAAATCCCTTTTCCAGAGAATTCACTCGCTGCTGATCACTCTCGAATTTCGCGGTAGCGTCGTCAAGGGCCTGACGCGAAACCACTCCGCTGGCGGCGAGTTCTTTCGTGCGGTCAAGCGTTAGCTTGTCGTTCGTCAAAGTCGCGCGGGCTTCGTCGAGATTATGCTGCGCTTGCTGAACCTCTTCGGGCCGCGACCCGTGCTGCAATTCATCGAGATAGGCGCGCGCATTCGCAAGTTGACCCTCGGCTTGTTTGTAGGCCGCGCGAAATTCCTGGTTCTCGAGGCGGACGAGAACTTGCCCCTCTTTCACCTTGTCGCCTTTTTCCACGCCAATCCACTCCAGGCGTCCCGTGACTTTGGAGTTCACGTTGATCGTGTGGTGCGCAACGATGTAGCCGGTCGCCGAAAGCACAGTGCCGCCTGCGTCGTTGCCTCCCGTATCTGCGGTGGCGCGCACGACCTCGACCTCAGGTACGTCAGAAGAAAATGCACGATAGGCCAGTGCGATCACCCCCAACAAGACAACTACCGCGACGCCAATCACGATATAGCGTCGCGCCCAAGTCGGCGGTTCCCCGCCAGAGTCACCTCGTTGCGTGCGGTCAATCCGCAAACTCTGCAAGTCTTCGTGTTTCGTATCAATCGCCATAGATATCGTTACGCTCTATCTTCCAAAACAATTTCATGGACCAAGTTCCTTAGCCACGCAGCGCATTGAGAATATTCTGCCGTGCTGCATGCCACGCTGGGGCAAGTCCGCCCACGAATCCCATGATCAACGCGAAGGCGATGGCATAACCCGCTACCTGCGGCGTAATGCGTAAAGCAAATACCACTTCGCTGAATGTCACGGCATTCGAAGTGCCGGTTTGCATTCCGTTGAACGGAAGCATCAACAGAATTCCTGCGGCTGCACCCAGCAAAGCCAACAAAAGAGATTCCAAGACAAAAGAAGTCAGGATTGCTGGCCTGGAGAAGCCGATCACGCGCAGGGTGGCAATCTCGCGACCGCGATACGCTACGGCCGCATACATCGTATTCATGGCCGCGAAGATCGAGCCGATCGCCATGATGAAGGCCACCACAATTCCGATTACTTTGATCGGCGCGCCGGAACTGGTTTGCTTGGCGTAGTAATCGGTCTCGATAATTCCCTCGAGCTTCAATCGCTGGTCGTCGCCAACCCGGTTCTTGAGCGCGTCAGCGGCGATCGGATCAGTCGCCCGCAGGTACGCCGACGAGTAGCCACCCTGACGATCGAAATCCGAGGCCATTTGATTTACATCGCCCCAAACTTCGGACTCGTACGCCGAGCCGCCGGCGTCAAATACTCCGACGACCTTCCACGATCCCTTGCCGAATTCCATTGTGTCGCCGATATTGGCATGCGAGAAGCGACCCTGAATCGATTTGCTGACCACCACTTCCCGTTGGCCAGTCTGAAACCAGCGCCCCTCGACCAGTTTCACGCTCGGCGGCTTTCCGGGTTCGTCGGGTGTCTGCCGCATTTCAAGGCCATCCGGCATCATGCCCCGCACGGTGACGTTGACTTCGCCCGTGCCATCTTTGCGGGGCAGTACGATTACTACCACCCACTCGCCCGACGCCATTGGCTCTCCACGACTGTCCTTCGCAATGCCAGGGAGCGTTTTCAACGTGGGGAAGAGTGCCGCATCGAACCCGCCGGAAAGTTCGGCTTCCGATCCTTTGCGCAGCACCAGCACATTCTTTGCGCTGCCGCTGCTGACGAAGGCGCGGTTCAGGCCCGCGATGAGTGCCATCAGGAAGATGGCCGTTGTCACCGTGAGCGCAATGCCCAGAGCGGTCATAAGCGTCAGCCCCTTGCGGAGCCTCAAATTGCGGACGTTATAGCTGATCGGTATCGCCATAATGAAACTCTTTCTCTGTAACGCCTGCATCCTGCCGATTGCCGTTATGCAACTTGTCCTCGCGGGTGGCGGCGAGACGTCGCCACGACAGCCGCCGAGACGGCGGCGATACTCAACCGATGTAACGTAGTCCTTCCACAATATTCATGCGCGACGCGTTGTAGGCCGGTAAGTATCCGCTCACCAGTCCCAGGATCAGCGCCGCTAGCAACGACAGACCTGCCGTTGTACCCCGGACTTTCATATCGAGCGGTATCCCTAACCCGATGAAACTGTGCGTCAGGAAAGCGATGACGGGAATCGCTATCAAGACCCCAAGCACTCCTCCCGCAACCGCCAGAGCCACAGACTCACTCACGAAAATCGATAGCACTCGTTGACGGGTGAATCCGAGGGTCTTCAGCACCGCGACTTCGCGCGTCCGGCTGCGCACCGACATCGCCATCGTGTTGGCGGAAACCAGCATGATGGTGAAGACCACAGCTCCGCAGATGCCCAGGATGAATGCCTTGATGTTCCCCAGGGAAGCGACAAAGCCCAGCTGAAAAGCTCTTTCGCTCTCGGTCTTGGTCTGCAGCGGCGAGTTGCGGAACATGTCATCAATCTGGGTGGAGGCGCGCGACACATTCTCCGCCGAATCAACTTGAGCGGCGTACCAGCCTGCTTGTCCCTTGAACCAGGGCACAGCCTCTTCCAAGTATTTGGCATTGAAGTACAGCGCGTTCTGCGGAGGATCGCGGTGATAGATGCCGCGAATCGTCAGATTCAAATTCGTCGGGAAAATATTGGCCTGCAACGTGATCCGGTCGCCAATTTTCCAACCGAATTTCTTTGCCAACGTAATGTCCACCAGCGCTCCAGCGCGATCCTGCTGCCAGGCTTTCACCTGATCTGGCGGAACAATCTTGTCTGACGCGACCTTTAAATACTCCTCGGGATCCGTGCCCATTTGAGCAAAGAAGTGCTCGGGACGGTCATCAATATAGCGGCCTCCGAACCACGTTAAGGGGACGACGGACGTCACGCCGGGCACCGCTCGGATTTTCTCGCGATAGAACGCAGGCAGAAAAAAAGCCAGCGAAACGCGATCGCGAACGATCAAGCGCCGCGAAGCTTCCGGGGCCACTTGATCCACATAAAAAGAACGCCAGATACAGATCATGAGCGTGAGCAAAAGCAGCGAGAAGCTGATGCTGATCATGGTCAGCAGGCTGCGTCGCTTGTTCCGGAACGTATTGCGCACGACAAAACTGCCCAGCGTCATAACGTCACCCGATATGCCGTAATCCGTCAACAATGTTTACTTGCGAAGCGGTGTAGGAGGGCACGGCGGAACTCAACAACCCGACCACACCCGATGTCAACAGAGCGACGACCCAAATTCCGAACGTGACCTTCATGGGGAAAAAGCTGAAGAACTGTGGAGAATGAGTCAGGCCGTATACCATCAGCCAACCGAGTCCGACTCCGAGCAGTCCCCCGCCCAGCGAGAGCGCGACGGCTTCACTCACAAACAATCCCAAGACGCTGCGCTTGGTAAAGCCGAGAGTTTTCAAAACTGCCACCTCACGGGTACGCTCGCGGATCGACATTGCCATGGTGTTGGCAGATACGAGTAAAGTCGCGAACACGACGGCTGAGCAGATGCTCAGGATAAATGCCTTCACGTTGCCCATCATGGCGACAAACTCGAGGCCGAAGGCTTTTTCGCTTTCCGTCTTCGTGGGCTGCGGCGAGTTGCGGAAGGTATCATCTACCGCGCTTGCGACTGTGCTCACAGCCGATGGCGAATCAGCCAGAATGCTGAAAGTGCCTGCGCGTCCCTTGAAGAACCCTACGGATTCCTCAACATATTTCGCGTTGAAGTAGACCGACTTGTTGTCGGGATTCGTGTGGTAAATCCCTCGCACGATCAACTCCAGATTTACAGGGTAAATTGTGCCCTGCAGAGTAATCCGGTCGCCCAGTTTCCATCCGTATTTCGTGGCCAGTGAGTCGTTTACAATCACGCCCTGCCGGTCGCGCTGCCACGCCGTTATTTGCTCCGCCGGTATGGAAACATCGCGGTACACCTTGAAAAACTCATCCGGATCGGTGCCGAATTGCGCGAAAAAATTCTCCGGCTTCTGGTCCTTGTAAATTCCACCGAACCACGAGACCGGCACCACCGCTACTACGCCGGGAATAGCACGAATCTTTTCGCGGTAGTAACCGGGAAGATTGAATGTGAGAGATACGCGATGGCGGACGACGAGCCGCTCGGCCGACTCCGCACTGCCCTGATCCAGATAGAAGGCACGCCAGATCGTCATCATCAGAGTGAGCAAGAGCAGGGAGAAAGCGATGCTCAACACCGTCAGGGTGCTGCGGCGCTTGTTGCGGAACGCGTTCTTAGTTACAAACCGGGTCAGGGTCATCGGTGTACTCCAGAGGAAACCGGGAGCCGGCGAAGCAGGCAGGCACAGTCCAGCCCACCAAGAATAGACGAAATCCATCGCTGCCTACAACCGGTGTATGGACTCGCCCCCCCAGCAACCGCAGGCCGTTCCTCAATACTCATAGTTTCGCGCCATCGGCACGCCCACAAGTGGAGATCGTCATCAGATCAGGATGACAAATGTCACACGAATCCTCACATAACAGCTACATCCGCGGGGAAGGCAGGAAAGTTACGCTGAAATTAACCGAAGGGCTGGATCAGGTGCTGGGCGTCCGCGCTGGCTCACGCCGCGGTGGCGCGGCTGGGCTTTGTCTTTCGAACCACTCTGCGTTTCTGCATCGGCGTAGGTTTCCGTCCCTTCTTACGCGCTTCCCGTCGCCGCATCTTGGCCATCCATTCTCGCGAATACATGGTGCCGCGGCACTTTCGCGAGCCGCAGTAGCAGGGCGCTGGATCCTCGTCGTCGTAGAGGTTATAGTCCCAGACGAGTTCTTCTCCTGCGGCGATGTCGCGGATCGCGAAGAGCCAGACGCGGCCCTTGACCTCATCCACCTCGCAATTGGGATCGCACGAGTGGTTCAGATAGGCGCCCAGGCCGTGTCCGTCAATTACCGTCTTGCCATCGTCGAGCCCGTAGAGGTAGGTGCGGGAAACGCCATCGTAACGGCGATCGGCTTCCTCAACGGTAATGCGCTCCCCTGTGTACTCAACGATGCGAGAGCCTTTACGAATCGGGGCGGCGGCGTAGACGCCGACGGAATGAATGGGCGAAGGGCGAACGACTAGGGGCATGAACTAATTTCGCATGACCGGGCGGTTTTGGGGAATGTGAAAATCGTGCATTGGGCAACTTTTCGAGGATCCTCCCGTCGCTTGCCGGCTTGCACGACACGGCGACTGGAACGGCTTTGGGACACAATCGGCCCGGGAAGCGTCATTGGGACCACGGCGCTCGAGGCGCGACCCACCAGAATGTTCCAGCGAATCTCTCCCGGCGTGATAGACTTTCGCGGCTGATGACGTTGAATTCAAGAATCAATGGGGAGAACCGATGCGCTTCGCTCGCACAATCGCAGGGTTGGCAATGATTCTGGTCGTCATGGGAGCTGCGTTGGACGCAGTGGCGCAGAGCAAGAAGGTCGCGAAGCCCAAGCAGGACTATCCGGCCGCCGTCTACTGCACCACGACCGGGGGACAACTGGAGGTTCGGCACGCGGTGTATGGCACCAACAACCCGCAGCAGGACTGGCTGATCCTGTCAGGTGTGGAACCATTTTGCCAGTACACGCTGGCCGATGATGGGTCGCGCATCCACTTGTCGCTCGATACCTTGTACACGACAAAACCCACCCTGGCAGCGCTCGCTTACTACTCCCAGGTGCCGTGGAACGGCAAGGGAAATGGAAACCCGGCCTCGTACTACTGCACGCAACTGGGCGGGGCGGAGATCGGAGCGACCGACTTTGCCGGTGGCGGCTGGGTCGCGAACGGTGGGATCGATCAAGTGCTGGAAGCCTGCATCTTTCCCGACAACTCGACCATTGACTCCTGGGGATTGTTCTATCACTCAGCGAACATTATTCGCGGGATTGATTTGTCCACCGTGCTCCGGTATTCCAATCCGTATGCAACGAAGAAGGGTGAATAAAATCGCCTACGGATCGTAAACCGAGTTTCCGTAGCCCTGTTTGCGCGCGGCTTCCTGCATATCTTCAAGACGCTTTTGTTGCTCGTCCAGTTGCGCCTTCATTACTTCCACCCTGTTTTCTTTCTGTAACTGGCGTTCATTCCGCTGGACGCAGTTCCGTAGACAGCTCACGGGGAAGTGGATGGATGCGCTAAGGGTTGAAATCTCCCCTTGCAGAGAGGCGATTGCAGCTTTCTGCGCCTGAATCGCGGATTTCCACTCTGCTGCAGTGAGCTTCCGCTGACCGTAGTTCGAGAATGCGTCAATCGAACTTTGGGATTGGCCGCTCCGACCGGAAGGTGCGTCGGTTCCAACGTGCTCCGGAATCTCATCGTTCGTGATGACTCGAGGCGTCTTCGCCCCAGCGTCAGGAGTGCCGGCGGCGGGATCTGATGCTTGCGCGGACTTTTGCTTTTGGAGTCGCGATGCTCGAGCAACATCGGCGAGAGATGACGAGTCTTGGCCGAACGCCGGCAAGCCGCACGCGAGTGCACTGATCGTGAGCAAAACCAGACATCGCAGCGTCCCCATCAGAACCTCCAGCAGCCTTGAGTGATACCGGAATGCTCGAACGATGGTATCGTTCGCCGTTGGCAGATCCGAGGTTACGTTCGTACAGGGGGCAGAAGGTATTAAGAGGCCGTATAGCTCGCGATGAGCTCGTCCAATTTTGCGAGGAGTGCTCCATTACCTTGTCGGGGGTACCGCGCCAGAGCTTGGTGATAGTGCGGCAGGTTGTAAAGGAAGGATTCCACACGTTCCTTATTGAGATCTTCCCAGTAAGCGCCGTACCCGGATTTTTCCAGCCAATATGCGTTGAAGATCTGTTCGAACTGATGGCTGACGGGTACACCCAGGTAAGGCTTCCCCAAATGCAAAGCCTCGGTCACGAGGGAGAATCCGGAGTTGGCCACGATAGCGCGCGCGCTGGTGAGATCGGCAAAAAATCCGTCAAGCGAAGGCTTTTTGTAAGTGATGTTGCCCTCCTGGCCTTCGCGCCCGAAGCCGTAAGCAATGAACGGGCAGCGGACAGAGCTTAATAATTTGGCGAGCGCGGGCGCGGGCGAGGTCACATACACCAGCACATGGTCGCGTTGCGTGGGAGTTGCATCGAGAATTTCCTGCCGCAACAACGGCGGAAACAGGAACGTATTCCGCTTGCGGATGGGCGCGGTGAAGAACGAAATCACCAGATATGCGTTGGCGCGTGGCGTCATGAACCGGGTCACCAGCTTCGCAGCAGCGGCGTCGCGCCGATATCGCTTCGGATACGAAACGACAGCGTTGGTGAGACAGTGCTGGTTATCGATGGATATAACCGGCAGTTTCTTCCGATGTCCCACATGGCAAGTGAGCGGCTCGAAGTCGGTGATGACGAGGTGAATGTCGTGTTCGTCAACCAGGTCCTTCAGCAGGGAAATGCTTTTGGCGGCTTCGGGGACGGTGACTAAGTTCTTCGCAATCGTCCGCTTGTAGCGGACGCGGTTATTGACGTAGGCGAAACGGAAGCCGTAAATCTCAGTGACGTCGAATTGCGTCTTCAGATTTTGCAGGCCCCGATCGAAGGACGCCACATGGACGTTGTGTCCATGCGCGACCAGGTGGGCGAGCACTTCTTTGGCGCGAGTAGAATGGCCTGCACCTTCGCCGTTTACACCATAGAGGATATTTGCCATTGGATCGAAGGCCGAGTATACCGCGCCCGAATGATCTACGGCTGGGCCTCTGGCGTCGAAAGAGTTACCGTATCTATCGTTGCGGGATCGTCGCGCAGCTTGATGTAAAGAGTTTTGTCTTTCGTCGGCGGGATTGACAGAGCATCTTCCACAAAACCCTCTGGCACCGTGACCGAGTTGGTGAAATCGGCATCCGTGCTCACGGAGTCGAGAAGGAACAACTTGTCACCGCTCAGCGTGCACTGCTTCTCCGGGCTGGGCGGACAGTGGAGGCCCTTGAACGTCGGTACGCGCACCAGATTCACCAGAGGTTGCCAGTCGCCGTCAATTCCGTCAGACGTTACTGGGCGATACTTCAGGGGCCCGAACGCAGACGGCCCAAGCAGTTTCATAGGATCAAGAACCGCAAAAACCGTCTTTGAATCCTGCAGCGTCAGGTTGCCGTCTTTGACGCTCAACTGTACTCGAAACGATTCGTCGGCTGTCGCAACTTCAATCTTCTCCGTGGGAGGAAATACGTCGGGCACCTGCGCCTTGAGAAAGAAATTCAGCCGCCCATCCTGCGGCAGTTCGTCCTGGCTGCCAAGGCGAACCTCAGACGGAGTTGAGGTCTGATCGGCCTGAACGCTCTTGTTGAGCAGGCTGACCGCCGGGCGTTGCGATTCCACTTCGGTCTTCAGATCGAGTCCCCGGCCATCTTTAAGAGTGACGTGGATGACAATCGCGTCCCCAGGATGCAACTTGGTCCGAACCGATGCGTCGTGCGCAATGAGTTTGAGTTCGTCCTGCTGGTGCGCGCGGCTCACCGATCCGGGCTCGAAGCGCAGCCCATTCAGATCCAGACTCTCTACGAGATCGAGGCGAGTGCCTTTGAGGACTCCATCGGCATCGCCAGAGTGAATGCTGAAACTATCGAGCCGACCGGCCTCCGCGTAAGTGTGCAGCGCGATTTCGTCAACGTCGTGCAGCCCAAACTTCCTGATCACCATGGTGACGGATCCTGGACTGGTCTTCTGCAACGGAACCTTCACCTCAAGTTCGTCCGGCTTCGAGGCCTTCCATTCAGTCTCAAGTGTTTTGCCTTGCTCGTCCTTGAGCTTGACTTCGCTCACGCAGCAGGCGTCGGCGGATTGCAGGTGCAGCGTGTCTTCGCGGCCAACGATCAAGGCGCTCGCATCCTTGGAAGCGACGATCCACTGGGCCGGCCTCGAAGGACGCAAACGGTAATGCGGCCCTTCGAACGAGTGAAAGCCCCAAGCGCCACGTAGCGTTCCCGTAGCTTCTTCCGACAGATTTGCAGGCTGCAAAGGCTGGGTCTCGACCAGAAACCCGCCACGCATGGGATCCGGTTTCGCCGGCAGATCAATTCCGGGCCCCGACCTGGTTTCAACATGCAGCACCAGGTTGTGCGCAAGGTCGGTGGCAAAGACCAGTGGGGCCCCGTCGGCCGGGAGAAGAAGGGACGGCCGGCCCACGCAAAAAATTTGCGCCGGATCAATCGCGCGCAAGGGCGGCACCGGAGCAGGCACCACTGCAGGCAGCCCAATTACGATGACAGACTTCGGATTGCGAAAAGACGGCGGATTGTTGAGCCGGAGATTCAGTTCGTCCCGCTTGGGCAGAGCCAGGGCCGGGATGTATTGGTACTGCGCGGTATGAGCTGTGCTTAGAATGCGCGCCACGTCGACGACCGCGCCAATGTAAGGGCTGTAATAACCGCTGCGTGCGTTGGGCGTGGAACTGATTTGCGCCAGCAAGTCCGTCGATGGCCCCGACGTGAGAGTCGCAACCATGGTCTGGCTATGAGCGTCGTCGAGTACCAATTGATCCGTGTTCTGAGTCAGGCAAGACGCCTGTTGTGCACTGGGCTTGTCGAAGCACTGCTGATCGATCCGGATATTCAGGCTGCGCGACAGGAGCATGGTGCGCGCCTTCAATTGTTCAGGGTCGGTAACGGAAATCTCGCGGACCGCCTCAAGATATTTTTCCAGGCGGGCGCGGTCGAGACTGGCTTGAACCAGATCTTGCGCGGCCCGTACGAATGCCCCGGGCTTGCCTCGGACCGCAGTCCGCAACGTGCTGAAGGCACCTCCGGTTTCCGGGGCCAGGAAAACAAGAGCCTCTTCCGCCTCTTCTGGCACGGTGACGAAGACGCCTTCATCATGAGCCGACTTGTTCCAAGTTTCTACGCGAGTGAACCACGAGTCCGGAGGAGGATTGGTGGCTCCGCGAAGAAAAACGACCACCATCAGGTAGTGCACCGACTGACTGTCCGGGAGGTCGGGATGCACCCATAAACGATCTCCCACCTGCAGATTCGGGACTTGCGCGATGGGCAGGGTTACTCCGGCGCGTTGCACTCGAACATCGACTTTGGGACCAATCAGATCGAAGGCGCCGCTGTCCGCGTGAGCGGCACTAGCAATCGTCAGAAAAATGGCGAAAATACGTAGCAGAAAACCTGTCTGACGTTCCCCAATAAGATGCGAGAGGTATGAAATCAAGAGATTATTTTATCTGATTTGACCGCGCTGTCTTAGAACAAGCGGAGTCGTAGGCCCTTCATTGAAGGGCCGACAACTCTCGAATTATCAATCGGTTTCTATGCTTCTCCAAGGGGACCAAGACCTCTGAGTTTTTATACTTCGATGGAACTCTTCAGAAAGCGGGGAGTCTCCGGGGCCGGGAAACACTCTTGAATCTGACATAATCCTTTCATGTGCGGACGCTATCGACTCTCGCGGCGAAAGCAGGTGGTCGAGGAATACTTCGAGAGCCCCTCCGATGAAGAGGATTGGAATCCGCGCTACAACATTGCTCCCACCCAACCGGTAGCAACTATTCGGCAAGCCGGATCGAGCCGAATTCTTTCACTCATGCGATGGGGCTTGGTTCCCTCATGGGCTAGTGACATTTCGATTGGGGCCCGCCTGATTAACGGCCGTAGTGAAACTGTTCTGGAGAAGCCTGCTTTCCGCGACTCATTTCGTTTGCGACGGTGCCTCGTTCCCGCCGATGGCTTCTATGAATGGAAGAAGGCGGGCAAGGAACGATACCCGTTCCATTTCGTAATGAAAGATTCTTCTTTGTTTGCTTTCGCTGGAGTCTGGGACCGCTGGAGGTCACCAGCCGGCCAAGTGGTCGAGTCCTGTTCAATTCTTACAACGGCTCCCAATGAGTTATTGGAGGGCGTGCACGACCGCATGCCGGTCATTCTTCCGCAGAGGCACTATCAAACTTGGTTGACCGCTCCCGCAACTGAGTCGCAACGACTGGCGGAATTGTTAGTCCCATTCGACGCGAGCGTCATGCAGCGGTACCCCGTCAGTTCCCTCGTAAACAAGCCAGAAAACGATGTGCCCGAATGTGCTCTGGAAGTGCCTAGCCCGGAAACGCAGGGGCAACTCTGGTGAGGGTTTTGGCGCGACTGGCTTCCTAGTCCAGCATTCTTGTGCGCAAAACAAAACGCCCCGGACTCGGTTTGAGTCAGAGACGTATGTTGATCAGCCCTCCCCCAAGTGCTGCTCAAGAAAAAGCATAGATACCGCCGGGGAAGTAGAGAATGGCACTGAAGTGCCATATCTGGCACTCGGATTCCCGGGGGGACAAAATTCAGCCCTGATTTGATTCGTGCGCACAACTGACCGCTTATCGGCCACTTGCAGATCAGTGCTCTCCGCTACATTGTCGGAAGGACTAAGTCTCAGTGAACCAGGCTGGCACGAGATTGCTTGGCAGCATGACGGGAATGATTGATTTCGTTTTTGATTCGGGCGGCATCTTTTCTTTCGACTTCTGCCGGGAGTCGTGCGCGAGCGGAAGTTTGAACGCTCCCTCCAGTTTGATCGCCACGGCGAAATCCCCCCTCTCTTTCGGTTCGACTCTCAAGACTCTGCCGCGCGCGTTCAGCAAGATGCCAGGGTCTTGCATGTGATCGACGCCGATTGACACCTCCACGTTCGAGCCCTCTGGAATCTGAAAGGAACTTGACAGCAGAATGCCACCGAGGCTGATGTTTTCGGAGCGCGCTCGCACGTCCTTGCGTTGTGCCATCCGAATCAGGACTGGTAAATGCAGTGGATAGCGAAAATCTCGTCGTAGGTAACGCTGGGGGGAGGGCATACGTTTCTCCTGCTTGGGATGAAGAGAGCATATGCGGAGAGAGGGAAACTATGGCAGGTATCGGAGGTCCACTAACTACGACGACAAAGGCCAATGCTAGGTCAGTAATGTATTACTGCTTGTGGCACGTCTAAATTCCGCATCACGACCAGGCGTACTCCGCTCGCGTTCACATTACTAAGTCTCAGAAATGGACAATCTGCGTCCAGCTAATGGTCCTGCCTTCCGATTCTACGAAGATCGCTCAGTAATGCCTCGGGCGAAACCGGCCTGCCAAGAAATTGCTTCAGCTCTTCGGAAGTCTCATGCTCCATGCCCTGTCGCAACAGGTGCTCTGAGATCCACGCATACCAATTTGCGTTGCCCGTGGCGAACGGGCCAAGCGATTCCTGAATATGATGACGGATGTCCGCCGTAATCACCGCGCCCAGCCCATAGTTCACCATGTAGCCGGGTGCATCCACCAACTGCACTCGCACCGCCCACCAGGCGAGTTCCGGATGCGGGACGATGTGCAAGTAGCGGCTGGTGATTTCCGTCCAGACGACGTTGGGGTCGCCCATGGGACGATGGAGCATGCGGATTTCAAAGAGCGCCCAAGCCACATCGAGCATCACGCCGGAATAGAGCGCACGCAACGAATCGGACTCAGCAGCGCTCGTGCCCAAATATTTTCGCTGCCAGGCAGGCTCGTAGGTATCCCAGGAAGGAACGTCGGCGAATGCCTCGTAAAAAACTGGATCGCCGAGATCCATAAACGCGGGGTCTGTGTGCAGGGCCATCATGTGGACCGCGTGGCCATTCTCATGCACAAACTCGTTGAGCAGTCCCAGGCCCCCGCGAGCGTAGTTACCGGAGACATAAACCACGGTCGGTTGCCACACATTGTTCGCCATCTGTCCGCGCACCACAAAGTCCGTATACGCCAGCGGCGCCTTGCCGGGTCTCTCGTCGAGGTCGTAGAGAACACCGAGTTGCACCAAATCCGCGCCAAGATCTTTGTAATACCGCTGAGTAATTGGCAGCAGCGCTTCTCGCGGGATCGCCTTGCTCACTGAACGATCGGCTTTGCCGGCGAGATAACGGTAGTCCCATGGCTCAATCTGCTGGTCGCCGCTTACCTGCCGCCAGGCATCCAGAATCTGCACCAGCCAGGTTTCGATTTGAGCGCTCTGCACACCGAGGGTCTTGGCTGCATCATCGACCCGCGAACCATTCTTCGGTGTTTCAGCGGCGGATTGCACTATCATGCGACGGTAAGGACTCCCCAGCTCATCGCTACCGTCTAATGCCTTCCACAGAGGCACAAATGCCATGAAGAGCGCCTTGCGGCGCTCAGGTTCGCTCATCTGTGTCATCAAGTCAAAGGCAGAAACGCGGCTCACTCGCTTGCCTTCGAATTCCAGATTGTTGCCTACCTCGCCGAAGCAAGAATAGAGCGCAGAGCGCAGGTCAGCAACGCTCAGGTCGCTACGCTGAGCGTCATGGCACGGTACCTTGGGGGAGAGCGAAGTCTGGTCTGCCGTTGACTTCATACTCTTGCGAATGAGCATGAGGGCGCGAGCGTTCGGTGCGGGAAGCTTTTTCTCGGGGATTGTTCCCAGAAGTTCTTCGACCTCCTTGGATTTCTCCTCTCGAATCTGCTTCCATGCGGCTCTGTCTTTACCCCGGTAATTGGCGAAAAGGCCGGAATCAATCGCCGCCATGATGCTGGAAGCATCGATGAAGTCGGCATAGGAGTTTTCTGTTCGCGCGAGGGATTTGGCAGGGGATTCTCCGCACGAGCCGCAAATGAGAATCAGAGATGCAGCGAGGAAGGTGCCGGCGAGCCGGGCGAAAAAACGAACTTGGCAATGTCTCATCTGAGTTGCGATTAGAGTACAGCCACCTCGAGTCACTTTTCGCGTCGCCCCGTCAAGCCACCAGAAGGCGACCTTCTCCCCTCAATCCGTACAACAGAACGAAGGAAACGGCGAAGCCGAATCGGTTAAGCGTGAATGCGTCTCTGTACTTCTTAGAAAAATGGCGGAAGCGAGTGGGGGTCGAACGTTTCAATATATTGAAAATACGCAAGTTGTTGAATAATCAACAGCCCATTCTGATAAAAACCTTAACTTCCGCAACTCGAAACACAGTTTTTAGCACAGTTGGCGAACGCAGAACGAAAAACGCGCGGCGGCTTAGGTTCCACTCCAAGCCAACTATCGCAGGCACGAAAGGAAAAAGAACGGTAAAGCGGCTGAAAACCGAGGTACTCCGTTTGAGGCACACCGGTTGTTTACCAAATCTGCCTCAGAGATCCATTTATGCTGTGGCTCAGATTACCTACAGTCAGCCGAGTAAATATCGCTCGTGGTTAGCAATTTCTGGCACACTGGCGGCACACAACCCGGGCCACACATGGCTTCCGGATTGCCCGTCATTCGCTCACAAAATCAGGGTCGACCGGCATCCGCGATGTACAGGCATCACTGCTTAACATGC
>Ga0207693_10000157_pt1 | contig 63147 bp, 47 predicted proteins | sample LARL81metaG_FD_184347 | JGI IMG/M metagenome (GOLD analysis project Ga0207693, IMG submission 184347) | Corn, switchgrass and miscanthus rhizosphere microbial communities from Kellogg Biological Station, Michigan, USA - LAR L8-1 metaG... | ecosystem: Host-associated > Plants > Roots >... | reverse complement strand
CGTATTCGAGACGGGCAGAGCGATGATCCGGCGCGCGTTCGACCGTGGCGTGACCCACTTTGACCTGGCTAACAATTATGGGCCGCCCTACGGATCGGCGGAGGAGAATTTTGGGGAGATTCTGCGAAAGGATTTTGCCGGGCTTCGAAACGAGCTCGTGATCTCGACCAAAGCTGGATGGGACATGTGGCCGGGGCCGTACGGAATCGGCGGCTCACGCAAATATCTGCTGGCGTCGCTGGACGAAAGCTTGAAGCGCATGGGGCTGGAATATGTGGATATTTTCTACTCCCACAGGCCGGTAACGGATGTTCCGCTGGAAGAAACCATGGGCGCATTGGCGCACGCAGTGCATCAGGGCAAGGCTTTGTACGTGGGCATTTCTTCATACAGTCCTGAGCGAACCCGGGAGTCGGCGCATATTTTGAAGAGCATGGGGATACCGCTGTTAATTCATCAGCCGTCGTATTCCATGCTGAACCGTTGGGTGGAAGAGGGGTTGCTGGAAACGCTGGACGAATTGGGTGTGGGCTGCATTGCGTTTTCTCCGCTGGCGCAGGGACTTCTGACCAACAAGTATCTGAATGGGGTACCGAAGAACTCGCGCGTAACGGCGGAAGATTCCTTTCAGAAAGAGTTCCTGAGCGATGAGAATCTGCAACGGGTGCGGGCGCTGAACGAAATCGCACGTGGGCGAGGGCAGACGCTTGCGCAAATGGCAATTGCCTGGGTGCTGCGCGACCATCGGGTGACCACGGCGCTGATCGGAGCGCGTAACGTACAGCAACTCGACGATTCGCTCGATGCCGTGAAGAAACTCGGATTTACGGATGTGGAACTGAAGGACATCGACCGCCATGCGCAGGAAGGGGCGATCGATATTTGGAAAGACGCCCGCGTCGGCACTGGGTAGCGCTGATTGTCGGTGCTGCTTCTGCTACTTCGCCGCGTTCCCTGGGCCGCCGACAGCATGCAAGCGCGGCAATCGCTCCTCCACCGGAGGTAATGCGGGAAATGCCGCGTGCGGTTCGGTCTGATACCAATAAGCCACTGAAAAATAATTGTCAGACCTGCCGTTGGCGTGTCCGTGTTCGATCGTCGCTTTCAGCGATTTTGTGAAGGGGATGGGCGAATCCAGGTGGAAGCGGTAGACGCTGCTTCGGCTCCCTGCTTTTTCCTCTCCTACGACGGGCGCACCATAGAGCGCATACGAAAATGCTTTGCCCCCGAAATCGTATGCCCCCAGGAAATAGTCCTCAGTCCCTGTTCCGTTGATCGAAGGCAGCTTTTCTCCATCGACAAAAAACATGTCGTCGCCCTCGCCCCACCAATAATCCTGGTTCTGTAAAACGGACATGGTCACGCCAACGAAATGTCCTCGTCCGGTGGCTTCCAGCCAAACGTAATTGCCCTCACCCGCGAGGTTTTTCCTGCCGTTCTGAAGCGGGTCGTCATTGTCTTTCCAATCCCCCGCGACGCCTGGGTTCGGCGAAGCCTGACGGTACTGCGCGTGAAAATACAAAGTGTCCGCCGGTAGCGGTTTTGTATAAGCTTGATAGTCGATGTTGTAGTACAGCGCATCCAGTTTCTGTTTTCCGGCGTTCTCCAGAGTGATTCGCGCACGCTTCTGAAACGGCATGGGGAAGTACGAATTCACCCCATGGTTCGGTGCAGAGGACAAAGGTAGGGCATCAAACGTGAAGTACTCGCCTAGGCCCAATCCAAAAAAGTCGCCGATGGGAGTTTCCACACTGGGTGTTGTTTCCCCGTCCCAATATATTCGCAACACCAATTTTTTCAGGTGGTACATCTCCTCAGACGAAAACGTGAACCAGAGGTGCGTGATGATTCCGGGCCCGGGTTCGTCCAGAATCGTGAGGGTATCTCCCCGCGCGATCTTTTTGTAGTCCTCATTTCCTCCCGAGTGGTCGTAACTAGACACGCGTTTCTGTATGTAGTCGCGCGGTTCGGCCAAGCCTTTCAACCAAGCCTGGCTCTGGCCATAAACTGCTGCATAACTTACCAGCAGCAAGAGCACCGCTCGCCCCCCCATTCGCATCATTCCGAATATCCTTTCCGTTTCATTTCTTACAAGCTGCGTTTAAATGGAATCGTAGAAACCACACGATACTGACCGTGGGCAGGGAAGGGAATATCGAATTTCGCGAGAGCCGATTCAGCTCCTGGTTTTGACGGAACACTAAGCGTGACCTCCCATTGGCGAGGCTTCGTACCGAATCCAATTCCGAGTCTGAGAAAGGGATCAGTTTTCGTGAAGATTTAAAGTAATCGTTTTCAATATTATCTCGCAAAACGTATATCCGCGAACGCGAAAAAGGTCTGTGCAGAATGATCGTTATGGCCGTATTGTCTCAGGATTATTCGCTTGACACGAATTTCTCCCAGAGTATATTTGAGTGCGAATCTAGTAGTAATCGATTTCATTTATTGCAAGTATTGTGTAATTTCCTGTCCATGACACTGCAAAAAGGGATTCGAGCCCCCGGTTTATGGCTGGGCAGAGCCACATGAAAGGAATGTCGCGTGAAAATCGTTAAGGCTTGGGAAGAGAAGGGGGTCGAGATTCCTGCCCCCTTTCGACGTCAGATCAAGGTGTTGTTCGCTCCAGATAAGGAAGGTGTCGAGGAAATCACCTTCAGTCATGCCATCCTTCCGCCGAACGGTCGCACTGATTATCATCGCCATGACCGGCCGGAACTGATCTACATCGTCTCCGGCAAAGGAATCTGCGTGCACGAGGGAGAGGAGACACTGGTGCAAGAGGATGTGGCACTTTGGGTTCCGGCGGGCGAGCAACATCAGATAATCAACTCCGGTGATGAGCCCCTGAAGCTGGCCACGGTCTTTGTCCCGGCCTTCAAAGCCACCGATAATTACCGGCGCTGCCTGGATGCAGCCGAAGCTGAGGCCGTAAAGCGATAGCATGCGCCTGGGTATCAGTTCATGGACGTATCCCTGGGCGATCGGAGTCACTGGATTTCCGCGGCCGGCGCGGCCAATTCGACTGGCGGATTTGCTCGACCGGGCCGCGGTGCTCAAAGTTGGCATTGTGCAAGTGGCCGATAATTTGCCGCTCCACGAACTGGACCCGGTCGAGCTCCGCGATGCTCGTGATCAGGCCCTCGGTTTGGGCGTTAGGATCGAAGTCGGAACCCGGGGTGTCGAGCCCGCCCACCTGCTTCGCTACTTGAACCTGGCGCTCAGTTTCGACGCGGTGCTGCTTCGGACTCTAACCCGTAGCGTCGAGCAGCAACCATCGCTGGAACAGGCAGAGAAATGGATTCGCGAAGTGCTGCCGGAGTTTGAAGCCCACGGGATAACGCTCGGTTTGGAAAATTACGAAAAGCATTCCTGCCGCGATCTGGCGGCTCTCGTGCGCAGACTGGAAAGCTGTCACGTGGGCATCTGCCTGGATACCGTGAATTCCCTTGGAGCACTAGAGACACCGGAAGTCGTCGTCGAAACCCTGGCCCCTCTCACCGTAAACCTCCATGTAAAGGACTTCGTAATCGACCGGGTGCCGCAGATGATGGGCTTCGTGGTTAGCGGGGCGCCGGCGGGGGCGGGTTGGCTGGCTATCCCGTGGCTGCTTGAACAGATGCCCCCCGGTAAGAACGTGTCAGCCATTCTGGAGCAGTGGCCGCCGCTGAGAGAGTCAGTCGAGGCGACAGTCGAGATGGAGCAGGAATGGGCTGACCGAGGAGTGCAATATCTCCGCTCGTGTGGCTGTACCTAGGAGATCGATTGAACTGGCGCTGATGAAATACGAATGGGACGAAAGCGGCCAACCGAAAAATTGATGCGACTTCCAGTTCCGGTCAGAGCGAACAAGATGGGTTAGCGTTGGGCGGCGAGTTTTCACTTTACAAACCAGAAGGCTGAAGGGAGATCCATACGTGTCCGGTATGACCAACGACGCCGAGCCTCAACTCCGGCGCAACTCGCTCGGTCTTCCGGAGCTGGTGTTCCAGGCAGTCACGCACATCGCACCAGCAACCAGCGTCGTGTTCATATTTCCCGCCATTGCACACCAGGCTGGACCCGCCATGCCGCTCTCATTCGTGCTCACCACGATCGTGTGTATGTTTGTCGGCAGTACCGTATTTCAGTTTTCCAAGTATGTGCCATCAAGTGGTGGTTACTACTCATTCGCCACTCGTGGACTCGGGAGCCGCGGTGGGTTCATGGCGACCTGGAGCTACCTCGTTTATGAGATCATCGGCGCGGCCGCGGCGGTAGGTTTTCTTGGCTACCTTCTCTCCGACATGTTGAAAGCGGAGTTCCACTTGAACGTCCCCTGGTGGATTTTCGCATCGATGACGACTGCACTGATCTGGACACTCACTCACCGTGGTATCCAGCTTTCAGCGCGGATCTCGACCCTTTTGGGTGGCATCGAACTGCTCATTATGTTGGCGCTTGGGATCACATTTCTGGTCCATCCCGGGCACGGTTCCACTTACCTTGCTCCCCTGACGCCCGCTTCATCGCCCCATCACTTCGGGGGCATCCTGGCTGGCATGGTTTTCTCCGTCCTCGCGCTTGCCGGTTTTGAGGCACCGGCGCCGCTCGCTCAGGAGGCTCGACTTCCGGGCAAATCTATCGGCCAGGCAGTCCTGCTCTCACTCATCAGTATCGGCACCTTCTATATCTTCATGTCTTATGCGAGCGCAATCGGGTGGGGCACTGGGGACATGGGCTCCTTTGCCTCCAATGCTAATCCTTATTATGTTCTCGGCCATTCACTGTGGGGGGCAGGCTGGTGGTTCGTTGTCCTTGCCATCATCAACTGCGCAATTGCTGTCGGAATCGCCTGCGCCAACTCCGCGTCACGCGTAATGTACACGATGGGCCGGGCGGGCACACTCCCCGCCAGTTTCGGGCGTATCCATCCTATCTACCGCACACCTGCGGTTGCGATCTCCTTTACTCAGATAGCTGGGATGGCAGCGATCCTTCTCGTCGGCTTGATATTGCGCCCCGATTACATCTTCGATTTCTTGGGAACGATTACCACGCTGGCAGTGGTCGTCCTCTATGTCATGGCGAACCTAGCCTTGACGCGCTATATGCGACGCGAACAACCTACCCATTTCACGGTTTGGCGGCATGTGTTGGTTCCGTGGGTAGCGACACTCGCCTTGCTTCCTGTCTTCTTTGTGACCGTCTATCCGCTTCCCCCTTGGCCCTACAACCTGACTCCGTATCTGTTCGTGATATCACTCATCGCCGGATTCGCCTATATGGAGTGGCGCGAGTGGCGCAACCCCGGAACTCTTAACCGAGGCGCGATGATGATCATTCGCAGCGGAAGCGCGGGAGAGGGCGAGGCGGAAAGATACGAATCCGTAAGGATGGAAACGGAAAGTTGCGAGGCTTTGGAGAGAGAACGATGACAGAGACCAGTGTGCTTCTTCTACAAGTCAAGTAAACACAGGAGAGTGAAATGACACCAAAATTTGCATTCCTGACCATTCTTGCCATTGTTCTTATCCCAAGCCTGTTCGCGCAGACTTACACCCCTCCCCCCGAGTCGGCTGGCGGCTGGCGATGGACTAAGACCCCCGATGAAGTGCGTTCTCTGGCGGGCATGGATCCTGACAAGCTGAACCTGATCCGGGATAAATTTCTGCAGCTGTTCGCAGGACCATGGCAAATTGTGATCATTCGCAAGGGCTACCTCGTGGCCGAGTGGTATGGCGTTCCTACCATGCCGACTACAACCTTTGATGGCTGGTCCTGCACCAAGTCATCGACTGGAATAGCCTTCGGTTTGCTCCTGGATGATAGCCGGAACCACAAGCTCCCGCACGATGCGCAGATCGATCTCGAGACTCCCATTTATGATTTTGTGCCGGAGGGCTTCCCGCTCACCGATCCCGAGAAGAAGAAGATCAAACTGCGGCACGTACTCTCCATGACCTCGGGAATTCCAGGCGAGGACCATGGGATGATCGGCCTGAGCTCTGCACCCGGCGGCGGCGACTTCGAGATTGCTCTGGGAAAGCAGCCGAACCGTTTTGGAAAATGGGCGGCGAAATTGACCAGCGAGCCGGGCACGGCATGGGAATACTCTGACACTGGCTTCGCGCATCTGTCGCTCTTCTTCTACCACGCGACTGGGCGTGAACTTTTCGATTTCATGAAAGAGCGAGTCTTCGACCCGATCGGTATTCAGAATGTCGGCTGGGACTGGCAAGGCGGGGTGGAAGGTAACATCGGACCGCACACAAATCCACATAGCGGCTTGCGTTTTTCCGCTCGCGACTTTGCACGTTTGGGCTACTTGATGGCGCACGACGGAAAATGGCAGGACAAGCAGATCGTTCCGCATTGGTGGATCGAACTGGCCACCAAGAGTTCCCAGAAAATGAATCCCAGTTACGGGTACACGTTCTGGGTTAACACGGATGGCGTGCTTTGGCCGACTGCACCGAGGGATACCTTCGCCTTCAGAGGGTTTACCGCCAGCCGGCTTTATGTCGTGCCTTCCCTTGACCTGGTGGTGGCGAGGTTGGGATACGCACCTCAAAACTGGGGAGAAGAAAACTTGTTGCCTGGAGTGCTGTCGGCCATCATAGATTCGCCCAACACCACAAAATGACCCTGCATGGGGACACAATGCGCGGGCTACGCCGAGTGATCGCACTCGTGATGTTCTTCACCTGGGGAGCAACCAGTTGGGCGCAATTGCCGGAGGCAGAACGGTGGGGCGCGCAGGTTGAGAATGCCTACGAAGTCGAGCCCAACGTTACATATCTTGTAGCCAACAACTACCAAGCTAAGCTCGATGTCTACTATCCGCCGAGAGAAAAGGCTGCTGTGCCGGTGGTCATGACAATCCACGGCGGGGGTTGGATCGAGGGTACGAAGGAAGCGTCAATTCTTGGCGCGCTTCCGTATCTTCAGATGGGCTTCGCGGTGGTGAACGTGGAGTACCGGCTCGCTAGGGTCTCTCCGGCGCCCGCCGCCGTGGAAGACTGCTTATGCGCCCTGCACTGGATTGCAAGAAATGCGCAAAAGTATCACTTCGATCTCAGCAAAGTGATTGTGACTGGCGAATCGGCCGGGGGACACTTAGCGCTGACCACGGCCATGATTCCATTCTCTGCCGGATTCGAAAATGAGTGCGCCAATGATGACGACGTAGGCAGTAGGCGTCATAAGGGTCAATGGACCGATTTCCGTCCGAAAGTCGCTGCTGTGATCAACTGGTATGGCATTACCGATGTGGCAGACATGCTGCAAGGACCTCACATCCGGTCTTATGCCGTTTCGTGGTTGGGCAGCGCACCAAATCGTGAGGAACTTGCCAGGCGCGTCTCGCCGCTTACCTACGTGGTCGCCGGCCTGCCTCCCGTGCTGACCATTCACGGAGACGCTGACCAGATCGTGCCGTATTCGCACGCCACCCGATTACGCGATGCTTTGAACAAAGCCGGAGTCCGAAACCGGTTGCTTACCATCGCCGGTGGCGACCACGGAGACTTCACAGCCGATCAGCAGATCGTGGCGTACGAGGCCATCCGCCAGTTTCTGGCAGAACTTGGGATCACGGCTGTCGCGAAGCAATAAGACAGACCATCATCAATGAACTGCCCGAAAGCAGACCCTTCGCGGAGTTGATGACTTCCTCCTTTTGCAACGACGCTGTGGCGTGTGACCAGAAAGCTTTTGGGGACATGGAACGAGGATGTAAGTCGAGCCAGCTACCGATTCGTATGTTCCACATCGTTCATTTTTCGCGCGAACCCTAGTTCTGCTCCGGGAGAAGGCCATGGGTCGGTTCGATATATTTCCAGCAACCCACGGCAACAATATTAAGGAGTGCGGCGAGATAGAAATAGACCCTTATGTTTCCAGCCCAACCGATGAGGACAGGGAATAGCAACGAACTTGCCAGTGAACCCAATGCCCCCATAGTATTCATGGCCGCTGACAGCGTCCCCGAATACCTGCCGCCCACATCGCAGCAGACGGGCCAGCTGGCACTCACGGTGAGATCCACCCCGAATGTGGTTAAAGCGAAGCAGGCGATGAACCATCCCGGCGAATGCATAAAAGGGGCCGGGAGCAACGTCGCAGCAGCCAGCCCGAAACCCAACATGGCCGGCAGTCGGCGCGACAATTTCCACTTGCCAGCCTTGTAAATCCGATCGATGGCAGTGCCGCCCATCCACATGGCGAGCGCCCCACAGTACAAGGGAATACTTGAGTACAGTCCTGCTGCGCTCGTGGTGATACCGAAGCGTGATTTCAGAAATGGCAACAGCCAGCTCAAGCAAATGAAAAACGTAAATTGGGAGGCGAAGTACTGATAGGTAATGAGGTAGAAGTTTCGCGACGAAAGAAAAGCCCGCCAGGGGGTCTTGTTGGTCGCGCGAGGGTTCTCGTCCCCAGCTGAGAAAGCCTCTACGTTGTGCCGGTTCAACTTGATTCCGGGCGTGTCACGAAACCACCAAAACCAGACCGCGGCCCATATCGTGCCGATGATTCCCAGGAACACAAAACTCTCTCTCCAACCCAGCCATGCCACGCACACAGGGGCGGCCAATAATCCGAAAGCCGCGCCTAGTCTGGAACCCATATTCAGAAGTCCCAAGGCCAGCCCGCGCTCGCGCGCAAGCGTCCAATTGTGGAGGGCGCGTGCAGCCTGCGGATAGACACCCGCCTCGGCCAGACCAAATAAGAATCGGATGCCGATCAGTATTGAAATCCCAGAAGCCAGCCCTGTACACAGCGTGAATAACGACCAAAAGAAGACGCTGAGAGTGAGAGATTTCCTGGGGCCCCATCGGTCCGCCAACAAGCCGCAAGGAACCATGAACACGGCGTAGCCGAGGGCGAAGGCCCCGAAGACCAGACCGAAGCCCAGGTCGCTAATGCTCAAGTCATGGGCCATCTCAAGTTTGGCCCCGGAGATGCCGGCGCGAGCCAGAATCGTCAAGAAAGAGACAACAACTATCGCACCTACAACCTCCCAACGCTGGCGGGGGGACGCTGTCACCAGAGAAGACCTATCGGGTTGGGGAAGCGGCACGACGACGGGATTGTGGCTGGCTGGATTCATTGCTACGGTGTCGATGCACAACTTCGGCATTGGTTAAAACAGCAAAGACCGCGGGCCGCATATCACCATCGATGCGAGCTCAGTGGCTCATCTCACCAGTGGTGTCGCCGGGTCGGCCTTGGTGCCTTCGGATCCGCAAGAAGAACGAACGACGAGCCGCGTCTCGAGCACGATTTGCCGGCCCGGTAAGGACGGTTCACGAACGCGAGCGAGCAGCAATTCGGCAGCAGTGCGCCCCATCTCAAATGCCGGTTGCGCGACAGTTGTCAGAGGAGGGCGCAGAGACATTGCCCAGGGCATGTCATCGAAACCCACAATCGCGATCTCGTCCGGAATGGCGAGATGGCTCTCATGTATGGCCTGCAAGGCGCCGAGCGTCAGCAAATTGCTTCCGGCAAATACTGCACCGGGAGGATTGGCCAATTCCAGCAATTGCCGCATGGCGGAATAGCCGGCTGTCTGTTTGAAAGCGCAGTTGACGATGAGGCTCTCATCCACGCCGATGCCTGAATCGCGGAGCGCGTCTTCATAACCCGCCTGGCGGTCGCGCGCAGTCGTAAATAGCAGAGGCCCGTTAATGATGGCGATACGTTTATGACCCAGCTGGATCAAATGCGAGGTCGCAGCCAGGGCACCCTCGCGATTCGCGACCGTAACCTGATCGATGCGCAAACGTGAAAGGCCGCGAGACACCGCCACCAGCGCCATGCCGGTTTTTCCCAGTTCTGCATAAAGGCTGGACGGTGTGCGGCTGGCGGCGAAGATCAAGCCACGCACCCCTTCGGCACGAAACAACTCCAGACGGCGCGTCTCCTGATCGGGGTCTTCATTGTAATTAGCCAGAAGCAGTGAGTAGTCGGTTTTACCGATAACCTCCTCAATCCCGCAAACTACACTGGTGAAAAATGGATTCTCGATGTCTGGAATCAGGACTCCAACCGCTCGGCTCGAACGTACGCGCAGGTCGCGGGCGGCACGGTTGGGGCTATAGGAGAGTGACCGCGCTGCCTCGAGGATTCGTGAGCGCAGCGGTTCTCGGACGCCGGCCGAACCCGAAAGAGCCCGCGACACAGTAGCGGCGGACACGCCGGCGTGCTGAGCAACTTCCTTGATGGTGGTGGCCAAAGACTTTGGTTTGGCCGGAGAATCTTTTTCGCGCATTGGAAATGCGATCCAGTCGCAAAGAGAATGAATAGCTTAACCCAATTTGGAAATTCCGCAGTATGGCTGGCGGTCACAGCAACAATAACCAAACCGAGTCACAGAATTTATTCTCCACACATCGCAAGGCCAAAAACATGAAATCCATTACAGACATATCTCAAGGATGCGCCTGCTGAGGAAGTTCTGTCAAGATTCCCGTCGTTGAGGCGTTAGTTTCTTGTAATAAACTTTAAATAAACACTTTAGTGGTGTGTTTAGTAATTAACTAAGAAATCCTTTAACACGAAAATAATTGAGGGGAAGTAGATTTTAGCCCTAATGTAAAGAAATCGATTTCATCTATTCCACACTTGGATTTGCAAATCGGTTCTGGTTGTCTGCCCGAATCGCTTCGTATCTCCCCACCGGCGACTTCTAGAAAGCGTCGGGATTCGAGGCCTCTCCAGAACGTTCGGTCAGGATTTCGAATACGTGATTATCCCTGAAATCGACGAGTTGTGACTTTCGACGCAGTGAGGGCCTTCGTACGGGTACTGGCACCGGTAGATCGGTAGCATTGCGATCGGAGAACGGTCACCAAATCCGGGCAGAGCCCGGCCTCAATAGATCGCCAAGTAGTGCTCACGTTCTGCGGAGCTAACTGTGCGGTTGTGAGCCAGCCACTCTTCTCGTTTGACCGTCAAATACAACTCGGCATAAGCCTTACCCAGCGCGCCCTTCACGACAGAATCTTTGCTCATGGCGTTGATGGCTTCGTCGAGAGTTTCGGGCAATACCTCAATTTTGCGCGCCGATACCTGCTCGTCGGGTAATTCGTAAAGGTTGTCAAGATTCAGTTGTCCCGGATCAATCTTCTGTCTGATTCCATCCAAACCTGCTGCGATCAATCCGGCAAATGCCAGATAAGGATTGGCGGCGCCATCTACCACCCGTATTTCGAAGCGGCCCGGCGCCGGAATGCGGATCATCTGGGTGCGGTTAGACGCTCCGTAGGTGATGTATACGGGAGCCCAAGTCGCTCCCGAACGAGGCGCGCCGCGCACCAGACGCTTGTAACTATTTACCGTGGGCGCGACCAAGGCAGACAGCCCGCCCGCATGTCGCAGCACTCCTCCCATAAACCAGCGGCCTATTTGGGACAAACCAAGTTCCGCAGTCGGGTCCAGAAATAGGTTCTTGCCATTCTCGTCGGCGAGGCTCAAATGCACATGGGCGCCATTTCCTGTGAGATGACTGAATGGTTTCGGCATGAAGGTGGCCCACAGTCCGTGTTGCTCGGCTACGGTGCGCACCATCCATCTAAAAAAAGTTTGGCGATCGGCCGTGGTTAGTGCATCGGAGTATGTCCAGTTAATCTCGAACTGGCAGTTACTGTCTTCGTGGTCGTTCGCGTAGGGATCCCAGCCCAGATCCTGCATGTAGCGCAGCAGGGTGGTCATGATATCGAGATTGCGATGCAGGGCCCGTAGGTCATAACAGGGCTTGCTAAGTGTATCCAGAACATCCCATGGAGCAAACTCGCCGGTGTCGCTCTTTTTGAGAAGCATGAACTCGGGCTCAATGCCGATATTCACGACATATCCTTGCCTGAGTGCCTCCTCCTGTTGACGGATCAGCACGGTGCGCGGACAAAATGGCCAAGCCTTACCTTCAACATGAAGATTTCCCGTCACCCAGGCGATGTTCTGGCGCCAGGGGAGAATGGTCAAAGAACGAAAGTCAGGAACGCTGGAAATATCCGGGTCATGCGGACGCTGCCCGACATTGCCGCAGGCGAAACCAGCAAAGCCAGCACCGTCCTGCGAGAATTCCTCCAGATGGGAAATAGGAACCAGCTTTGCCTTGGGCGCGCCGGTCAATTCCACGAAGGAAATCAAGAGATATTCGACGCCTTTGTTGATTAACTCGGACTTCAACTTATCGGGTTCAATCATCGTATTCTCTCGCTCACGGTTTTATTCTTAGTGCGACACGGCCGCTGCCGCCTTCTCTCCAACCAATTGTCCGGTGGCAAACCGTCTCGGGGAGAAAGGCTCGATCAAGCTTGGCGTTTTCCCCGTGGCAATCAGGGCTGCCATGCACTTCCCGGAAATCGGGGTGGCCTTGAATCCGTAGGTCCCCCATCCCACGTCCAAATAAAAGTTACTGACCTCCTGCGAAGCGCCCATGATCGGGGCGAAGTCCGGCGTCATGTCACAAATTCCAGCCCATTGGCGCAACACTCGGACCCCATGCAGTTGAGGAAAGAGTTCAAGGGTGTAGGTTGCCATCTGCTCCAACGTCGGAAGCGTGCCCTTCATACAGTACGACTGGTAGGGATCGATTTCCGCGCCGATAACCAACTCGCCTTTGTCCGTCTGGCTCAAATAAACGTGCAGCGTCGCCGACACGATGACGACATCCAGAAACGGTTTCAGCGGCTCGGTGACGCACGCTTGCAAAGGATGAGTCACGATCGGCAGTTTCACACCGACCATGCTCGCGATTGTCGACGCCCATCCCGCAGTCGCGTTCAGTACAGCCCCGGCCGCTACCGGCCCGCGCTTGGTCATCACCGTGGTTGCCCTATTGTTCTCTACCTTGATGTCCGTGACTTCCGTATAAGGATGGATTTCAATCCCCATACGATCACAGGCCCTCGCGTAGCCCCAAACCACAGCATCGTGACGAATGATTCCGCCCGGTGGATGATAGAGCGCCGCCAAGATCGGATAGCTTGCATCCCGACTGAGATCGATCGCAGGGGCCAGCTTGCGGATTTCTTCCGTATCAATCATTCGGCTGTTCACCCCGAGCACTTGATTATTCTCGGCGCGCACGCGCAAACCTGTAACCGACGAATCGTTGTGCGCAAGCGTCATGTGACCGCACTGGCTAAAGAGCAGGTTCCATTCCAGTTCCTGCGACAACCGCTCATATAATTTTAGGGAAGCGTCGTAAAACGAAATACCTTCGGGGGTCCTGTAGTTGGAACGCAGGATGGCGGTATTTCGGCCGCTGGCCCCAGCCCCCAGATAACTCTTGTCCAGGAGCGCGATCTTCCGTACACCGTGTTCCTTACCCAGATAGTAGGCGGCCGCTAGCCCGTGTGCGCCCGCACCGACGATCACCACGTCGTAGTGGGACTGTAATTCGTGACGTCGCCACATTCGGGTTTTGTCAAAAAGCTGCATGATTTGATGGCAAACCTTTAGTTCGATAAAGAATGAAGCGCCTCCACTCCGCTTGGGCAAAGGCGAAACTCGTGCCCGGCCTGAAGGATCGCCTTCCAAGCCGATTCCGCATAGTCCCTCGTGATCAGGAGATGAAACGCGGGAATCGCTCCGATGTCCTTGCGCAAGAAAATCCCTGGGATGTGCGCCAAACTGGCCTGCGCACAACCGAAGTTGGGCAACACAGTATCGCCGACGTTCAGGGAACTCAACTTCCGCAACACCTCTCTGCTGTTCGGGCCAGCCAGGCACAGAACGGCATAGACACTGCTGACATCGATGGCTTCAGACGGAACCGGACTCGAGGTCTCACTGAGGATCAGATAGCGCGTTGCGCTCAGGCACCATGACTGTTGTTCCGGCTTGTTCCTCAAATCGAATTTTGAAAGATAGCTGAGGTCGGCCACCCCGACGCATTTGCGGATCTGCGCCACTTCCAGATCGGGATGGACAAAGTACGCCGGCAATTCCCAGCCGGAGTACTCGCCGAAGGTTGCTCCAGCCCTACTATGCTCGGAATGGAGAGCCGATCTCTTCATAGGATCATTGCCGCAAGCGCACGCCCTCCGGATCATAGAAAGGCCGCATGGTGACGGTGGCCGGGGTCAGTTTTCCGTCGACGCGAACTTGGATGGAAGCGCCCTCCCGGGCCTCTGAGACCCGAACGAATGCCAGACCGATCGCTCCATTCTGAATTGGTGAGAAACGACTGCTGGTCACCCTGCCTGCAGGCTGGCCATTCATCACGATAGCGGCACCGTCTTTCGGCAAGCCTGCCTCATTCAAAATGAAGCCGACCAGCTTTTCCCGAGTCTGATTTTGTGCGGCATGAGCAAGCAGCGACTTGCCGACGAAATCTTCCTTATCCAGTTTGACTGCCCAGCCCAGCCCCGCTTCATAAGGATTGGTGAGTGCATCGGTGTCCACTCCGACGATGACGTGACGCTTTTCCAGCCGTAGCAGACGTTGCGTTTCCACGCCAAACGCTTCGATTCCGAATTCCTTGCCCGCATCGAGCAACATCTGCCACACCTGTTCCGCGGATTCGGCTGGGCAATGAATCTCCCATCCGGTTTCGCCGACAAAACCAATCCGCAACAAGAGCGCGCGGCCTTCACCTACTTTGGCCTCGCGGCACGCCATGTAAGGAAATGCGGCCGAACTCAAGTCGCAATCGGTGAGCTTCGCGAGTACATCGCGGCTCTTGGGTCCCGCCAGGTTCATCGCGCCATAACCCGCCGTCACATTGCAGATGTGTACGTCCCAATCCTTGCCCACGAGGTTCCATTGCAGCCACTGGTGAACGAAATCAAGGTTCCCGCTTGTGGTAGTGACGAAGTATCGATCTTCTGCGAGTCGCGAGATCGTGCCGTCATCCAGAATGATTCCACCTGAATCGCACATCAGAGCGTATCGAACCTGGTCGACGCGCAACTCTGAAAATCTATGCGTGTACACCAGGTCGAGCAGCTTGCCCGCATCCCGGCCGCGCACATCGAGCTTGCCCAGCGTGCTGACGTCGATGATTCCCACCGCTTCGCGGACACTCTTATGTTCAAGCAGAACCGACTCACTCTCACTCGCGGCCACATGTCGTTTGTAATAGCGAGACCTCTTCCATCCCCCCATGTCCATCCAAACCGCGCCCATCCGCTGGTGCGAGGAGTGCATGGGTGTGAAGCGTGTGGGATGGTGGCTTGGGCCTGCGAGCGCACCCAGACTTACAGATGGATTCGGCGGGCGCGAAGTAGTTACACCCGTCTCAGCGATGGTTTTTCCCGTCTCGTGGGCGCAAATTCCAATCGCAGACGGTTGGCACATGCGTCCCTGACACGGACCCATGGTCGCGGTCGTATAACGCTTCAACGTTTCAATCTGATCGAAACCTTCGGCGATTCCATCGCAAAGGTCCTTGCAGGAAACATCGCTGCACAAGCACACGAACGCTCGCTTGTCCGTCGAAAGCGGAGGGTCCGCGTTGGGCGGCATCTCGCCGGCAGCATCGCCGACCACCGATATATTAGGTGGCAAATCCGCTGGCAGAAAAGCTCCATGATCGCTGCTCCACTCTAGTTTTCCGCCAGCCTGGGCCACTAAGCCGGCATTGGGAACGTGCGGGCCGCAAACCACGATAAGATCGCAGGTGAAATTGCCGTTGGATGTCTGGATGCCCGAGACTTTTGCCGACCCGCGAGCCGAGATAACTTCTTCCGGTCGTGCAATGGCCGCGATCTCAACCCCGGCCGCGCGTAATTCAGACGCGATCTCCTCCGCAACCCCACCGCCGCCCAGAACGACCGCACGCCCACCCGCGACAACCCCATGGAGATTTAAAAGCCGTCGCACTCCCGTGGACAGCATCACGCCGGGCAAATCATTGTTCGGGAAAAGAATTGGCGTCTCAAACGTGCCCGTCGCGACCACGATGCGCTTGGTCCGCAAATGCACCAGGCGCTCGGTGGCGTCGGAATGAGGATTTCGTCGCAGGATTCCCAGCAGATTTCCCTCATACATCCCGAAGCAGGAACTGTCTTGCAATATCGTGACGTTGGCCGCGCTCTGCAGCCTCTCGATTGCCTCTGCCGGCACAGTGCCCGCACTTTTCCGGTAGAGCAACTGGCCGCCTAAAGTGGGCTGGTCGTCTACCAGCACGATCGAGTCGCCGCGTTCAGCCATCGCCAGCGCCGCGTGGATACCGGCCCAGCCACCACCGATGATTGCGGCATCGGTGTGCATCCATTCGTGCTCATATTCTGCCGGTCGAGTCGATAGTACTTCGCCGAGACCCGCTGCCTTGCGGATGATCGGCTCCGCCGCATGCCACATGGCGGGATGAGTGAAAGTCTTGTAGTACCAACCCACCGGCATGAGTCGGTCGAAATACTGTGTGGCCGAGAGAAAATCGGTTTCCAGGCGAGGAAAAGCGTTCTGCGACTTCACGCTCATGCCTTCCCGTACCGGAGTGATGCAGGTTCGTACGTTCGGAACTCCGTCCACGTTCATCAGGCAATTGGGACAATGGCCCGAGACGCAGAGCAAACCGCGGGGTCGGTGATATTTGAAGCTTCGACTGAAGATGCGCTGACCAGCGCGATAGAGCGCGGAGGCAATAGTGTCTGCCGGCATGGCCTGGACCGGTTTGCCTCGAAAAAAGAACTTCACCGTCCCGTCTCCTGAGGCAGGAATGACTCCAGCACCTCATTCGAAACTGTGTTGCGCACCGCCTGAATCCATTGCTCACATCCGGAACGATGAAACCACCATTCCCTTTGCGTGCCGGCGATATTCGCGCGGTTGAAACGATAGTCGATCCAGGCAGCTTCGGGAGCATCGATTGGCGGTTGCTCCTTTACTTCCCCCCCGAAGCGGAACTCGTACACCGAACGCGGCCCGCAATGTGGGCAAGGCAGTATGAAGGACATTACCGGCCGAATACCTTTCTTGTGCCCGCCAGCGGAAGATTGCAGATGGCCGAGGCCTCGAGCGTAAGAGCAGCCATGTCCTCGGGCTCGAGATGGTGTACGTCGGATTTCCCGCACGAGCGAGCCAACATCTGAATCTCAAGCGTCATGGTGCGAAGAAAATTGCGCACCCGTTCGGCACCCTCTTCGATATCGAGGCGCTTCATCAGTTCTCGATCTTGAGTGGTAATGCCGACCGGACAGCGTCCAGTGTGGCAGTGATGACAGGCGTAGGGTGCGGCTCCGATTGCGCGATAGTCTTCCTCGTAAATGGGCTTGTTGCAATTGAGAGCGATGAGCGATGCGGTGCCGATGTAACAGGCATCCGCCCCCAGGGCCATGGCCTTGGCGGCATCGACACCGTCGCGTATGCCGCCTGCGATAATCAACTGCACTTCGCCGTATACTCCGCTGTCTTGCAATGCGGCCCGGGCTTCGCAAACGGCCGCGAGGGTTGGAATGCCCGTGTGTTCCTGAAAAATCGCCGGCGAGGCGCCGGTGCCGCCCTCCATGCCGTCGACCACGACCACATCCGCTCCCGCCTTCACCGCCAATTTCACATCGTCGTAGACCCGGCTGGCGCCCATCTTGATAAAGATGGGGACCTGCCAGTCGGTAGCTTCGCGGAGTTCTTCGACCTTGATGATCATGTCATCCGGGCCCAGAAAATCCGGATGACGGGCCGGACTGCGTTGATCGACTCCGATCGGCAAATCGCGTTGCTCGGCAATTCGATCCGAAACCTTCGATCCCAGGAGCAATCCACCGGTGCCTGGTTTGGCGCCCTGGCCGATGGTCAACTCGATGGCATCGGCTATCCGCATGTCGTGAATATTGATCCCGTAGCGCGAAGGCAAAACTTCATAGATCAGCGTCCTGCTGTTCTCCCGCTCCGCCTTCAACATCCCGCCATCACCGGTGGTGTTGGAAGATCCCACCGCGGCTGCGCCTTTCGCTAGCGCCACTTTTGCGTTGTAGGATAATGCTCCCCAACTCATTCCTGTGATCATCACAGGAATGTCCAGTTCGATAGGCTTCTTGGCGAAGCGCTTGCCGAGAACGGTTTTCGTCGAACACTTTTCGCGATAGCCCTCCAGCGGAATGCGAGTCAGTGAGCATGGAAGGAAAGTAAGGTCATCAAAAGTCGCCCAGCGGCGCTCGCGCAGCGTGCCAAATCCGCGGATGGCATACAGGCCGGAGTCGGCCTTTGACTGAATGTCCTCAATCACCCTCGCCGCAAAGATTCCACTTGCTTGTAGTTCCGGCACGCTAGAGGGCCTCCTGCCAGATCTTCCATGCTCGCTTGTCAAAGTTCCACAGCTTTCGGCCCGATACTACTTTCTTGAAATCGACAGCCCGCGGTTTGGTTTTGCGCAACGCCGGAGGAAGATACGCGGCCAACATCTCCTCCAGCCGTACAACGTCGCCGGGGTCCATCGTCGCCAGCACGGCGTCCGTTCCTAAATTGGTTACCTTGCCCCCCACATAACACTCGGTGGCATACATCGAATCGGCAAAGGCTTCTCCCGCGTCGCCGCACACGACCAGCGTGCCCTTTTGTGCCATGAATCCAGCCATGTAACCGCAGTTGCCGCCCACCAGAACAGTTCCGCCCTTGAGCGAGACTCCCAGGCGCGCCGCGGCGTCTCCGTGAATCACAACAGTGCCACCGCGGAGAGCGGCGGCTGCACCGCTGCCGGCATTGCCATGCACCCGGACTGTGCCGCTTAACATGGATTCTGCCAGCCCCCATCCCGCACTGCCTTCGATCTCAATCGAAGCCCCGTCGCTCAAGCCACCACAGTAGTATCCAACGCTACCAGCTATTCGAACCTCACCGACCTCCAACAGCGCCACTCCGAGATTGTGACGCGCGCCCGGGTTCTGTACGATAACGGCTTCCTTCCGGCCAATCCCGTGTCGGATCGCCTGGTTGATCTCGCGAACGCTTTGCGCGCTCGCGTCTATGTTTGCCATACCTTCACTTCCCTGGCCTGAGCTTCCCGGGCCGAGTAGTTGCCCGGGATTGCTCCGCGAAGCGCAACCTCTTCCGTGGCCACCGCCACAAACTGGTCGGTCTCCGCAAAAAGCAACGGCTTGAACGAAAACGGATCCTTCACAAAACCGAACGCCTTGTCGGTGGCGACAAGGCAGCTGAAGGAACCGTCTAGTTCGATAATCATGGAATGCAAAGCCGCTTCAAGGTCTTTCCCCTGGCGCAATTTGTCGGCTAGAAATGTGGCCACTATCTCGGAATCGTTTTCTGTGTAGAAGCGCACGCCACGCTGCTCATAAATGCGGCGAAGCTGATGGTAGTTCGTGATATGCCCGTTATGCACGATAGCCAGGTCCGCATATCCGTGTCCCCAGAATGGCTGGGAATGACTAAGGTCGACCACTGATTCGGTGGACAGCCGCGTATGACCGATTCCATATTTGCCCTGGAACTTCGAAACCTGGAAGGCCTTTTCCAAACGCCCGGGTGAGCCTACCTCTTTCACAATTTCCAGGCGCCGCCCAACGCTCACGACTTCCACGTCATGGCCCGCGGACTCAATCTTTGACAGAAACGGCTTGAGGTTGTCGACCTCCTTAAAGAGGAAGCGCAGATAGGCATCGGCCCGCGAAAACTCTTCGCCGCCGAACTCCTTCGCCAACTCGGTGACCAGTTGTGCGCGCTCCGCCAGATTGTCGCTGTCTCCAAGTTTCACCTGCGCCACCAGGTGCCGGGGAGGCAGAGAACCGAACATCGCCACGCCTGCCGAATCTGGACCACGGCAGGCCAACGCTTCCAGCATTTTGAGCAGTCGTTCCCCGACTGCTGTCTGGTTCGCCGTGGTCTTGTCGAAATACCCAACGATTCCGCACATATCGATCTAGTATACTTGCAGTATACTGTGCGTATTACGAAAGGGCCATTAATAATTTTGCGCTCTGGAATTCTTTTAATCGATTGCCCCGACCGCCCCGGTCTTGTGGCCGCCATTGCCCAGTTTCTTTATGCCCATGGCTGCAACATCTTGCATGCGGACCAACACCAGGACAACGAAGCAGGAAAGTTCTTCATGCGGATCGAGTGGTCACTCGACCGCTTCGACCTCGATGAAGCTGCCTTCCGGCAACAATTAACTCGCCTGGCCGGCGAATTCAGGATGGTATGGAGGCTGGCATGGGCCGGGCATCGCCTGAGAATTGCGCTCTTCGTTTCCCGCTACCAGCATTGTCTGATTGACCTGCTCCACCGTCACCAGATTGGAGAACTGGCGGGCGATATAGCTCTCGTTGTCAGCAATCATCCGGACGCAGAGTCCCTGGCTGATTTCTACGGTGTTCCCTTCCACCATTTCCCGCTTACGTCCGCGAACAAACTGGAGGTGGAAACACGGCAAATCGACTTGCTCGAGAACAGTATCTCGTCGTCCTGGCCCGTTACATGCAGGTTTTGTCCCCGCGATTTGTGGCTCGTCTCCCGGAACGAATCATTAACGTCCACCACTCCTTTCTTCCCGCTTTTACTGGCGCCAAGCCTTATCATGCGGCGTTCGAGCGTGGTGTAAAACTGATCGGGGCCACCAGCCACTACGTCACCGAGCAGTTGGACGAGGGACCCATCATCGAGCAGGACGTTGCTCGCGTATCTCACCGCGACCAGGTACACGACCTTATCCAGAAGGGACGTGACCTGGAACGCGTCGTGCTCTCTCGCGCTGTACGCTGGCACTTGGAACGTCGTATCCTGTTTTACGAAAATAAGACGGTCGTTTTCGATTGACTCCCCTCACCAAGGCGAAGGCGCAGAAATTGGGCGAAGTGGAACGTGTCTATTGGATCCTGCGCGACTGGCTAATCACCGCCCGGCTGGCTCCCGGCGAATTTCTTTCTGAGCAGGATCTGGCAGCACGCTGCCGCACTAGCCGCACACCGGTGCGTGAAGCGTGTACCCGTCTGATGCAGGACAAGTGGCTGTCCCGTATACCTCGCAAGGGATTCATGGTGACACCCATTTCCGTCCGCGACATCATTGACATGTATGAGTACAGGAAAGTGCTTGAGTGTTTCGCCGCTGAAAAAGTGGCGGCCACCGCGACTCCTGGGCAAATCGAGGAGTTGCGTTCAATCGTGACTCCCGAAACCGCGCCACGCGCCAACCTGGCCGAGATCCTGCGTGCCAATACCCAATTCCACCGCAGGCTATCGGAGTTAGCCGGCAATGAAAGAGTCACCAGCCAACTCCAGTTGACGCTGGGCTACGTCAGCCGCCTCGACACTCTCTGCACCCAGACGGTGCCCGGATGGATCGGTCATGCCAACATTCTTAAAGCCATCGAGACACACCAGGCAGCCGAAGCGCGCAACGCTATGGAAGTGCACATCGACTCCTCTCGTGACAAGATGATCAATCTGTTTGGTCGATAATCTTCGGAGTGTTCGGCGGGGCTCAGAACGGATATGAGAGTCGCTGCTCAAGGAGCGTGATCTGCCACGGCGCACAACGCCGCTCCGCCCGCGATACCCGTATCTGCACCATAGTGGGCCATGACGAGTGGAATCTCCTGACAACGTGAGTTAACACAACAGCCGGGAAGTTGATTCTTAATCTCGTCGAAGAACGGACTGAGCATCAATGCAACGCCTCCACCGATGACCATTACATCGGGCTCCAGGAAATCCACAATGTTACCCAGCCAGTGCGCCAGAAACGCAATAGTTTCCTGCAATACCTCTTTGGCCAGGGGATCACCTGCCTCATAAGCTTGACCGATAGTCTCGCTGGTTACGGCCTCGATGTCGCCGTTGGCCAATTCGAGCACAGCCGACCGGTGGTTCAGTCCTTCTGCGAGCTTGGTACGCGCGCGTCTGGCAATTGCCGGACCAGACGCAAATACCTCGATGCAACCTCGTTTACCGCAGCGGCACTTCGCACCTCGATAGTCGACACTGACATGCCCACCCTCCGCTGCAGCACCAGTCCGACCGTGGTAGATGCGGCCATCCAGCACGATCCCCGTGCCTATTCCTGTGCCGATCGTCGCATAAAACACGTTGGGGTAACCGCGCCCCGCGCCCCATCGCGCTTCGGCTAGTGCCGCCGCATTCGCATCGTTGTCTACGCTCACCGGCACGCGGTAGATATTTGAAACTTCCGCCGCAAGCGGAAAGTTACGCCAGCACGGGAGGTTTGGAGGATTGACTATCACGCCGCGCTTCGGATCAAGCGGTCCAGGCGAACAGATGCCAATGCCACGAAGCAATGGGTTCGTCCTCGGGTCAACTGAACATCTGGCTGAAAGTAAATCAATAGCAGAAACGACTGCGTTCAACCCGGCGGACGCCGTTCCATTCGCCGGCATTGCCAGGCGTGTCTGTCCGAGGATCTTGCCCTGGTCGTCTACCAGGCCAGCTGCGATTTTCGTAGCCCCCACGTCAACGCCAATGACCAATCCCGGTAGCTGTCGAATCTCGGCCACTGACCCGCTCTCACGCAGGCTACTTGTTTCACTCACTCTTCCCTCCGTCATTGCGCCTTTGATTGAAGCCTGAGTCTTGCAAATGATGGTGCACACGAATGAAGGCGCGAAGATCTGCGATGGGCATTTTACAGGCCCCCCTCAACTTGAAAATCGAACGACTTATTTGCTTTTGTGTGCATCTCACCGGCTCGGGCATTGAGCCAGAGATCGATGGGTTTCTTCAGCGAGGGCGCTGCGAACGGGAGTGCTATTTTGCGCCCTGCGCCGGCGGAGGCATATCCGGCGTAAAGCGCATGCATGATGGCCAGGCCATCTTCACCAGTGATTTTCGGAGTTTCTCTTCCACGGGCGCAGCGCGCGAAATGATTCAACTCCTGCGGCGTGCCATAGTTCCACAGCTCCTCAAACACGGGATAGGCCCAGCCCTTGGTCGTCGGGGCCTTTTCCACGGCGTAGCCGTAGCCATTTTCGCTATAGGTGGTCAAGGCATTGCCCATGTGCAAGTTGGCGTAGGTGACGCCATCTTCGCCGTGGATTTCAATGCGGTCATCCATCCCACCACGATGCGCCCAGCTATTCTCAATCAACGCCACAGCCCCGTCCGCAAACTCGATAATGCATAGCGAGTTGTCCTCGGCACGGGTTTTTTTGGAGTGGACATATGTGCCCATCTGACAGTAGATGGATGTCATCGCCGGCCGTCCAAGAAACCACCAGCAGAAGGCGATACCGTGGCAACCCAGATCCATCAACGCGCCACCGCCCGAGCGGTTTACATCCCAGAACCATTCACTGTGCGGTCCGAAATGTTTTTCGCTTTGTTTGATCAGGTAGATTTTTCCGAACGCGCCGGCATCGGCCATTTCTTTCGCTTTTAAGTACTTCGGCGTGAAGAGAAGCTCCTCTCCGTACATCAGCAGAACGCCGTGGCTCTGGGCTGCCTCGATCATTTCTTCGCCTTCGGCAATCGTCGTGGCCAGAGGCTTTTCGCAGACAATGTGTTTGCCTGCAGCCGCGATATCCTTTGCCATTTGGCAATGAAGGCTGTTCGGAGCAGCGATGGTGACCATCTCGATATCTTTTTCTTTCAACATCTCGCGGTAATCGGTGAACACGCGCGCGATGCCGAATCGTTTCGCAAGCGCCGCGGCGTTGCCGGGAGTGGGAGAAGCTATGGCGACCGCCTCGGCTTCGTCCGGCATGATCTGCAATGCTGCCGCGTGAATATCAGCTTGAAACTGCGATCCGATGATTCCGACTCTTACTTTGCCGTCTCTTGCCATTCTGACATCCCCCTGCGATCGGCGCGGGCCGCCGCTCGGATCCATCCTATTCAAAAAAATACAGCGTCCCACACGAAGAGCGCACAGCCCGTGGTTTCATAGGATTCTTTTCCTGAAGGTTGGCCATTAACTTGATTTCGTCGAGGAAGCATCGCACCCAACATACTCGACGATCATGCGATTCCCCTTGTGGCAGCTTTACCACGACCAGACATTTTCCTGAATTAAACAGCGCACCCACCGACGAATATCAAAAGTTATCTTGTGAACAGGGTTCGAACTATCCTCTTCGAAGCAAGTCTTCTGCGATGCTGCGCCATTCTGCATCGAGGATTTCTTCGCAGAAGGGTTTACCCGCGCGGCGATACCAGTAGGCTGCATTGTCTCGATCGCCTTCCTTGCGATGTAAATAGGCGTGCACCCATGCCCCATCATTGTCCTTAGCTTGTTGGGCAGATTCATGGGCACGCGTCCAGTCGCCCTTCGCTTCCCACCATAGGCCAGCCAGCGCCGGGGAGAGTTCCAAGGGCGGCTCGGATGCCGCGAGTGATTGAAGGAAATCATCTAGGGTCATAACACAAGCGTCTCAGGAGGTTCACGGCCAGGCGGCAATTCTCGGGAAGCCTCGCTGAATCTTCGCCACGCCGACCGAATGGTTTCCGAGCTCCGTCCGTCTTCGCCCCTCTTACCCGTTCACTGTCAAGGTGGCCATTTCCCCCTCCCGCATTGTCAGATCGTCGGCAAAGTCGACTTGAACGCGTTTTTCGTGAACCTTGACCTCGCACCCAACCGAACCGCCGCTCGGTCCGGTCAGAGATGCCTTTGCGCCAGAGCGGTATTTGGCCTCGTTTCCGAGAATCAGCTGTCGAAGAACGAGCTTGCCGTGACGACACTCAAGTTTCGAAGTGAGGACTCCACCGTTTCGATTTTGACGATATAGACCCCATCCCGAACCGGCCGCAAAGAAACACTGAAAATCGTCCGAATTAACACGCGGCTGGAAAGTCACGCTGCGCTCTACCGCCGAATAGCGGAATCCGGAAAGCGCCAGCAACACGGAATAACTCGCCATCGCCCGCGAATAGTGATTCCCCCATTCGATCTGGTTCCAGGGATTCCGGCGTACGCCGTCGTAGCGGTTGCTGATAGCTCTCACGATGCTCAAGCCTTCCTCGATCATTCCGCGATAAATAAGGTGCGCAGCCACCTGGTATTCGATGCCGGTCCATACTTCGTCGCCGTAGACCAGCGGCAGGGCGGGGCGTCCGCCGTGTGGCCACGAGCACACCAACAGACCTTGTTCATCATTAACGGCGTAAATCCGTTGCGTGTTGGGAAGGTCCCAGAAATCGTGCCTGAAATTATGCCGATAGACGGACTGCAACGCCTGTTTCACACGCTCCGGCGGTAGCCCGATGTCGAGGCCAAGCACGTCGGCAAACCATTGCCCAACCATCTGGTCGGACAAACATCCTTCGCCAACTTGATACTTGAGCTGTCCATCCTCCACTATGCCTTCTTTCCAGTTTTCTTTGTCGTAAGGGGGCATAGGGAGAATCTCGCCGACCGGCGTTGTCTTCTGAATGTAGAACTCACCGTTCCACATGCGCTCGAAATTCGTGACGCCTTTTTCGCGAATCCCACGGTAGCTCTCTGCCGCCGGCAAGTCGCCCACACCGGCGGCCATAAGTTCCGCCGCTCTTAGCGCTCCGAGATAAAGCGTCGTCATCATCGGATTGGGGCCGAACAACTGGATGTCGTAAGTGTTATGCTGCTCGCCTTCCATTACCCCGTCTTTGTCGGCATCCCAGAACTTCCACGCGAATTCTAAAGCGCGTTTCGCATTCGGCCACATCTTCCTGAGAAATGCATCGTCGCCGGAAATTTGCCACTCGCGATAGAGCTTCAGAATGCAGCCCATCTGACCATCGGCGGCTGGGCGTTCGTCCCATTGCTTGATGTCGAGCGGGACCATGGCGCGGAATGCCAAACTGTCGTCGCTGCGCATCTCGTGCAGAAAATCGGTGTCGCGCATGGAGCGTTCCAGTTCCGGAAACAGAAACGCCACTGCCTGCTCGTAGTTCCAAACGTGCGAGCAGTTCATCCATCCGAGCGCCTCGTCGTCCGCGCAGCCTTCGAAACCAAAAAACTGTTTGCCTTCCAGCAGTATGCAAGTGTTGGTCCGGAGGATCGAAGCCTGGCTGGAGACAGCTTCCAACACTTCGGGCGGAAGGCTGCTCGAAAAAAAAGTGTCGGTGAAGAGGCGCGTCCGGTGCCTTAGGTCGGGCAATCGGGACGCGGTGTGAACGGCCACGTCCCAGGCGCTTTTGAAGCGCGTGCCGTAGTAGTTGGTCACCTTCCTGCCCCGCATTTGCTCGTCCTTGTAATGCCAGTAATTCTCACGCACAGGAAAGTGCCAGGCCAAGACGAAACTGATTGTGATTGATTCCCCAGCTGCGAGGCGGGCATGAGGTGCCAGGGTTGCATAGGCCGATATCCCGTCTGGCGTGGGTTTCGAAGGGTCGGAGTCGTGAAATCTGCCATTCGCCGAAAATTCATTCACCCAGGACTGGCGGCAATCAAACCACTCGTTGTCCACGCAATTGACGAGGGCGGTGAAGGCGGTATGGGTAGTCAGTAGCGCCATCGATCCATGCAGTCGATCGCCGGCGGCATACTTTTCCGAAGTCAGATCTAGTCCCGCGACTTTTGTGCCAGCCGCTTGTTCTTGCCGGACAGTGTTCAAGTTTTTTCCAAATCCCGGATGCTCGTTGCTGTCGAGGAATGCCTTTCCGTCGTAACCCACAGCATTGAGCAAGGAGAAAGCCAGCGAAACATCGGCGCTTTTCCGGCTGCGATTGGCAATGCGATATTCGAAAATCGCGACCGGCAGGCTTGAGTCATCCACATTGAGGGGCACAAACGGAGTGAAAGCCTCGAGCGAAACCGTCAGCGGCAGCGTGCGATCTTCAAATTCGACCGTCGCAATGGGATATTTCCCACTTAGAGCGGCTTGCTGAAAATGGGGTAGCCCTTGTCCCGATTCGTGGTTGAAGCCGTTCCATCCCCGAAATGGAGGTTGAGGCGGCCCTTCGACGACTCGCAGTAGTGGAGGTTCCCCCTCGGACTTTGCCCACAGCGTTACAAAACTGAAGGGAAGACTTCGCCGCTTGGCCGGGCGGTTGAAAATCTCCCAGTCGCGCAACTCGCCGCGTGCGCCGAGCGAGACGGTGCCTGTTCCAATGCCACCCAAGGGGAAGGCAACCTCTCCGGCGGCTACGCCGGTGTAGGAGCGCTGCGGTTCGCCGATTTGGCTCAAAGGAGGCGAAGCGTCGGAAGCCGTTGTGCGGGGAGCCGCGCTGTTCTGAGGTCGTTCCTCCGATAAAGCAGGGCCACCGATAGCCGCAAGGCTCATTGCAGCCGAGGTGGATGCTAGGAATTGCCTGCGATTCACTCCTGCCTGCTTCTTCATTACGATCCCCTCAGCGTACAAGCCCGCCAGCGGGGATATCAGAAATTCAGCTTCAGAGCAAATTGCAGTTGTCGCTGCGGTGCGACGGTCGAAGTGATGACTCCGGCCGAGCCCGGGCCATCATCGATGAAATTGTCCGGCTGTGCGAAGACCGCATGGTTGAAAGCGTTAAACATCTCAAAGCGGAACTCCAGGTTCTTGCTCTCCGTGATGTCAAAGATTTTGCGGAGCGATATATCGCTGGTTACGGCGCCCGGACCCTCCAAGCTGTTCTTTGCGGCATTACCGAAGGTAAAGTCTGCGGGCAACGGGTAGCAGTTGATGTTGAACCAGTTGTTTATGCTGCGCTGGCCGCGGGGAAGGTTGCCGTTACAGGTTTGGTCGGTGCGGTACAGGCCGTTCGAGCCGGTGTTGGAGGGATCGAAGCTCATCTGCGGTGTGAAGTAGAAACCGGTGTGAAGGGTGACAATTCCGCCCACGTGCCAGCCACCCAGGATCAAATCGGCGGCACGGCCTGAACTCATGAGCCGCTGGCCTTTCCCGATCGGGAGCTGATAGTCGAAGCTCGAAACCCAGCGCAATCTCTGGTCGAAGTCCGAGGGTCCGTATTCGTGGCTGAGATCGTAGCTGTTCTGGGGCGTGGGCGAGGAACAGCAGATCTCAGGCTGATCATTGAGCGATTTGCTGTACGTAAATGAGCTGAGGAACAAAAGCCCGTGGGTCATTCGCTTTTCCACTTTGACCTGAAGAGCGTGATAGTTCGAATTTCCACGGTCCACGATGTTGCTAAATGACCCGAACTGCGGGAATGGCCGCCGCGACTGGATGTCCCCTGGGCCGGGAACCGGGTCTTGATTCAAATCGAGCATAGTCTGGAGGTGCGTCGCCTTGGAGCCGACGTAGGCAACTTCCAGCAACATGCTGCCGGACAATTCCTGCTGAATGTTGAGGTTCCATTCATCCAGCACGGGGGCGTGCAAACGCGTATCGGCCCCTTCGGCGGAGGTGGTCACGGATCCCCCGGTGATATTGTTGGGGTCAACCGCCGGGAATCCTCCGGAAACTGTGAGCGCTGGCACCGTCCCGTCGCTCTGGTAGTTAGGTTCAACGACAAACGGTACGTTGTAGTAGAGCTGGAAGGGATCGCCGGTGCGGGTTTCCTGGTAGCTGAAAAAGCGCCCGTAGCCCGCGCGGACAACCGTGTGCTGTCGAACCTGCCAAGCAAAGCCGATACGCGGAGCGAAGTCAGCTTTGTCCGTCTTCACCAAGCCGCGCGATGCGCCCCCTTGTCCCGCGAGAACCAGTTTCCCGGTGGCGAAATCCAGGTTGGCCATCTGGTTGTTGGCGTCGTAAATCGGAGAGGTGTAGTCGTAGCGGAGGCCCAGGTTCAAGGTGAGATTCGTGTTCAGCTTGAAATCATCCTGGATGAATCCGCCATAAGTGTTCTGGCGGTTGTGGAATGTGCCGCCGAGCGAGATATTGGAGTTGGGGGTCAATCCCAGGAGGGCATCCGCCAGAGGATAGCCGCCGCCGTTGGGATCATCTGCACTGGAGGTTAACTGCCCCGTGAAGCGCATTCTGCCGCGCGGCGACCCAAGCTGCTGTAGGTCGAACTGGCTGCGACGGAATTGCGCACCAATCTTCAACGAATGCTTTCCGTGAATGATGCTAAGCGTGTCGCCGTACTGAATTTCCTGCGATGCGCTCACGGTCGGGGCAAAGCCCGGGAAGCCCAGCCGGCGAAACCCCCCGGAAATCTGGAACAGTGTGAGGCCATTGAACGCCGGATTGTCAGGTACGCCAGGAACCCTCAAATTAGCTGGAGGAACATTGAGACCGTAGGCCGGAATGCCATTCGTGTAGTGATCCCGATTGAACCCAACTCGCACATCGTTCACCATGGAGGGACGAATGGCCCAGGTATGCCCGACGGCGACGCCGCGGGTCGAGTCGAAGGAGACTCCCTGAGTTCCGTTGCCGCCGTCGGCCAGTCCAGGCAGCGGCGGCTGCTGGAATTTGTTGGTGTGGCTAATCGAGAATCGGCCGAAGAGCTGTTGGCCTTGGTTGATCACGTAATCGCCTCGTACGTCGCCCTGATCAATGTTTATGCTTCCTGGATCGTTAGCAATATAGTTATGGGAAAGTGTACCCGGAACGTTCGGCGCCGGGTACAGCAAGAGCATATTATGGGCGATGGGATCGAAACGGTTAGCGGGAATGATGTTTCCCGGGAAGGGTGCGCGTACGGCTTGGCCATTCACAATGGTCGTGGTGTTCGGATCGTAAATCTGGGACTGGATCGCGCTGAAATCTCCGTTGAGTTCGGCCAGCGTCGGGACCGTCGAGATATCGGTTACGGCGGTGCCGATGCGCGTTCCCTGATAATCGGTAAAGAAGAATATCTTGTTGCGCTTGATGGGCCCCCCGAACGTAAAGCCGAACTGGTTCTGCCGGAATGGCGCCTTCTTGTCGTCGGCCTGCTCAAAGAATCCCCGCGCATCGAGTACGTCATTGCGCAGGAAATCAAATACAGTTCCGTGAAACCCGTTCGTGCCTGATTTGATAGTGGCATTGATCACAGCGCCGCCACTCCGTCCGAACTCCGCCGAGTAGTTGCTGGTCTGCACCTTGAATTCCTGAATTGCGTCGACGCTGGTCTTCAGCACCTGGGCGCCGTTGTCGTTGGAGTTGTTATCGATGCCATCCAAAATAAAATTGTTCAACAGGCCGCGTGTGCCGTTGACCGCGAAAGCTCCGCCTGCGTTGCCGTTGCTGGCTGTGGAAGATCCGCCATTGAGGCCGATTCCACTTTCCGCGATCTTTGTGACCCCGGTGGTCAGGGCAATGAGTTGCGTGTAATCCCGCCCGTTCAACGGAAGATCGGCGATCTGCTGACTCTCGATCACGTTGCCGAGCGCGGAGGATTCCGATTGCAGCAAAGGCGCAGCGTCTCGCACGGTAATCTGTTCGCTCACCGAACCTACCTGCAGGGTGAAGTCGACGCGAAGTCGGTCCTGTACCTGAAGCACGATGCCCGTGCGCGTCACTCCCTTAAATCCCTGGACCTCTACCGCGACGGAATATTCCCCGATCTTGAGGGGTGTCGCAATGTAGTTACCCGCCGAATCGGTTTTCGCTACTGTCTTCAAGTTGGTGCCAAGGTTCACCAGAGTAACGACGGCGTTGGGTAAAGCGGCGCCGCTAGCGTCGACGACCGTTCCAACAATGCTCGCCGTATCGGTCTGGCCGTAAGCGGCCAGCGAGGAGAACAGCGACGCAAGCAACAAGCAGCCGATAAGACGAAGGTGCTTTGTCATGGATTTGCCTCGATGGTGAAAGATCGAAACTGCCGGGCCATTGAATGTACAGTCGTGCGGTTGTCGGGAAGAGATTTGGATATTCTTCATGCGTCCGTCACCCCTCGAATCGATTTCGGAAATCTTTTTCAACCCTGAGCTTCGACCAATCGACTGCAGGACCAACCATCATTGCTATCTCGCGACGAGGCGAGCCGGACGGGGAAGGCTGAACGATCGTTCTCTTTGTGCAAAGTGTCCTTACTAAGGCGCGCGTATAGTAGAGGCGATGGAGTTAGGTTGTCAATGATAATTTGCTGTATGTATGAGAAACGTTTCTCAGACAATAAAATAACGGGAAACGATTCACAAACCGGTAGCCTTCTGAAGTGTGGCCTTCGAAATGAGACAGGAAATGCGTCTGGTGATGGCCGCCGTTTCCGGGTGTCCGGCTCCTGCAGAGTCACGCCCGGCCCGCCTATGGATACAACGGTTACGCGCCTCACGTCCGGGAGCGATGCTGGAAGGCTTTCCTAGATGGGCTGCTCGAGGATTTCTTCTTTCTTTGGATCCCAGTAGAGCTTTTTGCCGCTCCAGTACGACTGCGCCGCCATAATGCAAACAATCGAATGGGAGAAACCATGGTCAACTGTGGCGGCGGGCTGGGTGCGGGACTGCATCGCCTTCAGCCAGGTGAACATATGCTCCGGATCGTCGTCATCGGTTCCCGTAGAGCTGCCGGCGGGCGCGCCTGGAACTTGTATGACTTCCTCATGCTCGGAAGCCGGTGCGACCAGAGGCAGTTTTGTATAAATCGGCTCTGAGTCCGCGGGATCGATCTCGTGTCTGCCGCCTTCTCTGCTGACGGTGTAGAGCGTAGCGCCTTCTCCGCCATAGCAGACAATAGTTCCATCACGTCCCTGAATGCGCGTGAACCCCCGGTAACTGTTTCCGAAGGTGGTTTTGTAGGTGTAGAGAAAGCCCTTGGGATAGGTGACTGCGGCAACACAGGTATCGGGATTTTCGCGCTCATCTTTCCAGACGAAGACCCCACCGTTGGCCACCACGCTGTCGGGATAGGTTTCATCGGTGTAGATGTGTACCAGATCGCTGCCGTGGCTCATCCATTGATCAAAAATGCCCGAGGAATACTTCTTATACAGCCGGAATTCCAGATAGACATGCGGATCGAAGGGAGCGTCGGGCTTGCCCAGCAACCAGCGCTTCCAGTCCGTATCTTCTTCACGGAGCTTGGATTTGCGGCCGTACATCCATTCCTTCCACTGCATCTTCATGTCCGAACGCATCTCGTCGGTGCGGCCGGTGTCGTTGGGATGGAAGCGCCAGCGCTCTTCATTCACCGACCATTCCTGCTCGATGTGGACGATGGGGCCGATACGGCCGGAGCGGATGATGTCCCGCACCGCGCGCGGGTAAGGCTGGCTGCGGTACTGCGTTCCCATTTGCACCACCTGCTTCGACGCCTTCACCACGTCGCGCGCTTCCCGGGCCTCGGAAAGCACGTTGGCGAAGGGTTTCTCCACGTAGCAGTCTTTTCCCGCCTGGACCACGTCGATGCAAAGCTTGGCGTGCTGGAAGTCGCCGGTGGCGATCATCACGCCGTCGATATCCTTGCGGGCCAGCATTTCCTCGGAGTACTTGTAGGATTGCGGCTCGCTTCCGAAGACCTCCTTCACCTGAGCGGCGCGTTGTTCCCGCGCCAGACTCCAGATATCGCAGACCGCAACCGTTTCGACCGGCATTTTCTTTGCTGCCCGCTGCGCCATGTGGACGTGGCCCTCGCTGCGCAGCCCGCATCCCAGCTGGCCAAGTCGAATCGTGTCGTTAGCGCCCAGAATGCGGGCATACGATCGCGCATCCATGCCGGCGGCCAGGACGGCAGCGCCCGCCTGTTTCACAAATGTGCGCCGGTCGGTTCCTTCGCTTAACTGATGCGCCATGGGTTTCTCCCTCCCTGCCGGAAGCTGGTTTAAATCTTTCCGCTATGGGCGGAAAAGCGATTTTGCACCTGCGCGGCCGCTTCGCGATCCATAAAAATCGTGGCGTCGGGATGGGTGCGGAGAATGGTGGAGGGGCAGGCGGTGGTGATCGGGTCGTCGAATGTCCGCCGGACGATATTCGCCTTGCGCGCCCCGACCACGGACAGGACGAGCTTAGGGACGCGAAACAGCGCCGGCATGGTGACGGTGATGGCGCTTTTGGGAATTTCATCGACGTTTTTGAACCAGCCTTCCGCCGCCTGTTGCCGGCGACAGGGTTCGTCGAGGTGAACGATCTTGACGTCCAGCGGATCGTTGAAGTCAGCCTCGCCCGGGTCGTTGAATGCCAGGTGCCCATTTTCCCCGATACCCAGAAGACAGAGTAGAGGATTCGCGCGGCGGAGCCTTTCCGCATAATCGCGGCATGTTTGCTCCGGATTGGGCGCCAAGCCGTCGATGTGGGCGAAGGAGTGCATCGGCACCTTCCGCACCAGTTTCTCTTCCAGATAACCACGAAACGAAGCCGGATGATCGAGCGGGAGTCCGATGTAATCATCCATATGAAAGCCATCCACCTGGCTCCATGGTAAACCGGGGATCGCCGTAAGTTCTTTCAGAGCTTCGATCTGCGAGGCGCCGGTGGCGAAAATCACACCCAAGTTCTTGCCCGAAGCAGCTGACTTCTTCAAAACCTCGGCGGAGGCCTTGCCCGCAGCGGCACCGGCTGCCTCGCGGCTCGCATAAACTTCCACTCTGAGCTTTTCCACCTGGAAATACTCGACTTCAGGGTCAGTTTTCTGCATGTTTCTCCTCGAAAGCAAGGCAAACCATACAGGTTTCAGTTCCGTTTTGGCAAGCTATTATTTCTCCGAGTATGAGAAACATTTCTTAGCTTTCGCAGCCTGGTGGTATTGTCGTGTGGGACGCGGCAAATTACAGCCAACTTGTTCGCTTCGAGTCTGGAAGGAGAAGCGAAAAGGGGTCATACTGCGTCGTAGTCGTCTGTTCGGCGGACGGAGGCCTAAGGAAACTTTGCTCAATACAAGTGAAATATTGCTATGATTCATCGCGGTATCGATGCGCTGGGTTATTGGCGCTAGCTGATGGAGAGTCCCAGATGACGAGTTCCAAAAGAGACAGGATCGGGCTGCGGGAGATTGCGAACCTGGCACAGGTGAGTGTCGCTACCGTCTCTCGCGTCCTGAATGGAAACACGCGCGTGGACCCGGCCCTGCAGAAGACCGTACTGGATGCGGCGGCCAAGCTCGACATCGACGTCTCGAGCCGGAACAAGACCAAGGTGCTCGCCTTTCTGCTGAGCAACCGCGCCATGTTGCACGCGTTTCACTCTAGGGTTCTGATCGGAGCCGAGGCGCATTGCACGGCGCTCGGATGGGACATGGTTTTCCTCTCTTACAACTATTCTCCGAAAGTCTTCGATCGCGAATTGCACCCTCCGCAGATACTTCAGCGCCATGATGCGGTGCGCGCAGTGATCCTCGCAGGCACGAACTCGATGAACATGCTTCGGTTTCTGGATCGCAAGAACATCACCTTCGCGGTGCTCGGGAACAACGTGATCGATGCGACCGACGATCTGAAAGAGCATGACGTGGTATTTGCCGACGACATCCAGGGCGCATACGACATGACGCGATATCTGATCAACCTTGGGCACCGCCACATTGGATTCGTAGGCAATCTACGCCTGCCGTGGTTTGCGCGCTGTTTTGCCGGCTATCGCCGTGCCATGGACAGTGCCGGCCTGAGCCAACATTTGAACAGCACCGATTCCGAGGACGACGTGGAAAGCGGATACCTCGGGACGAAATCACTGCTGGCACGGCATAAATCGATCACCGCGATTCTGGCGGGCGACGATCCCACCGCGCACGGAGTGTATAAGGCGCTGCGCGACAGCGGCCTGAGAATTCCCGAAGACATCAGCGTTTGCGGCTGCAACGATACGGTTGGGAGTTGGGGGCATCCGCCGCTGACTACCATCCGCGAATTTCCCGAACAACTAGGCAAGCAACTCGCGGAAGTGGTGCTCAACCGGATTGCCTCACCCAGCCTCGAGCCGCAGCGAGTGACGGTTCCGACCGAACTGATCAAGCGGGATTCGTGCCGTCCCATTCTCGTCATGCCGGACCTCGCGACGGCCAAGTAACTGGCGACCACCAAACTTCTGCCAGTCAAGATCCGGCGGATCCTCGAGTCAGCGCTTCGATTTCCCCGCCGCGCGATAGATTTCCTCGATCAGAGCAACGCTTCTCCGGGCTTCACGACCGTCGCAAAGCGGTGGGTCGTTTTTTTTGATCGCGCGGATGAAGTCTTCAAATACCGCCTGATGGCCCTGAAAGTCGGTCACGACCGGCGATGCCGTGTCTTCAATATCGTCAGTGGCGCGACCGGCCTCGACACCCTCCCGCGGATGTTTCAAGTCCACCGCAATCACGCGATCCTGTTCGAGGATGGCGGTTCCTTCCGTGCCACTGACTTCAAGCCGGCGCGGATAGCCAGGAAAAGCGGCCGTGGTCGCCTGCAGTACCGCGCTTGCGCCGGATTCGAACTTCAGCAAGACGAGGGCGGTATCCTCCCCCTCGATTTTGTGCATCACGTTAGCAGTACTCGCCTGGACCTCGACCGCATCACCCAGCATCCACAACAGAAGATCTACAGTGTGCACAGCTTGGTTGATCAGCGCGCCCCCACCATCAAGTGCAAGCGTTCCGCGCCACTTCGAATCGCCGTAATACTCCGGCGGCCGGTACCATTTCACTCGCGCGTCTGCCAGTAAGACTTTGCCCAGGACGCCGTCGTCGATCCACTGTTTCATGCGCCGGATGTCAGGCTTGCAGCGATCTTGAAATATCACTCCCAGCTTCACACCGGAGCCTTCCGCGGCCGCAATGAGTTCATCGGCGCGTCGTGTGGAAACATCGATCGGCTTTTCCGTTAGAACATGTAATCCACGCTTGGCCGCGGCGATGCCTTGCGTGGCATGAAGTCCAGAGGGGCTGCCGATCACGACCATATCCAGCAGGGGATGATTCAGGAACGCCTCGAAGTCCGCGTAAGGTTGGGCCGCGTGTTCCTGCGAAAGCCGGGCGACTCTCGCCTCATTGTTACCATAGATCGCCGCGACGGAAACTCCGGGAATTGCATGCGCTGCCCGCGCGTGAGTTGCGCTGATGTTACCGCCGCCAATCAGTCCGACGTGAATAGCCATGAGTTGCGAGGGGGGAATGCGTCCTTTCCAGGGTTTGACAAAAAGATAAAGACTACATCGTGCCTCTTCGACAAGGCAGATAGAACTCTCTTCTCAACACAGCGTGTGAAACGTATCTCAAATAGCCTGGGTCTGGTGTCGCCGCCGGGAGAGCGACCAGGTGTTTGCGTTTGAGATCAATATTTGCATCAGGCCCAAACCCTGTCTGGCGAGCAAAACTCCGCTCCCAGACATCGGGACCAGGTGCCTGACGAAGGCGATCCGCTCAAAACACCAACCTGCGGGCCGATATCGGGGAGCGACATCGCCAGAATCCGGCCATCCTAAGACTTGCGGCGTCGAAACCCAGTGAACAACAACACCCGGCAGTCCATCGTCTGCCATCCACCGAGTTTCGCGTTTCTGTTCATTCTGTGATCGACGATCCTCTACTGTGTATCCTGAACGCAACGAAATCCCAGAGTTGCCGAACGGTCCTTGCTCGGCGCCATCATCAGCAGCTTACCGTGTTCAGCAAGGTTGTAGGCTTGCGGAAAATACCACATTGATCCCTGGGGCTGATAGTAGCTGCCACCGCGCACAATGGCTGCGCGAGTGTGATCATCGAGGAACTCCTCCGTCCATTGCCAAACGTTACCGACAAGATCCATTACGCCGAACGGACTTGCTCCTTTCGGGTGCGCGGCCACGCTGTCTACTCCACGCATGGTGCGTCCTGTATCGGGAGCTGGGACCGCAGATGGGTCCCAGTCGTTGCCCCAAGGATAGGAACGTCCGTCCGTTCCTTGCGCGGCATACTGCCACTCCCATTCGTGCGGCAAGCGCTTTCCTGCCCAAGCCGCGTATGCGCGCGCATCTTCGAGCGATACCCAAGTGACAGGCTTGTCCGCTGATCCAGCGGCGTAAGTGCCGTTCACCCAGTCGTGCAGAAAGTTGAGGTCATCAGCCGGATGGTAGTGCGTGGAATCCAGGAACTTCTTGAACTGTTCATTCGTGACTGGAAACTGATCTATCCAAAATGAGCCTATGTGCATCACATGGGCATGAAATCGGCGGGGAGAATCCTCCCACGGATATTGCACATCGACGCCGATATCATCCAAGCCTTCAATTTCGATACCCTTCACTTTGAAGATAAAGTCCCCGGCGGGTATTTTAATCATGTTTGCAGGTGTTGCTGGCGGCGGTTTCGTGGCAGCAATTTGCACTATTTGTTGCGGGAGAAAACTCCATTCATGCGAGAAACTGCTGAGAGGTTTCGCGGTCATCGCGCTCATTTTGTTCAGGAGCGCCTTGGTGGTTCCGCTGGGATCAGATTTTGTCGCCAGCACAGCTCCATAACCTTTGGCTTCGATCTCGAACGTAAGCACCGCCGTATTGCCGTGAACCTCCGGGCTCAGCTCCACACCGTGATAAAGATCGAAATAGTGCATTCCTTCTTTGGCTGGAATTTGTAACTGCTGCCCGGCCACACGGTACTCATTGCGATTCACAATCGTCCAAACTACATCCTGATCCAGCGGCCAGCGGCTCGCGAACACGCCGAAATGCAACACCGGAAAAAACGGTTCCCAATCGGCACTTAAGAGGAAGGGTGCGACGCTGCGTTCAAGGGTTGCCACCCGCCGTGTTGCTTCTGCATCCCGCTGGGTAATACCGTTCCAAATTCCCCAAATATTTTCCCAACTTTCCCAGCCGACACCATTAAAGAATGCGAACTGCAGATCATCAGTCTTGTCGCGGTTCCAGCGATCAGAAATGTTTACCATGTGCCGGGGTTCGAGCCATTTAAATCGGTCCACTTGCGGCACAAAGGGAAAACTGTATTGCCCCCAGGTAAGAACGTTGTACGCAACCCCTTCGTCATGCGGGCCGTTTTCCGGCTCGAAGGCGAGAGGGTGGGCAGCCTTATCTGAAGCATCGGAAAAAACTCGAGGAACTCCGTCCTGGGTATCTCCATTGACCCCGTCGGCCCCAATTTCAGCCATGAGAGATGCAATCGCATCAGGCCAAGGCTTCCCGGGGTCGCGTGTCCCCTGGTCCCACATCATCATTGGAAACAGAACACGAACACCGCGACGGTGGAAATTGGCGACCATCAATCGCACGCCTGCGATTCCGCCCGGCATCGACCGAATCATGTCCTGTTGATTTCGATTGTCAATCCCCATGTTGGGATATGTCGGCCAGATCAGGACGGAGTCGATACCGCCAAAGCGCTTTTCCAAATCGTCCAAATAGCGGTCGACGGTGTAATGATTCGCGACCGGATCGTAGAAGTAACGATCTTCGACCATCATTTGTGGCTGAATGAAACTCGACTGCGTCCACTTCAGCGCGGGTAGTTCGTAGCGTGCTGCGTTATAAGCGATCCGAATACGCCGTTCGTCGCGCCAGTGGCGCACATCCGCAAGCCATTCCTGATGCTCACGGTCAGAACAAAATCTCGATACGCCCTCCCCTTCATCTTTGATCTCCAGGCAACTGGGCCCGGGTATCTGTTGTTTCTTGGGAGGGAACTTCGTGTCCTGGCTCAACGCGATACCGACTGCAGCGCCTAAAAACAAGCCCAACCACATTGCACTGGGGCGCAATTTATTCCTCCTGGGTGGGAATGGAACGTCCGGGCATAACATTCGGTCTCTAGACAAGTCCAATCAGTTCAACCGAGTATTCGCCGAAAAAGCGACAGTTTCCGCCGAACAAGGTATTCACGAGAGATGTCTTGCTGTCATCTGTATCAATTTCTCTTTGAGTTTGCACGGATCTCCCGCTGCATCTCGCAAGATCCACGTGCTCGACCCTGCGCTGTTCGTTAACGATGCTACCAGACTACATCGTGCATCGGACGAGAGAGAGACTTCCTTGTGAAACATTGCTTGTGAAACGTATCTCACCTACCAAGCAGCTGCTCTCGCCGCGGATAATTCGGCATGAGATGGATTGAGCTGCGCAGCATGTGTTACAAGAACATCTGCGCTCGACGCCAACCAGATGTGTGAAGCCTTGCGCCTCGTAAAGACGAATTCTGTTGAATCCGGCTCTGATCATCTCTGAAGTAATGGGACGAAAAGGGAAATGTTTCCAGTGATGGCAGTTGCTGATCCGGGAAGCAAAGACGTTTCGAGGAAGGCGGGATGAGCGTGCGGTCGATTAGGAATTTGCGTTGGTGGATCGGCGGAATGCTTTTTCTTTCCACGATCATCAATTACCTCGACCGGCAAACATTGTCGCTGCTCGCTCCTTTCCTAAAGCTCGAATATCACTGGACGAACACCGACTACGCCAATATCCTCATCGGATTTCGCGTGGGCTATTCGCTGGGGCAAACCATCCTAGGGCGCATGATCGATCGCATCGGAACCCGTCGCGGCCTGAGCATCACGGTTTTGTTGTACTCCCTGGTGGCCAGCGCGACTTCTCTGGCCCGCGGCCTCCATAGCTTTGCCACACTTCGTACTCTGCTCGGAATCGCGGAATCGGCCAACTGGCCGGGGGCGACCAAGGCGGTCTCCGAATGGTTCCCTAAACGCGAGCGTGCGCTCGCCACCGCACTGTTCGATAGCGGTTCGTCGATCGGCGGCGCCATCGCTCCCTTTCTGGTACTGGGAATTTACTTCCGTTGGGGATGGCGGTTTTCGTTTGTAGCTCCAGGTCTTCTGGGATTTCTATGGCTGATTCTTTGGCGGAAGATGTATTACCCGCCGCAGGAACATCCGCGAATCAGCCCACAAGAACTGCAAATGATCCGGGAAGATGCGGAGGAGAAAACGCTAGCCAGCGGGGACAGGCCCCAGCCCTGGTCGGTTTTGCTCAGACTGCCTCAGACCTGGGGAGCGATTGTCGCCAAGGCCCTCACCGATCCTGTCTGGTTTTTTGTCGCCGACTGGTTTCCGATTTACCTGGTGGCAAAAGGATTTTCGCTTAAGAGCGGGATTCTCGCCGTCTGGGTCCCGTTCATCGCCGCCGACCTCGGGAATTTTTTTGGTGGCGCTGCTTCCGGTTTTTTGGTTAAACGGGGCTGGTCGCTGGGCGCGGCGCGGAAAGCGCTCGTGGTCTTCGGCGGAATTGGCGTCTTGTTGCTGATTGCTACTCTTTTTACCAACAACCTTTATTCGATTACCCTGCTGTTTGCGCTCTCCACGTTTTCTTACGCTTCGTTTTCCACCATCGCGAATGTGCTGCCTTCCGATTTATTCTTCAGCCGTTCGGTGGCCACAGTGAGCGGACTCAGCGGGACGGGAGCGGGCATTGGCACCATCATCGCTTTCAAACTCATCGGATACTTTTCCGACATGCCCCACGTCGCCGCCGGGCATTCCTTTGATCGCATCATTGTGGTGGCCGGAATCGTACCATTCGTGGGAATGCTGCTGGTGCTATTACTGGTGCGGAATACGCGTGCAACGCAGGAGGGACTCGTGCGCGCCATTTGACCTCTGCGAACACGTAATGAGCGCCGGAGTGACGGGCCGGGGTAATTACCTCGATCTCGGCGCATCAAGCATGCATCGGGGCGCCAATCGGCAGAAAATCCAAATCAAGTTTGATACAACATATCGGTGTCTAGGAGGACGCTAAGCATGCCGATGACGCGAAGGAACATCCTCGTAGGAGCAGGCGGGATTATCGCAGCGTCTGCCATCGATGCGGTGTCTTCCGAGGTTAAGGCGCAAACGACACGCGCAGACGGGTCAACAGGCGATGGCCAAAAAGAACCAGCGACCACATCCTATCGCGGAGCCCGTGGGTTCAACGGTATCTATCAGGGTGACTATCTAAACCAGATTGCGTTTCCCATGGGTGGGCTTGGGGCTGGCATGTTCTGCCTGGAAGGAACCGGTGCATTCACAAAATTCTCATTGCGCAACCGGCCTGATTTAGCCAGTGAGCCCCACGCCTTTTCGGCCGTATGCATCAAAGGAAAGCGAAGAATAGCACGCCTTCTGGAGGGCCCGGTGCCTGCTTGGAAACTACGGCCATTTCTCCCCGGCGTAGAGGGCGTCTATCCCGGCGGTTGCTGGGGGCTCCCGCGGTTTCGACAGAATACCTTTGACAGCCGATTTCCATTTGGGACTGTCCGACTCAAGGACGCCGAGCTACCCCTGGAAGTGGAACTTACCGGCTGGAGTCCATTTTCCCCTGGCGACGCAGACAATTCCAGTCTGCCTGTTGCTGGTCTCGAATATCGTTTCCTCAATCGAAGCTCGGCACCAGTCGATGCGGTGTTCTCCTTTAATTCTGAAAATTTCTTGTCGGCGCATGAGGATTGGCCCAGTAAAAAGAAACCCACCGAGCGAATCCGATCTACACCCAATGGATTCATCCTTTGCGGCCGTGGGGCCGAGGATAGACCGTGGGACGATGCGTGTTTGGCGGCCTGGGTGGATGACCCGAAAGCTAAGGTCAATCCCTCGTGGATGCGCGGGGTGGATGCACGGCAGCTCGTTTGGAGAGACATTGAGTCGGCAGAGAGCTACTCACGAGATCCGTTGCTAGACGACTCATCGCCCGGCGCGTCGATATTCGTTCCCTTCTCGGTTGCGCCAGGTGAAGCAAGGACCATTTCGCTTCGTTTTGCTTGGTATGTTCCAAAATCGGATCTCTTCAAGCCTGCGAATATTTCCTCGGATAGTAACGTAGTGCACTGTAGTGTGGTGGGTTGTACGCCTGTCGCAGGAACGTATCAGCCATGGTATGCGGAGCGTTTTTCCAGTATTGAAAAGGTGATCGATTATTGGCAACAGAACTACCAGTCTTTGCGCCAGGCCTCAGAGAAGTTCTCACGGGCTCTTTACGATACGACCCTGCCACCTGAGGTCATGGAAGCAGTCGCGTCCAATCTGTCGATCCTGAAGTCACCCACGGTTCTTCGGCAAACAGGTGGCCGCCTGTGGGGATGGGAAGGCACCAGAGAGACCCAAGGCTCTTGCTATGGATCCTCCACGCATGTCTGGAACTACGCCCAGTCAATCGCGCATCTCTTTCCGGAGCTGGAGCGCAGTTTACGTGAAACCGAGTTTGGGTCGAACCAAAATGATGAAGGCCATCAATTCTGTCGAGCGGCGCTTCCGATACGGCCATTGAATGAGCCCAATGCGCTCCCTGATGCGGCGGACGGACAGCTTGGCGGAGTCATTAAATTCTATCGAGATTGGCGAATCAGTGGGGATACAGCCTGGCTCCGTCGTTGGTGGCCGAAGATCCGCGCATGCCTGGATTATTGCATCAGGACCTGGGATCCTCAGCAAAAAGGAGTGATCGAGGAACCGCATATCAATACCTATGACATAGGGTTCTGGGGCGCCGACAGCATGTGCACGAGTCTGTATCTCAGCGCGCTGAAAGCGGCTACGCTGATGGGACAGGCATTAGGCGATAACATCGAACCCTATTCCACGCTCTTGAGCAAGAGTTCCCACCAAATAGAGGAACTGTTCAATGGAGAATACTTTTTTCAGAAGACAGAGTGGCGGAATTTGCGGGCCCCCTACCCCCGGCTCGATGATGACTCTCCCAGCTATCCCGAGTTCTTAGAGCTAGCGAGAAAGGACGGTCCGCCTTATCAGTACGGTCAAGGGTGTCTGTCTGACGGCGCGCTTGGAGCATGGCTTTCCTTAATGTGTGGTGTGGACGAAGTGATCGATTCGCGCAAAGTCGAAAGTCATCTTCTGGCGGTCCACCGCTACAACTTCAAGAAAGACCTCACCGATCACGCTAACACGAGGCGCCCTTTTTTCGCCTGCGGTGACGAATCCGGATTACTGTGTTGCACATGGCCCCGTGGCGGTAGGCCACTCTTGGCGATGATTTACTCAGACGAAGTCTGGACAGGAGTAGAGTACGAAGTTGCTTCGCACCTAATCGCTCTGGGAAAGATCGATGAAGGTTTGGATATTGTTCGAGCCTGCCGCCACCGCTATGACGGAATCGTTCGAAATCCGTTCGATGAAATAGAGGCGGGACACTGGTACGCTCGTGCCATGTCCTCCTACGCTCTCCTGCAGGCCTTCAGCGGAGCACGCTTCGACGCGGTGGAGAAGACTTTGTATCTTAGGCCCGCAATCAAAGGGGATTTCCGCTGTTTTCTGTCTACCGCCACCGGTTTCGGAACAGTGGGCGTCAAAAACGGTAAGCCATTTGTAGAAGTAGTTTCGGGCCAGATACCGTACAGGGAGATCAAGTACGCGAGTGCCTAACCTCGGTCGTAGCTACGCTACAAAGGCGAAGGGATTGGCGACTCTGACTAGATGTATCAAATTTCGGGCGCTGTGCCAGACTCGCACATCGACCAAGCATACGCATGGGCATGCGATCGGAAATCATCAATTGTAACTTCGATGCCGGGTTCATACGAGCTTGGCAGCTGGTTTATGACGTTGATTTTGCGCTCTGTCTTAGACACCGCGGTGCGCTGAACAGCCTGCGTTTCCCTGGCGGTATTCGGGGCCAGTTGCAGTTGGTCGGCCCAAACCCAGACACCTAATAAAGGACCATAGATGACAAAGTTCTATCGCGATATTCTGCAAGAGCCAATCGAGCTTTCGAAGACGTTGAATTTTACTTTGGGGGAAGGGAAGCCTTCCGTCACCCAAGCCGCAGGTATTCTCAAAGCAGCCGCGCATATCTATATTGTTGGTATCGGCAGCAGTTGGAACGCCGGTCTGGCCGTGATGTCCTTCTTCAATGCCGCCGGACGGCCCGCGATCTTGTGTGAAGCATCTGAGCTACTGCATTTCGGCAAGATCGCCAAAAATGCGGCGATAGTCTTTCTATCGAGAAGTGGGAAAAGCGTCGAAATTGTCCGCCTACTAGACAAGGCGGCCGCCAGCGGCGCAAAAATTATTGCGATCACCAATACACCTGACAGCCCTTTGGCCATGAAGGCGGACGTCGTGCTTAAGATGATGGCTGCTTTCGACCACGCAGTGTCAGTCTCCATGTATTCGGCGATGGCACTGGTCGGAGGAATTCTCGCATCAGCCACTGAGGGGACGCTCGACGATTCTCTCAGTAGAGATCTTCAGAATTCCCTGGCCAATCTTCCAGCAAGCATCACGTCCTGGACAGAACAAGTCTCCCTCAGCGATTGGCTTAATCCCGAGGGGCCCGCATATCTGCTGGGCCGCGGTGCAAGTCTGGCCACATGCCATGAAGCTCGGCTGCTTTGGGAAGAAGCCGCCAAGCTGCCTGCTTCCGCGATGCCAACGGGAGGTTTTCGTCACGGTCCGCAGGAAGTGATTCGCAAGGGACTTCGATTTGCGCTGTGGATCGATCGCGAAATCATGCGCGCTCAAGATTTGGCTGTGGCGGCGGACCTGAAAAAACTTGGTGCCAAGGTATTGCTCATCGGTCAAGATCTTCCGCAGGACGCCGGCCATTTGGTGTTGCAACTTCCTTCCATTCGGCGGGAATGGCAGTTTCTGATTGACATCATTCCGATACAAATCACGGCGGAACGCCTCGCTCATGCCGGCAAGCAGGACTGCGATACCTTTGCCCTCTGTCAATACATCATCGAAGATGAGGGCGGGCTGCTTGGTCCGAATATGCTCCTTGAAAGAATGGCGAAGTAGCTGCGCCAGTTCGTAGCCCCACAGGCAACGACCTAGGTCTTGGAGCAGATCATTTGCGATGCAGCCATTCTGTATCGAGGCTTTCTTCGCAGACAGGTTTGTTCGCCCGGACACTCCGGCGGCCATCACTGCCATACCCCAAAGCCGATTAACCACTTTGGCTACCTTCCTCGACTCCTACTTCTGCACTCATCGCGTTTTGCTCTTTTTGGGTATTTCGCGTCGGACTAACATGGCAGTAAATCCGGTGCTTAAGAGGCGCCAGCTTTACTCCCGGGGGTGGGTCGATCAAAGTACCGCTTGGATCACCTACTATTGAGAGTTGAGATCGTGAATGGTGTGCAGGCGGTTCGCCGAGTAGTTGTTACCCTGGTGTGTAGCTTTGGTCTCCAGTTCGGATGTTGAAAACTCAGATCAGCATGTTCGACTTCGTCAAAACCCGATGGCGTCGCGGCAAGCAACGACCTTCCCAATGCTTCTCCTTTTCCAGGCCTGTGCTCCTGTTGCACAGCGATGGCTGGGGACGCGTTGGGGTACGAGATCGCGAGGGTTATGAGCAGCTCCGAACTACCGGCATCGCCCTGGGTCAAAATCCCTTCGATTATTACTCACTGGAAACTTCCGACGACGTTATCGCATTGCGTGACCTGCTGAAGAGACACCGAGATTCGACCGGTCGCGCGGCCTGCCTGGCGATGAATTTTCTGAACGCCAATTTGGATTTCCAGAAGACCGCAGACGCCGGATTTCGCGAAATTTATTTGATGCCTCTGAGCCACGGTTTGCCCGGCCATTGGAAACGGCCGGGACTCTTTGAGGCATACCGGCAGGGCATTCTTGACGGCGTTTTTATTCCGGGACTGTACGGTCTGACCCAATTCTGTCGAGTGACAGCGGAGAGGGCCTTGACCATGCCGGGTGATCGTAACAATCTTCTGCACACTCTTTGGAAAGCGGAGACGCCTTATATTCGATGGCGAATGCCGTGGATCGGCTACGAATATTACAATCCCGAAAAGCCGCAAGCGGGCTTCCTGGACGCCGAAGCACAAGCGGTCCTGATCGCCGCCGCAGGGCGCGAATTTAAGAAGGTCTTTCACACGGCCCCACGATCGGCCTGCGCCCCTGGCCATTGGGCGAATCAGGATACTCACCGGGCATGGTCAGACCTTGGGGTACGAGTTGTTCAGAACGGCGGCGGGGTGGCTTCGCCGCCGCATATGGATGAGTGGAATATTCTCAATCTGCATCGGACCATTGATTTTGAGCCCTTTGAGCGCGATTTCACCGTAGAAAAGTACATGCAGCTCGCTGACCAATGCTTTGCGCGCGGGATCCCGGCCGTTATTTCCATGCATTCCATCAACTTTCATTCTTCGCTCAAAGACTTTCGCGGTCCCGCATTGTGCCTCCTCGACGAATTTCTCTCGACCTTAGAAAGGAAGTACCCCAATTTGCTGTACGTGCAGGACATGGACTTGTACGGCCTCGTGACCCGCGGGAAGTTCAAAGGGCCACGGGGACTGGTCTCTGTCGAGGTCAAGCAGTTTGACCGGCGGGAAAACAATGACGATTAACCGTCGGTATCCCCGACCCAAAAAACAATCGATCTGTAGTTCCGTCGGAGAATTCTGTCAGTCGCGAACGCTCATCTCCCTTTGAGTTGTTAACCCCCGTTTTATTTTGATTTGTCGAAGTAATCAAGTGACATGTCCAGCTGGGAGTGCAGAATCGCACTTATCCACAGCAGGAACCAACCATGTCACTTCTAGAATGCGTTACCACCTTCTACTTTTCTTACTTCACTCGAACGCGGAGACGCCCAGAAATATGGATTTCGGCAAGTCACGGAACGCGCATTTCCTTGGTTTGCCAACCGCAGTGCTTTGTGTGGCGTGCGAGTTGATCAGCGAAAACAACACTCCACATTGTCTGGCATGTGGAAGTAGCGCCTTGATCGGTCTGTCGCGCGTGCTGGGTGGGTCCATGCGCGGCCAGCAGACTGCGCATCTGATTGCCGATGCCGAACTCGACCGCTTGGTTCACGAGCTTCTTCGCACCGTGCCGGGCTCATCCGTTACCGAAATATCGGATCACTTACCGGTGTCGTTCGCTTCTTTGGCTCCGGGACGAAGCCACGTTCGATGCGCGTCGTCCTCACCGGCGAGCGCCGTCTTGCCCCCGGCTACGGAAATCGATTTGGAACCTGCCATCAGCATGATTGCTGAGCGCGCACAAACATTGACGGGCGCCAGCGGCGCTGCCATCGCATTGCGTCGGGGTGACGAGATGGTTTGTCGTGCCCGTGCCGGCCGCACCGCTCCAGATCTCGGAGTTCGGCTTCAGTCCAATTCCGGCATCTCGGCAGATTGTGTGCGCACTGGGGAAGTTGTGCTTTGCCACGATGCAGAAGAGAATCCTCAAGTTGATCTCGCCGCCTGCCATCGGCTGGGAGTTCGATCGATTCTCGCGGCTCCGCTCCGCCATTTCCGCCGAACCCTTGGAGTATTCGAGGTCTTTTCCAGAACCCCCTATGCCTTCGCCGCCCGAGACGTCGCTACAATGCAACTCCTTTCCAGCGTGATGGTGGCGGCTATCTCGCGTCTCTCCAGTTCTCAGCGGCCACTTCGTCAAAGCGCCTAACACACTGGGGACTATGGCCTTACCGTCTGACGTAGATAGCCCCAAAGTGCTGTCGTCGGAGGTATCGGTCTGGGTTAATATGTTAGAACCTTCGTATGGAATTCACCGGGCCCAAGCCGAGCGGCACTTCCCGGCAATCCAAACCTGTAACTGAGCGGCGACGCAGCACCCGTCTCGTCGTGCACAGTCCTGCCTACGCCAGCCTGAACGGATCGCCATCGGCCAAGTCGCGCGATCTCAATGAGATTCTCGATATCACTGAAGATGGCGCCTCCATCCAGACGTCGTCTCCGCTCGAAGTGGATCGCAATTTGAATCTCAGTCTCGACCTTTCGGAAACAAAGACTCGCATTAATGCAATTGGTAGGGTTATCTGGTCCAACAGCGCGGGCCGGGCAGGAATCCGTTTCTCGAAGCTTTCTGGACCTACGTTGCGTCAGCTGAAGGAGTGGCTGTTTGTGAACGTGCTCACCGCGTTCGATCATGCCCGAATTGGGACTGCATCGGACGCTGACCCTCATACCGTCGTTTCAAGTGGGCCTCTCGGTCTATCGAGTGCACCGGGAAATATCTCGAAAATGGTCGACGAGTTGCCGCAGAATGGCTCGTCGCTCCGACTTGTGACCGAAGAACCTAAAAGCCCGGCGAACGATATACAGGCCGAATTGGATGCGGGTGCTTACAGTCGGGAAGGCGCCCTTCAGTTGATTGCGGAACGGGTGCTGACGCTAACTCGAGCCACTGGAGCGGCGATCGCGTTATCAGAAGGCGAAGTGATGATTTGCCGGGCCAGCGCCGGTTCTGACGCTCCGCCCGTCGGAAGCCGGCTACAGGCGACTTCAGGTTTCTCTGGAGAATGTGTGCGCACCGGCCGCTCGCTGCGCTGCGATGATTCGGAGAACGACGATCGTGTGGACCGGGAAAGTTGCCGGGCGCTCGGTGTCCGCTCAATCGTGGCTGTGCCCATCCGGGCCGATGGCCACGTTACGGGTCTGATGGAAATCTTCTCATCCCAGCCCTATGCATTTAATCCAGAGGACATTAGTGTTTTGCAGCGAGTGAGTGCGACCGTTCTTTCGGCTGCCGGGCACACGGTGGCAGCTCCAGTTCAACCACCAACCGTGCGGGTTGTTCAGGCCGAGATGCCGGCGGCACGACCCCAAGCGGAGCTATCTCCTGATGTTATGGCGGGAACCGTGGCTGCAACGAAGCCTCGGCAGAACTTCCACAAAGTTCTGTTGGCTACTGCAGCTATCACTTTCATATTCGTCCTGGTCTGGTTAATCGCACCGTCCTTTACGAGGAAAATCAGCCAGTCAGCTTCGAATTCTCAAAACAAGGAAACGCAAACTGGAAACTCCAAGCCATTAAGTGTTCCTGTTGAAGTTAACGATCTGTCGGATTTACGCAAGTTGGCGGAGCAGGGAGATCCCGCGGCGCAATTCGCATTAGGAGCGCGCTATGCCACGGGAGAAGAGGTCAGGCAGGATTACACCGAGGCAGTTCGTTGGTTTGCGCTTGCCGCGGATCAGGGACATATCTTGGCCCAAGCCACTTTGGGCGCGTATTACTGGGCGGGCCGCGGCGTAACACCGGATCTGACAAAGGCGTACTTCTGGTCTGCTTTGGCCCAGGCGGGCGGCGACCAAGCCAGCAAATATCGAGTAGCGGTTTTGACTTCCCGGATGAGCCGCGCGGAAATTGTTGCCGCGCAACAGCAAGCCAATGATTGGCTTCGGAACCATCAAATGGCGGGAAAGGCTTCGCCGTAGTTTTCTCGGCGAATTTTCGTTCCACGAACTCCAGTTAGCTGTGTAGAGAATTCCAGAGGTTTTCCGTGACCACCCTACGCGACATTGTCTACCGGAACGTCCGCGAAGGCGACCTATACGAAAAACTCGAGAACCATCGCGTTCGCTGCTTCGCGTGCGGACATTGCTGCCCCATTCCGGAGGGCCAACCGGGAGTTTGCAAGGTCCGCTACAACCAGGGCGGCACACTTTACGTTCCCTGGGGCTATGTGGGCGGAGTGCAGTGTGATCCGATCGAGAAAAAACCTTTTTTTCATGCCTTCCCCGGCGCTCTAGCCTACAGCTTTGGCATGCTCGGCTGCGATCTTCATTGCGGTTATTGCCAAAACTGGGTTACCTCGCAGGCCTTACGTGATCCCGACGCGGTCTCACCGCCGTTGCAGGCCTCGGCGGAGGCTTTGGTCGAAGATGCCCTTCGCCAAAACGCAAAAGTTCTGGTCAGTACCTACAACGAGCCTCTCATCACTAGCGAATGGGCAGTTGCCTTGTTCAAGGAAGCCCGTGCCGCGGGTCTCGTCACCGGTTTCGTTTCGAACGGAAACGGTACGCCGCAGGTGCTGGAATATATCCGGCCATGGGTTGATCTTTATAAAGTTGACCTGAAGAGCTTCGACGATCGTCACTATCACCAACTCGGCGGGCGCATCGGACCGATTCTCGAAACCATCCGGCGATTGCATCAAATGGATGTTTGGCTGGAAATAGTAACGCTGCTCATTCCCGGATTCAATGACTCAAAAGACGAACTAAAGGGCTTGACCGATTTTCTTGCCAGCGTCTCTCCTGAAATTCCCTGGCATGTAACGGCGTTTCACAAAGACTACAAAATGGATGATCCCGAGAACACGCGTCCCGAAGATCTCCTGAGAGCAGCAGATATCGGCAGGGAAGCCGGCCTGCAGTACGTCTATGCCGGTAACTTGCCCGGAAATGTACACGGGCTTGAAAACACTTGCTGTCCCAAGTGCCAGGAAACTCTCATTCGCAGACACGGTTATTTCGTGCAGGACTACCGTCTCACGCATGACGGTCGATGTCCGTCGTGCAAAACCGCCATTCCAGGAAGGTGGGCGGCCAAGTTTGATCATCAGGTAACCGGTCGTCCTTTCTTGCCGCGCCGAAGTCCGGGTTTGGTTACAATCTCCATTTAGATGCTACGACCGCGAATTGCCATCACTTTGTTAGTGCTGTGCTTTGCGGTTGCCTGCTCGCCGCGCGACTTGCTTACGCGGCGGTTGGCGACTGATTTGATCGCCGGCTCCGACAGCTTCAAAACGACGCAGCAATTCTGGCTGCGAACCGGCATCATTTCCAGCAAAGACTACTCTTCGTCTGAATATGTGACCTTGCGGCGGCGAGGGTGGATTACGGGCAATAACGCTTCCTGTCCGCCTGAAATCCCGGCTCCCTCGTGTTGGGATATGGTGATTACACCGTTGGGAGTGGACGCTCTACGCGACTGGGTCTCCGCAACCGCGGCTAGCTCTCAATACATCAGCGTGCCGGTGGCTCAGAGGGAATTGCTCGCAGTAACCGGCATTCACAGGAATGGAAGCGTGGCAGACGTTGATTTTCAGTGGAGGTGGGCTGCCGTGAACGAAGTCGGCGCCGCTCTATACGCGAAAAATACCGAGTACAACTCCACGGTTGGATTCGTCCATTACGATGACGGCTGGCGCGTCATTGAAGGAAGTTCTCCGAAAAACGATCAGTCGCTCACGGAAGCGTTGAAGAATACGTTCCCGGCGCAATAACCCCAATCAAGTTGCAACCGCCTCCTGCTGCCGTGTAGTCTCCTTGGTTCACCCAAGGCCCTTATGACGAGTCCACGGACGGGATTTTTTTCACTGCTCATAGTTCTGCTTTTTTGCTTTTCTTCTGCCGGAGCATCCGACAAACCAAAGCTTTCCCTCGACGAGTTTTTCAACTACGTGGCATTTAACGAGTTAAAGGTCTCTCCCGACGGACACTCGGTTGTAATCGCGACTGATCGCGCTGACTGGAACCAGAATATCTTTCGTGACGATCTCTGGCTTTATCGGGATGGCAACGGTTTCGGCAGTCTCACACAATTCACCCACTCCGGTCATGACAGCAAGCCGCAATGGTCTCCGGATGGACGTTGGATAGCCTTCTTATCTGAAAGACCGAATACGACCGGAAAGGATGCGGAGGACAGAGGCCCTGGACGCAATAAGGACAAGGGCAAGGACGGCCGGATTGCCCACCTGTATTTGATTCCGTCCACCGGCGGCGAGAGCTTCCCCGTGACTCAGGGCGATGAAGAGGTACACGCGTTTGCCTGGTCGTCGGACTCCAGCGCCATTTATTTTGCCGTCCGCACTCCCTGGAATAAGGCCCAAAAGGACGCCTACGAAAAGGAATGGAAAGATGTATTCCAATATCGTGCCGCGGAACGTGGAGATCGGTTATTCCGCGTGCAAATAGGAGATGCGGTGACGCGGCAGGCGGCCATCGGAACCATGCCGCTTGATCCTGAAAAGGCCTCCGATGTCCCCCCCGGAGCCCAGCTTCTCGCCGGCACGCCTTCACGAGTCAAGGAAATGGCTGCGTCTCCCGATGGTCGCCTTCTCGCGTTCCTTACCGAATCAATTTCCCAACGATCTGAGAAAGTCGTAGATTTTGAAATCTATTCGCTCGACCTAGGCATAGGCTCGCCTGAACAATCACCCCATCAACTGACCCACAACGAAGCTATCGAACAGGACATCCATTGGAGTCGGGACAGCCGGTATCTTTTTTTTCAGGTGGACACGGGTTCGGTGGAAGGAAAATATCAAGACACGCAAACCCGTCTTTATTGGGTAGACGCGAATAGCGGCAAGACTGAGCGATGGGCAGCCGATTTCTGGGGGCCAATAGTGCACTATTCCGTTGCGTCCGACAAGGGCGTCGTCGCCACTGGACGATTAGGAACCGAAGTTCAGGTCTATTCACAGTCTCATCCCGGCGCAAAATTTTCACCCGACTTGGGGCTGGCAGGTACGTACGAATTGGTGGATGTAGCCGAAAAGTCTCCGCGAACTGCATTCGTACACTCGGCGTTAGGCGAGCCAGCGGAAGTTTATTTAGCAGACGATACCAGCAAGCTGCAATCTGCTCGGCCGATCACTGCGTTCAACCGGCTGTTTAAGGAACGCGATTTGCCGCAGGGTAAACCTTATCAATGGAAGGCCGAGGATGGCGTCACTGTCGAAGGAATGCTGATTTATCCGCCGGGAAAGTTTGAAGCTAAAAATCTCCCCATGTTCGTCTTCATACACGGCGGACCCCAGGACGCCGATGGCAACCATTTCGAAGCTGATTGGTATGTCTGGGACCGTTTGGCTGCCACCCAAGGCTGGCTGGTTTTTGAACCCAATTACCGCGGCTCAACTGGGTATGGCGATGAGTTCCTGATGAGGTTAGTTCCGGAAATTGTTTCGCGTCCCGGTAAAGACATTCTCGAAGGTGTGGACGCGTTGGTGAAAGATGGTGTCGCCGATCCCCAGCATCTTGTGGTCGGTGGTTACAGCTATGGCGGTTACCTGACGAATTGGCTGATCACGCAAACCACGCGCTTCAAGGCGGCGGTGACCGGCGCCGGTGCCGTGGAAAATGTCGCCAATTGGGGAAACGACGATTTGACGCAGGATGACGCCAATGATCTCGGTGGCCGGCCATGGGAAGTCCCGCAGCGCTACAACAGCGAGGCGGCGATCTTTCAGATCGATAAAGTTAAAACGCCGACGCATATGGTCGCGGGATCAGTCGACATCCGGGTTCCGGTTCTCGAGAGCTACTTGCTTGATCGCGCACTACACTCCCTCGATGTGCCGAGTACACTACTCATTTTTCCCGGCGAGGGACATTCGCTAGCCGAGAATCCGTGGCACGGGAAGATCAAAGTGCGAGAAGAATTGAAGTGGTTGCAGAAATACGGCGGGATTCCGGCTCCGGCCACCGCTCCGTGATATCTATCTGGCGTCCGCTACAGGCCGGTTGGTTTGCTGGAAGCGCTGGCGAGATTCACGTGGTGACTCGTAGCTGCATATTGCGCTATGCCTTTGTACAATCCCTCGGCGATGCTTTGGCGATAGCTTGCACTCTTCAATATTTCCTCATCCGCAGGGCTGCTGACGAACGACACTTCGGCCAGAATTGCCGGCATCGATGTTCCCGTGAGCACGACGTATGAAGCTTTTTTCACTCCCCGGTTTCGCATACCCGGGATTTGAGCTGCCAAGGCCTTATGCAGAGCCTGTTGCACCGAGACTGCGAAACGGTGCGACTGCTGTTCTTTTTCACGGATATCGACATTATTCCAATTGATGTTCTCGGCTATGGCAGGGTCGGAACCGGCTTCCGATGTGCGAGCTCGCAGCGACGAATACGTATTGGTGTAGTAAGTCTCCGCGCCGCGCGCCATGGAATCGGTGCTGTAGTTTGCGTGGACCGAAACAAACATATCGGCCTGCGCGAGGTTGGCGATTTCAGTCCGTTTTTCCAATGGCAGGTAGGTATCATCAGCGCGCGTGTAAATGACTTCCGCGCCCAAACGGCTTTGCAGAAGCTTTCCCAAGCGCTCCACAATATCCAGGACCAAATCTTTTTCCATCAGACCTTTTCGCCCTATCGTCCCCAAATCCCAGCCACCGTGTCCGGCATCGAGCACCAGGCGGAACTTAGCGACATGGGCAGGCAGTTGCGCGTCGGCTTTGTTTCCTGCTCGACCCGCGGTCGCAGGAAGCGATGCCGCTCGGGGCGGGTTCGAATCGGCAGGTTCCGTGCTTTGTAAATCTCTCGGCGGCAGGTTCATACCCTTGAGTGCGCTTTGCGGCAACGCGGGTTCATGCGGATCACGCGCCCCGCGCTGCACATCGGGAACCGCCATCTCGCCCGCAGGATTCGCCTTTCGGATCACTACCACCAGGCGGTACGGATTGGACTGCAGGCTGACAGAAAAATCAGAAGGCCCGTTGGTTTCGAGCACAACCCGAGTGACCCCCTTTCTTGGCTCCGCTATTCGGACTCGATCGAGAAGAGAATCGCCGACCTCGATGGTTTTGCCAAACAAACCGTGGGCCAGAGCCGTGCCATGAAGATCGAAGTAGATCCTCTCCGGGTCACTGAGGCGGTGCGCCTCGTATTGGACTTCTCCTTGTAAATCGATCACCACTGTATTTGAGTCGGGCGAGGAAACATGCCAGATTCCTGTCACCAACGGCTTCAGCGGAGCTTTGGCCTCGGTATTCGATATCGAACTCACTCCAGAATCTTCTGCAGGAATTCCGGACTGGGGATGCTCCACTGCCGGAGCTGATATCAGAGGAGTCTCGCTCACGGTCGCGCGATGCTTGCTGATCCGCCAAAATCTTGCCGCCACCATGGCCACAACTAAAGCCAGGAGAAGTACCATTAGTAGGCCACCACGCGACTTCGATTTTTTCGTTTCCCCGTATTCCTGGAAGATCGTCGTAGAAGACTCTTCTTGCGAAACTTCGGCGCTATTGACGCCAGAAGTCTCTGTCGCCTGCGTCCCACCTGCAGGTTCTTTGACCGCGGGCAAATGCTTTTCGTCGAAAATTACGGAATGGATGTTTTTTGTTTCCGCAGGAACATGAGGCGGTGCTCCGCCCGTAACCAGACGGGTCGAAATCTCAGCCAGCCGGTCTTCCTCTTCCGGCTTCATGGCTGCCAGGATCAGTTCGGCGAGAAGATTCAGGCTGCGAACATCGCTATCGTTAAAACTATAAGTCTCGGTCGAAAAGGCCTCCAGGAGCCCAATCGTGCCCTTCGATGAAGTGATCGGGACCGCAACAATAGAACGGGTCCCGAGACAGCGGCACACTTTCACCTCCACTCGCGGATCGATTTCCGAGTCATCACAACGCACAATTCCGCCCGTCCGCAGGCAAGCCCCAGAAAATCCCGAATTCGGATCAAGCCGCGCCCCAGCCTCAGGCGCGATGCTTCCGGCTGAAGCGCGACACACAAATGCATCACCATCCGCGAGCGCGATCGCAATCCCGTGTGCGCCTGTGATGCTCAGGGCCCGTTCGGATACCAGTTGCAACACCTCGTCCAAAACGAACTGTTCCAGGTCGTCAACATCGGTTCTATGGGATTTTGCGCCGAGGTGTTCACTGGCACGCCGTTGGCGTATTTGCTCGTGCAGACTGGAAAAAGCGAGGAGAGCCTGCAGAGCTTCGTGGCCGGGCGCATGTGTTATCGACGGAGTTGAGAGGCGGGGAAGCGAAAACGGCGAACCAGTGTTTTCCCCGGGGCGGCCATGAACCGACTCGCCGGGATCATCTAATTTCGAATTCGATAACTCCTGGTGCGCGTTCTGCGGGTTGGCGCTCATGCTTCGATCTAGCGGTGGAAATCTTTGTGGATTACTTCCCCTTGGATGGCGGTTCAGCTGTCAGGGAAATGTTTCTCCAGTCAAGACTTACTCACCAAGATACCTGGTACGGCTTGGGGGGATCGCCGAACTGGCAGCCACTAAGTTACAGTGGAACTGATCTGATCGCAATATGGACCGGTATCATGTTTTGGAATGTAGCAACCTAACACAATCAGGGATTGTTTGCATCCGGCATGCCATTTGGGGTCAACATTGCAATCCGCATTGATTCGAGCGTATCGTTTTGAAATAGAGGAGTTTATAAGCTGTGGTCGAAGAGTCTAAAAAGAAGAAACTACGTTGGCTTTGGCCCTTGGGTGTGACGGCAACTGGTCTGACTGGGGCGGCAGTTATCCTTCTGCGAGGCTGCTGGCATAACAAAATGAGCTGGCCGGTTCGCGCGCAGGGGTGCGCTTACCAAGTTTGCACAGGATGCGGGATCAAACGCCTGTTCGATGAGAAGGAGTTCCGTGCATATGGGCCTTATCGCTACGATATCAACAGTTTGATCGCCTGGGATCGCGATCACCCACACGATTTTTATCCACAGGAAGAGCGTCCCGCGTCTTAAGATTCTTAAGTGATGACATAACGACGTCGGCCCCGCGACGACCCGAGGGGTGGCAAAAAGCCTGGAACCAGCGTCGGTACTGAGTCGACCCTGGGTCGTTGGCTAATATTTGGCCATGCACTTGTGGAATCCGGCCCCGATTTTACCCGCTTCCGCAAGTGGGCCCGCTCTTCGACGGCAACGCCATCATTACCGTCATCAGATTCAGACCCTGGCGTACCTCAATCTCGATCAATCCAATGGCGGCATCATCCGCAACCTTGGCGATGCGGGGATAGCTGTTCAGGCAGTGGCGCCGTTAAGCCTCAATCAGAAGGTTTTTTTGCGCTTCGATCTTGTCAGCCCACGCATCCGAGTGGAGGGCACCGGACGAGTTGCGTGGGCCGACCCCGTCGGACAAGCCGGGATTGAGTTTCTCGCCCTATCGCCGCGAAGCCGGCGTGGATTGAAAGAGTGGATTTTCCTTCAACTTTTGTCCACAGCCCAGGCGACCGCCGACCTGAATTTTCTTTATACCGGCGAAGCCGACGAGTTGCTGTTCTCTCCAATTGCCCGACCAGTCATCCGGGTAAATAGTTCGTCCAAGTCCGTCTCGCTGGCAATTGATAAGCATCAACGTCTGCGCCCTTTGCGATTGCCCTGGATTCCATTTGAGGTTTCCCCGCAAGCTCTTTCGAACCTGGTGGACGGCCTCATTTTGCTCTCTGCCGTCTTGCTTTTCGCGGTCATTTGCATTGCCATGATCGGAGCCGTCCCCGTCTGGCCGATCGCGCTTTTGGTGGGGCTGGGAGTGAGCGCGGTATTTGCCATCCTTTACCGGTTCCTGTTTTTCTTCTGGATCGGTGGCACGCCGGGCGCCTATGTGGCCGGCCTCACCAACGACACAATGAATGGAATGAATCTGGAAGCAGACGATAGGCCACGGTTCAGATGAAGCAGTGGTCTTGGGTGTCAATCTTCTTGCGTTTGCCTTTCGTCTCGACCGTGGTCTTAAGTCCTGCAGCTGAAAGATCGTCGGATGCCTGGAGCCCGACGGCTGGCGCCGGACCATGGTTTTAGTGCGCAAAATACTGCCGCTCCAGCCAGAGGCGCAGTTCGCGTTTTGCCGTTGGATTTTCCTCTGTAAACTGAATGCCCGCGTTTCCTTGTTTATCTTTCCAGGCCACTTCGCCGGGCAGTTTGATGGCTGTTTTCGTTCCCGGCAAAGTGAAACTTACTTTCACCGGTCCGCGAGTTTCATGTGGTCGCTGCATGCGAACACCGATCCCGCCCTGACTGAGATTCATCAGATGAGCACGCTGACGATCTTTTGACGCGTAGACTAACGAGACTGGAAGGTCCAGAGTTTCGCGATGGTAGCGCAACCGTTCGTCGAGAATCATGTTGCGCGCGGCGGACAGTGTGTGAACCGCTTGCTCCACGGAAATCGGTTTTTCAAAGACGAACGAGGCGCCCTTGGACTCAAGGTTTTTGCGTCCACCGGAACCGCTGACAATGATGAGCGGTACGGCGGTGCGGAGCGATCCATCCTGCAATCCGGAGAGAAATCCAGCAGCTCCCGCCAAATCAAAGTCGATGATAAGTGCGTCGATCTTCGATTTTGCTAATTTAGCGTGGGCGCGTTCCAGCTCCGACTCAACTTCGACGCCAATGTGCAGACCGCCAAGAATACACTCGAGCACGCTGACTTCCTGCAAATCGCGCGAAACCACCATGGATGAAAGTGTCATAAAGCAACTTTAGCCGGGCCCGTAATCAGTCCCTAGATAACCAAGGTAACGGAGAAGCGTCGTCGGTCGCAGGTCATTCGCCGTCAGCCTAGACTCGAGGCTTCCATTCCTGCTCACAGCCTGATTGTGCGCTGCGAAAATTTGGAGGCTTGAAAAAATTGCGAGGCTAAGGCTGATGGCTGACAACTGAAGTTTGACGGCTGAACTCAGCGTTATAGTTTTCGACCGCTTGTCGGATTTCTTGCCACAACTCCTGCCGTCCATTTCCGGTTTTCGCCGAGTAAGGCACAATGCGCGCCACGGGAGAGTCGTGCGCCATGACTTGAAGAGCATTGCGCAACTGGTTGCTCGAAAGACGATCGCTTTTAGTGGCAATTATTAGAATGGGGCGTCCAACGCTGCTGAGAAAATCCAACAGATCCTTGTCGGCAGCTTGGGGCGGGACATTAACATCCACGAGAGCCACACACAGAGCGAGACAGGGCCGTTCTTTCAGATAAGGCTCTATGAAACCGGGCCACTGCTGCGAGATTTCACGCGAGACTTTAGCATAACCGTATCCCGGCAGATCAGTGAAGACAAGCTCTGGCTGTGGTTTTCCCGGCCACCGAACCTCGAAAAAATTGATCGATCGGGTGCGACCGGGCGTTGAACTGGTCTTGGCGATCTTGGCACCTAGAAGGGAATTGATAACACTTGACTTGCCCACATTCGACCGTCCCAGAAAAGCGATTTCGGGCAGCGAAGGAGGAGGGAAGTGGGCCGCATCGCTTGCCGACATCATAAATCGTGCCAAGACGCGCATATGTCAGTTTGACGGTTCACTTGGGATCTTGCAAGGGGCAGCTCAAGGAAACAGTCGACCACATTCAAGGCTGGGCAACAGTCATCCGAGTCCAAGCGGGCGCTTGTTTTCGACGTCTTCTTCTTTGAGCGGCCGGTAGTGATTCCAAAAGAAGAGAATGGCCGCCACGATGACGCCTATTGCTAAGCTGCCAAGAAAAAACCAGCGGTAGGCGGGCAGCCAAATGAAAAGTACAACCACCAGGCCTGCGGTGACAAACAGGCTTAAAGCGCCTCTAAGATACTTGCGAGGCCCTTCTGGCTGAGTATTTGGCCCCTGCGGCATGTCCTTATATTAACCAAAACCGCGAGCGCAAATCGAGGCGAAGCCACTCCTCAGGGCGCGACCATAAAAAAGGCCCGCATGGGCGGGCCGGTTGTGGTTGGCGAACTGAAGTTACTGGTGCGCTGTTGGACTCTCGACGGGAGTTGCGATAGGCGCGATCGGCTGCGCCGTCGCCTCAAGACTCTCAGGCAGCGGCTGTTCCAACGCAACGGCCAGGACCTGGTCCATGGTTTCGACGAAATGCAATTTCATCGCGTTGCGAAGGTTTTCAGGAACTTCAGCGAGGTCTTTCTCGTTATCTTGAGGCAGGATTACCTCAAACAATCCTGCGCGATGTGCTGCCAGCAATTTCTCTTTCAATCCACCGATCGGCAACACTTTGCCACGTAGCGTGATCTCACCGGTCATGGCGATATCGCGGCGCACTGGAATCTTGCTCAGAGCGCTGGAGATTGCAGTCGCGATCGTGATTCCCGCCGACGGGCCGTCTTTGGGGATGGCGCCTTCCGGCACGTGTACGTGGATGTCGAGCGTGCGGTAGAAATCACGCTGGAGCCCCAGACGATGAGCGCGTGAGCGCACATACGACATGGCCGCCTGCGCAGATTCCTGCATGACATCGCCTAATTTGCCCGTCAGTGTGAGCTTGCCTTTGCCATCGACAACGGTAGCTTCAGTACTCAGGATCGAACCGCCCACTTCGGTCCAGGCCAAGCCGGTAACCAGTCCCACTTCGCTCTTTTCGTGCGCTAAGGTATCGCGGAACTTAATTACGCCCAGGAAGTCGTTCACATTCCCCTGCGCGATGGAAACGTTATAGGTCTCGCCTTCCTTTACAACTTTGCGGGCGACTTTGCGGCACACGTTGCCGATTTCGCGTTCAAGGTTACGCACGCCAGCTTCGCGAGTGTAGGAGCGAATCAAAGAGGTGATGGCGTCGTCGGTAAACTTCAGGTTCTTGTCAGTCAGTCCCGCTTGTTCCAGCTGCTTCCTGACGAGGAACTGTTTGGCGATTTCGACCTTTTCGTTTTCGGTGTAGCCATGGAGCCGCAGCACTTCCATCCTGTCCTGCAGAGCAGGCGGGATGGTGTGCATCACGTTGGCTGTGGCAATGAAGAAGACCTGTGAAAGATCGTATTCGACGTCGAGGTAGTGATCCACAAACATAAAATTTTGTTCGGGATCGAGGACTTCCAGCAATGCCGCTGACGGATCGCCGCGGAAATCCATCGACATCTTGTCGACTTCGTCCAACATGAAAACCGGATTCTTGGTGCCGGCTTTCTTCATCATCTGGATAATCTGTCCGGGCAGGGCGCCGATGTAGGTGCGGCGATGGCCGCGAACTTCGGCTTCGTCACGCACTCCGCCAAGCGACATGCGAACGAACTTCCGGCCAGTGGCTTTCGCGATCGACATTCCCAGAGAAGTTTTGCCGACTCCAGGAGGTCCGACGAAACAAAGGATGGATCCCTTTGGGTTCTTCACCAATTGCCGTACGGCCAGGAATTCCAGGATGCGGTCTTTGATCTTTTCCAGCCCGTAGTGATCTTCGTTCAGGACCTTTTCGGCGCGGCTGATGTTACGGATTTCCTTAGACCGCTTCTTCCAAGGCACTGCCAGTAGCCAATCCAGATAATTGCGGGAAACGGTGGATTCGGCCGACATCGGCGGCATGGCTTCGAGCTTTTTGAGTTCCTGGACCGCTTTATCGCGTACTTCCTTGGGCATTCCGGCCGCTTCGATCTTCTTTTTCAGCTCGTCGAATTCGCTCTTCTCGCCCCGTCCAAGTTCTTTTTGAATGGCCTTGATCTTCTCGTTGAGGTAATACTCTTTCTGCGCGCGCTCCATCTGCCGCTTCACGCGCGATTGGATGGTGCGATCCATGTTCAGCTTTTCGATTTCGATATCAAGGACATCGCCGATTCTGGTCAGGCGCTCGGCGGGATCGAAAATTTCCAGCAATTCCTGTTTTTCTTCGATAGACAGTTGCAGGTTGGCGGCGATGGTGTCGGTCAGCTTGGCTGGGTCTTCCATGCGCACGGCCGCGATCATGGTTTCGTAATTCAGAGACTGGCACAGCTTCACATACTGCTCGAACAACGTTGTGACCCGTTGCATCCCGGTTTCGATCTGGGGATTGGTCTCGGTCGCATAGCGTGCCACCCGCAGTGAAACTTGCATGTATCCTTCAGTCTCACTGATTTGCAACACCTTGCCGCGCTCAATGCCTTCGACCAGAACTTTGATGTTGCCATCGGGCAGCTTGAGGCTCTGAACGATATTTACGATCGTGCCTACCTGATAGATCTCGTTAGGTTTAGGTTCGTCTATGCTGGCGTCATGCTGAGTAGCGAGAAAGATCTTCTTGTCGGCCGCTAGTGCTTCTTCGAGGGCATGCACGCTCGATTCCCGGCCGACTACAAACGGCGTCATCATGTAGGGGAAGATGACCACGTCCCGGATGGGCATCATCGGAAGCTTTTTGGTTTCGAATTTTTCCTTGGCTGAGGTCACTATTTCTCCAAAAATATGATTGGCCCACCCCGGGCCTGACCGGGCTACAGTTTACCCCGCCTTGTCCATCATAGCGAGAGTAACGCTGCGTTTTTCCACCATTTCCCGGCTTACCTCAAACTCTTTGACCTTCTTCTGACTCGGCAGATGGTACATCAGGTCCAGCATTAACTCTTCCAGAATCATACGCAAACCGCGAGCGCCGACCTTACGTGCCATGGCTTGTCGCGAGATTGCTTTTAGCGCCTCGTCGCTGAACTTGAGACGTACATTTTCGAATTCAAACAAGCGCTGATATTGCTTGATGATGGCGTTCTTCGGACGAGTCAGAATCTCGATCAAGGCGAATTCGTCGAGATCTTCCAGCACACCCACAACCGGCAAGCGTCCAACGAATTCGGGGATCAAGCCAAACCTGATCAAATCTTCCGGCTGAATGTCGCTCAACAACTCGAAATTCCGTTTGCGGTTCGCGGCTGGAGTTTCCTCTGGCTCGCCTTCTTCGGCGCCCATCTTGAAGCCCAAAGATTTCTTTCCAATGCGCCGACCGATAATTTTCTCCAGACCCACGAAGGCGCCGCCGCAAATAAACAGAATGTTGGTGGTATCAACAGGAGTGAATTCCTGATGCGGATGTTTGCGTCCACCCTGGGGCGGAACGTTGGCCACCGTCCCTTCGAGAATCTTCAGCAAGGCCTGTTGCACGCCTTCACCGGAAACGTCGCGTGTGATGGAAGGGTTCTCGTCTTTCCGGCCAATCTTGTCTACTTCGTCGATGTAGATAATTCCGGTCTGCGCACGGCCAACGTCTCCATCAGCGGCCTGTAACAATTTGAGAATGATGTTCTCTACATCTTCGCCAACGTATCCCGCTTCGGTAAGGGTGGTGGCATCGACAATCGCGAAAGGAACATCGAGCATACGCGCCAAAGTCTGAGCCATCAGAGTCTTACCGGTCCCGGTCGGACCGATAAGCATGATGTTGGACTTAGCCAGCTCCACGCCGTCCCCGGCGCGCTGGCGGTTCATGTAGATCCGCTTGTAGTGGTTGTAAACCGCCACCGCAAGTTTCTTTTTCGTCTGCTCCTGGCCGATCACGTACTCGTCGAGGAAGACCTTTACTTCCTGAGGCTTGGGCAGTTGGTTCGGGGTCGTGGTGGGTGGAGTTGCGGTTCGGTCATCTTCGAGGATGGAGTTGCACACCGCTACGCATTCGTCGCAGATGTACGCCCTGGGATAATCGCTGGGGGATGAAATGAGTTTGGCGACAGCGTCCTGCGATTTATGGCAGAACGAACAGCGCAACATTTCCTCGGTGCCAGTCCTGTTTTTCACTCGGCTTTACTCCTTCGTTACCCGCTCTCTCCTGCGTTATCGCCCTTTTGCCCGTTCGGCAGGACAGATGGTTTCACGCCGAGACTGCTTGGACCTGATCGGGCGAAAACCCGATCATACCCTTATCTCGTCTTGTAGATGATATCGTCTATGATTCCGTATTCCTTAGACTGCTGCGCGTTCATAATGAAGTCCCGCTCCACGTCTTTCTCTACCTTTTCCAGCTTCTGGCCGGTGTGCTTTGCCATTAACTGGTTAGTAATCTCTCGCATGCGGAGAATTTCGCGAGCGTGGATATCGATGTCGGTCGCTTGCCCCGACAGTCCACCCATCGAGGGCTGGTGAATCAGGATGCGCGAATTCGGTAAAGCCAGCCTTTTCTTTGTCTGACCTGCCGCCAACAGCAACGCCGCCATGCTCGCCGCCTGACCGATGCAAATCGTGGTCACGTCGTTTTTTACATATTGCATGGTGTCGTAGATTGCCATTCCGGCAGTGATCGATCCACCCGGGGAGTTAATGTAAAGCTGAATGTCTTTCTCCGGATCCTCCTGGGCCAGAAATAGCATTTGCGCAATCACCAGATTAGCAATGTTGTCGTCAATCGGGGTGCCGATGAAAATGATGTTGTCCCGCAGCAGCCGGGAATAAATGTCGTAGGCGCGTTCCCCTCGGCCCGTCTGCTCGATGACCATGGGGACCAGCATCATTTTGGGATCGTTCACATTCACCTGCCACACTCCT
>Ga0207693_10000155_pt1 | contig 63300 bp, 59 predicted proteins | sample LARL81metaG_FD_184347 | JGI IMG/M metagenome (GOLD analysis project Ga0207693, IMG submission 184347) | Corn, switchgrass and miscanthus rhizosphere microbial communities from Kellogg Biological Station, Michigan, USA - LAR L8-1 metaG... | ecosystem: Host-associated > Plants > Roots >... | reverse complement strand
TGCTGAATATCAAAGTCCAATTTAAGTCTTCATACTCTACTAAGTCACACTAGATTAAAAATGGAAAACCAATTTATTAGTGAATCTTTTTTTTTCTCCGTTCATGATCACTGGTGTTCTGATTTTTCTGAGCATCAAGTATTACATTAATATCTTCTTCCGTTCCACTCTTCAGTCCAATTACACTGACTCTAAAAGGCTTGTTACATAACTTTCCTAGTTGGACAGAATTACCTTCGTAATAGCAAATTGGAACCGTGGATTCCCTCGATATTTCTTCGATTTCCACTCTTGCTGCTGATGGAACCGAATTCGATATGATTAGCAACTTAGAGGCCTTAATCGAGGGCAGCACCTCCTTAATCCCGCACTTGTATTTACCAGGCGCCACTAAATCTTTGATTACTTTATTGAGTACTTTTACCATTATCTTCTTCCTCTTTCACCTTCATATAAAGATCCACCATGCCTGTACCTACAGGTACTGTTGCGCCGACTATAACATTTTCTGTAACCCCTCTCAGACTTTCAACCTGGCCCTCCAATGAAGCTTTTGCAATAGTAGGTACTGTAATTTCAAAGGCGGCTCTCGCTAGAACGGATGTTTTTGTACCAGCAATGCCGTGTCGGCCAATCTGTTGTAGGTAACCCTTGGAAGTCATGAGATCAGCAACTAGCATAATATGTCGCATGTCTACCTCAAGTCCCTGTTCCTCCAAGGTATTCGTAATCTCTTTTACGAGAGCAGTTCTTGATGCTTCAATTCCCAACGTTTGCCATATCTCATATACATTGTTAGTAGTAGACCTAGAGGTATCTATGCCCTCAATCGCTACTACCTTGGCAAGATTGGATCCGGCTGTTTGTATAACCCACTCGTCATTTTGCTTGACGATAGTAACTCGTTCGATGTCTGGTACACCCTTAACTCTGTTGTTGAGAAGCTTATTTCTAAGTGTTAGTAGTGTTTGTGCATCAGGATTTCCTGGAACCGAAACCCTGATGAGGTATTTCTTCTCGTTCATTGAGATCTCATATTTCTTTTTCGATCCTTTCAATACTTCATATACTTCCTCCAGCGCGCACCCACGCTCTGTTAGTTTAGTATCAGAAACGGAAAAGGTGAGTGTCCCATCATAATCCGTATCTGTTTTTTCTACTAAATCGCTAACTCTAGTAAATATTATCTCCCTTGCAACTTCAAGCGCCTTTTCCCTAGAGATTCTATGCTCTTTATCAAGGTAAATGTCCATAGTAGGGGTAACTGGTTTTTTTCTTGCATCCACTAGTTCTATTAACCTGGGAAGTCCCAACGTGACGTTCCTTTCCTTAACTCCAGCAAAGTGAAAGGTTCTAAGAGTCATCTGTGTACCTGGTTCTCCGATAGACTGGGCCGTAACTACCCCGACTGCTTCGCCAGGTTCTGCTCTTGCTTTTTCGATTAAGTCCATAGTCTTTTTTAGAACGCTTTCGATGCCTTCTAAGCTAAGTGGGTTTCCAGTGATCGTCGTCTCAAGATTCCTCTTCAATCTGTCGTTCAGATCCTTACCGAATTTCTTTAATATTCCCTCAATCTCAGCCGGTGTTGCCTTTTTGCCAGTATCTACAATTGATGCGCTTTCAATCAATCTTAATATATTTATAGCTTCACCGTGATCGCTTTTTGCTGGATCTATTCCGTCTTCACCATACAAATACTGAATTATATTCCCGTGTGGATCACGAACAGTATGATCGTATTCAATTTTTAGGTGCTCTAGAGCGTTAATTAATCTTCTTTGCATGTACCCAGACTGCTGGGTTCTAACTGCTGTATCAACTAGACCTTCCCTGCCTCCCATGGCATGGAAGAAAAATTCTAGTGGACTCAGACCATCTCTATAATTTGATTTAACGAACCCACGCGAAGCTGGATTGGTGTCATTTATCGTAAAGTGTGGCAGAGATCTGTTGTGATACCCCTTGTTAATTCGCTTTCCTCTAATAGACTGCTGCCCCAATGCCGCAGTCATCTGTCCAATATTAAGTGTTGATCCACGTGCGCCGGTGGAAGCCATGATTACACCAGAATTGTTGTCCGGAAATGCTCTGTCGGCTGTTTTTCCGGCTCTATCCCTTGCTCTTGACAGCTCATTTACCACGTATAATTCAAGAGCCTCCTCCGGAGAAAGACCTCTAGTAAGTGGCAGGGTTCCCTGGTCATACTGTAATATCAAATCATGAACGTTGTCATATGCCTTTTGAACTACATCATTAATTTCCTGTCGTGTTTTATCATTTAGCCATAAATCTGAGTAGCCATATGAAAAACCTCGATGGGTTATGTACGTCTTGAGCATAATCAGAACAGAATCAAGGAACTTTCGAGCAGTATCATTTCCATAATCCTTTGCTATTCGATGTAGCACACTATCTGGTTCTTCTGCTCCTATTGAAGCCTTATCTATCACTCCACTCACGAGTTCTCCATTTCTGATTACAACATCTTTCCCTTCACCTTTTGCTGCCTTGTTCCACTTTGAGGTAATTATAAAATTGAAGTCATGAGGAAAGAATAATGAAAACAACTGTTTGCCGGTATAGTATTTTTCGCCTGCGCTATTTGTCTTGCGTTCTGGCAAGGTGCCTTTATAGCCACCTATTAGAGCCATGTTTGCAAATTCTTCCCTACTAAGTATAGTTTGATCGGATGTAAGGATGAATGCTCCCGTAATAAAATCCCTGATCCCGCCAATAATAGGTCCGCCATACCTCGGTGAGATGAGCTGATCCTGGACTCGCATCAATAATGCTGCCTCCGCTCTGGCTTCCTCGCTTTGAGGGACATGTAGATTCATTTCGTCTCCATCAAAATCTGCATTGTAAGGAGGGCAAACTGCAGGGTGTAATCGAAATGTCCTATATGGCAAAACTCGCACATAATGAGCCATGATAGACATTCTGTGTAACGAAGGCTGCCTGTTAAAAATTACGATATCTCCATCCGACAGATGTCTCTCCACTAGATAATTACTGGAAAGAGAATCTGCTATTGTATTCCTATCATTTACATAGTCAAGTCGAATCTTAACTCCATCTGGTCTTATGATATAATTAGCACCAGGATATATGTTAGGTCCATTAATAACCAATTTCTTTAGTCGCTCGAGGTTCCACTGGGATACAGTCTCTGGTATAGTCAGTTTTTTGGCAACATCTACTGGCACACCCACATTTGAAATGGCAAGATTCGGATCGGGCGAGATCACTGTTCGACTTGAGAAATCTACTCTTTTTCCAGACAGTGAGCCACGGAACCGTCCCTCTTTCCCCTTTAATCTTTGAGTCAGAGTTTTTAGAGGTCGTCCCGACCTATGATGAGCTTGTGGGATCCCCGACACTTCATTGTCAAAATAAGTGGTTACATGATACTGTAATAGATCTACCAAATCTTGTACGATTAGTGGAGGTGTTCCAGCCTCTTTGCTTTCCTTGAGCCTTTGATTGACCCTTATAATATCGACGAGCTTATGAGTCAGATCGTCTTCTGATCTGATTCCAGTTTCCAGTATTATGGATGGTCGGACAGTCACGGGCGGCACAGGTAGCACTTGTAGCACGAACCACTCTGGTCTGGCCGTTTTAGGGTCATATCCGAGCACAGTTAAGTCTTCATCAGGAATGTGGACCAATCTCTCTCTAATGGTAATGGGCAATAACCTGTTTTCACCTACATCTGTCTTCTCCACGAAGATTGTCGGTTTCGTAAATACTAAATCATATTGTTCTTTCTGGCAATGAGGACATACTTTGACCTTCTTTGCCTTGTCAATTATCTCATCTTTAACATTCTCTAAGGCAATGACAGCGTATGCTGCTTTGCTATCTCGCAAATCTTTGTATTTTGATAATTCTTCAGGAGTTAACTTGATTCTGTTGCAAGACCTGCATGTTATTATAAGTAGCTTGTGGATGTCGTCAACAAAGGCTATATGAAGAACAGGCTCTGCAAGTTCTATGTGTCCGAAGTGACCTGGACACTTGGCAGATGTATTACCACAGGTAGCACATTTTTGACCAGGCTCTAAAGTTCCAAGACGATTGTCCATCAATCCACCCTGGACTGGCATTCCATCCTCATCATACGTCTCTGGGGCCGTAATTTCTGCAACACTAAATTTCCGCACCTCAACCGGAGACCATACGCTGAATCTAATTCCTCCAAGAATTTTTAGGGATTCCTCCATCATACTAGTAGATCCTCCTTTCGATTCATACCTTCTCCCTCGCTATTAATCGTGGAGCTACATTCAAACTCATCATTTCCTGAAGAAGTAGTTTAAATGCATATGCGATGATTACCGAAGATATTTTTGCCTTCTCGCCACAAACCCGACAGACGAATCTCCGCTGCTTTACATCAAAATATGCTAGAAGTCCGCAGCGTTCGCAAACATTTACTTCTGCCTTATCAGACTCCTCAAGCAATCTGTCCTTCAGCATCATCGATGCACCATATGCAATGAGACAGTCCCTTTCCATTTCCCCAAATCTGAGTCCACCACCACGTGCTCTTCCTTCCGTAGGCTGCTTTGTGAGCATTTGAACCTGTCCTCTTGCTCTGCTGTGAATTTTGTCGGCAACCATGTGGTGTAGCTTTTGATAATATACTACGCCGATGTAAACGTCTGCCGGAAACCGTTTTCCGGTTCTGCCGTCGTACATCATCTCTTTTCCACTATAATCAAAGCCATATTGTGCCATAACGTCTTTAATATCGTCCAGTTTTTCACCCAAGAAGGCGGATCCATCGACGATCTTGCCCCTCAACGATGCAGCTTTACCACCCAGCGATTCCATAAATTGTCCCACAGTCATTCTTGAAGGAAAGGCGTGTGGATTTATCATGATATCCGGTACAACTCCTTCGGCAGTATAAGGAAGATCTTCTTGGCTTACAAGCATTCCTACAACTCCTTTTTGGCCGTGCCTTGATGCGAATTTGTCTCCAATTTCCGGTATTCTCATATCTCGTACTCTTATCTTAAACATCTTCCCGCCCTCAACTGATTGAGTCATTATCACTGTATCCACAACGCCGTTTTCCGAAGGCCTGACACCTACCGAAGTGTCTCTTCTATAAGGTCCCTTTACTTCAAATTCTTTATATTCTTCCATAAATCTCGGGGGGGATGTTCTACCTATGAGAATGTCACCACCACTCACTATAGCTTCGTGCATAATAGCACCGTCCTGTTCCAATAGTCGGTATGCTTTCTCACCTCTATATCCTCTAATATTCGCGTCTGAAAGTGGGAGTTCAAAGTTATCCTTCATCCCACCAGGATATTGTTTTGCTTCTGCTTCATATACTCGATAAAAGAATGTCCTACCCAGCCCTCGATCCACCGATGACTTGTTAAATACGATAGCATCCTCGATATTGTAGCCCTCAAATGGTAGAACTGCAACAACTGCATTCTGTCCTGTAGGCCTCTCATCTAAACCCAACAAGTTTATTGCTTTTGTATTTACCATCGGAATCTGAGGATATAGCATAAAATGCTGTCGAACGTAGGTACTTGCGTTCATTAGAGGTGTTGAAAATCCCAAGCTCTGTTTTGCCATTGCACTTTCGTACGTATTTCTTGGTGATTGATTATGCTCGGGATAGGGTATAATTGAAGCGCCAACTCCCAGAATTGCTGATGGGAATATTTCGATGTGAGTATGGGATTTACTAAGTTTCGATAGATCAATCGCAATATAACAATTTTCCTCCTCATTAGCGTCGACTAGTTCTATGATACCCATATACAGGAGATCAGACCATGATAGAAATTTTTTGGTGACCTTATCGACAATTTCACCTGTTATAAGTGGAGCACCATCTTTGACGACTGCAAGTGGTCTCAAGACCCTTCCGGCATTGCAACTAATATACATCCGTCTAGTGGCATTTTCGTTAAACGTGGAATAGAAATAGATTCCAACATGCGGATATATTTTACCACTTCTTCGCATTGTTCTTAAAGTGTGAGCCAACTGTTCACCACCTTCAGCGTACCCTATAAGCTGTCCATCAACGAAAATTCTGGTACCAATTCTCCTGAGATCTTCCCTGGCCTCATCAATATGTTCTACTCCAAGCTCATATAGCTTCTCGACAATCTCTGCTGGTGGAGCGCTCACAGAAATAATCGCAGATAAGGCGAGATTCTTAACTAGACCACAATTTGAACCTTCTGGTGTCTCTGCTGGGCAGATCCTACCAAAATGGGTGGCATGTAGATCTCTGGCTTCGAAATTCGGCTGACTTCTACTTAAAGGAGATTGAATTCTTCGTAAGTGACTGATAGTTGACATATAATTCGTTCGATCCAGTAACTGTGTCACGCCCACACGGCCCCGGCCCCAATTGCCCGTCGCAATCGCATTATTGAGTTTATCAGAAATTATCCCCGGTCTAACGGCCGCCGCTACAGCGTTGATCCCCCGCTTTTGTCCAGATCTCTCCAGCTGATATTTCATGTCCCTTATCAAATTTCTAAATGCGGTTCTGAATAAATCTGCTAACATTTGACCAGCAAATTTTATTACCTTATTACCGTAGTGATCCTTATCATCGGAGTCTATCCAACCCATTTTTAATTCAATCAGTTTACTTGCAGCTTCTCCTAGAAAGAGTGCTTTTTCATGACGATTATCTGGATTCTTACCCAGGTGAGGAAGCAATCCCCAATCAAGAAGCGTTTCTGCCCTTTTTATTTGGAACTCTTCAAGCATTCCAGGAGCAATTCTCTTGCTTATATAGATTATGGCATCTTGGCTAGTTATTACATCACCTGCCTTCTCAAAAGAAGGCTCCAGGTCGTCTTGAATAATTTCGTTTAGCGAAACCGCGTTCGCAATATCCTTATCTGATTCTAATCCCAATGCTCTGATTAGCGTAACAAGTGGAATATCTACTGGAGAACCTGGGATCTTGGCGACAACAGAACCATCTGGTCTCATGATCAATTCCAATTTAGCTCTGTAGCCAACTATTGAAGAATAGACCTTTGCTTTGTAAAGTAAAGTTCCTGTCGCCTCCTCCACATCTACTATAATTTTATTGTACGAAAGGTCCTCCAATCCAACTATGACACGCTCAGAGCCGTTGATCACAAAATACCCACCAGGATCTCTGGAATCCTCGCCCATTTCTATCAATTTTAGTTCAGGCAAATTATGTAGTATGCATGCATTTGACTTGACCATGACTGGCATGTCCCCGACATGAATAAACCTCGATTCTAATATTTTACTGTCCTCAACTATACTAGACTCGAGCATAATCGGAGAGGCATATGTTAAATTGCGAAGTCTTGCTTCCATGGGTGCCACATGGGTTATGGAGCCATCGAGCTCCATGATTCTAGGCTGTTGCAGCTTAATCTTACCAAGTTTAATCTTGTACGGATACTCGGCCGTTTCGATTTCGATTTCTCCAACTTCATCAATGATGCTCTGCAATCCTCGTTCCATAAATTCATTATAGGAATTCAAGTGCTGACGGGCTACTCCTTCTCGTCTAAGAATATCATTAATAATTGGCCACATATCAAGAAATTCCGACATAAATATTAGCCTTCTACGACGTAGCGGTAATATACACTTTCACCCGCAGTTGGGCTTTTTCTTGTTATTTTTATGATATCCCCTGGACGTACATCAAGGTCCTCAATCCCTTTATCTGTAGTTGTAATATAGGGCAGTTGACTAGGCCTTGCATTAAATTTTCGCAATACTTCTTCTGCCAAGTCCTTTGGCAGTATTTCATGCTTTGGTTGATAAACATGATTGGATATCTTTATAACCTTCTTTTCTGAGGACATATTTTACGTCCCCGCCTCACCGGACTTAAATGACAAGTTCCACGTCAGAATATTTCCAGCGTTCACTATACCATTGAGAAAAGATAGCACATATAAGTGATATCGTCTTTATGATCAAATCCTCATGTGAAACAAAAATGATTGGACAAATCTTAGAAAGGTAATGATCTACTTAATTTTCCTCTGCGTTGGATTTGATTAGTATGTTATCAGCATCAGAGATTACTAAGATCTTATGATTTCTTCCATGTTTCTCCATAAGGCGATTTAATATCTCTTTGCTTCCCGTATATGGATATAAACCGAGCTTTCCATTTAGATAGTATTGAGGGATAGTAGACATAATACCCAGATCATATTGTAATTGCAGCTCTCGTAAGTATAGGAGGTGTTCCTGACCCTCAACATAGGTCTGACCACCAAGGCAATTTTGCAGTTCAATCCTTCCCTCAACGCAATCGCGTAAGGCGCCGTTTCCTATGCCTTGAGTATTCTCGGCCAGTAATACTGCCGAGCCATTTCTCTTTACAAGGTGTATCGAATTCCACAACGAATTAAGTGAACTCGAGAGAGTCTCATGGGGCCCTTCTTCGTTACTTGTACAGATAATTGTAGAACCACTACTAATCTCTTTAGTCTCTGTTATCGCAGACAAATAGCCTAGTGCGCTGTTAAATGCCTCAACTATGTGGTCATGGAATATAGCTGAAATACCATAAGAATTCCCTACCACTTCAATAACCTCAGCCCTCAATTCGCTAAAAACTGATAATGCAATTTCTAAAGGCGGTCCAGCTATACCCGGTGCCGGTAAATTCGTGACTCTGGAATTAAATGCTTCTGTCATCTTATCTGGATAAAAGTTACGAAGTAGCATTGTAGGGGCTCCGCAATACCCAAATAATGGGTCATGTTTTGTGTGAGAGATGATTAAAATTTTTTGAAATTTTTTAATCATAACGTCAAACGGCTCTGAACCAATTCTCTCTATTGAACAGGCCTTGTTAGAAATATTAGCACGTAATGTTCCAACATATTTCGAAAAGGTCTCAATCGATACTTTTGATAAATCTATCGAACGATTGAGATCTAGTATCATCTCAATAGCTCGGGCTACCGATATTGACCCATCAGTTGCGAGGATAAGTGTATTTTCCTTCAGTACAACTCCACTAAGTTTGGCCCTTACCTGTGCATTGGATAAGAGATCTAGGTTTGATGAGATATGCTTTAGAAGATTTTCGAATTTAATATCAAGTACTATATGGGTACCTCCATACTTGAGCCATATTTCAGGCATCAAGAACCTAAAATGTCCCGTTAAAATAAATCTTTTTCCGTTCTGGCGTAGTTATCACTATTTACTTCGTCCTTTCTCGTCATCTTATGCTTTCCCTGCAAAAAATTTACCGTCGAAGCCTAGGTGTCAAATAATGCCTAGGAACATGCTAACTCTTACGGAAAAACCAGTTTAAAAGAATAATAAATCGCGTAAAGGGAGAAAATCAAATGACAATCATTCTGGTCACATTTCCTTACCTGGCTGATATTTTTTACATCTTTTTCTACGGTCCAAAACATTAAGCAGATGCTAACGCTGTTTTAGTACGAATCCACACGAATAGGCTAACTATCGTTAGCTTTCGTAAATCATTAAATTCTTCTCTTCCAACAATGTATGTAGATTATGTACCGCTCTATAAACTTCGCTTTCCTTTTTTGCACCTGTACAGACTAACTTTCCACTAGCAAATAGCAAGATTACAGTTTTTGGATCTAACATTCTATGTATCAAGCCAGGAAATTGTTCCGGCTCATACATACTTCTTGGAAGTACTCTGGCGGCTAGCTCCAAGTGAATTTTTCCACCCAGACTCGCAGATGCCACTATATTCTGAATTTCTATCTGTGGCTCATGCTCTATAGGGATCCCTCCTTTCTTTAGTTTTTGGACTACATTTTTCACTGCCTTTATAGCCTGGTCTTCTGACTTCGCGCCAGTGCACACCATCTTTCCAGAACTGAAGATTAATGTAGCTGTTTTGGGGGATTTCAATCTGAACACTAATCCCGGAAATTGATCAGGGTGATACTCAACGTCTGGAAAAATTTGAGTTATTAGATTTAAATTTACGGTTTGATTCACGGTAGCCGAAGCTACGACATTTTCGATGCTGACGATGGGCTTGGTCTGTGGCATAATATAAGTGGGGTTTATATATATGCACTATATATACTGTTTATAATATCATTATAGTAGATTTTAATAAATATATGAGTTACCTTATTCATTACCAAGGTAAATACTATGCAATCTAACGGCAAATAATTAGATTACTTCGCTATCCAATAATTGTTACTGGTCATACTATACGCAATAGCGGCTTTGTACTATGGAATTACCTAAGTAAAATATCCTTGGGTTATCAATCTGATTTATTGCACGAGTCCTGCCAAAAAGACTAGGCTTCTTTGACGTGCCCCCACTAGTCCTTATCGTGAATTTGCAAGTTATTCAACCATAAATATAAAGTGAGCTTAGTTTCAAAATTTTCTTATTTGTTAAAAAGGAGCATTGTCTAAAACCGCGCTGCGTAGCAGTCTTTATCATAAAAAGCTGTAGTACAAATAGCGACTGAAGTAATGTGCTAAGATAATTCTGAGTTGAATAACCAAAGTCTAGTGAACTAATATTCAAATCATTAGACGCACTATGAGGTAAGCTGCGGTAAGGAGAATTGCTTCTATTACCGAGTATTAGTATTCGATCTGTTCTAGTTACTCCAAATACTGGTGCATGGAAAAACTCGTCAATAGTGTAAGCATATGATCTTATTCCCAGAATTTCATTTGCCTTCAATGTCCCATATAGAGCAATTGGAAACAATAGTCCACTTCCCAAAATTATGTACGAACTAAAATTTTGTGCTCTAAGTAGGCTATTGCTCATCCTGTCAGCACATTCGAAGAGGCGCGTAAGGTCTGGAAGGCGATTGATTTTCCTAACAAGCGAAAGACACATGAGGAGCGAAGCACCAAATCCTATTGAACCAGACGTGGTTATTCCAGTAGTACGATACTTTAGCTCAATCAAATCATCACACACTCTGGCCAATTTGCTTCTCGGATCCTTAGTAATGGCTACTGTTTTCACTGCTTTCTTTTTTGCCATCCTTGCAGCAACAATATTATCTAAAGTGTTACCAGATATCGATATAAAATATGCGGTCTTGTTATTTACAATATCAGGATTGATCAATATGTCTGAAGGATAACAAGATTTTGCCCTATGGTTCGAAGCATATTGTGCAAAAAGCGCTGCGGCATGAGAGTCGCCAGATCCAATAAACAGTGAATTCTCGGGACTATTTAGCGACTTGAGATTTAGATAAGTAAGATCTTCCAATTGATATCTAACCTCAATATACATAGCAAGAAGCGAATCCACGTGAGGATGATTTGCTCCCCACTTTATGATTTTTACTACAATTTGGTAGATTTAGCATATTTAACTCGAAAATTCGCGGCGCCGATTACGCATGAATAATCAGAATGAGACAAGAATATTAGTACCGAATTCGTTAATGTATTATGGTCGACTATTATCAGATCCTAGAGGTTAACCCTTCTGCAACATTGAATGAGATAAAGCAATCCTTTCGTACTTTAGCATTAAAGTATCATCCTGACAAGAATAAGAATTCTGAAAGTTCAAAGGAGAAATTTATGCAAATTATAGAAGCTTACGAAGTTCTTTCTGACCAATACGCAAGAAAAAGATATGATTCTATTAATTCCGAAAAAAGGTCTAACCAAGTCGGCCGAGAAAGATGGGTACCGTCAGCTGACTTCCGTAAAACCTATAGCTACTCGGAAATAAAAAAACAATATACAAATGATGCAATAACTGGAGGGATGTGGGACATAAGTGAAAGAACAAGCATGGGAATGTGGAAGGCCACAATGATACTATTTGGAGGCCTTGCTGTAATGGTGACAATTATTATCATGTTTCGTTGAGGCCAAAAATATTAAATTTAATTAGTTTAGATCAATTTAGATTCCAGAATATATAGGGTTTATTTGGCAAGGCTAATATTAGAACTATGCTGCACAAAGGCAGATAGATAGAACAGACGTGATTAAAATCAATCTATCTAACTTGGAGACCTGTGCTCAAAAGGATTAAAAGAGGTAATATGAAACTTTATTTGATTTGCGCGTAATCGCCATTGGAAGTCGCGTTTTTGTGACTAGTTTTCAACTTGCTGGTGTTGAAGGAATAAAAATATCTTCATCTGCTCAAATACTGAGTGAAATTAATAAATTATGGTCGTCCGAGGACGTCGGCCTTATTCTTCTGAGTGATGACATGGCAAAAGAGATTCGCTTTCAACTGACTGACATAAGATCAAAAAAACCTATACCTTTAATTTTTGAGCTACCTGCTCCTGGAAGCACAAAAGAAAGTATTGATTACAGAGCGTTACTTAAGCAAATTCTGGGTGTATAGTTGAATAGAACGGATTTTGTTGTGCAACCTCCTAATCAGCTCGGAAGTTTCGATTAGCTATTTTTCTTCCGAATATAAGGTAGGCTGTATGTCCAATCATCCTCATCGAGGGTCTTGTCATTCCCTCCCTCGCTTCAATGGTTCTTATAAAAACTTCGCTGCAGTCGATATCAACAAACCCATTTTTGAGTGCTATAGCAGTTTTTTCTACTTGATTGACGGTAGGACAAATCGCTACAAAGGATCCGCTTTCTTTTAGTGCTATATAGACCTGTGGGACTATGGTCCAAGGATCTCCCAGGTCAACGATTGCCACATCAAAATCCTTTTCTTCGATAGCATGATGGGCATCAGCTTCGTTTAGGGTCGCAAATTCTGACATGCCAGCCTTGCCTAGATTTCGACTTGCTATGATTATTGACTCATGGTTAATATCGTATGAGTGAACATGACCCGTTGGTTTAACTATACTAGCAAGGAACGTGGTTATAGCACCGCTTCCAGTGCCAATCTCGAGAATCTGCGATCCACTAGTTATTCCTGCTCTTACGACAATATATCCAAGATCTTTAGGATACACAATTTGCGTTCTCCGCTCTGATTTCATTATAAAATCGTGAACTGTGGGTTTTACAAGGTAGATGACTTTACCGAGTGGAGTCTGAAGAGATGATCCATAGCCCATTCCAATAATAGATGGTATATCTATTACTCCTAGATGGGTATGTAGTTTCTTTTCTGACGTTACCTTAACTAACCATTTCTTAGTTCGATTATGAAATAACAACACATAGGAGCCTTCTTCGATACTCATAATTGGTACTCGAACACTTTTAATATGATAAAAATCTTCGTTATTCTACTGAATTTTGTCAATAAATATTTACAAATTAGGTATCACACTGTTAGGTCAATATTGAATCTGGTATCAGACGTAGTCTAGAATGCCAACAGGTTTGACGGAACCAATAAGACCTTAATGGAACTAAGTTATATTTACAAATTCGGATTATATGCGTATATATATACAACATTTAGTTAGTACATGGCTATTACCTTCGGCTAAGCCCCAGCAACTGAATAATCAGTAGAGACAATTTTTCGTTGTGTAAGTTCATTTAATGTAACGTATGAGCCATGAAATTTGCACACGGCAAACTAAACCCTGAGGTCTTTGTAAAAATAAGTGTTAATTTGGTACGTCAAACCATATGACCTGTGCTCATACAAAACGATCCACAAAGTTCGAGACTATCAGAATTATCAATTTACAAAATAATTCGCGTTAGGGATACTGAAAACATCACTTTTTGACCTTCTGAAGTATATGTCTTTTCATCATCCGGTAATTGTATTCTAATCTGATCACACATTATGGAGAATCTGCTCTTGGCTTTATCCGCCAGTTAGTCTAATAAATCTATTTTCTCCGTTAGTATGTTTTACAGTCAATGCTGCATAATCTAGATTTGCCAGTGCTATTGTAGCCGACTTTCTCACTTCTTCATTGGGGTCACTAAGCGCTCCGTTCAAAACATCCCTAGCTTTTTCAGATCCAATGACTCCTAACGCAATGGCTGCTTCATGCCTCACGAAAAAACTAGCATCTGTTTTGACGGCATCGGAAAGTGCTTCGATTGCACTAGAATATCCCAGCTGTCCCAAGGAGAATGCTGCTTCATGTCGAACAAGCGGCTCCATGTCAGTTCTAAGAACTGTACCAATATCCCTAACTACTGATTCGGTTGAAATATCCGCAAGTATGCAAACGGCCCTAGTCCGAATTACCATATCCCGATGATTTAGTAGCGCGGTAAAGTAGTTTACATTGTGGTTTTCATACTGCCGCTCCATCTCTTCTAGTGTACTCATTCTGCTATCCGGACCTTCAATCGAGTTAATAGTATCCATAAGATTTGTCTAGGTCAAGATAAACACTTATTTTTTTGTTGTGGCGTACTTTCCGAATAACCTCGACGATTTAATAAGGGTCAAAATCAGATACTATGAGAATGAGGATAAGATATTGGAGATTAGCGATATCAGAAGTTTTAAAAGCCAAATATCCAGTTAACAAAGTCAATCATTGGGAAATTAAATGCATGATGGGGGAGTACCAACACTTTGGAGTATTCTGGTACAAGTATGGCACCCCGTTTGACAAGGAACCTATCCCTGGAATATGCCTTTATTACAATGAGATTCCTCGTACGACTGTAGAAGAAATAGTTCAGTTGTTATACGAAAATTTTGGGGGCAATATTCAATATCGACAAACAAGGGTTTTCTTACGCGGCTCAAAGGAATTTGCAGCAGCAGACCAAGTCGGCATGTTGGCAAATCAACTGAGTCTGAAATTCAACTCTCCAGCCGAAATCAGTATTGAATTTGAAAGGATAACTGAGGAAGAAAAGTTGCAGGAATCTCTGAGTCTTCCGGCCGCTAAAGCATTACCAATTGTAGGTCCTGATTAGTATTAGTATTAGACTTTGGAAGATTGCAATAATGTAAGTATTATAGAAGTTCTTACATAGATCCCACATAAATCAGGGCTTCAATGAATCTGAAACGTGACTTTTATAATAATTTGCAATATTGATATAGGCGGAAACAGATGATGAGGTGGATCAATGGGAAATGTATCGTTAAATGAAGCTATTCTTTTATTGCAGAATTCGAGAGTCGCAGATTTTAACATCTGGCGATTTAAGAATTTGACTTTAAAACTAGATTTAAGTAATATGGATTTTTCTGACAAAAATCTGTCCGGTGCTTGTCTGAACGGGGCTTTATGCAAGGGTTCAAATTTTTCCGATAGCAAGCTATCTCGCATAAACCTAGTTCAAGCAGATCTCACTGATACCGATTTCACCAGGGCAGATCTCACAGGAGCGTTATTAATGTTGGCCGAGATGGATCGCTGTAGCCTGATTGATGCAAATTTAACGGTAACCAATTTAATGGGGGCAAGACTGCGAAACGCCAACTTATCTGGTAGCAGGATGATACGGACAGTCTTGATTGAAGCAGATCTTAAGGATACTAATATAAGTGTAGAAGGACGCAGTCAAGCATATACCAAATTTGCAAAGTTCTAATAGAAGTCTCTCCTAGAAGCCATATTCGCGCAACTAATCCTGCTTTTGATCATCCCGGACTTTAATCAGTATCAAATTTCTATTCGATTGAATGACTTTCGTATTGTAAATTATATACTACTTATTAAGAGGCTTCTATCCAAATTGGCCGAAATACTTCCTATTTTGCAAAATGTGAGGTTAGGTCAATGAAATAGATAGCGACCGTCCTTACAGATAGCAAGAGTGATTCAACTGTCAATCAGGCCTAAAAAATAGCGACAAAAAATAGAGTAAACGTAATGCAACAGATGGTGCTTCTATTATGTAATATTCAGGCCCGACTTGGCTTGAGCAGACTAACAGTCTAAGATCTCTGCCATCATTAATCCGTGAATGGTTTGCGAGACATCATGTGTCCTAATAATGTTCGCTCCATTTTTCACAGATTTTATTTCGGCAACTATCGAGGCAACTAAGCGGTCCTCCGTTTTTGAATTTAATAAATGACCGATGAAAGACTTCCTCGAAACTGACACGCATATAGGCTTTTGAAAATTTTTCAATTTGGTTAAGTTTAGAATTGCCTCTATATCACGAATGTAAAATTCAGCACCTTGAATTTTCGTAAAGAATGGGTTTTTACCTTCACTCCTGAAAAATCCAATAGATGGATCGATAATGACCTTATTCTCTGCAATCTTGGCTTGACGTGATATTGATAAGCTTTCTCGCAAGAGTTTTATCGTTGCTGATATCTGCCAGGAAGTGTGCAGTGACGGACCGCCGTATGCTCCAAGTATTATTGGTGTCTTGGTGTCCGCAACAATCGTAGCCATGTTTGCATCAAATTTGAGTCCAGAAATGTCATTAACGGCGTCAGCACCTGCTTCGATTGCTTCTTTTGCAACAGCCGACCTTGGCGTATCAGCTACTATTGGAAGATTACAACCTACCTTAACTGCTTTGACTGCATCAACCATCCTTCTTGCTTCTTGGTTGAGTGGGATGAGTGTCTGGAGATATGGGGCAGTCGACATTGCACCTATATCTATTAGACTGGCTCCCATATCTTCCATACTCTGCGCAGCTTTCGCAATCTCTTCGAATCTTGTCAAGACAGATCCCTTGTAAAATGATTCGGGACTAACGTTTATTATTCCCATAACCCTCACAGGTGCGTTATTACCTACGCACACTTCTCCTAGAAAAGTCAATTATTGAGATCACATTACAACTCAGGATTGTGTTTTTTATATAAACAGTCTTGTTTATACATTATACTAGCTAAGGTTAATATAGAACTCGCAATCTTTTCTTGATAAAATATGCCTGAGATATACGTTGTGCTGAATTACTATATTATGAGTTGGTTCCTAGGAAAAATGTTCTTTAACTAAAAGTCAACATGGTAGATATACTCAATGGTCAGAACGCTTGACAAGACTCACACCGTTCTCTCCTATATTGAGGGGAGCCTTAAAAACGTGACGATTGTTAATGGCAAAAGTAAATTTCCAGGGTTCATTTTTTCTCTGCTAAATCCACCGATCCCCTTAGGCGGGAACATCGTATCTCTTGATTTATACGTGGACGAAATCCCGATTGCAAAGAAATCAATCTTTGTCGCTACTTCTGATGACATGGTCAATGCGTCCACTATCTCAGAAAACAGACCCATATCTTTTAGACCTTTTCAAAGTGCTAGATTTTTAATAACAAGGGAGTATATGTTAGAAAAGACCAAGAAACACAAAATAGTCATACTTAGCAAGCTTGAGGGATTTGAGCAAATAATTATCCCATTTACATTCAGAGACCGTGCTGGAGATCAGAGGGAAAGAATATTTATTCCGTCGAACATTTTTGACGAAGCAAATTTTGCTACCGATAGTTATGATACAATTTTTAAAAATTTTATGAGTCCTCTAATCCTTTCGAATAAAAAGGCATATGTTGTTTGTTCATCGAATGCAAATCTTTCTGCAAATTGGACGTGGATGGGGGCAAGATATGATAACGGCGGACTATATGTACCCCCAGCTAGAGCTTTTGGAAGGATTAATGTAGAGATCTCAATAGAAGGCGAAGTACGCAAAAGACTTCCGAATTTTGTCGCGTCCTCTAAACATGAAAATGGAATTCTCTATACTAGACATGAAGTTTCAGGGTTGCAAGTTAAGAGAACATTATTTTTGCCCTTGAGTCACAGAGGATTTGTAATGCGTCTAGAGCTATCAGATAAGACATTGGACTATAAGAAACTAGGATTAAGAAGGAAGACTAGTAGGCCACAAAGAAAGATAAGAATTCATTTTTTGATAGATGGAAATATAACAAGTTACGGCTTGGCAGCAATCTCACAACATAACTCGACTGATCTGATTGATAATGAAAATTGTCTTCTCATCCAAACTGCTGCCAGGAGGGACATCGCGCATTATTATGGAACGATAGGTGTTTCCCCTAAAACATTGAAACCTTCCAAAGTCCTGACTGATTCTTTCGATAACGACCTGGAGATTTCCTATGACTTAGCAATCGAACCTGACAAGAATGTTGAGATTGCGTTGGTAGGAACAGGAAGCTATACCAGTTCTCAAGATTGCATTGAAGAATACAAATTTTTGAGAGAAAATTATCAACAATTGCTACAAGAGACCGAGAATTATTTCAAGGGATTATCGTCTTCCTTTCTTCATATACAATCGACTCAACATCAGAACTCCACTTTCTCAAAACTTATCAAGGCATACGAAAAAGCAAGAATGAGCATGGAGTATTTAAAGGCCGACTATGATGAATTAGGTCCTGGTATATGTGCAGGTCTTCCCCGTTTTCCGAATTATTGGGCTAGAGATACGGGTTGGTCGTTAAGAGGGTATATTTCTCTTGGAGATTATGATTTTGTCCTAGATGTCCTAGAAAATTTTTTTAAACACCAGGCCCGAAGAACGGCTGGATCGGCAACTCGAGGCGAATTGCCAATGATAATTAGTGGCAAGGCCTTTCTTCACAACACCACTTTCGGTTCAGCTGATTCTACATTTTTATTTCCTTGGATAATCCGAGAATATGTCTATTCTACTGGAAATATAAAGTACCTAAGGAATAGATGGAGAAACATAACTGATCTCGTAAATTGGGGTTTTTCAAAAGATATGGACGATGACGGTCTAATTGAGCATGGATTTACAGGAATTGCTGAGAAACTCCCGATCCAAGACTCGACTTGGATGGATCATATAGATCGAAGGAAGAGTGCAAATGATGTCCAAGCTCTTTTTTATGAATGTCTAAAGATTGGGAGTGAACTGGCAACAATCGTTGGCGATCACAGTAACGAACAAAAATGGTCAAACAATTCAAGATTATTGCGAGATCGTATTGATCAAGTCTATTGGAATGAAAATAGTGGATTCTACTATGATACTATCCGTAGGGATGGAAGCAAGGATCCAAGCATTAGACCTAATGCACTTATCCCTATCCTAACAGACATGGTTAGTGAAAAGACCAAAGCGGAATCAGTATTGAGAAGGATTGAAAAGAGTGACTTGACTACTCCTTGGGGGGTACGAACGTTAAGCTCTCTCGATCCGAAATACCATCCAACTTTATATCATGATGGAGCAGTCTGGCCACTTGTCACAGGATGGGCTGCAATTAGCGAAATCAAATATGGTAGGAATGAACAAGCCTTGTATTATCTAGAATGTATGGCTGAGAGAATTCTCGCAGAAAATGGAATGTTTGCCGAAACTTACCGAGGTGATAGGCCTGAACCATTTAATTCGTGCATTCTGCAAGCTTGGTCAGTTGGAATGTACATCTACGCTTTGCGCGAGATGATGCTTGGTATGAGAATTGATATGACCAAAAATCGAATCCGGTTTGAGCCTCAGATTCCCGAATCTTTAAAGAATAATTCTGTACCTATAACCTTTGAACATACCATAACAAGGGCATCAGAGAGGTGTAGAATTCATGTGGTCTTAGACCCCACATGCGATAAATTGTCAATCAAGTTTAAAGACCGCGGATTAAAGAATATTCAAATGTTAAGTAGCACTTATTCAGTCGAATAGAGGATAGATAACGTCCTGCCGCCAACTTTCATTTAGCAATAAATCAACTATCCTATGAAATCAATTTAGTCCCGATCAAACACACAGAGTTTTTGAAAATAATTCCAAGGAAACTGACCGCTATACTCTACGGCCCCTTCGTCCCCCCGGTTTACGAGTGGTATCATGAGGTATCGGAGTGACGTCGTCAATTCTACCGATTCTAAATCCAGCCCTAGCAAGAGCTCTAATAGCAGCTTGTGCGCCAGGACCAGGTATCCTGGGACCTACTCCCCCTACAGCCCTGACACGAATATGAAGCGCATTAATGCCCTTTGTCTTGGCCACATCTGCTGCAGCCACAGCAGATTTCATAGCAGCATATGGCGATGACTCATACCTATCAGCGGTAACATGCCTACCCCCAGAGCTAAATGAGATTGTCTCTGCGCCACTAATATCGGTAATATGAACCAATGTATTATTATAACTACTAAAGATATGTGCTACTCCCCACTTGTACTTAAATAGATCTTCGGTTTCGCTACTCATGCCACTTCTTGAATGTCTGCAGGTATATTAACTTAAGGAGATAACATGCTCATGGAGGGTCCAGCCAATAAGAGCTATTAGTTTCTGCATCTCCTTTATGTAGTCTGAATTAAAATTAATATTCTAATCATGTAAACTTTTTGTGCAATTTATCTTGTTTTTTAAACTGCTCAAGTTTAGGAAAGATGAGTATATCCCCTATTTTCAAGCAGTGAGTATTTATTTTCCTTCCTGGAACGTATGAATACATTTCCAGAGCCATTCGTAGCTTCGCCTATCACTAAAAACTTTATTCTTGATCTCTTAGCACAAGAGATAGCTTGTTTAAGGTTTGATCGCGGAATTGTGGCGACTATCTCATATTCCTCCCCGCCATGGAATATTAATTCTCTTGAACTCAAGTCGTTATGTTTCACGAATTCAGTCAAATCTGTTCCATACGGAATCTTCTTTATTAGGATATCTACATTACTTTGTGTTGCAAGTTCGTAAAGCGATGTTGCAAGGCCGTCGCTAGAATCAATGGAGGACGAAAAATACTTTGATAGGATCGTGCCAAACCGAATTCTAGGGATTGGCATCATTACCGAACTAATGGCTTTTTTTCTAAATTTTTCTGTGGCTTTCGCTCGATCCATAATGATTTTTAGACCAGCTGGCGGATAGCCAAACATTCCAGAAACAATTATCAAATCACCAGGACCTGCTCCATTTCTACTAGGGATCTCTAGATGGCGTCTATAGGTAATTCCTAGAACACAACAATCTATAATCAATTCCTTTGTCTGATTTGTATCCCCTCCTGCTATTATAAAACCAAATTCTCGTGACGCCATCCGAAACCCCTCAACCAGACTCGCAATTGCTTTTGCTGAATAATCTATAGGGATTCCTACAGAAATTAAAGATAAATATGGTTTAGCGCCCTTCGCAGAGAGATCACTGATAACCGATACAATGCTTTTTCTGGCAATTTGCCATGGTTTCATTCCAGCAGGTACATCAGTACTTTCTACTAGCATATCACATTTGAAAACTATAGCATGCGATAAAGAGATAGCCGCTAGTCTCTCAGGAGGAATGACAGTAACATCATTTTTACCAAAATCTTTCAAATTATTCTGTTTAAGTTTGGCAATAAAGAGCTGAATTATTTGTTTTTCATCTAATTTCATCATATACCAGCTTCGCTCTACTAATTATCTGTTCGTACAGAGCACTAGCCTTGTCTGCCAACGATTCAACTGAAATGCGTACAGCATGTTCAGTGTTTGAAGGTCTTATAAGTACCCATGAATTTTCGTCGATTATTAGTTTAATTCCATCAATCTCGGAGGCCTCAGAAGAAATAGGACCAAGCTCATCGTAGAGCCTCTCTATCAGATCTTTATGTAACCTGGAATCAGCGGCAAGTTTTGATCGAATTTGGACATATTTTGACGATAATCTCAGGCAATCAGTTATTGATTTACGATCTAGTGATGAAATAAGAACGCCTGCTAGTAGCCCATCCCTGCACATATTAAATTTAGACATAATAAAGCCGGCACTGCTTCCTTCGCCACCTGCCTCTGCGCCTGATTCAGACATCTTCTTAAATACATTAGCTTCGCCTACCTTTGAGTAATACACCGTGCCGTTATGGCTGGCAATAAATTCCTTCACAGATATGCTAGTATCCACGCTTATCGCAAAGTTTCTAATACCAAGTTTCACTGCATTTGCTACACAAAATAAAAGCGTCACATCAGATGTTAACTTCCTCCCTGTCTTATCGATAACCACTAGTCTATCTCCATCTAGATCTAAAGCCAGGCCTAAATCTAAAGAGTTGCACCGGACGAGCGCCCTTAATTCCCTAAGATCGTCTACGGTCGGATCTGGATTTCGTGTATGAATACCGGCTGTATCATTTATGCTAGCGACTCTATATCCTAGATTTCGAAACAGGATATTTGAATACTGACAAGCTGCTCCACCACCTGGGTCAAGACCAATCTTTATTTTCTCTGCCATCTGTATACTCTGTGCCAGTTCTAGCAATTCGTTGATGTAGCTTGAGAAAAAACTAACTGAACGACCAAAGTTATTAGGCTGTTGCTGAACCGCTCGATCGAGCATGATATCTAATTCATTTTCATAGAGACCCCTACCATTAATAACAAATTTCAAGCCATTCCAATCTAAGGGATTATGAGAAGCTGTTATAACGCAGCCGGCATGATATTTTCTAGCTTCGCGAAAAACTACTGGCGTGGGCGCTATATCAATGTTGTATACGTCTATGCCCTGCGCCATTAATGCCGACTCGACAACCCTAGCGATAATATGACTGGAAGGTCTAGTGTCTCTGCCTAAGACACATTTTCCTCCCAAATCTAAGAGACCAGATCCAAATAATCTACTTAATCTGTAAACCTCATTTATAGTCAGATCTTGTCCATATACTCCTCTTATACCGGAGACCGATATTTTCATAGAAACCTTAGAGATCCCCGCTATATTATATTGATTTGCTATTCATAACATATGAACATATTAACAATTAAATATAGACTAAGCAAATTTTCGTCATCTTTGCCCTAGTAGCTCAGACTGGTCAGAGCGAAGGTTTCGTAAACCTTAGGTCGTGGGTTCAAATCTCACCTAGGGCTTAATAGGCCAAGATGCAATTTAGAAACAGCATGATGTTCATTCGTTACTAGTTAGAAGATAACTTTTTATGACTTTCCTTAAAACATCTATTGATCTTCTGAGATGCCTTTTTCGATTCGACAATGCTGCCTCGTACTTTGACATTTTGCGGTTCAAATCGCTTATCATCTGTTGTTGATGTTTGGGATTGGGTGAGCCTGCTGAAGCTCGCAATGAAACCGACGCTTCAGGGGTTAGTCCCATGATTATATGTAAGACCTCTTTAGCCTGGAGATCTGACTTTACCTTATGGAGGACCTCTTCTACCTGCTCTGTTTTCAACTGTGCCAAAGACATATTTCCATTTCTCACCGCTTTTTCTACTAACTTACCGATTATCATGTGTGCGGTACGGAATGGAATGCGTTTGCGCACGACCAACTGCTCTGCTATGTCAATGGAAATGGCGTAGCTATTGTTAGCTACCTGTGCCATTCTTTCTTTATGAACATAGATCGAATCAATAACCATTTTCATTATTTGCAAGGAGTCCTGTACAGAGCGTGAGGCATCCCACAGAGCTGGTTTAATTTCTTGGAGATCTCTACTATATCCTGTAGGCAGTGACTTCACGATTGAAAACACGCTATTCATGCTGCCCAATAATAATCCAGATTTTCCGCGTATTATTTCCAACGGATCTGGATTTTTCTTCTGAGGCATGGCACTAGATGAAGAACTGTTCTCCTCTGAGATATCGATATAGCCAAATTCTGATGTTGACCACAGGATCAGATCTGCTGATATCCTACTCAATGTGGTCATAATAATTCCCAATGTAGACATATGCTCACATACAGTATCGCGTGAGCTAGTCGCATCTATGGAATTTATCACAAGCCCTCTAAAGCCCAGTAAGAAAGCGGTCCGATTCCTATTAATTCGTACAGACGATCCACCTATCGCACCTCCTCCTAGTGGACATTGGTTGATTCTATTATATACAAGGTACAATCGGTCCAGGTCTCTAAAGAGTGCCTCAACATATGAAAGAAGCAAGTGTGAAAACGTTCCTACTTGAGCTTGTTGTAGATGAGTGTATAATAGAGTAATTGTTTTTTGGTTTTCTGCTGCCTTTTTAAGTAGACTACGAATTAGGTCTAAGATATGGGCACTAGTGTTGTTGATGTCATCTCTAATCTTCATCCTCATATCTAAAACTACTTGATCATTTCGTGACCTTGCAGTATGCATCTTTCCTCCGGTTTGAAGACTGGTCTGTTGAATCACAAATGCTTCAAGGGACTCATGAACATCTTCAAAACTGGCCATGTCTATTAGAGTAGTATTTCTTTCCAGTTTCAGCAGAGCATGTAGAATTTGACTGAGTTCTGATAGGGTTAATATCCCTATTTCGTGTAACATTATGCAATGGGCTTCGGTTCCTAAAACATCGTAGTATAATAATTCGATGTCATCCTCGCCTGACGAAAGAAATCTAAGCATATTGTCTTCAAGATTTCGGTCTGATCTGGATCTATACACGATTGATGCGTTTTGAAGAACACTAGATATCATATATAGTTTTTAGATGTTATGCCATTTGGGATCATTCTATTCATAGATATTGAACTCATGAATTTGGAGACAAAGTGCTCATTTTGGTGTTATGCGAATACCATATCTTCTCATGAATTTAACAAGATGATTTGCGAGTTCCCAGCTGCTTTTACATGTCAGAGAATCTAATTCTATCCACTCGAATTTTTTCTTTAGTTGTAACGGTATTTGAAATGAAATTATCGTGTCGGTATCATCGAGATTTTTAAGATTAATTCCATACACTAATCTTTTACCATTAAATTCAATTATTCTACTGCTATTCAATTTTCTAAATGTAATATTTCGAAGCTTTAGAAATTTCGAGGCGTATTTGTAAAAATCCGGAAGAATATTTAACATAACTTTGTGTTTGGCATCAACTTCAAGTTTACTGCTCCTAGCATTTTTTATTACTTTCGCTGGTACGCCGGCAGCAAATACACCTGGCGAGAGATTTTTCGTAACTACCGATCCTGTTCCAATAGTGACTCCTTTACCAATCGTGACTCCAGGTAATACGGTAACGTTCCATGGTAGCCAAGCTTCGTCTCGAATAGCAATACTTGCAAAAAGATATGGGTTGCCATTCAAAGCATTCTGCCATGAGCTATGTGTAAAGAGTAAGCAATACCCCCCGATGCCGACGTCATTACCTATCATAACCGTTCTTGTAGTGTTTATATAGGACCGGTAAAGCACTACACAGTTATTGCCGATCTTAAATTGGCTAGCCTCGCTTTGCATCCCTCCTATAAGTACATTCCTATCAATAATAGTGTGGTTACCAATCGAAATTGACTTGAATGCGTTAATTACTGTTCGCTCTTTAACGACCGTATTATACCCCACACTTATGGCGCCATCAGAAAAAAGTTTACAGTCTGTCAACGAGGAAACTGAGCCTATTCGTACATTTTTGGCCTTTATCTGAACATTGTTTATCTTTGCTCCTGCGCAAATGACAACATCTCTTGCGTCGATATTAGAATTCGTGAGCTCAGCACTATTTGCTATATCTATATGTGAGGGCATGATCTACTATGTGATTTGCTAAATCTATTCCTCTAAAAACCTTAACATCAGTCTGAGACGTCAAATACTCCACTATCTGTCTATACATTCTGCCCCCTTTCATCCTTAATACATTATCATGCCAGATTACTGTGATGACATTGAAATCAGGGTTCAACGTTCTGCCTTGTTGAACAGCTCGTCGGAAGGTAGGAAGAATATCATCTTCTGTGAGCTTCATGTATGTAAATAAATATGCATCCATAACAGTAATGGGGAATTCCAAAAGGCCGTCAAGTATATGAAAACCAAACTCCTCTGGTCCAATTAGATGTTTGGTTGCTCTCATAGAAGAATCGTAAATAAAGCCCAGTTCTCGCAGTTTAGTTGGGAGATCTATATTGAATTTTAGATAATGAACTCTGTTCGCCGCGATTATTCCCTTGGATAGCTCTTCCAGATCCTTTTTTTCCTTGAGGAGTTTGTCCTTGGCATCAACGGATGAAGGATCGGAATGAAGCCCTATTTCCCAGCCGCCATTAATTAATGATTTTATATCATTCTCATAATCAAGGAATATTCCATTTTCATACATCGTCCTAAAAAAAAATGTTGATCTTAGCCCGTATCTTTCTTCGATTTCCATATAGTCTGGAATATTATAGTAAGGATTTATTTTCTCAGCATCCCTGATCGTCTCTTGATCAAATCGCGTCCTTCTCGCTATGATATGATCTAAAGATGGACCTTGCCGCCTCCAGTCAACGTCATGGCTCAAAAAAATGTATTGCAATGCCTATTTTACAGATTCCTAGAGGTTAATTTGTATATCGATTTCCATCGGAGCTGTAGATGAAAAATATCATACAGAAAAGATGGTTGACTAATCTTTTTAATGCCAAGGCCGTTCCGATCAGGACGCTAACCTGCAATAGTTATATAGGGATCGAGTAGATCTCTTTTTTACAGCAATGAGCCAAGATCTCCAGCAAACACGTAGATTAATATTTGATGAATTAACTAAAATAGTTGATCCTGAAATCGGTATTTCTATAATGGAACTGGAATTGATAGACAAGGTAGTTATAGAGAATGGAAAAGTCGATATCGATCTGCATTTAACAAGCCCTTTCTGTCCTGCTGTATTTGGTTTCAAGATTGCACAGGATGTAAGGGACAACGTTTGTCGCCTCGATGGCATTGAAAACGTAAAAGTAACGGTTAGTAATCATTTCATGGCTGAGGCCATAAACAAACAGGTAAATGAGAGCAAACCTCCTGAGAAATCAAGCAAATAAATTATCAGACGGTTAATACTTAGTTAATACTAGCTGTCCATTTGGTCCTGTCTACGAACGTATTCCTGTTTTGCTTTTTTCATGTCGTTCTTTGAAAAATTCATGAGATGGCCCCTCATAAGCTGTATTCCCAAGGCTGGATCTACCCCCTTCGGGCAAACAACACTACATGAACCTGCGAAGTGACACCTCCATATGCCGTGCCTTTCATCTACGAGGTTCAATCGTCTCTTGCTTGCGTCGTCTCGAGAATCGCTAAAGTATCTATAGGCCTGTGCCAGAGATTGGGGTCCAGGAAATTTAGAGTCGGTTGCCACCGACGGACACGCTGAATAGCACAAGCCACATTTAATACAATATGAAAATTGTAGGTATTTGTCAACATCTTTAGGAGTTTGCGTAAACCACGATAGATCCTCCTCGTTATCAATATCTGCAGATTTGTTTTGTATAAAGGGTTCCAAATTTTTATGGTGCTTGAAGAATTGGGTGAAATCTGTTACAAGGTCTCGTATTATTGGAAAGTTTCCCAAAGGCTCGCATGTTATCACAGAGGAATCAAGCTCAGACACTTTGGTATAACACGCAAGCCGAGGTATCCCATTTATCTTCATACCGCAAGATCCGCATGAAGCCATTCGGCAGGAGTATCTAATGCCTATACTTGAGTCGAGATAGCTTTTCGCATATAATAATCCGTCGAGCACAGTGGTCCATCGCTGGACTGGTATTTCGAATTCATCATGGTTTGGCATTTTCTTGTTGTTTGTCATTGTTCGGGAAATTCTGAAGGTAACAGTTTTAGAAGCCAAATAAATATCTCCCTCTGCACTTTACAGGCTTCCAATTACTTTCAAACATTGTGCCTTCCTCTTTCATACTTTAACATTTTATAACTCTAATCCGTTTGCAAATATAATGGTTCGAGTGCCGTATGCGATGACTGCTATTGAAGCAATTATTATGGCATAGCTGACACACTTCTCCCATATTCTGTTTTGACGTAATTCGAGCAAAATAATCCTCAAACCATTGAAACCATGTATAGCTATAAGTATAAGTATTATTTCAAGCAGAACCGCATACGGGATGTTATGATAGTTTCCAATCACATTCTCGTAGGTGAGGCTTGTAGAAAACGGTACGATTAAACGCATAATTATGTGTACAGCAACCACAAAGAGTGCGCAAACTCCTGTCAGATAGTGGATTTTCATTATTTGGCTCTCACGCAGATTCATTTCAGTTCATGTCCCCTACAATCAATCTTATGCCCCAATCTAGCCTTTTCCAAATAGGACTTGCACCCCAAATAGCATCGCAAGCGCAGCCAATATTAACGCGACCCAGATTCCTGATTTCTGGCGATAGTTCAATGAACTCGCTAAATAAGGATAATCAGGCCTCCCTGGCTTACCCAGGCCTTTTCCAAGGTGCGTAAAGATTAGCCTGATTCCATTAGCTGAATGAAAAGTGCTTGTACCTATTACCAATATCAGAAATAAGTGGCCCATCAGTGTCTGTGTTAGCTGCAACATCGAATTCCAAACATCTGGACCTCCAATTATAGAGCTGGTTTCGAATACATGACCTACAAAATAGACTAGTAGGAATAGACCCGTCAGCCTCTGAAGCCAATAAGATACTCTTTCCCAGCCGTAGCCAAATGGATTAAGCCAGGCCTTGATACCCTCCCGATTATCGCTACTAACAGATCGATTTCCGAAATTGACATTCCTTTTCGAAGTTGCCATTAATATTTCCTCTCAACTGGTGCGTATCGGGTAAACGCTATAGGGTGCCAAGCTATTTTCGGCTCTTCCGTAGAGTAATAGGTGAGGGAGTGTTTCAAATACCTCTCGTCGTCTCTTAATGGATAATCAAGGCGCGCATGCGCTCCTCTTGATTCGCAGCGATTCAAAGCATTCACTAAGACGACTTCTGCGACAGATAACATAGAATCAGTCTCCATAACATTAATGAAATTAGTATTATACTCAGTAGCTCTATCATCAACGTGTTTCCATGTTTGTAACTTCAATCCCCTCAGATCTTTAAGACCTTCGATAAGTGTATTTTCAGTTCTGAACACATATGCTTTTTCGTCCATGATATCTGTTAAACATTTTCTGACTTCATATGGATTTGCTTCTCCTTTCCCCCTAAATATTCCATCGAATATTCGTTTTTCTTCTTCACTTACTTGTTCTAATGGTGTAGACAGGCTTAGGTCAGTATGCCTCAACGCATGGTTTGCAGCAAGTTCTCCAGTAATTTTCCCCCAAACCAGGCATTCAGCAGTCGAGTTGGCTCCCAGGCGATTTGCTCCGTGGGTGCTATTGCAAGCTGCCTCACCAGCAGCCCAGAGTCCATTCAACTCAGTCGCCCCGTGAATATTCGTATGAATCCCTCCCATCATATAGTGGCAAACCGGTCTAATCTCTATTGCCTCGTTGATAATATCGACTCCAGAAAATTTAAAACCGATTTCTCTTATCCCAGCTAGACGCTCTTTTATCTTGTCCGGTCCGAGATGAGTGAGGTCTAATTTTAGACAGCTCATGCCACTCTCGTGTTTGAATCCTCTACCCTCTTGAATCTCACGTATCATAGAACGTGAAACCACATCCCTTGGTGCCAATTCAAGTTTTTCTGGAGCGTATCTCTTCATGAATCTTTCATTCTGATTATTAATCAGATATCCTCCTTCACCTCTTGCTCCTTCGGTAATAAGTATGCCAGATGGTAAAATGCCGCTGGGATGAAATTGAACGAATTCCATGTCCTTGAGCGCAAGCCCCTTGCGATAAGCCATATGTAGACCATCCGGAGTGGAGGAATAGGCGTAAGTAGAAAAGCTATAAATCCTTCCCGCGCCGCCTGTACAAATTATGCCCGCACGCCCTCTTATTACAAAGAAGGTACCCGATTTAATTTCAATTGCAGTTACTCCACAAAATCCATCCTCGCTAGAAAGTATCGATGTGCAAAACCACTCGTTAAGGAAATCGATATTGTCATATTTCAGGCAAGTATCGTAGAGGGTTTGCATTTCATAAAACCCAACCTTATCTTGAGCATAAGTTGCTCTCGGGAAGGAATAGCCTCCAAATTTACGTTGATCTATTCTCCCGTCATCCCTTCTCGACCATGGCATTCCCCAATGATCCAACTGATATATTTCGAAAGGAATGCTTTCGACCAATAGTTCGGCTACGTCTTGATCGGCAAGAAAATCGCTACCCTTAATGGTATCGTATATGTGAGAATCGCGGTTATCTCCCTCATCCTCAAATAGTACCGCTGCCGTCCCACCTTCTGCTGAGACCGAATGAGATCGCATGGCTTGCACCTTCGAAATTACTGCGATACTCAGTTTATTGCTTTTTGAAGCAGCAGAGATCGCGGCTCTAAGGCCTGCCAAACCCGACCCTATAATAATAACATCATAAGAAATAGCTTCTGTCAATTAAGATGCAGTTACTCACCCATGATTTGGTATTCATTTCTCATAAATATCTTTAGACAACTATGGCTAACAAAAGCTTTCTCAGTCTGAACTTTACCATCCCCGTTTATCCGTTTTCTGCAACACAATTAATATATGACCTCGAATTAGAGGCCCTTGCCCTAAATTTGGCAGTAAATATTCGTACGGTATTTTGCCGCCTGTTAATTAACACGTTTTATATACTGTAGATGGTGGAATCAAAAAATGCCTATTGAATATAGTGGTAAGATATACTTCTCGCCGAACTCTTCTGATGATATTATTGTTGAAAAGTCCAGAAGGAGATTGCTCGAAGAGGGAATAAAGCCTGAAGATATCGAAATTAGCTATAACATACAGGAGTTAGAAGTCGGTGACTTGTTTATAAACTATGATCCGCCAAACTTAGTGATTAGACACGTATACGAGAAGAAATCTAATGGCATGATTAAAATGAAAAGCTGTGCCCTCTTAACTATTTAACGATGAGTCAGCTTTTCTTCCAAAGTCTTAGGCAGTTCACCAATTTCCCGCGTAAATTCTAAGCCATCATCCATTGATCTTATCGTTACGCGGCCATTCTTATACTCTCTATCCCCTACAATAACTGTAACTATTGCTCCTCTTGTAGCTGCGTCTTCGATCTGTCTTCTTAATGGTCTGCCGGAAGGATCGTAATCAGTAATGTAGCCTTTTTCTCGTAGATCTGATACTATATCCATCGCCTGAACCCTTGTGTCATTTGAAGTGAATGCAACATAAATCATTCTAGGTTGCATTATATTTTGATTCTTCCCAAGCGCTACAAGAATCCTTTCTACTCCACCTGCGGCTCCGGAGGCACCCATATCTTTCCTACCGAATGCTTTCGTAAGAGTATCATATCTTCCACCTCCTACAAGTGCACCTATCTTGAGGGATGGATCAGTGGCCTCAAATACTATTCCAGAATAATAATCTAAGCCCCGCACAATTCCCAAATTTACACTCACATTCCTAACCTTTCGCGATCTCAATGAGTCACTCAGTTGAAATAAATTATTCCAACTCTTCAAATGACTAGCATCGACACTTGAATAAGCCGAATCTACGTTACCACGTACACTTGACAGGCCAATCAATTTATCTAAAACTGGGATGCTAAGTTTTCCTTTAAACTCGTTGTAGACTGCCTCGTTACCTTTTTTAGGAACCTTGTCCATGGCTCGAAATATCTCGCCTACAATACGCTCATCCGAAACCTGAAGATAATCTTTTATGTATTCCTCTAACAACTTTCGATCGTTCAGCTCGATAACGACATTTTTTAATCCTAGTTTTTTTAGGAATACAGAGACAAATTGAATAGTCTCGGCGTCTGATTCGAGATTAAATGAATCATAGATTTCAACATCCCATTGATGAAAGTACCTATAACGGCCGGCCTGAGGTTCATCGTACCTCCAAACTCCGTCAAATGCCGCTACTTTTATGGGCATCTTAAAATCTCTTCTGGACGTAGCAAATCTTGTGAGACCCATCGTGAGATCAAATCTCAATGCTACATCTCTACTGCCTTTATCTTTAAAAGTATAGATTTCATTCGAGATGGATGGACCAGCCTTGACTTCTAAGGTAGACAGTAATTCAAGGGTTGAAGGTACGATTAACCTATAATTGAATGCTTTGGAGGTATCTAAAAAGGCATCTCTCATTTCGTTAATTCTCGCAGCTTCCTCATAATCGATATCACGCATCCCTCTCGGGATTTCGAATTTCACAATCGATTGCAATCATTGTTCTCATTTAGATTTTGCGATCAATTATTATAATTATTAGTCTCAACGTAATTAATAATGAGAACAACTGGCTTTCGCTATCTAGATCATATGGCAGATATTATCGTTGAAGCGTACGGTAGGAGTTTGGATGAGGCATTTGAAAATTCTGGCCTTGCTCTTGTTAATATCATGTTTGGAATAGAGGAGGTTGTTACCAAGAAGGCTATGAGAATCGATGTACAAGGGAGAGATATTGAGAGTTTGCTGTATTGCTGGCTTGAGAAAATCCTGTTACTTTTACTTGTGGACGAGTTTATACCCTCAGAATTTGATGCCAATATTAGCATGGAGAAAAGCAGCATTCTGTTAACCGGTATTGCAAGAGGTGAAAATATCGATTTACGGAGGCATATATATCACATCGAAGTTAAAGCAATAACATACCATGAAATGAGCATAATGCAAGAGAAGAATAATTTCACTATAAGGTACATAGTTGACCTCTAAGCCTTTTCACTTACTAATAGCTTCTTACCAAGTTGACAAATCTTAAATACTGAGTATAACCTTTAGGTTTTAAGAATTATGAGTGAGGATAAGAAAACAGCTAGCTCATCCCAAAGCGGTGCAACTGCCCTGTTAGAACTCTCAGAGAAGAATTTTGATGAGGCTGTGAATGCAAACAAACCAGTTTTAGTTGATTTCTGGGCTACATGGTGTGGACCCTGCCAATTTATGCTTCCAATTTTCGACAAACTGGCAAAGAAATACGGCGAAAAAGTGTCTTTTGGTAGACTAAATGTCGATGACAATCAAGGTATAGCAATGCGATTTGATGTTTACGCCATTCCTACCTTCATTATTTTCATGAATGGCAAGGCTGTCGATCGGGCGGTGGGAGCAGTAGGCGAGAAGGGTTTGGAAGGCCTCTTACAGAAGTATCAGTAGTATTTGTTACTTCTCGTTTATCGAATCCACACATCGGTGGAGTAAGGTTAAAGATACCCGAAGGCGGGATCATCTTTTCTTTTGAGTAGTAATATTGCATCAAATATATCCTTTTCTTCTTTAGTTAGTCTATATTCAAATCGCTCAATCAGCACCTTAGCATGTCGACTATTCAGATCTGTATAAAAGAAGTCTCCTTCATTAATTTGTCTTCCTATTGTAGGCTCTCTAATTGAAATCGCGACCTGCATACCTCTTGTTGCCTCTTCAATCGTCTTACCGCTATCTTGGATTTGATGCACAATTCCGATTTTTTTGCCTGTATCGTTTATAACCCTCGTTTTCTGCCTAAGTTTTCCAACCAAGATTTCTGCTCCAAAGACAGCAGGACTATTTCGTCTAAATATAAATCCCTTCATAAACTGGAATTTACAAACTGGGGGGATTTCATTGAATAGGATCGATTCTTCGTGTTCCTTTTGGTATCTTGCCCATTCGATATAGCTACGTACTAGGTTGTAAATAATTTGCTCATTGAATATCTTCACATCTCGTTCTTGTGCTTCTTTTATCGCATCATCTAGTACTCTAACATTAAATCCCAATACAACTCCCAGGTAGCGATCCTTGTCTTTTACTGCAGACGCTGCTATCACGTCTCTCCTCGTAATATAACCAATATCAGCAGACTGAATCGCTACGTTCGCCTTGTATAGCATATCTGTGATAGCTTCTATTGAACCAATGGTATCGCACTTTAGAATTATGCCATTAGATTCGGTGTTTATAAATGCAGCATTAACTTCAGATTGCAATAAGGTTTTGAGACGGTCTTCATCCTCTCTCCTTTCAAGAACATAAATGGGGCTACCCGCAAGAACGCCATCCAAATCCGGGGATGTTATCTTCAGGCCAGCAGCAGATATCACTTCGTTTACTGGCATGAATTTATCTCGAGGATCGCGCATCTCATCCAGAGGTTTGGGTACCAAGAGTGCCTTCGCTCTTGTTACAACCGATTTATCGCGTTTCGCAACTACTATACTTGCACCCTGCTTCAATACTCCATCTAAGAGAATAACGTTGGCAGAAGGACCAAGGCCTATTTCTTCGTTGACTTCCAGCACTATTCCTCTGGCAGGACCTTCGTGCCGTTCCAATTTTAGACCGAGATACTGTTGAGTTAGGCCAACTAATACTACAAGCAATTCTGGGATTCCGCCACCAGTTACTGCACTGACTGGGACGACAGCAACTTCTCTGGTAAAGTCTTTGACTCTCCAAAACGCTTCTGAGACATAGCCGAGTCTTGAAAGTGATCCTACGACATCATAGATTTTTTCATCGAGCATTTGTTGAATAATTGGGTCTTGTTTCTTTATTTCACTGCTTATAAGCGAGTAATCTCCAGTATTTCGCCATCCGCTAATCAAGTCGATCTTGTTTAGTGCTATAACGAATGGAACCTTCCTCTTCTTAAGTATACCTAGGCTCTCTATGGTTTGTGCCTCTAATCCCTTATTCACATCGACGACAACAATGGCGATATCAGCAGCCGAGCCACCCCGAATACGGAGGTTGGCAAATACTTCATGTCCCGGAGTGTCTATTACAAGCAATCCCGGAATCTGGGCCTCGGCTTTTGCAAGATTCAAATAGAGATTACCACTTATCTGTTTAATTGTCTCGATAGGAAAGAAGCTTGCACCAATATGTTGGGTTATCCCTCCTACTTCACGGGCCTGAACAGCAGTACCCCTTATCTTGTCTAAAAGGGATGTTTTTCCGGAGTCTACATGGCCTAATACAACTACTACTGGTTGTCTGAGCTGCACTTAGCTACTTCCAAAAATAACTTTGGATTCTTTTACAAAATTTTCATTGGTATCAGAAGCATGAATAATATTATCGGTTAGACCTAAACCAAAATCTCCTCTTATTGTACCTGGAGATGCCTCGTAAGCCCTTGTTTGACCTATCATCGCCCTAACTACATCTATTGCATTGTTTCCTTCTAGAATACAGGCCACAGTTTTACCAGAGGAAATAAATGAAACTAGCTCTCGGAAGAAATCTCTCTCTCGGTGGACATCGTAAAACGCCTCGGCCATCTCTTTGGAGAATAAATACAATCTTAATTCGAGTAACTGAAATCCCTTCTCTTCAAATCTATTTATGATTTGTCCAACTAAGCGTCGTTTTACTGCATCTGGTTTGATAACAACAAGCGTTTTCTGTATTACCATTTTCTACTTTCTTACCCTTATTCCTCCTTTTACATACTTACGAGTCCACTTTAATTTTCTAGGATCTCGTCTCAGCTTTCGCGAATTTTTTTTGCACTTCGAAGAACAGGTCCACTGAATCACTCCATCGTTTTTCACCAACATCAGTCCATGACCAGTCACTATGGTTTTACCACAGAAGAAACAATTACGAAGTGAAATTGCTGTCTTGCTCATATAATAACCCCTACCAAGTATCTCCTAATTACTTTATTTTTCGAGCTTCTCTTTCTGTTTCTCTGAGCATTAGGGTATCGTTCATTCTTATAGATCCCTTCACGTTTCGCGTCAAGATCCGCCCTCTATCCTTCCCCTCTAATACTTTGACCCTGACTTGAATTACCTCACCGGCTATACCCGTTCGACCAACTATTTGAATTACCTCTGCAGGTATGACCTTCTCTTCAGATGCTTTACTCATCAGGATCCCCTATTCTTTTTTGCTTTTCACTGTCGAAATCGAACTTATTACTTCATCCACTATATGTTGGGCTTCTCCAGCTTCCATAATAGTTGCGGCTGCAGAACCTACGTCTATTCCAAGTGAAGCACCAAGTTGTTGCTTACTTGGCACAAATATGTATGCAGCATGCCTATCCTCGCAGAGAATAGGCAAGTGCGCAACGACTTCTGGTGGCTCTACGTCCTCTGCTATCACAACTAGTTTACTGTTTCCTCTTTCTATCGCTTTTGTTGTCTCATTAGTTCCCTTTCTAACCTTGCCGCTCTGTTTGGCCACGCGTACAGCTTCATAGATAGCACTGACTAGATCTTTTGGAGTCTCAAATTTAACATAATAAGGCTTACTCATATTTGATGCAATCACCCGTAGGGATCATTTCTATTCTCTTGTAGGATAAGGATATTATATAATAATGTTGTCAATCACCGATCTCTATCGACTAGTTTGTCGTAAAATGTTCTCTATCACGGACGTGTACTCCCCTACCATTGAATACAATCTTGATTCGTCAATAGATTCAGCGTACATCCTCAATATCGGTTCAGTACCACTAGGTCTTACTAAAATCCATGAATCGTTATCAAGCCACATTTTTGCTCCATCGATCGTTTCGGTCTTCAGCGGGTTCTTGTAGTTAAGACACGCCTCAACTACATCATTAGCAATGTGGATTGTATCACATTCGAATTTGGATTTACATTGAAATGTTTTAGGCAATTTACCTAGCATATGAGATAGCGACTCATTCGTTTTAGAGGAAGCAAGCATATCCAGCACAAGTGCAGTTGTCATGGCACCGTCCCTCACTTCATTCATTTTGCCATACATGAATCCACCATTCTCTTCAAGTCCAATGAGAGATTTACGTGCTACCATTTCTCTTGAGACTTCCACACTTCCAACCTTGGTAAATAGGACCCTTGAGTTCTCTTCGTTCGCCACTAGAGAGACTAACATAGTAGTATTAATCGGGCATACAATCTCACTACCGCTATGCCCGGACCTTAGTAAAAATCTAACCAGAAGCGCTCCAGTTTTGTCTCCTGGATGTACTATGCCTTTTTCATCGCAAAAAATACTTCGATCTCCATCACCGTCATAAGCCACGCCGAAATCCGCGTCTAGATCCCTTACAATTTCGCATAACGGATTAAGATTACTCACAGTAGGTTCTGAACCTCGTGCGGGAAAAGCACCATCTAGATCACCATTAATTGTTACCACCTGACAACCAAGCCGTCTTAGCAAGAGTGGAGCAACTAGGGCCTGAACGCCATTTCCCAAATCCATTATAACCTTAAACTTTCGTTCGCGTATCTTATCAGAATTAACTAAACTGAGCACAGCATCGAGATATGGATTTAGAATATTATCTTCCTTGTATAGAATTCCCAAACCATCAGTTTTAGAAAATTTTTTTTCAAGATAAATTTTTTCTACCTTTAATTCGGCTTCTCTCGAAAGCTCGACACCATCTGATGCTATCGGTTTAATTCCATTATACTGTGGAGGATTATGCGAAGCAGTGATCATTATACCTCCGCTGTACCGGTATTTCTTTGTTGCAAACTGCAAACAAGGAGTAGGAATTATTCCGGCATCCCATACATCAAGGCCGGCCGAATTTATTGCAGAGCTAACCAGTCTCGCAATGATCGGGCTCGACAGTCTTGCATCTTGGCCAATCAATATCTTTCCATTTTTGAAAAAGGTAGCAAGAGAATAAGATAAATTTGTAATTAGATCGAATTCAAATTCTCTTCCGAAAATACCTCTTACTCCGTTAGTACCAAAAAGCCTATTCCTAAGCATCTAGATCAATTTGGGTTATAATTTAATACAGACAATTTATTGGTATCTATAGTTCCTTAAGATTTGGTTACACAATTCACAATCTTAACTATAGTTTCAGACTTGCATTTGAATGGTAAACATATAGGAGTTATTCCTTGCTTTTTTGCATAGATGATGGCTCGTGCGCAAATAAACAAATTTAACCTAGCTACAATAGTAAACATATAGAGCGGGGGTCGCCAAGCCCGGCCAACGGCGCAGGTCTCGTTTTTATTGTATAACTCTAATAAAAAGAGGGCGAAGCTTAGAATGAGTCAGGCTCCTATAACCCTGTTCCTCAGGGATTCGTGGGTTCAAATCCCACCTCCCGCATCATTTCATTCTATGTATCATATAATTCCCATTGCTCTTTATCTACGAGAAATGATGTAATAGCAACTTATGTAAGTCGTACGCAAAGGCTTCTCTCCTTATGATCCTGAAAGTGGATCTCGCAAAAATCATTGTCACAATCATAACAATGCCAAGCAGATAAGGTATAACAAACCGTACATTTACGAAAAGGCATATTGTAGTCGTAATTTTTTTTTCCCTTAGATTTTTGTTGCTGCCGCTGCTGCTTCATAAGATCTGTACACTAACAATTTCCGTAAGAAAAGTTACCGTATTGATTGTCATAAAATTTTGTCCTCAGATTGTTAATTCCATGAAGTCCGCGCAAAATTCCAACTACAAATTGACCACCATATTTTGAATTTAAATGTTTGTTTGTTTCTAATGGAAGATTTAATTTTGGTATTATAGATCGTGGGAGCTTATGGTTGATGAACCAACGGCTCTTGCGGAGCTTACAGTAATAGGAAAGGATCGAAAAGGGGTCATCGCTGACATAACCAATTTTATATTTACAAAAGGCGGAAATATCGAAAATGTGAACCAGAAGGTAACGCGAGGCTTGTTTGGAATGCATTTGGAAGCATCATTTCACAAAATTGATAGAGTCTCTCTAGATAAAGGGTTGATGGCCTTATCAAAGAAGCTGAATATGGAGATTAGAGTCCATTATGACGAGCCGAACAGGCTCAAAAACATAGCTATTTTAGTTACCAAAGAGGCGCACTGCCTAGAGAAAATTTTAGATTCTAAAAAACAGAACGAAATAAATGCAAATATTTCCGCCATAATTGGAAACGATGGATTGTTGTCTAAGATTGCAAATGACTTTAAAATACCGTTTCATACAGTCTCCTACGACGATCGAACCGATACTGCTGAACAAAACATTTTGGAATTGATAGAACAATATAATATCGACCTTATAGTTTTAGCGAGATATATGCGAATTCTAAGCCCTAACTTTGTTTGGAGATACCCGAATCGGATCATAAATATACATCCATCATTGCTGCCTGCCTTTCCGGGGGCTCTGGCATACGCTCAGGCCTATGAGAGAGGTGCTAAGATAATTGGCTGCACTGCTCATTTCGTAACAGATGATCTTGACCAAGGTCCAATAATATGTCAGGATGCATTCAAAGTGTCTGAAAGTGACACATTAGACACCATAAAGACAAAGGGAAGAGATTTAGAAGCCACTACCTTGTTGAATGCGATCAAGTTATATTTAGAGGGAAGGCTAGAGGTCTATTGGGGAAAAGTAATTACAAAGTCACATACCTAAATATTTTGGAATGCCAAACGTACTCGTCAGTTGAATAAAGGTACAAGGAGTCTTTGCTATGGAATATTCATACATAGGGCTAGTTTAAAGTTGATAAGTATGTCCTATATAATTTCTATAATTGTCTTACTATATCAATGAACTTACTGACCCGGAATTTCGTAATGCCGTGGCCCGAATTCAGACAGCTATAATTCCAGTAGGTTCACTTGAACAGCATGGTGAACATTTGCCAATCTCCACTGATTCAATAGTTGTTGATCATATATCTTCCAAGGTGGCGTTGGATGTTGGCGCATTTAAACTGCCAGTAGTTAATTATGGGATATCGTATGAACATAGGCCACTGTTCAATATATCTTTACAGAGTTCCACACTGTTAGCTGTCATATCTGAGATATGTTGTTCTTTACTAGATAACGGAATAAAAACCATTATCATAATTAACGGTCATCACGGAAATGCTGGTATACTACAATATGTATCACAAACCACGTCTCGAAACATTTCCAAGGAATCTAATATTTATGTCCTCAACTATTGGCAATTAATGTCAGATAAATTTGATCATGCTGGTAACGTCGAGACATCTTTACTGCTAGCCATTGCTCCGAATCTAGTCCAGATGCAAAAGGCAAAACCCAACTCCAAAGAATTACAAAAATCGAAGATTGCATATACTGCCATAGCAAACTCTCCAGGAAGTTTCCCACAGCTTACAGGCAATGGTGTTTGGGGCGATCCAACTGGCGCAAGCATAGGAAAGGGGATCGAACTATTGCGAGAAATTGTCAATAATATTAAAGCTGTCATTACCGAACTACGCTAATGGAAACGGTCCGAACATGCCAGCATTAAGTTACATTGATCTATTCTTGTCTACTCGATTTTATACAAATTTTTTGAAACATCTTCATATCAGGTCAGGCCTGGACTTCCGACAATGATATTTTAATATATCACCATGTTACGCCTATTCCATAGGTAGAATTTAGCAATGTCAGTTGATATGGCTGTAAAAGTCTTGGACGAAAGCTTGGGTAAGGTTGTCCTCATAAAGCTAAAAGGAGGTAAGGTAATTAGAGGTAATTTACATGGGTTTGACCAACACATGAATTTATTGTTAGAGAATTCTGTAGAATTACTTCAGGATGGCAAATCTAATGATCTAGGGACTATAGTAGTCAGGGGCGATAATGTCGTAATCATTTCTCCGCCGCCTCAATAATAATTAAAAAAAATTCGGTGATATAAATGACCAAAGGCACTACATCAATGGGAAAGTTTACGAGGAAAAAGGTACACATTAGGTGTAGGAGATGTGGACACAACTCATTTCACAAGCGAGGAAAGGCTTGTTCAAAATGTGGATATCCTGAGCCGAAAATGCGAAAATATAGTTGGATAAAAAGAAGCGTTATTTAATATCCGACAGTTGTTTCTGTGAGATTACCTAGTCTAATTCCTATCGAAAACTGGGCTAGAGGAAATGCTGAATTTTGTTTGAGCTAGTTATTATAGCCGCATCCTCAGCATTAGGTGCGTTGTCCGTCTTTATTCTTCATGGTAGCAAGGCAGTAACAAATCATATAAATAAAATGAAGGGCAAAGCCATTTTACATCCATTAGAGTCCACACGCAGCGAACTAGAATCATTGAAGCTTGATAATGATTCTCTGGTTGATAAAATAAATAGAGCCTGCAAAGCTAAAAATGATGGAAAGATCGACACATACGAGCGAGATAAGATAATCCTAAACTGCAAAGAACAAATAAGATTACAGAATATAAGGATCAAAGACCTGGAAGAGGTAAGCAATTATTCCGAGATTTTAAAAATGCGATCAGAATTAATAGGGCTCCTAGAGACAAGAATTCCAAAGATTGATAGTAAATTAAAGGAATTATCTACAAAGTTAATAACAAACACCGCTACTAACCTTGATTCATCTAGGCCGTTCAGTACCAGTCCTAACGAAAAAGTAAAGGAAAAATTCACAGGAGGAACACCAATCGCTACAAATATAAAAAATAACCATCGATCAGAGGGATATAATTATACTGAGGAGAATATCCAGAAGATTCAGCACGAGATCACTAAGGCAATAGCCGAGCTGGAAGAACCAAACGTTAATTCCATCAATAACACCACAGGGAATTACCAACCATCAGACAAAAAAACGACTCTTGAACGAGCCCAGAAAAGAGACGCATTGTCTTTTTTGGATTACTTCTATGACAAATCATAATTTCCATTCTATTAATTGGCAAAAAAACATCTAAAATCTGATTTGATCATATGAGGCTGTGTCACGATATTCATTCGGTAATTAATAGTAGACATCTGAAACGACTGTTTATCGCGATCTCCTGACCAGGCTCCATTTTTCTTACAATCCTTCAAATAATCACTCTACTGTGCGTATCTGCAAATAAACTCTGCTATTCATGACGCGTTTTAGCTTACAATTGTTATCTTTCTAGAAATCGAAAAACCCAGTTCTATCTTTTATGTACTGTATGGTTCCTTCTATGAAAGTTTTTAAATTGAGGATGACTATGATGTTCAATATTTAGGAATCTACATACATGTACCACCATCTGCCAAAATATTGTGTCTTGCGTATCTTCTTATCAGAGGCTGTATACCTTGTTTAGCCACAAGCATGTTCCTTTCGCCGGAGGGACATCTACAAAAGAATTCCTTATTGGTTGGCTTTTGCAACTCTTTATCACATGTAGTTACTACCTACTTTAATCAATGCTTAGTCTATAATGAATTCTGATAATTTACATCTGGTTTGTTTGCAATAGCTAACTTGTTTTGTGTACCTGCTTTCTGTACCAAATGGAAAAGTAGCCTTTTCGATATTGACATAGCCCTAGGATACGTTTCACAGTAAGAGACTTACAAAATATAACTATAGTGCCTAGTAAGATATTCCACCGAAGTCATAGGTCTTATTTTGCATATAACTCCTTGTAGTCTTTAACTATGGGATTATCCGTTACGTGAACAATGCATACTTACTGCACATCATATTAAAATGGATACTCTTGTAGAACCATTGCCTAGTGACGTCCACTCAAGTACGTCAAAGTCAGCGATCGTTCTTACGGCACACATCAGGAGCTGGTTGGTTTACTAATTTTCCATAATAAAAGAATGTCAAGCAAACCGAAGAGGTTAGACGAATGTTCTGTGAATTAAATGACTGTTGACCTGATTTCAAAGGGCTGTCAAGGTATCAGTCAATACAAAGCCCGTGCGACAAGTTTGAAGAAAGGGTATCAGCATAAGTGGCCCTTTGGAAACGGCGACGAACTTTTTGTATAGTTCCGACCAGGGTCGCCAGGTCTTAACTACCATGTAGAATTTCATAATCGTATATAATACCTTGGAGAAAAAACGCTCGTCCTGCGCTTTTCGATTATTTCAATGAATAAGTTGTAACCATGTCCTCAGAACATAGCAGCAATGGTAGGATACGCCGATGGAGGCAGACATTCTATACACAGTCTTTAAGTTCTACGACATCAAATCTGTACAGGTTAGAGACAAAATTGGACAGGATTAAAAATAGTGTTAGAACAGACCACAATGAAATATTATCTTTCTTCCTCCAAATATCTTTGGATACCTTCAATGCTTCAGAATTTGACTAGACACAACCCCTTGTGGGAAAGGTTAAAGTTGGATTGACATTATTTGCATTTCATGTCTTCGATGAACACTTCAATTCGCAGACTGGCCAAGGACATCGTGAATAAATACATTATCGAAAATATGACAATTGGTTTAGGGAGCGGTAGTGCAGTTGCAGCAATAGTCGGAGAGTTAGGACGGATATCGATCAAAGATTCTTTGACATTCATACCTACATCATTACAGATTGAGTTAGTGGCTGAAGAAAATAACCTCAGGATTAATGATGAAAGCAGAATTTCAGAAATTGATATAGTATTTGATGGTGCTGATCAGATCGATTCAAATCTTAACATGATTAAGGGAGGAGGGGGGGCATTACTAAAGGAAAAGATTATCACCTCCGCCTCTCCAAAGCTAGTAATATCAGCAGATTCTACTAAATATGTGAGCTCATTTACCCGCCCCGTTCCCATAGAGGTACACAAATTTGCCAGGCACATAGTATACGATAAGTTAAAGAAATTAGGTGGTCAGCCACAATTAAGAACTTTGGAAAAGGGATATCCATTCATTACCGAGAGTTCCAACTTAATTTATGATACCATTTTTGAGCCAAATGAAAACCATAGACAGAAGGAAAATGAAATTAAGAGTATACCTGGTGTCATCGAAGTGGGACTCTTCACACGTCGAGCTGATGCTTATTATAAAGCAAACAATGATGGCTCTTTTGAAATTATTTGTGGCAGTTCGTAGGCCTACTTATGAATTCTCCGTGACCCAGGCTTCTCTTTTCTACTTCTCCGTTTTCCATTACTACAATTCCTCTAACCATAGTCAAAACAGGCCATCCCTTCAATTCCCAACCGTCATATATTGTGTAGTCAGAATAAGACTTCAGTAGTTGTGGAGATACCCTTTTCTTTAGCGCTAGATCAACGATTATGAGGTCGGCATCTGAACCAGGTTGGATAGTGCCCTTCCTTGGATAAAGGCCAAAGATCTTGGAGGTATTATAACTAGTTACTTCAGCTACTCTCTCCAAGCTAATTCTATGCTTATTAACACCATTGCTGAGAAGCACAGGAATCATAGTGGCGAGACCGGGAAACCCAGCCAACGCAGACCAGATATCCCCCTTTCCAACTTTCATTGATAATCTGCTAGCAACATGATCTGTACCAATAGTATCGATTTGGCCATCTCTTAACGCAGACCATAAATGGTAGAGATCGCTTTTTGATCTGATGGGCGGGACAACCTTGCCAAGTATACTATCAAAGTCGGTGCTGTGAGTAAGATAATGTGGACACGTTTCAATGTATAAACTGTTCTTCCCACCTCCCCTTGTTCGCTGTTGCAATATCGTTTCTAGAGCCCGTGCGGATCCAATATGTACAAAGTATAATTCTGAATTAAATTGTCGTGCAAATGAAGCGGCTTTAGTTATGCTTCTTATTTCCGATAAAGCGGGTCTGCATCTAGACCATGTTTCCAAGATGGGCAAGTTCTCCTGCTTGTTTTTGATTGCCCTCATATATTCAGCACACATCAACGGATCTTCTGCGTGAACCATTGTTAGAGAATTATTTATTTTTGCGGACATGATTATTGAAGAGAGCAATTCATCATTCACATTTACCTCAGAGTATAGCGGTTCATCTGATCCAGGTTCAAGATCCACATAAATATGGTTTAGCTCTCCACCCAGGTTCATGTATACCTTAAAGGAGTTGATTCCAATTTTTTCTGCAAGGTATGGGATATCTTGGATCTGGGACCGATGTAGAATTGAAGCGTGAATAGAATAATCTACATAATGGTTACCCCTACTTGCTGAGAGCTGTTTTTCGATATCTGTGTAACTCCCAGTCATCCTAAGGATTCGCATCATTGTCGTTACTCCTCCTATGCAGGCTGATGCTGACTCCGTCTGTGCAGCCTCTTCTATCGGCCTATATACACCGTAGTGAACATGTGGATCTATCACACCCGGGAGCACGTACTTATCATTAGCGCTTATTATTGTAGAAGCCTGAATGTTATCAATTGACCGTTGAAGTGATTTGATTTTTCCATTCTCTATCAAGATATTCGTCTGAATGATCCCGATTTCAGGTATAACCACGCCCTTGGCGTTAGTAATTAGTGTGTCACAGGCGTTTTTCATTGTGCTAGTTATCATTCATTTGTTCTATTTTGGTATTTAACAACTAGCGTCGTCACAAATCTGCCATAGGTATCAATATAGAGTTCCGGCTAATAGAAAATGTCTCGAAACTGATTAGTTATTGAAAACTGTTTTAATGCTTATGTCAACTGAGGCAATTTTAATAGTACCCAGTTTCCACCTCCTTTTTCTGCTGTTGAAGACTATCGTTCAATTTTATTAGTGACTCTGAACACGAAATCCAGATATAAGTGAACATTAATAGCCATACCTGATGGCTAAAGATACATCTTCGGCAGCTTCAAACACGATCCCGTTTCCAACATTAACGATTCTATACATTCCAGACAAAGCCGAATCCTTGATCGGAGAAATAGGCGAAAAGTATTGTAATATGACGACTGAGGAGTGCAAGGGATTTTTTCATGGGGGAATTCAAAGAGAATACAAGAAAATAACAATATGGAGTCAGGGAATAGATAGCCTATGGTTTAACGCCATCATAGCCAAGATAAAAGAATTAGCCAATATAGAATATGTGCCTATCGTCTCTGGAGGCATAATGTATTCCGTCTAGCCGTTTATTCGGTCCAAAATATTATCATGATGATCGAAAGAGTAGTCGATCTCCCAGGTTAAGTAGTCCAATAACCCGAAATAGATCTTAATATTCAATTCCGAGTCATCGATGTTAGCGACTAGGCAAGAACCAAGAAAAGAGGCAGGTCCATGAACAGTCTAGGAAGCCATGTTATCATTAGCCCGGCCCAGATTCGAACTGGGGTCAAAGGCTCCAAAGGCCTCTATGCTTGGCCACTACATTCAGCGGTGTCTAAAATACCACTACCGGGCTTCCGGGCGTATCTTGTTATAATGCGCTAACTTTATAATGTTACGCAAAATTCCTAATGAAGGACAACAATTCCAAAATAGGATCCTCCATATTATCAAGGATATGCTTCGCAATTTTTTTCTGCCTCGTTGCATAGACCTCACTTTGAAGCATCGTTCTAACTAATAGCAGTAGCTCACGAGCATTTGAAGACCGTCTTGCTAACCCTGAACGGACAAGGTATTTCTCGACATAGAAACGAAATGGAGAAATAGAAATTGTAGGCTTTCCAAGAAGCGCAGCTTCCGTGGTCATTGTACCCCCTGCTCCGATGAAAACATCAACGGAAGAAATCAGCGAGACACCGTCTACAATATTTTTTAGTACTTTTGCTTTGCCTCGATATCGCTTTTCAACTTGACGAAATTGATCCTGATATCTACAGAGAATTATAATATTCGTCGTCTGAGATAGATCGCTTATAAGCTCATCTATCATCAAGAGGCTACTATTCAACTTTCTATCAGCTATGTAAGATGCCTTTAATTCTTCTAACCTAATCAAGATATTCTTCCTACCCTTTTCCACAGCCGGATTAGCAGTTAGTTTTGTAGGTCCAGTATTCCGATCTCTTTTTAGCCATACTACAGGATCTAGGCCTTTATACATTGTTATAAGACTACTCGAAATCCCGGAATCTCGCCATGCCGAAATAGGTATAACCCAGGGACAAAAGAGTCGAGTTAGCAGTGGGACTGTAAGCTTTGTCACGGCAGTTGCATGAGGCGAATCGTTAAAACCTAAATGCTTAATACCAAGGCCAAATGCAACTCTGCCGCATTCTGGAGATGAAAATGAAATAGCAACAGATGGTGCGAATTTTTTTACCTCGTAAGCCAGCTTAAATATTCTATTAGTGCTTGCACGAAGTTTTTCATATCTTTCTGCTCCTCCATGTCTTCCTATTATCTTAAGTTGCAGATTCTTCATGCGGGCCAATTCGACTGCTTCTCTATATTGTCTTGAAGTACATAAGATATCGTGCCCCTGCTCCTTTAAGTAATCTACAGCTGGCTTAAAAAACATAACCTGCTTAGGTGTTAGAATATCAAACCAGATCCTCAATAGCAGGGTTAATACGATCTATAATGGAATAAAGTCTTTGCTTAATTTCTTTTATATATATAGTAATGCATCAATAGATAAATGCCTGCGGAAGAGGTGGAAGTAATCAGTTGAGCTTTCGACAGTCATCATCATCGTTATCTGTCACCGTATATGGACTCAGTACTGAAGGATATAGAATCGCATCCTCTATTGCACTTAAGGGTTTGAAGGTATCGTTAATTGATGAATCAGCCAGAGTGGCGATAGCGCTTAAGCCAGATATTGCACGTAACTATCCGAATGTGAACTCCCTGATAGATGATGAATCCTTATTGAATCTTGAGCCGGTGGATATTGCTATTAGTACTGCTTCGTATATTTTTTTTGCCCCTAAAATTCGAAAAATAGGCCAAGATGTGAAGAGTGATGTTATGTCTAAATTTAGAGACGCCATAAAGACGTTAAGGAAGGGATCGTCATTTGTCTACACGCTACCTACGGGGATTGGGGGAAACGATGAAAATATAGCTCTTATAGAACATTTAACTGGAATGAGAGTAGGAAGTGATATAAATTATTACTATATTCCAATCTTCAGCAGTGGTTCTTCCTCACGCGATCTATTAGTAGGTTCAATCCAATCTAAGCAAGATGCACAGATGGAGCGACTGCTACTTGATCAAGATACAGACATGAAAGTAAATTTTGTGGACGTTCTTTCTGCTGAATTTGCACACTCAATTAGAATCCTTGGACATTACGCTGGACTAGCAAGTATTCTGGAAGTATGTAAACAGGTAAACGACGTGCGTATAAGTAATGAGTTAATGTCCAATCCTCTTAGAAATATCTATCTTGATGAAGTAGCAGATGGCTTGTACGACCTCCGCGCAATAGCGGCTTCTTTAGGAGGTGCAGGTCCGTTAATGTACCTCGTTAACGGCACGATAAAAGGGACTGAAGGATATATAAAACATCTCATAGACGAAGTTAGGGATGTCCTCAAGAAACGCGATCTTAAAGCAAGCAGAACAAAAGTCGTGATAAAATGGAAATTGGATCTAAATGAAATGAGAGGAGATAAGTTAGACTTATTGTTGTCGCTAGAATCCAAGTTGAAGGATTACATAGGTGATGTAGAATTACATAATGGACCTTCGATAGATCTGTATCCCAATGACAAGACGATTATTATTATTACATGTTCAAAAGAAGATCATGCAAAATTGGAAGCTGAAGGAATTGTTAACAGCGAATGCATAATAATGAAAGCAAATCCTGTCTGCGAGATAGTTGGTTAATATTTTTACAGTAAGCTGGCTCAAGTCTCTTGTATCAAAGGAAACGTAGCATCCATAGCTTAGGTGGAAGTAGCAATTATACTATCATAATATCAATTATCCCACGAAGTTGTCTCGACTAAGACAGACGCGAGAATACTTACCGCTATGGCCAGATACCGATTGATTTTTGAGCAATACAAATTTCGAGTTAAGTTTGTAAACTTGCTCGTGACTTATTCCACTTTTCTCTTTTAGAATTGTACTCTTCCCGAGAATAGGCGACTCTTGCAGGATGTCCTATAACAACTGTGTTAGCAGGAACATCCTTGGTCACGACGGCGGCCATAGCAATTACACTGTTTTTGCCTATCCTGACTCCAGGCCTAATAACAGCTCTACTACCTATTATTGCACCGTCTTCAACAATTACTCCTATCATGTGGGGACTCATCGGATAAGGGTCATTAGTGAAAGTAGCGCCTGGACCCACGAACACATTTTTGCCGATAGATGTTAGTGGCGGTATATATACCGAGCCTTCAATTCTAGTGTTTTCACCGATCTTAACTGAATAGTCTACATGAGTTAAAGAGCCTATCACTACGTTATCACTTATTTCGGTATCTCCGCCGATATATGCAAAATGCCAGATCTTAACATTTTTGCCAATCTTTGCGTTCCTCGAGATGTAATTTGTTATCTCGTCATCATTTTTGTTATTTTTAATTGTCATAAATTCAGAGTCGACAGAATCATTTTCTTTATCATCATTTCGATTTGCTGCATCCTGCTTCTCATTCATTTCCTAGCCATCTCCTAATTTTACCATGTATTATATCTTTGATTCATTCACGTGTTTTCATTTAATACTTATCGCTGGTCTTAGAGATGCCACGGTCGTGCCTTATGCAGAATGTCAATAGGGATCATGTCCCGCCACTTTTGCAGAAATTCTATATCCTTTTGCTTGTCACGTAATTCATCAGGCAACATAATTGGGATCTGCTCAATAATTGGGTAAAACCGAGTACATTTGTCGCAGTATAAAATTCCCATGTTGATGGTTTCATCGCTTGTACGTTCATCTTCACTTACGCTGATTTCAAATAAAACTAACGGATAATGTTTATCAATTGGACATGCTAGGATATCCAGCATTGATTTTTTCAATTTGCCTATCTCAAATCCAGGTAAATTGGGGAGCCTGTGTTGCTAGATAAAAGGGCTGCCTCTGCCACACGCGTAACATTAACTGCGTCTATAGCAGAAGCCAAAGGTGTGCTTTTTTCTCCACTAATAGCAGATAGGAAACTCCTCAATTCTAATGTAAGAGGTTCCTGAAAACGATGCCTTCTAGGTATCAGAGTAGCATCTCCGTGATCTATCTTGATTTCCTGTGTAATAAAATCGCCCGTAATTATACCTTCGGTACAAACAGCGCTGAACATTCTTACCTTTTTTGGTGTAATCCAGTTAGAAGCTATAATCGCAACCTTCTGATTAGCGAATCCCAACATTATCGTAGCAAAGTCTTCATAGGAATGGAATTTCTTTCCTGCTCTCGCAAAAACCATATCTGGAGTCCCGTTAAATAGAAACATCGCGGTGTCAATATCATGGACTGAAGTATCGTAGATTATGCCAACGTCCCTTATATGCAGTGGCATTCTATTTTCTCGATGAAATTCCATCATTATAAGGTCGCCGTATTGTTTTCTATCTATTATTTGCTTAAAATCCTGCACTGCTGGATTAAAGCGTTCTATATAGCCTGATGTGAGAATAACACCCTTCTTACCTGCTGCAGATACCATCTCTTCGCACTCCATAGTAGAAAAGGATAAGGGCTTCTCAACGAAAATGTTTATGCCACTTTCTATCACCTTTTTTGCTACTACAGAGTGAGTTTTAGTAGGTGTACATATAATACATGCATCCAAAGAGCGTTCCTCTTGAAGTAACTCATCGACCGAGAGATACAGGTTGGTATTATAAAGATCTGCAATTTTTTTTGATCGATCCGCATCAGCATCACAAATGGCACATAGTACTCCAATATCATGCAGAACCCGAGCATGATTTTTGCCCCAGCCTCCAACTCCTATTACAGCTACTTTAAGATCCCTGTTGCTCCCTACCATACTGACGTTAGCCACTTTTCATACTGCCCGATCTGTCCCGTAACTACTTTCGAATAGGTTTCTCTAATTCTTCTCGTTACAGGTCCCTCCCTGCCGCTACTTATAACATGGCGATCGACGCTCACTATTGCCGTGATTTCAGCTGCAGTGCCAGTCAAAAAGAGTTCGTCTGCAAAATATAATTCTGTTCTTGGAATTGGTCGTTCAACTACTTCATAACCTAGGCCTTTTGCAATAGTGATCGTTGTATCGCGGGTAATGCCTTCTAAGGCAGAGCTCCCAATATGAGGCGTGTAAATAATACTATTTCGTATGACAAAAATATTTTCGCCAGCCGCTTCACTTACGTTTCCTTCTCTATCGAGAAGTATTGATTCGTCATAACCATTATTTTTACTCTCTTGAGTCGCTAGGATCGAGTTAAGGTAATTTCCTGCCGCCTTTGACATGGGAGGGGTAGAAGTATCATGGATTCTTCTCCAAGAAGAAATGCATGTGTGAATACCCTCAGAGTTAAAGTATTTGGCAAACGGAAATACGATTATTACTACGTGTGTCGGGGAAGAATTAGTAATATTAAGGTCGATTCCATGCAGGCCAACAAATGTCAATGGACGTATATAACACGATTCTTTAAAGTTACTCCTTCTCAGTAGATCTATAGTTGCATTACAAAGCTCATCTGCGCTGTATTTCACCAGAAAGGAATAGACGTTCGCCGACCTGTGTAGTCGCTGCATATGCTCTCGGAGCCTAAATACAAAGAGATTTTTCTCAGTAGCGTATCCCCGTATTCCCTCGAATACCGCTGTGCCATAATGCAGGGCATGAGCAGTGACGGGGATTTTGGCTTCCTCCCATTTCAAAAAATTTCCGTCAAACCAGATAAGCTCCGCTCCTTTAGTTTTCATCCAGAGCAAATTCCATTTGTGCACTATAAATATCTTCTAACTAAAGCACAGGCCTTCTCTTGGGAATTTCATACCCATTATTTTGATTGTGTGGTCAGGACAATTCGCAAAGCGCTCTACGATTATCCAGTTGTCCTTGATAATATTAGCCACCTTGAATGGAACCATATCCTCCCAACTATGCCTCACTTTATAGTTGATTGAATTACTAGTTTTGGCTTGGCGGTAAAGCGATTCTTTCACATTTGAAGCTGAAATATCCAGTCGCTTGGTTTGGGTGGGATGCATTAAATAAAACCTCAACATTAGCCGCTCAGCCGTATCGCCAGTATATGATATAAAACGATTTTCTTTAACATTTCCAAGTATCTTCTTCCTAAGTATCCAAGAGAATGGCGAAATTAAAGGCGGAAAGTACTTTATGAAAGGGGATTCAAAGGAATAACTGGGCAATACAACTATATCCATACCATCGAAAATTGATTCTATCATGGCTTTTCTAATGGGATATGGAAATGGAAAGCTTCGTGTAGTAATTTCCCTCCCGTTCTTTAAGAATATTACCGGCAACACATAAACATTATAACGTTTGTTTAGTGATAGAATGATTTCCTCGTGAGCATTTGTTAGTGGGTTTAAATGTGCAAGGAGAATAACTGCAGAGTTTTTCATCAGATATTACAAAAATAAGGTTATAAACAAAAAGTGCCGAAGTAAGCGACTAAGAGCTTCTCTTTATTTCAATTTCTATGGTAGAGACGTTTCTAGTTCTGCCATCCTCTGACTGAACCGTCTCGGAGCCAATTCTTACTTCGCCTACCTTGTAACCGGCATTTTCCATCCTCTTCAATATTATCTGAGAGACATCGACTGCTCGTCCTATGCTTAGGCCTCGCGCTTTGATCGTTACATATGGTTGATTGGCCAATTGAATCAGAGTAGACGTAACATACGCCATCAATGGTTTTTTGCCAATATATATCGCATCACGTGGTGCATCTCTAAAGAACTGTTGATTTTGTTGTGGTTGTTGTGATTGTGGTTGTTGTGATTGTGGTTGTTGTGATTGTGGTTGTTGTGATTGTGGTTCCGACATAAGGATGGTAAACACCTCAGGATATTTAAATCTAGAAGATCTGACAAATGAGCGTACCCTCATCTGTAGACAGCCTGACTGTCTTGACTCTCTGTGGTAGAGATTGCATTTATTGGTATTGCAATAGTCACTAATGATTGTTTCAGAGGTTGAAAAATAGATGGATATTTTCTAACGTATGGAATCTTAAATTTGCAATGGGACCGGCCGGATTCGAACCAGCGATCTCCAGCGCCCGAGGCTGGCATCATACCAAGCTAGACAACGGCCCCCCTTTAGAAAAATATTCAAGCCTCTATTATAAACTAAAAACTCATTGACAGAAATTAGAGGCCTGATCCTTTTCTGCTGAAAGCAGTGATGCAGGTGTAATAGGTGCAGAATTTATACTGATACCAGTCAGGGAATTTCTAATAGCCTTCCTTTACTTTGCTTTGAGGACTAACTGATAAAAACAACCAAATATAGATGTCGATATGACTTTTAGTGCCATTATCAAATTATTCTGACTTGGGATACTGGAACAAACTGCACTACGCTTGACGCTCGGATTGAAAGAATACAATATACATCTCATAGGACTTTTATACACGGTAGTCTGTTTAGTAGTTAAACGCCTGCTAACTTTATGATACCCTAAATACACGCATGAGGAAGAGATATCCTATTTCTCCCGATCTATACTCTCTAAATTCGATGAGGTATCCGCTTTAAATGGTAGTAATTACCATATTTTTGGGGTAAAAGACAACATTTTGATTAGAATAATCCGAAGCCATATGTGGAAGATGGACTGTTTCCCCAGAAAACAGTTTATCGATGTCCCCATCAAAATGATATACGCTTCCAGACGGACATTCAGCATCTCTTCAATCAGACCTAACATTCTGCAGTCAGTGACGGTTATTGGGCGAATAACTAGGTACTTCCTGCCTGGCGGACAACATTTCTAAGCAGAATGTTACTATATATTGTTTGTTGGCTCATTTTTAGGAGATATAATGCATATGTTCTTATAGGCGATAGAATTATTCACTTTAGAGTATAGACTAACATCTTGTCCTGCTTCTTAATCAAGCCTCTAGTTTTACACGAATCCTTATTTGAAAAGAATAGATCGAATTTACGAGCTCAATTTCTTTCTGAGAGACGCGCGGCTGCTATCCATACCGTGCCAAATTACATCAAATCCAAATTTTGAGATAATGTCCAAAAGACAGGATTCAGGTATATCATTTTTACCCAATATGCTATTTACCTCGCTTAAACTATCCGTATTATCAATTAAATCCTTCAACTTTTTTAGCTTCCTATCTGAAATCAAATATTTATCGACTATAAGGTAATTGCCTAAACGATCTTTATTTCGAGCTTGTGACTGAATTATTTCCAATAGAGTATCCGACTCGATATTCCATGCCTTTGCTAACGCAGTGATTGAAATTACTTCACTATGATTACTCATAGCCTGAAAAAGTTCGTCTACAATATGGGTTAACTCATTCGCTTTCAAATTTTTAGCATGTTCCTGATCTATACATCTAAGATAGTCCAGGATGGGCTTCAGTGGTATATTTTGATTGTTATAGACTATCAATCTTTTGTCAGTTATCGAAGATACCAAGGAATTCCATGCGCGAGTTTCAGTCAAATTAGATGAACTCGATGCATAGACATCATGATTTATCGCAATCAAGAGATCAATCTTATTTCTCCGGCTAGAGTTTGCTATGCCTGTAATGGCCTTCAGTTTTTGGACCTTTCTCAACAGATATTCTTTGGTCCAAAATCCTATTATTTCCAAGTATATTTTTTGGTCATATTTTTCAAATACAAAGTCAGGAATCATGGCTTTACCATTTTGAAGTATCAGTGGGTCAGGCTCCCTAATCAACTTCCAATCACTAACAGATTGAAGGAATCTAGTAGCAAATTTTTTCTCTACGTTACTATCGAAATAATCACTGCCCGACGTCTCTTCACTTCTAGATTCCGTACTGTTCAATTTTGGTTCTGCTAACAGGTAAGAAGAAGTATCTGACATTTCGAATTCATAGATCTTCTTGCCTAGTGACAAAGTTTTCCTTACAATCCATGCTTTTAATGACCAGCTGGTCAAAGAGGTTATCAACGGAATCAATCTTGCTATAGATGTTCCATATCTATCAGTGAGTTTGAAAATACTAAGCGGACCATCGATGGAACAAATTATTGAGTCCTCATTATCCGACTCTGTATGATCATTATTCTGAATAGTCCGGGAGATGTCTTCAGAGGCTGATTTTTCGTCAGTATAAGTACGGGACTCTAGATTATACATCAGCCCAAGCCTTTTTACAGCTCTAAGAGCATACTTCCAATTCGTACCACCATTCAACGAAAACTCGAGTTTTATACAATTAAACAGAAGGGTTTGAACAAGTGACAAATTATACCACGCAATCAATCCCTCTGGAGTAATCGGCTCGAATTTTTCTAATAATAAGTTTTCTTCCTGATCGCTCCACATAAGATTCGAAACTACTTCGGCAGACGTGCTCATCTTGGCTGCAACTGTATTGACGATTTCATTCCTGTCAATATCTGTGAGTGGAAATCCTCTCTCTGAACCTAGCTCGAATAACATCTTCCTAATGTAGGATGGGACATTCTTATTTTCGAATGCAGAATTATAACTGGCCACGAAATTGTTCATGTTGCCTGATTTATTGTTTGGAATATAGTCCATGTCACTCAGAATATAGCTGTAGCCATAGGTACATCTTCGCTCTAACAAAGCATAAAAACCTCTTACCAGCTTGTAGTCATCATAGATTGATTCAAGAGACGCTATTTTTTTCATAAGAGCCCCTTTCGCTTCTCTCATTGATGAAGATTTCTTAAGTTCATCTATCATTTTTTTAGCTAGTTGGATATAGATATCGAATTTTGGGTCGGACCGTTGGCAAAGTAAAGGAGTAATGCTATTACCTTTATTGGTAACCTTAAATCTCAATAGTTGAAGTTGTAACAACTAGCAATAATCGAGTCTCCTAGGCTCTCCGAAGTGTAATTCAGGCTGTTTTTAGTAAGTCTGACGTCTTGAAAAAGATATTTTGTTTCAGTCAATCTAACACAAATACCATTATGCATACTACCAATATATTTATAAATTATTGGTATTATAATCATAATCGTTCCATTAGGTTGATTACTTTCAGCGGAAGTTGATCCTGTAAAATGCAAGCCAAAAGGGGCAGTTCTGAGGATAACATCTTGGGTTGTGAGATAAAAGGTAATCACAGGTTCAGGCCTACCAAAAGACAATATGATTTAGATGTATTTGTTACAATTGCTAGTCTAGTCGCACCCTACGAATACTTTTGAGCCGGATAACTTCAATACTAAGCCGTCTGATTTGTAATATAATTATTGACTGCTCGTACTAGTTCAGCCAACGATTGAATAACCGATCATATTGCTTAGTCTGTCCTTTCAACTGACCAGCAATACTGACAGAATTATTATAGTCTGGAATATTCTTTTCTATTGATCTATAGTATATGTTATGAGAATCTATCTCTTTTGCAATGCTCAGAATTTTACATATCGATCTAGACTCGATCAGAGATTCTAGTATCCTTGTCATAATGGATTCCTCTTGCAATTATATTAATATCGCTAAGCAAATTTATTTATTGGTTATGCTATTTGCTATATAAAGTAAATACTTTATACTTTATGTAGCAAGATTTTATAGTAAAATCATACTGAGATATCTAAGCATTGCATGGTTAACCAATCCAAATATGGTTAGAACATAATGAAGTATTTTTACGTAGACCTCTAAAATTATGTTCAAGTTAAATGTAAATCTAAATCGAATTTGAATATTGAATAAGAATGAATTGTCTATATTTGTAGCCATCTTTGGAGGCATGAAAATCTAAAATAGTCCTCGGAGATCCAACCGAGCGGGCTCGATGAAAATATACTTTGCATTAATTATTTCAGTACGAGTGTAAAATCTCTCATGCACCCGTTTGTACGATGTCAAAATATAACATGAAAATACCACTAGTCACTGTGCTTGTACGATTGTTACGGCATCAGAAACAGTACTAAATTTAGTTCGAAAATTAAAGAAAAAAAATTAGGCTGTTATGCCTTGTTTGTTATCGAGTTCTTACCTCTAGTGGTGGTGGTGATGATGATGGTGGTGGTGATGATGATGGTGGTGGTGGTGGTGATGATGATGGTGGTGGTGATGATGATGGTGGTGGTGGTGGTGGTGGTGATGGCCTCCAGCAAATGCATCGTTGCTTACAATAGGTGCTATCGCAAGCAAAGATAGCGCAATCGCTAGTACGCCTACCCCAATGATTAATGACGTCTGTTTTGTAAACATCATTATACTAGAACATTCTCACGTATATAAAAGGACTGATAGAAATTTCTAAAGAATATACGTGTAATATATTCAGGTATATTATTATTTAGCGGTAATCTGGTAGAATTTTTATATTGCCCTTTACTGCAAAACTATTCTTAAAAGCTACATTCGAGATTGAGAAATATATTCACTAGGCAGCTCTAATCCAAAGTCATATCTAATAAATTCGTAAGTTGGTAATGTATTGTAGTATTATGTACCTACACATCTCAATCTACCTTGAAGTAAGTGCCTGAACCTTGACCCGTTGACACAAAATGCGACCAGTACCAGACCTGCCGAGTCTTTTTTAAATACAGATAACCCACGTTCACTTCCTTCATTGGTCAAAATTTCCACTTCTCCTTTAACGAACCTAAAAAGTGAAGGCTCTTCTAGCATGAATACGGCTAATACATCGTGCAAATATAGACCGGTATTTCGTTCTAGCTTGTAATCAAGTAATGATGATAGGAATTTTGAAGCTTCAGAGGGAGATCTGCCATGACCATTAGTACTACAAATCCTTTTCACTAAATCCTTATTTATTGAACACTTAGGATTCTGAGTGAGATTAAGTCCAACAATTCTTATCATGAATCGATGTTTAGCATTTAGGACTATTTTAGCCGCCTCAGGGTCAGAATAAAAATTGAATTCTACAGATCTCTCTATATCTCCAGTTGGTTTTCCAGTTTCACGATATAAACCTCCCATTATTGAGATTTCTTTGATCCTCTGCTGAGATTCACTTTCTTTCATTACCATCGTTGCAATGTTAGTTAGAGGCCCAGTAGCTATGATTGAAATATTATCATCCGGATACTTTTGTAAAATGAATTCAATGAAGTCCGAATAATTGTGTGTTCCCTTTAGAGCATCAGGAGTGATTCTATTCCAGAGTTCGTTCATCTTTTTATCATCTAGAACCAGATTACCTAATCCTCGCCTTCCGTGGCTTACTTCTCTTCCTATTTTCATTTTAGAGGACTGTGAGCGGTTCCTTAAGGATCTTCTTGCACCTTGGAATACAGGAATATTCAGCCTATTCTCAATTTCAAGTGCCTTCAAAACATTCGACATGCCAATATTAGGATTGACGTTGCCATTTACGGTGCTAATACCAACTACACAGATATTACTTGACCTCAAAGCCACTAAAATAGCAATGACGTCATCGATACCTGAATCTACATCTAGAATGACTCTTCTAAGCAAATCCTCAATTCTATAAACACAGTGGAGTAGCATAATATTTTTTGCATAATTTGCAACAAGCCAGTTCAAAGTATTTATTGCAATAATATTGCAAACATGAAGACAATAGTAAATTACATCAAATATAATACTGGATTTTAAGAGCTGTACCAAATGGAATATGAATAATTGCTACCAAGCGTATATTCACGCTTTTGCCGACTAATGATCTAATGATTTCATAAACTCAAGTAATTCCATTTCTTAATCTGGTGCTCTAGTGATGCAGCTATACCGGGTTAGTAACCTAAGATGTAGTGCTTATAACCCATCCTAGCAGAATCTGGTAATTTTCAGTTTAGTTCTCTTACCTTTCAAATCGTAAATATCCAATCAGAATATCTAAATGATTGACTTTAATTATACTTAGCAATTATAATGAGATCTTGAGTGACCGGTAAATTCGTATAATTTATCTTTACTTCAAGTTATAACTTAATTAATCCATTAATGATAGCTAACTATTTCCATTGACTTCTTGCACTCCTTATGTACTATGCTCATCCACTTATGGTAACGCTATCTTTGTATTCTTTTACAGTAAATATTGTAAAATTACATTAGAAAGCTCAGTACTAATAAAAGGTTGATTATTTCGCTTGTCTGGCGTTTCAAGTGCCATTTCAAATTCATAAAGCCAATTGTCTGCCTCTTCTATCTAATATGAAATTCAGAGATTACAATCAAAGCATCCCTAGACCTATAACATCAGAAAAAAAGAAACATTAACATAGAGTATCTCGCAATTCTTGCCTCCTGTACAACTATTTTTTGTCTTTTGGATAAAGATACCTCGATGAAGTGGATTTGTCTGCTGGTCCATGGTAATCATCTGGGTATGCTTCATTTATCAACTGGTTAACAGCCTCGCCCGTCGGCAATGGAGCGTTTCTATCAACTTCATATTTGAAAATTTCTGGAAAATCTAAATCTAATATTACGTTTCTGCCAACTGCAATTATGTGCGATTTAGGAATATCGTACCTATAACCTCGATCTCCAAAGACAATTATCTTATCAGAAGTTTCTTTCATTATATATCCAACATGGTCTTCATTATTCGCTCGGACTCCCTTGTTAAACAGAGATTTAGGGTATTCTTTTTCATAAGTTCCAAGATCAATTCTCCCAGATGGGGAAGCCCATGGGTCTTTACGGCTAGATGGAAGTGGGCTTTCACGATCTACTTTGTACTTGTTTACAATATCCTTGAAACTAAGACCGACTAGGACATTAGCACCAATTTGTTGAATTTCAGAAATTGGTATATCGTACCTTTCATGCTTTCCTCCAAATACAATAATTTTATCTGGGGTTTCTCTTACAACATGTCCGATATCAGGCGAATCCAGAGCTTTTACCCCTTTGTTGAAGTACTTTCCAGAAGTCATACTTTTCCATAAGAATCATATCGAATCAATTATTTAATGATTTATTTAGATCGAGTTTTTGAGTTACTTGCACTATATTTAGTAATGCGAACTACTGATTAGAACAAACAGGGAATCAGATAAATTTCAAGCTTATGTTTCCTTGACACATGAAAATTGATCCTATGAAATGTGGTTACATCATTAAGCCAAAACTCACTCCGTAATACTGGGATCAATGTCTGGAATTCCCATTGTTTGATTAGTTACAATGACTAGTTACTTAAATCAAGTCTAAACATATTCATATATATGATATACTCCACTATAAACTTGTAAAGGAGATAATGAACAATACCCTTAAACCAATTCTAAAAAGACAATTATTGTTTATTGGAGGTAGTTTAGCGGCTTGTTTTGTAATTGGTTACGTGTTTGGCTATTTCATAGGTATTATTTTAAATATGGCGATATTCGTAGGAATTTTATTCTACATTAGGAAAAAACAGACCGGAGCATTAAAATCTTTGGGTTTTAGTGATGAAAAAGCAGGAGGAGAAGGTTTCAGCTGGTTTGGTAATGAGTCGGTAAAAGTAAGGTATATTTGCTTAGGATGCGGGGCTGAAATAGACGGTATTAATAGTTGTAGTAAATGTGGCTCGCGAATGAAAAAGCCTATATTTTGAAGTTGAGATGTGAGCTAGATGTTTGCTGAAAGTATTATTCATTGTGAAAGTACCATATCAATAAAGCTTCTATAATGATCTTCTCGATAGCTATACCGTTTACGTGGTAAACATTCCGGTATCGTTGACCTGAATTTCAACATTGGTATTTATTGTTTTAGCTTGATAATATTCCGTTAAAGTCTCTATTAGCGAATATAATTAGATCCATTACAATTTTCAAATGGAAAAAGAGACAAGCTATGCTAATAATGCTGTCGATATCTAATGTATAATCAGAGAGAAATTCAATCATCTCAATTACATGTTCCTTAAATTTACTTTCCAATAAGACAGTTGGGGTGTTTGATGTTGATCGTTTATCCAAGGATCATGCACTGCAAGTATTGTTCTCTTTTTCTACCACTATCAATAAATTGTTTGATATTCATACATAATTGTCTTTGCCAGAAAATCAACGTATTGTCTGCTTAAGTCATATTATATATTATTATATTATATTATATTTTATTTTATATTACGTTGTATAGATGGTATTAGGGAATAAAAAGCGTTACCCTTTTTTGTAAGGGTTGAAAAAATGTTCTCTTGTCCCTATATCCCAGGAACAAATGGTGGCCTATTGATATTCATTGGTGAATCCTGATTATGGTGAAGTTTTATAGTCTGATGTGATTTAACAGGTGTCGAGGAGATCGTAGCTACGGATTGTGTCATTGTATCGGGATGATTGACAACGTTGAACATGCCCATCCATCCTAGGTTGGTAAATTCAGTAGTATGGGCATGAAACATATACATTCCAGGTTTAGTATAGTTAAATTCAACTATCCCCCTATCTCCCTGTGCTAGTTCAACGATATCGGTTTTATAAGTAGGATTTAGCCCGGTGCCGGCAGGATAATATTCGAACATATTTCCATGCAAGTGAAAATTATTCATGGGATCAAATTCAAGCATGTTGACCAAGTAAATTCTATACTGCTGTCCTGTCGCCAGCTGTATTGGATAGTCATTATAGATAAATGCAGGACCGTTCACGCTGTATATCTGATTTCCTGGTCCTGAACCCTCATCTGATGCAGTTGCTTTTTCAAAATTTGTGCGCAAAGCAGAGGCCGTTGGAGGTTGTTGTTCTGTAGCTGAAGCGTTGGTACTATAATCGTCTTTCAGGTTATAGCCATTCATTAGCATCACCATCTCTCTTGCTGGAGGCCTAGGCACCTTTGGATCGATTATCATGGCACCATATAGTCCATGATTAATATGCGATTGCACAGGCGCCACATGACAATGATAAGGATATACACCGTACGGTGTAGCTGTGAATGTATAAGTGTAGTGTCCCCCCGGTGGTATAGTGCCGGCCATACCGGTTACTCCATCCATCATCCCTGAATGAATCGAATGCATATGTAACGAGTGAGGATGAAGAGACGATTTCGAATTATAAACTGTGATCTTTACTAGATCTCCTTGAGTCATTCTCATCGTTGGGCCTGGAATTGTATTGTTGAAAGTCCATGCATTATACAGTACTGGGTCAGTTTTGTTATCAGTAATTGGGAGAACGTTGTTCTCGCTAACTACCAATGAGAACTCCCTTAATGTAGTACCGTTTTGTAATTTGGTAACGTGTCCACAATTAAAGTATGTCAAATATTCGACAGGATTTGGTCTCTCACTAAGATCGGTGGCACAGTTTTTTCCAATTGGTACAGACATCATAGATGGGCTTGACGTAATCGGACGTGTCGCCACTATTGGATGTGTAGGGACTTGTGTTTCATCGTGCGGTGTGTCTGCATTGTCTTTCATTTGCAAATTTTCATTATTAGAATCAGCTGTATTGGATGCAACAGTCTTACCACTATCATTATTTTCTCCCTTATCGTTATGAGACTTTGCATACAGATTGATATGATTTGGACTGCCATACGTTATTGTGGAAAGGACTAGAAGGCCGATAACGGCGATTAGAAAGTAGCTTTGAACAGTGAGTCTTCTGGTATTCAAAAAAAATGTACTACGAAAAAAGTCATGTCCCTGCTCAGAATTATAGTTTCTAAATAATCTGAAATTGGCATTCAAACTTAAGTTTTTAAATTTGTATCTCAATATAAAGTAAGCAGTGAGACATCGTAGCACGATGTTAGACAATCTTAGCTGAAATATTGGGATAATTAATTATCTTACATATACTTAACATATCCTAGATATTCTTATGGTACTATCTCAGTTGATCTTATAGTATAGTTTTCTTCCCTTAAAACAGTATATAATTTGCGGGCGGAGGATTGTTTGAGTAAAATAATCTGTACTTTCTTATAAAATATCATTCCAGTTTTGAATTAAGTTCAAAATAATCTGTAGTCCGGCTAATCTATCTTTTACCAGACAACTATGTTCCGCAAGGGTTAGCGAATATTTTGGATAAATCAACAAACTCGCTCAAATTGCAAATGAAGATACCGATGCAGTCTATTGCAGGTTATGTTTTAGTGAGGTTATCTGTGCATAACAAATAATATTGCTCGAAATGGCATTTCATCTGGAAAATGCAAAGGCTCCAGACGTTGCCCAGTCAGGCGCTAATCGTGATTGATCAACAGTTATGTTATATACTCCATGTCCGCTTGATGCAATGATAAGTGGTCGAGTGGTTGTCTCTATCATATTCGTGACTTTGCCATTGTTATTTTTTAGGTAAATTATTAGGTCGACAAGGTTAGTATTTGTAGAGCCTTCGTTATTTACCCTACCTGAGCAATTCAAGATTTCCACCTCTTTGACACATTTATGACCTACAACTCTTAGCAAAGATTCGTTAGCAGACATCGCAGGGCTAACGATATATCCTTGCAATAAGGACTCGATCAAAAAGTTCACCTCAAGAACTAGGAAAAGGATTATTATGGCTTTCAGCATAATTGAGCATCTATCACATCTAGATGAACTTTTGTGATCCTTAATAATCTAACGACACCATTGAGCTATCAGAAGATACCACTGGCCAGACTTCCCGCTTGAACTTGCTTAATTTGCATGCGAACGGAGATACTTTGAATTCGTGTAAAGGTATTAGCAGATTCACGTTGTTAGGTGCTATACAAATGGGTTTTTGTCTGAATTCATAAAAATGTCCCTGCCATTAATCAGACGTTCTTGGTAGTATGATGTACAGGAAGCAACCGCCCTTTCTACGAACCAATTCATAACTACGCTTCTGAGCAACATTAACGTAACTTACTTTAATGCGTGTTATCATATACTAAATAATGTATTAGATATATGGATGACTGATCTGATTTATCGTCCTATTAATCTGACCTTATTCAGGTTCTCTCTATCGCATA